>Ga0272441_10008410_pt1 | contig 16335 bp, 10 predicted proteins | sample SSMProp6N_FD_193582 | JGI IMG/M metagenome (GOLD analysis project Ga0272441, IMG submission 193582) | Marine sediment archaeal communities from Little Sippewissett salt marsh, Falmouth, MA, United States - SSM-Prop-6N | ecosystem: Environmental > Aquatic > Marine > Wetlands > Sediment ... | reverse complement strand
TGGGAGCTTCTACTCGTGGGACTACCCGGATGATGAGCAGGACCAGTTCCGCGGGCAGTTGATGCAGCGGGTGATCCCCACTTGCGCGAGGCACCATCCACCCGCATGTGAGCCGCGCATGACGCACACCTCCGCCCTGATTGCCGAAGCCCTACTCAGGTGTGGGCTGGCCGACGCGCCCAGAGTGCGCAGGTATCTCAACACGGTTTTTGAGGTGGGCGGCGCCTGGGGCTACTGGTGTGGCTGCCAGGCTCTAGGGCTGTATGGCCCGGGCTTCGATGCGGTGGATCGAGCGCCCGATCTTGACGCTATTGCGCCGGGAGAGGATGAGGAGGGCGACTTGGCTGCCATGAGATGGACCGGGGACACCGCCGAATGCGCCGGGCTGGCCAATGTGCCTGATGTGCCGGACAGGGGCACCCATCTTGAAGCCTTCAACTGGCGCGCCATCCCCGGCCAACGAGATGCCTTCGCGCTCATCGGCGCCGCATGGCAGAATGGCGACTGCTGGGCCAAGACCAACCGTGCTCTCGCCGCATGCTCATCGCATCCGGGCAGCCGCACCGAACGCATGGCGGTGTATCAGGCGTCGCGATACCAGACATCGCTGGGAGAGTGGAACCAGGGCTTCCCGGCAGGCTTGCTGGCCTTCTTGTCGCCCTTTGGCAACCCCATGGCGAAGAGCCTTGTGGTCAAGACGGTGCCGTGGCTCAGAAAACACCAGCTAGACGACGGGCTATGGCATCACGAGGACCTTCCGAGGAACGACTGGGGCCGGCCGGCCAGAGCCCCCGAGCCGCGGCTGGCGGCGTATCATATCGTGGCCGCCTTGCACGCTGCGGGCGTTCTGGCCTGTCTGCGGCCGGTAGGCTAGCCACCGACGGTGATGCCGGGCAACTCAGTCCGTGTCATCGGGCGCCTCATCAATATACACCTTGATGATGGCTGCATTGTCCAGATCGCCCCAACCATAGTCCATGGCGGACCGCAGCAGGTCTTCGTGCACGCGCTCGAGGGGCGTCTTCGCGCCGACCTGCTCGGCCAGTTGCACGATGAGGCCCACGTCCTTGGCGTGCTGCCTGATTCGCGAGGCGGGGTCGAACTCGCCGCGGACCATGCGGGAGCCCTTGATGTCGATGACCCGTGAGTAGGCGGCGCTCGAGCGCAACACCTGCAGTAGCGGCTCGGGGTCCATCCCGGCCTTGATCCCCAGGGCGAGGCCTTCGGCAAGCGCCGCCCGGTTCAGCCCCATCACGTGGTTGGTCACCAGCTTTGCCAGGCAGCCGTCGCCGGGGTTCCCCAGGAAGAACAGCTCACTTGCGAAGGCGCTCACAATGCGCCTGTAGTCGGCGGATTGCTCGGCGTCACCGATCAGGGCCGTCACCGTACCGGCGGCGATCTGGTCGCTTGAGCCCGACAGCGTAACATCCACGTAGCGCACTTCGTGGCGAGCCAGGCGGCCGTTGTTGGACTGGGCGTCAGAGGGCCGACCGGTGGTGGTATCCAGGATGAGGGCGCCCTCCGGCAGCAGGTCCCCGATTCCGCCTTGACCCCAGAGCACTTCGGTGACCACATCGGAGTCCGGCAGGCTAAGGACGATGACCGCCGTCCGGTCCAGGATATCGCCGGCCACGTCGACGGTAGCCACCCCGAGAGTCGCGGCGGCCCTGAGGGCCTCCGGGGCGGTGTCATAGCCGTGGACGCTGAAGCCCGCCCTGATCAGGCTTGTGGCGATGGCTCTGCCTGCGAGCCCCAGGCCTATCAGGCCGATGTCCTGTGTCATGGCATTCTCCTGCGTCTTGGGGGCCGAAGCAATGGCCGCAGGGGCTACAGGACGCCCTTGGTCGAGGGCACGTCGTTCTTGCGCGGGTCGATTGTGGTGGCCTCATCCAGTGCGCGGGCAAAGGACTTGAAGGCGCCCTCGAGGATGTGGTGCGTGTTGTCGCCTGACTGCTGAATGAGGTGAAGCGTCAAGCCGGCGTTCGCGGTGAGGGCCAGGAAGAACTCGCGGATCAACTGGGCATCGAACTGACCGACGGTGTCCGTAGGCAGGTCGACGTCGTATACCAGATAGGCGCGCCCGCCGAAGTCGACCAGGGCATAGACGAGGGCCTCATCCATCGGGCACATGCCGCCTCCGTAGCGCCCAATGCCTTTCTTGTCGCCCACGGCTTCGGCAAGGGCTTGCCCCAGAACAATGCCCACGTCTTCAACTGTGTGGTGGGCGTCGATATGCAGGTCGCCGGTGGCCTTGACGGTCAGGTCGAAGGTGCCGTGCTTGGCCACGTGGGTGAGCATATGGTCGAAGAAGCCCACTCCGGTATCGATGTCGTACTTGCCCGTTCCGTCCAGGTCGACGGTGATGCTGATCTGCGTCTCGGTGGTCTCACGGGTCACGGTGGCTGTACGCATGATCTTCTCCGTTGTGTGGGGTGGCGAAGCGCGGTAAGTGAGCGCTAGTCGGGCGCGTCCTTGAGTCTGCGGCGCACGGCTTCGGCGTGTCCGGTCATGCCTTCGCCATTGGCCAGTTCTACCACGTCTCGGCCGATCCGCTCAAGCCCATGCTGGTTTGCGTATACGACAGACGAGACCTTCAGGAAGTCGTTGGCAGATAGCGGTGATGCGAATCGGGCGTTGCCATAGGTGGGCAGGACGTGACTGGGCCCGGCGGCGTAGTCTCCCAGCGGCACGGGGGCCCGCTCGCCCACGAAGACGCAGCCCGCATTCTCCACGGCCTCAAGCACCCCAAAGGGGTCTTCGGTCATGATCTGCAGATGTTCGGGCGCGATATCGTTGGATATCTCGATTGCGTGATCGATGGACCGGGTGAGGACGATGAAGCCGTGCTCGGCCAGCGACCGCTTCATCAGATCGGCGCGCTGCAGGGGCTCGAGTTGAGCCTGTATCTGGTCAGGCACCGCGCGCGCCAGCTCGTCGCTGTCGGTTAGCAGCAGGACGGTATTGTCGCCTGTGTGCTCCGCCTGGGTAAGCAAGTCCGCTGCCACGAGGTCGGGGCGAGCGGCGGCGTCGGCGATGATCAGAGATTCACTGGGCCCTGCAATGGAGTCGATGCCGACGATGCCGAAGGCGTACTTCTTCGCCACGGATACCCAGGGGCTGCCGGGGCCCACGATCTTCACGACCGGTTGGATGGTCTGGGTGCCAAAGGTGAGAGCGGCGATGCCCGGAACGCCGCCCATGCGGTAGGCCTCATCGACGCCGCATTCGGCTGCCGCCACAAGCATGGTGGGGTCCACCGAGCCATCCGTACGGGGCGCCGTGACCAGGACGAGGCGGGGTACGCCGGCGGCCCTCGCGGGGGCAGCGCTCATGAGCAGGGAGGAGGGCAGAGGCGCAGCCCTGGCCGGCACATACATCGCCGCAGACCGCACCGCCGTGACATGATGGCCCATGATGAGCCCGTCGAAGGTCTCGAGCCACGACGGGGTACGGGCACGCTGCTGGAAGCTCAGCACGTTGTGCCAGGCCCTACGGAAGGCCTCAAGCCAGTCCGGCCGAACTTGCGAGTAGGCCGCCTGCATTTGCTCGGGGCCGATCACCATCTGGTCGACCGAAAAGCCCGGGCAGTCGATCTGGGCTGTGTGCTCCACCACCGCCGCGTCACCATGCAGACGCACATCCTGCATGACACGCCGGACGCCCTCCTCGACGTGCGCCGGCACTTCGAGCAGGCTGCGCTGTCTCAGCGCTTGAAGCTCAGACACATTGGCAGTTCGGGCGTCGAGGACACGGATCACAAGCATAACCACCAGCGTTGACGCGCTTGCAGCTTCGCGGTCTGATGGGAGGCCGGGACAACCCGCAGGCGCCGACTGCTTCAGGCAGGCGTTGTACCGCCGCAGGGCCGGAAAGCCCCTCTTGGGCCGCGACGCCCCTCTCTCTGCGAGAGTCGCCCGGCATGAGCCCGGTCGGCCGTGGCCCGCTTGGGGCTTGCAGAGTACTTCAGGCTTGAGGCGTTACCGCTCTGGGTTCGGCATCGGGCCACATCTGCATGACGCCGGGCACCGCGCGCATCTGGGCGGGCACATTGGCGCCGAAATCGATTCTGAATCGCGGACCCAACTGCACACAACGGCTGCAGCCGCGGCCCGCCAGGTGCAGGATGACCTCCTGCTGCCCCGGATTGGCCAGCAATACCTCACGCAGCAGCTCGAGGTTCTGGGGCGAAGCGCACGCGGCATCCAACTCGATGTGGAGCCTGGGGGCCATGTAGACGGGCGGCGGAGGGGCTGACGCCACTTCCACCTGCTTCGCCATGCCCTGCTGGGCGGCCTCACGCTTGCGGTCGGAGGCCTTGCGGGCCTTGGCCAAGGGCCGCGCGCCCTCGCACAGCAGCTTCACGGTCTCCTGCTCTCCGCCACCGTTCCCGTTGGCGCCGCGCGGGCCCTGGCGATCGATTTTCGCATCCATGACGACAAGCGCATCGGGTGTGAGGATCTCCTTCGTGCGCTCCCACACCCGCGGGAAGACCGTGACCTCGGTCTCTGCGGCGAGGCTCTCCAAAGTGAGGAAGGCCATCTTGTCGCCGTTCTTGGTGATGTAGGGCTTGAGCTCGGAGATCATGCCGCCGACAAGGACCTCAGTACCCTCAGCGTACTGGTCGAGCTCCTCCAGGCGCGCCGTCGTGCAACGTTCGAGCCTGTCTTCATTCTTGACGAGCGGATGGTTCGACAGGTACAGGCCCAGGAGGTCTTTTTCGAGTTCGAGGATGTGCTCGTCGGGCAGGTCGGGCAGATCGGGGAGTTGCTCCGCGCCCCCGGAGTCCTCCATGGCGTCATCGAATAGGGATGTCTGGCCCACGGCACGGTCGGCTTCGGACTTTTGTCCCGCCCCGTACGCCTGGTCGAGAGCCGCCAGAAGCTGTGCGCGATGACCGAAGCGGCCGAGCGCGCCGGACTCCGTGAGGGTCTTGCACGTGGACTTGCTCACGCCACGGCAGGCAACGCGCAGGCAGAAGTCCCACAGGTCTCGATACGGGCCGTTCTCGATGCGCTCATCGACGACCGCGGTCGCGGGGGCCACGCCGACGCCCTTAATGGCGGCAAGACCGAAGACAACTTGCCCGTCAGACACGGAGAAATCGGCGAAACTCAGGTCCACATCCGGCGCCAGCACCTTCAGGCCACTGCGGCGACACTCGGTCACATACTTGGCGATGTCGGCGCTCTGGCCGATGACGGTCGTGAGCTGTGCGGCTAAGAACTCCGCCGGATAGTTGGCCTTCAGGTAGGCGGTCCAGTACGCGATCAGGGCGTAGGCGGCGCTGTGCGACTTGTTGAACCCATAACGCGAGAAGGTCTCCATGCGCGCGAAGATTTCAAGGGTCGTGTGCTCAGGGATTCCATTTTCAACACACCCCTTGAGGAACAGGGGCTTCATGGAGTCCATCTTGTCCTTGTCCTTCTTGGCCATGGCACGCATGATGATCTCCGCCTGGGGCATGGAAAAACGGGCAAGATCCGTGGCGATGCGCATGACCTGTTCCTGGTACAGGATGACGCCGTATGTCTCGGATAGTATGGGCTCGAGGCGGGGGTCGGCGTACTGGATTGCGGCGCCATGTCGCCCGGCGATAAACTCCGGCGCGGAATCCATGGGGCCGGGACGGTACAGCGCCACCAGCGGCACCAGGTGCTCGAAGCACTCCGGCTTCAAGTCCCGCAGAATTTGGCGCATCCCCTCGCTCTCAAGCTGGAACACAGCCCCGGTGTCGCCACGCGAAAGAAGCTCGTATGCCTTCTGATTGGCCCGCGGGATCGACAGCACGTCGATCGTGACGCCCTGAGAGCGCTCTACCGTGCGGACCGTGTTCTCGATGATGGACAGGGTCTTCAGACCCAGGAAGTCCATCTTGACGATACCCACGTCCACACACGGGTCCATGGAGTACTGGGTGGTGATGGTACCGTCTCGCTCGCCCCGCAGTGGCGTATAGTCGGTGAGGGGGCCGTCGGCGATGACAACCGCCGCCGCGTGCACGCCGGCGTGGCGGGTGATCCCCTCGATCTTCATCGCCGTCTCGAGCAGTTGCTTAACCTCGGAATCTTCCTTCGCTTTGGCCGCGATGTCTGGTTCCGTCGCCATGGCGTCGCTGATGGTTTGATCGCCAGGCTGCAGCTTGGCAACCTCGTCGACCTTGGCAAGGTCGATCCCCAGCACGCGGCCACAGTCACGAATCGCCGCCTTGGCCTGCATGGTGTTGAAGGTAATGACCTGGGCGACGTGATCGTGGCCGTACTTATCCTTCACGTACTCAATGATCTCTTCACGTGCCTGGTCGGGGAAGTCAAGGTCGATGTCAGGCGGGCTGGCGCGCTCCGGGTTCAGCATCCGCTCGAAGATCAACCCCTGTTCCAGAGGGTCGATCTCGCTAATGCCCAGCAGGTATGTGACGATGCTGCCCGTGGCCGATCCGCGTCCCGGGCCCACGAAGATGCCGCGGCGCTTGGCCTCCCAGATGAAATCGCCCACGATCAGGAAGTAGCCGGAGTAGTCACACGTCTTGATGACGTCGAGCTCGTAGTCCAGGCGCCGGCGCACTTCGGCAAGGCCCTCCTGATAGCGTTGGGGGATGCGCTCCTCACACAATTGACGCAGGTAGGTGTCAACCGTGTGCCCCTCGGGAATCGGGAAATGGGGCAGCATGAGGTTATCCAGGGTGATCTGCACATCGCACCGCTCGGCGATCTGTACCGTTCGGTGGATGGCCTGGGCATGGCCGGGGAGGGCTTGGAGCATCTCCTCCTCGGACTTGAGGTAGAACTCCTCGGTATCAAACCGCATGCGGTCGGCATCGTCTTTGAGGGAGTTCGTCTGGATGCACAGCAGCGTATCGTGGGCGTCGGCATCTTCGCGCCTAGTGTAGTGGACGTCATTCGTGGCGACCAGCGGGAGACCGGTCTGCTGCGAGAGCGTGACCATCCCCTCGACCATCAGCTTCTCGTCGGGGTAGTCATGGTCCATGATCTCGAGATAGACGTTGTCGCGCCCGAAGATATCGACCAAAGCCTCCACGTGCTGCACAGCGGCCTGCATGTCCTCGCGCAGGATGCACTGCGCCGGGAAGCTTTGCAGACAGGCGGTCAGAGCGATGAGCCCCTCGCTATACTTGGCCAACAGCTCGGTGTCCACCCGGGGTCTGTAGTAGAAGCCTTCAAGATTCGCGTCTGTGACCAGGCGCATGAGGTTCTGGTAGCCCGCGTGGTCCTTGGCGAGAAGTACCAGATGGCCCGTCTGGCGATCACAGGGCTCCCTATCAAACCGCGTGCGTGGGGCGCAGTAGACCTCGCAGCCGATGATGGGCTTGATGCCGGCATCCTGGCATGCCTTGTAGAACTCGATGGCGCCGTACATCACGCCATGATCGGTGATGGCCAGGGCCGGCATCTCCATCTGGGCCGCGCGTTCGACGAGCTCGGTGATCCTGCAGGCACCATCGAGGAGACTGTACTCAGTGTGGACGTGCAGATGAGCGAAGTTGGCTGGCATGGGTGGTTGGTTGTCGACAAGCTTGATGGTAGGAAAGGAAGATGCACGCGGGACATCGGAATGCTAGGATGCCGCCCGACACAGCCTTTCGGCCGGGCAAGTACCCACAAGCCGGCCTCATCGCCGCCGCAGGGCAAACACAGATGGCTTGAGGCCGACGGGTCGACCGATCATCACTTCGCCGGTCGGCGGAGGGCCGGCCGATGTTCGCCGCCGCCCTCACCTTCGAGCCGGTGACGCCTCCGGCGACGCCTCAGGCCCGGCTTGGGGCTCCTTTTCGGCAGGTGTGCCGCTCGAGCGGGTCTCGGGGGAAGGCGCTTTCGCGGCGGCATCGGCATTCTGGCCCGTTTCCTCGTCAGCGGCGGGAGTCTCTTCGGGCTCAGCCTCCTGCGTTTCCTCCTCCACGAACTCAGGCGCGGCCTTCAGCATGGTCCCGAAGGAGTTCAGCAGATCGCTGAGTTGGTCCAGCTCGGCCACGACGACATAGCCGGCCTTGCGCAGCATCGCCTCCCGGGCACCCCGCACACCTTCAGCGGCGCGCTTGAGGTTCGTCAGGCTGCGGTGGGCGGACACTGTGCCCACGTAGCGCGTCAGGGCCCCCTGGGCGTCCTTATACTCGCCACGGTCGATGCTCTTCTTGGTCTTCTCGAGGTCGCCGGCAATCTCTGGCACCAGCGGAGCGTCGGCGTTGTCGAGGGCCACGTCCAGAGCGGCCAGGACGCACACGGAGGCGTAATCGGCCTCAATGCCGGCCGCGGATCCCTGCAACGCAAAGCAGGCTCGCTCAAGGTTGGCGAGTACCTGCGAGGCAGGCGTCTCAGATAGCATCAGGCCAATGGTGGCCTCGAGGCGGTCCAGATCGCTTGCGGCGGTGTCCCAATCCTCGCGATGCACGGCCTTGCGGACCGAGACGAGTAGGCCGCGCGCGACGCCGAAGTCGCGTTGCAGAAGCGACGGACCGGCGGCCTGGGCCTTCAGCGCTTCTTTACGGGAGATGTCCTTGGACAGTGATTTGATAACGCTGCCGGCGCTGGTTTGGGACTTCAGAATCTTCTCGAGCAGCACCTGTTGCTCGGGGTCCAGTTGGACTTCCGTGGTTGCTTGGGCCTCCGGCTCCGTGGGGAGCTGGCCACTCTGGCAACCACCGAGGAACACCGCGGTACCCAAGAAGGCGAGACAAAGCAAATGGCGATACAAGCGGGGGCGCCCCCTCTCAGCGCGCGACGCCAGGAGCAGTTGGCGAATCGCTTGACAACTGATACTCGGTGCAAGCCGCCTCGACGAACTGCGTCGTAGGTAAAACCGGCCTGACATTCCAAGGCAGAGCACGGCGATTATACGACATTGCCCCTGTCAAGGCAAGGCGACCCGGTAGGGCCCCAGGTGGGAGTATATGCAGCTATGGGCCGTGGAAATTGCACGCGCAATTCGGCGGATTCAGGCGGCGGGGGGCCGTCTCGTCACGCCGGGGAAAGGCCGCAGAATGGGGCGGCAGACCGTGGCCCGCGGCCCGGACAGCAACCCACAGACCGCCCAGCGCCGAGGGTCTACTCCTCTTCCTCGCCGCACAGCCGGGCAACTACCGTCCGGGCGGCTTGCTGCACCTTGTCGTCCTCGTCCTTGAACAGGCCCCGCAGATCATCGAGACACGACAGGTCCTCCATCAGCCCGATGGCCTCGCACGCCCCGCGTCTGACCGCGGGCTTCAGGTCGTCGAGGGCCGTGCGTAGCGCGTCTATGGCATCCTTCTTGACGCCAATCTGGCCCAGCGACAAGGCGGCATGCAGTCGCACGCTCCACTCGGTGTCCTTGAGGGCCTTGATGAGGTGTGGCACGCACTTGCGGCTGCCGATCTGCCCAAGGCCCTTCGCCGCCGTCAGCCGGGTAACCCAATCCTCGTCTTTGAGCATCTTGGCTGTATGGCTGATGGCCTTAGTGGAACCGATCCCCGCAAGCCCTTGCACCGCTGCACAGCGAACCGAGGCCTGGGAACGTTTGAGGAGTTTGGCCAAATGCGGTATGACGGATTCCTTGCCCACTGAGCCTAAGGAGATGGCCGCGTAATGGACCACGCGATCATTCGGGTCGTCCAGAGCTGCAACAAGGGCGTCGCGGGCACGCTCGTCGCCCACCACGCCAAGGATGTCCGCCACATAGCGCCGGACCACGTAGTTGGGGTGCTTGATTGCTTCCAGCAGTGGCGGGACGGCTTTCTTGCCAACCTGCGCCAGGGAGCAGGCAGCCGCCCGGCGCACGTCCTCGCTGGGGGACTCAAGCGTCCTGATGAGGGGCTCGATGGCCACCGTGCCGCGGATCTTACCCAGCGCCTCAGCGGCCGCGCGGGCCAGCTCGACGTTATCTGAACTCAGTACGCCGATCAGAGGCTGAATGGCCTTCTTGCTACGCAGGGCGCCCAGGGCCGTAACCACGGCCCGCTGGACCTCGACGTTTGCATCCGACAGGCGTGCGACAAGCTCGGCCGCCACCGATTCGTCACCGATACTGCCGAGGGCCTCGGCCGCCCACTTGCGGGCGGATTGGTCCTTGTCGATCAGCGCATCCAACAGCGCGCTGACGGCCGGGGCGCCGATCTTGGTGAGGGCCTCGGCCGCAGCCTCTTGGGCGTTCTTGCTCGAATCGCTGAGCGCCTCAATGAGCGCGTCGATGGCATCCTTGTTGCGAATGCCTCCGAGGGCCTGTGCGGCAGCCATGCGGACCTTGTAATCCTTGTGGTTCAGCGCCTTAATCAGTGGCGGCACCGAGGCGGAGCCCAACTCGACGAGCTCAAGGATGACTTCGTCGCGCGATGCGGCACTCTTTGATTTGAGTTTGGCTACGAGATCCGCAGCCTTACGATTGGGTGATGCCATGGTTCAACCTCCCAGGCGGCAGTGGCCCCGTCAGCGGGGATAGTGCGGCATCCCCGAGGGAATGACGCCGGGGAGCCCCTGGCCTGAGCGCAGAGCATGAAGAGGAATGGACGGCAACAACCGACGATCCATCCCACAGGCGCCGCGGATAGACGTGCCGGGAGCTGTCCTGGGGTCAGTGGTCGAGAATACGGATACGCCCCGCGCAAGCTGCGGGGCGTGACTTGTCCGAAAACAGTGTGATATGGCGGCCCTGGCACGTCCGTCAGCTTGGTGCAAGGCGAGTGGCACCATGGATAGAGCCTGTCCGCCCCATCCACCAGTGCCACGGGAGCGCTACTTCTTGGCGTCCTTGTCTTTGGCTGACTTCGGTTTGGGCTCAGCCTTCTGCTTGGGCTTGGCGGGCTTGTCTTCGCTCTTCTTGGCCTTCTCGGGTTCCTTCTTGCCCTTATCTGCTTCAGGCTTCTTGTTGTCGGTCGCCTTCGCTTCTGCCGAGGCTCCGGGATCTGCCACCGCGAGGATTCCCTTGCGAACCTTCTCGTTGAGGGCGTCGCGCTTGGCGGCAAGCTCCGTGGCTTGGGTCCTGAGCTTGGCGGCGGCTTCTGTGTACTCAGCAGCCTGTCCGCGGAACTTCTCTAACTCCTTGATGGCTTTCTCCAGACCGCGCTTGCGCCCGTCAGCGATGCCGGCCCAGCCGGTGTCTCCGGCGCTGTTGGCCAGGACGCGCATGTTGTCCCACTTCTCGTGGGCATTCTGTAGCTCGTCCAGGGCCTTGGTCACCTTGCCCTCGCTGGCTGCCTTGGCCGCCTTCTTCAGGTTGCCCTCGATGTTCCGTTTCTGGGTCTCGTACTGGGCTTCGCGCTTTTCCTTGGCGTCCGCAATGGTTTGTTGCTGGATATCCCACATGCGCAAGCCAAACCAGCAAAGAACAGCGGCGATGACGATGACGACGAAGCCAATGAAATACGCTCCGCCGCTGCGCTTTTTCGGCGCGACTCGGGCGATCTCAATGTCCAGCTCTTCCTCGTCCGCTATGTCGACGTCTTCCGGCGCGTCGTCTTCGGGCGCGTCGGTCTCGTCCTGTTGCTCCTGCTCAGCTTCGTCTTCTTGAGCTTCGTCTTTTTGTTGTGCGTCCGCCCCGTCGTCCCCCTGAGTGTCGTCTTCTTGGTTGGCCGCGTCTGCGCCTTCCTCTTCTGCGGAGCCGCAGGCTTCCTCCTCGGTTTCGGGTGCGTTTGCCTGCTCTTCCGTTCTTTCGTCTTCAGACATGACCTAAACCCTCCCCAGTCACCGCGGCGACAGGAGATATAGTGCGCCCAGCGACCGAAGAGTATACACGGGAATCCGCCACACGTCAAGAACGCGAGCCGTACACAGACATCAATTTATGTCATTTAATAACATATACATGGACGGAATACGGACCAAAGACGTCGTTATACACCCCTGCCGTCTCAGTGCCTATGGTGCGGTCTTCGAACATGACCTCCATGTCTGTCGCCGTAGCTCCAGGAATCCTAATGGTTGCTGCGGCAGGCATGTCAGTGGTATTGACCGCGATGGCAACGGCATTGTCTTGGTCGACCCATGTGGCCATATGGACGAGCCCGTCGGCCGCGGGAGGCAGCATCGTCCTAAGCGAGCGCTTGCTGATAAGGGGGGCCAGGGCGGCTATCTGGCTGTTGAGCGTTTTGAGGCCCTCCCACAGCTCAGGTGCGTCCCTGTCCATCTCGTAGTTGCGTTGCTTGTCGCTGCGGACCAGGTTATAGGCGTAGAAGAGTAGGCCTTCGGCACCGTGGACAAGAGACGTGTAGGCGAGGGCTCGGACCTCGGCAACTGTCGGCATGCGGCCGTCGGTCGTATCGTCGAGGGTATTGTCCTCGGCCCATGCCTTGCCTGTGGCCTGGATGAGGGCCCATACGGGCTTGCGGCCTTCGGTCGCCTGTCGCATTTTGTCCACGAGGTCGGCCACTCGGGTGATTGGCATTCGCGGTACCGGAAGCTCCCACGGCACGATGACATCGGTGGCGCGGGCGTATTCCGCCGCTGTCTCGGCATACCGCAGCGGCATGATGACCGGATGGTTGGGTGACACCTCACACATGATCTGGTACAGCGCCAGCATCACTTCGGGGTGGACGAGTTTGGCGTCGGGCCGATGCACGCCCTCCCAGCCCACGAAGGAGGCCATGTCGCCGAACTTCTCCTGCTTGCGCTCCCAGAAGTCTCTGCGGGTGCTGGGTGAGGAGACGATGAGGCCCACGCCTTTGCTCGCGGCGTTCTCGGCCAATACGTAGCTGGCCTTGGTCGAGGGCACCACCGCCATATTGAAGCCGGCTTCGGCGACGGTCTGCAGGCCTTCGGTGTCCATCACGTAGTAGATGCCCACGGGGAACACCTGGCGGCCGCTGACCCACAGGCGGTGCTCCGTATCGTGGTAGACTTCGCTACGGAAGGTGGCGATTCGCCTGACCGGGATGATCCGGAATGCCGCCAGACGCTTACCTATATGTGCCTCGATCCGCACCTGGTGCTCGCGGATGAGCATGCCCTCGGTGGGAAGGGACAACTCAAAGGAGCCATCCTCATGCTTGCTGAGCTTCCCGCCCTCTTCGGCCACCGCTCCCGTGCCCGACAGGCGGGCGGAGAGCGTCAACTGGCCTAGGACCCCGGGGACCGTGAACAGCCGGCCACTGACCAGGATTTGCGGAACGCTTTCCGTGCTTGACAATGCGCCTCGGAAGGCGGGCACATCCACCGTCGCGTCGATGAGCCCCGGTACCCGGAACTGGTCGTACAGCAGTATCTCCTTGGTGGTGGCGTCGGTCACCTCGAGGTCCACCCTGTGCTCCTCGTTAGCGGGGACGAAGTAGCGCAGGTCCACATCTGCGGGCGCATCGCTCTCAACGGAATGCGTCTGTGCGGCCTTGGATCTGTGGCCGCCGTCGCGCATCGCTGTGAGCTTGACCTTCACGCTACGCACGCCGGGCCTGGAACTGGACAGCCGGAACGTGGCGCGGCGGGCGGCGGGCAGGGCCGCGACGCGCCCGATGTCCAGCTCATCCCAGCGGACCTCGTCCGGGACGGGACGCAGCACGACGTCGTCGAGCATCACTGTCCCCGGCTTGAGCAACTGGAACACGACGACAGCCTGGCGTGCCCCTGGAGGGATATCAGCATGCCAGTTGAGCGTCTGCCATGACTTGGAGTTCCGCAACGCCCTGGCGTGCTCGGACAGGGGTCTGGTTTTCCACTCCTCGACCATGAAGTCCTGATCGAAGAACACGACCATGGCCTGGGCATATGGCGTATCGGGCATACGGTATCGGCAGGAGAACAGCAGAGAGTCTGTGTCCAGGTCGGAGACGTCCATCGCCCGCGAGAAGCATCCGTAGATGGCCTGACCGGCGGCAATGGTCACGGACAGGCAGCGGGCGCCTGACGCGCCTGCCCGCTGCGAGCCGGCGATCCCCTGACCGCTCTTGGTCCAGGAATGGCCGCCCCAGTTCTCAGGCATGCCCTTTTCGTCCACGTCTTCAAAGCCGGGGTTCATCACCAGGTTAGCGGCAGACCCGATGCCGACCATGCAAAACAGGGTCAGCATCAGGACCGCGCTATGGAGGTGTCGCATCGGTTCAGGGCCACCTTTCATTGGCTGCGCTCGCGCCCGGGGCAGATCCCGTCGGGCCGGGCAGGGCGTCCGCACGGACCAGAGTCGGCTCTAAGTCCGCGCAATATGTAGAAGTGTCGGGAGAAACTGCTGGCGCGCACACGCGCGCACCTCATGACCTGGAGCCCCAGGGCGCAGAACAACTCCTCACCCGCGCCGCCGAGGATGACTGCTATTCTGAACGCCTTGGGGGCCAGATTGTTCAGCATATCTTCGTACAAGCCCTGGCTGACAGTTGTGCTGTGGCCATACGGGAAGTCGATGATTGCCGCATCGAAAAGCCCCTGCACATGTCGAGCGTCTTGGACACTGATGGGGCCGGGCAGTCCGAAGTGCCGCAGGTTCGCTTCGGCGATCCGCGCATTGGCAGGCCGGATGTCGATACCCCGGGCACGCACCCCCATGTGGAGGGCCTCGATGACGCATGTTCCCGCCCCACAGCATGCGTCCAGAACCGTATCGCCCGGCGCGGCCACCAGGTTGACGAAGGCCCGGGCGTGGCGTGCCGCAAGAGCCTGCGACAGGTTCCAGGGGCGTTGGGCTTGCGCGAGGAAGCCTTTGCCGTAGGATGATAGGACCCGTGAGAGCCACCAGTGGCCCTCGGAACACAGGACCAGGTAGCGTTCGCGCGGGTTGTCCAAGTCCGGGTAACCGGACAGGACGTCGGCGATACCCACGGCCACCTGGGCCGAGGGGATCCCGGGCTTCGGGGCCAACTTGCGGACATCGATGCGGAACTTGTCGGCCTGCAGCCTCTGAGCTTGGGCGGCGGCGCGCAGGCTCTCGAAGCTATCGGCCCGGGCGATCACCTGGCCGCACACACTGGTGTAAGCCGAACGCGAGACGTCACACGCTACGTGCGAAAGGCCGATGCGGCCCTCGGCTTGGCAGCCGCTCATCGCCCACAGCTCAGCCTGGGCCAACTCGAGATCATCGTCAGGCGCCGACAGCACGTACAGAAAAGGCATCACTCGGGTGGTGCGCCTCAATGGGTTCCATGGCACGGAAGCGCCGATGGGTAAGCCAAGTACCGCAGTCTACGGGACTTCGAGGGTTCTGACAAACGCGAGGGTAAGATGGTGCGACTACGGGAGTGATCCATGCGCCCCTTTGGTCCGGGGCGCATGCCCCTCGGCGCTGCCCGGGCTACTCAGCGTCGGCTACTGAGCGCGGACCCGCGGGCCGCTGTCTTCCTCCGGCCAGGGCCAGAGGCCGGGCTCTCATTCCGCGTTGCGGCGGCCATACGCATGGGACACAATGTCCCACGGCGCGGTGCCCTCTGGATGGGTCTGGGGGCCTGTGTAGTCGCTCCAGTTCCCTCCGTGGCGTTTGACGGCTGACTTGAGGGCCGCGTAACCTCCGCCGGCCAGGGAAGCTTGAACGATTGCCGGGCCCAGTTGCCTTCCACCACGGCTGAGTACGGCCTGTGCGGCCGCCCACCGGGCCGACCCCACGGTGATATCGCGGACGCCCTCTCGACGAAGGGCGCCGGCCACCCAACTCATGCTCTTGCGCACCTGCGCCTCGGGCGCCTGTGCCTCCCGCGCGAAGGGCGTGTGGGGCTTGGGGACAAAGGGATTGAGGGACACCGAGAACATGGCCTCCGGCACCCGAGAGCGCAGGGACGCCACCATCGCCGGGATGGCCCGCACATCCGCCTGCGTCTGTCCCGGAAGCCCCACCATGTAATACAGCTTAAACCGTGTGATACCGTGGGGGACTGATAGGCCGATGCAGTGCAGGATGTCCTGGTCTGTCATGGCCTTACCGATTTGGCGGCGCAGGTCTTCACTGCCCGCCTCGGGCGCGATGGTGAGGGTATCTTGTCCCGACGCGCCCAAAGCCGCCGCGAGGCTCTCGGTGACACTCTCAGCGCGAACTGAGGAGACCGAAACGTTCACACCCCGCTCGAGCAGGCCGTTGAACAGTTCGTCGACTCGGGGGTAATCCGATATGGCCGCGCCTACCAGGCCCACCATGCGGGTGTGGCTCAGCGCTTGGTCAACGCGCTGCAACAGCAGCCGGGGCTCACGCGCGCGCACCGGCTGGTAGATCCTTCGGGCGAGGCAGAACTTACAGCTCCGTCCGCATCCCCGACCCACCTCGATGAGGAAGCGGTTGCCAAAGGTCGTGTGCGGTGTCAGGATGACGCTCTCAGTGCTGAAGGCATCTAGATCCTCCGCGCACAGGCGGCGCACCCGGGTGCGGTGTGTTCCCAGTTGGGGCGCGTGCCCGGGAAGGTGCGGAAGGTATATACCGGCGCAATCGCCGGTCGTGTCACCTACGTCC
>Ga0272441_10008409_pt1 | contig 16336 bp, 12 predicted proteins | sample SSMProp6N_FD_193582 | JGI IMG/M metagenome (GOLD analysis project Ga0272441, IMG submission 193582) | Marine sediment archaeal communities from Little Sippewissett salt marsh, Falmouth, MA, United States - SSM-Prop-6N | ecosystem: Environmental > Aquatic > Marine > Wetlands > Sediment ... | reverse complement strand
CTGAAACCGGCGCGACGATCTATGAGCGCAGGGAAATTTTGCAGGATGGTTATGAAACCAATTATCATTCCGCCAGAATTTCTCTGGACCAGAATATTTTTGATTTTGGTCGAAGTTATAATTATCTCAAAGCGACCAAAGCTAACCGGAAATCGGCCCAGCATACTCTGATGAATACCCGTAATCTGGTCATTTCAAATGTAAAACAGGCCTATTATGATCTGTTAAAACAGTACCGGTTAAAAGAAGTATATGAGGAAGCGGTCAAGGTTTCCCAGGAACAGGTGGACCGGGTACAAACCATGATGGAGATCGGTCTGGCATCGCAGGCGGAAGTTTATCAGGCAAGAGTCACATTGGGCTCGGGCCAGACAACATTGATCAACCAGGTCAACAATATTGAAATTTATAAAGCCAACCTGAATAACGCGTTAGGGCGTTACCCCAGCACATCTTTGGAAATCATTGAAGATAAAGAGGAAACATTCTTCCCCGAGTATAATTTTGATCAGGCCGTTGAGATGGCGCTGCAGAATAATGAAGAATTAAAAGCAATGGATCAGGAAGTCAGGGCAAATCAATATAACATTCGATATGCAAAAAGCGCGTATATGCCGAGAATCGGTGGATCGGCCAGTTACAGCCGTAATAATGACGATGCTGGCCGGGTCTACACCTCTGAGTTGGACAAAGATTTTTCAGTCAATATTGGGGCCAGTTTAAATCTCAATATATTTAACGGTTTTGCGGACAAAGCGGCCGTACAAAGAAATACTATAAATTATAATATTGCTATAGAAAATTTTGAGGAAGCGAAAAGGCAATTATTGTCCAACGTGAAACAGTATTTTTTACAATTACAGGCTTATAAAGATATTCTTGAGATCAATAAGCAAAATATTGAGGCTTACGAGGAAAATCTGAGGTTGCAGATGGAGAAACGTCGCGTCGGTTCCGGGACGGAACTGGAAGTTTCCCAGGCGCAATACGAACTCACTCAGGCAAAAAGTAATTTGGTCCAGGCCGAATATAACGCCAAAGTTGCGCGGGCTCAACTTGAGGCCGTATTGGGAATTATTGAACAAAAGTAAAGGTGATTTTCATAATGAAAAAATGTGGTCTGTTATTATTTATTCTTTCGATTTTATTATTTTCAATAGCCTGCGACAAAACAGAAGGCGAAGGGGGCGGGGGGTTACAGCCGGGTAGCAGTGATCCTGAAATTATTGAAGGATTTATATGTTCGGATGTTATAGACGGTAAACCCTACGGGATTGATAATAACTTTTTCCCTGATGACGTCATATACATCTGGTTGAGCTGGGAAAAAGTGTCCGGTGAACATGACGTTAAGATTATCTGGCTGGATCCGAATGATGATGTTATCGCCGAAACCAAAGAGAGTTTTAATTCAAAGAACGGAAAGTGGGTAACATACTTTTTTGTCGATACGACGAACTCGTCGCCAACCGGTAAATGGACCGCGGAAGTGCATATTGATGGTAACTTTGTTCGCAGTTATGGTCTATGGGTTCTTGAATAATTGAAATATCAACCAAATAAAATTTGGAGAACTGGAATGTCAAAAAAATTAAAAATTATCATTTTTGTAGCCGTTGCATTAATTATCGCGGTAATGATATTTGTAAATGTAAAAAAAAGCCGGGGAAAATCAATTGATGTAACAACCGTTAAAGTGAAAAAAGGAGACATAACCAAAACAGTATCAGGTTCCGGTTTTATTCAGCCCGAGGTCGACGTTCAAATTGCCGCGCGAATTTCAGCTGAAATTATCAAAATTCATGTTTTGGAAGGCGATCGAGTCAAAAAAGGGCAATTACTGGTGGAATTGGACCGGCAGCGATATCTTGCCCAGGTTGAACAGGCCGAATCGATGGTATTGTCCGCCAAAGCGTCCCTGAAGAAAGCGGAAGCCGATTATACCAGAGTAAAGGACCTCTACGATCAAAATTTGACATCCAAATCCGAGCTTGACGCCGCGGAAGCAAATAAACTGTTGGCCGAAAGCGATGTGAAGATCAGACAGGCAAATCTTAAACAGACTCAGGATTACCTGGCCAAAACGAATTTGCTGGCGCCTATTGACGGTGTTGTCACAAAGTTGTTCAAAGAAGAAGGCGAAATTGCGGTCGGGTCCGAGTTCAATGCCGACCCGGTAGTCACCGTGTCTGAGCTGAGTAAAATGGAAGTATTGGCCGAAGTGGACGAGAATGACGTTGTTTTGGTCCATTTGGGAGATAAAACAAAAATTGAGATCGACGCGATCCCGGATACAACTTTTGAAGGAAAAGTGTCCGAAATAGCGCATACGGCAACAACAAGAGGGCAGGGAACCCAGGAACAGGTCACCAATTTCGAAGTCAAAATTGCGGTCACGTCGCAGGTCGAAAAACTTCGCCCCGGTATGTCTTCAACTGTTGATATCAGCACGGAAACACATAATGATGTATTATTTCTCCCCATTCAATGTGTAACCATGAAGAATGTAAACCAGGATACGGCAAAAACGGACGACACCGAATCATCTGAAAAAAGCAAAGAAGACTCGACGGATAACGATGACAAGAAAAACCAAGGTGAAGCAGGTAACAATAAAAAACAGGAAATGAAAGAAGCTGTTTTTGTTGTTAAGGATGGTGTAGTCAAAGTTGTCGCGGTAAAAACCGGGATCAGTGATGATACAAATATTGAAATACTGTCCGGACTTGAAGAAGGGATGGAGATCGTTTCCGGCAGTTATAAAGCCATATCGCAAACGTTAAAAGACGGCAGCCAGGTCAAGGCAAAGGAAGATATGAGCTTTAAAGAAGATAAAAAATCTGAATAGAAAGGATTATATCCATGTTGATCGATCTTAAAAATATACAAAAAATATACGAAATCGGTGGAACGGTAAAGGTTCCAGCGTTAAAAAGTATAAATCTGATAATGGAAAAGAATGAATATGTCGCCATTATGGGACCGTCCGGTTCCGGGAAATCAACTTTAATGAATATATTGGGATGCCTCGATACCGCGTCCGACGGAATATATATGTTAAACGGCAGCAATGTCAGTGATATGAGCGATGATGAACTGGCAGAAATTCGCAACCGGGAAATCGGATTTGTGTTCCAGACTTTTAACCTGCTTCCCAGAGCGAGCGCGCTGCATAATGTAGAATTACCTCTTATATATAACGGCACTTCTTCCTCTCAAAGGAAGAAACTGGCCAAAGATGCCCTTGAAAAAGTGGGTTTGGCGGACAGAATGGATCATAAACCCAATGAATTGTCCGGTGGTCAGCGGCAACGTGTGGCCATTGCCCGGGCATTGGTCAACAATCCTTCCATCATATTAGCTGATGAGCCGACCGGTAACCTTGACAGTAAAACCGGTGAAGAAATAATGGAGATCTTTGAAGATTTGCATGATGCCGGTAACACAATTGTACTGGTAACACACGAAGAATATATCGCTGAACATTCCGATCGTATCATCCGTTTGAGGGATGGGCTCGTGGAAAGAGATGAATCAGTCAATTAAAAAAGCGAATACATTATGAGAATTTTAGTTTATTTTGTAGAGGGTATTAAAATTGCCGCCAGCGCCCTGCGTTCCTATAAACTGCGTTCAATATTAACAACACTCGGCATTGTTATCGGCGTGACGACCGTGATAACAATTGTATCGTTAATACAGGGACTGAACAAGTCTTTCGAGAAACAAATATCAGCTATAGGTACCGATACGCTGTTTATTGACAAGTATCCCTGGATCATTACCAGCAATACGGAATGGTTCAGTTACCGGAACCGGCGAAATATCCCGGTAAGTTATGCCGGAAGAGTTAAAGAATTGTCAAACCTGTCCAAAGCGGTTGCGCCGGCCCTGTACACCCGCCGGACCGTTAAATTAAAGGAACGAACCAGTGAAAGAGTGCTGGTTATCGGTACAAACGCTGATTATATGATCACTTCTAATACCCTGCCGGAGATCGGGCGGTTTCTCTCCGAGACCGATGTGAAACATCGTCGTGCGGTTTGTGTTTTGGGTTGGGACGTGTATGAGGCCTTGTTCCCCAATACGAGCCCGATCGGCAAACGTATCACCATTGGAGCGAAAAAGTTCAAAGTCATTGGTGTTATTGAAAAAAAAGGATCAATCTTTGGTGATAGTATGGATTCCAATGTATGTATCCCGATCGGTGTATTTCAGTCCACATTTGGAGTACGCTGGCGTTCATGTGATATTGAGGTTAAGACTCTATCACCGGAATTAATGGAAGATGCGGAAATAGAGTTAACCGGGATCATGCGCCGTTTACGGGGTCTGGAACCCGGAGAGGATAATGATTTCAATATCAACAAGCAAAGCATGTTAATGGACACCTACAAAAGATTGACCGGTACGCTCTGGGCGGTGGCAATCGGCGTCGGATCGATTTCATTGCTGGTTGGTGGAATTGGGATCATGAATATATTGCTGGTATCGGTTACGGAGAGAACCCGGGAAATTGGTGTTCGGAAAGCGATGGGCGCCAGAAATCATGATGTATTGCTGCAGTTTTTGATTGAATCCATGATGATTTGTTCGATCGGTGTCATTATCGGGATATTATTTGCAATAGGCATCGCCAAGCTTGTCGCGGCGACAACACCGATCCCGGCCGCAATTACCCTGTGGGTGGTTTTTTTAGGTGTTGGATTTGTTGTTACAATAGGCGTGTTTTTCGGAATTTACCCGGCAAGTAAAGCCGCAAGGTTAAATCCGATTGACGCATTAAGATATGAATAATTAAAGTAAAGAATCATTATGCATTTTGGAGAAAGTTTTAATATATCGCTCACGGCAATTTTGACCAATAAATTAAGGTCGGCATTGACGTTATTGGGTATTATCATTGGCGTCATGACCATTATTGCCATGCAGTCACTTATTACCGGTATGCGAAACAGTGTCATGAATGAGTCCAGTGTTCTGGGCTCCAATGTTTTCCAGGTGCAAAAATTTCCGGCTGTCGGCGGGGGAGACTGGCGAAAGTACCGCAACCGAAAAAATTTAACAAGAGAAGAGGCGGATGCCGTACGCGAAAAAGTGACCGTTGTTGAAAACGTTGGTGCTGAGGTTTGGCAGTTCGGCAGAGAAATACGTCATAAAGATAAAAAGACATTGCCCATAATAACTGTTGCCGGCGCCACACCCGAGTTTTTGATCAATAACAGTTACGACATGGGTGACGGACGTTTCATTACAAACCAGGATGTCGATTACGGACGGCGGGTTGCTGTAATTGGCGTGGAATTGGTTGACAGGCTTTTTCCATATGAGGACCCAATGGGAAAAGATATCAAAGTGCAAGGGGAAAGATTTGAGGTTGTGGGTGTCTTTGCGAAAATGGGCAGTATCTTTGGTAATTCTCGGGATGACCGTGTTGTGATACCCATATCACGATTTGAAAAAATTTACGGGAAAAGAAGGTCCATTAACATCACGGTGAAAGCCAACAGTCCCGAATTATACCAAACAGCCATTGATCAGACGATTGGCGTATTACGTACAGTCCGTAAAGTCGCCCCCGGCAAGGAAAATGATTTTGAAATTCGTACCAACGAACAATTTATGGAATTTTTTGATAATTTAACCAAAAGCGTAAAAATTGTGGCCATCGCCATTGCGTCAATTTCACTGCTTGTGGCCGGAGTCGGCATTATGAATATTATGCTGGTCTCAGTGACGGAACGTACTAGGGAAATCGGGATACGCAAATCCATAGGCGCAAAAAAAAGCGATATTTTATGGCAATTTATGATTGAAGCAATTATATTAAGTGAAATAGGTGGTTTAATCGGAATTTTAATCGGACTGGGCATCGGTTTCCTTGTCAAATCCGTAACCCCTATTCCGACAGCAGTACCTGTTTGGACGGTGGTTATTGGCCTGGTGTTTTGTTCTTTGGTCGGAATTGTGTTTGGTGTTTATCCGGCCAACAAAGCCGCAAAGATGGATCCAATTACCGCTCTTAGATACGAATAATGAATGAGAAATTCCTTAATTTAATGGAGGAAATATGCAAATAGAAACACGAATGGGAGGAGATGTCAAGGTCATCAAATTAACCGGTGAGTTAATGGCCGGTCACGACTCTGAAAAATTGAGAAATGTCGTTGATGAATCTATTAATGAGGAAAATGTGAATGTAGTCGTCGATATGGAAAAAGTGACGTGGATGAACAGCTCCGGTCTGGGAATGTTGATCAGCGCGTTAACAAGTTTGCGAAGCAGCGGCGGCGATATGAGACTGGCAAATATGTCCGACCGGATAAGAAGACCCATGCAAATTACTAAATTAGACAAAGTTTTTCAGGATTTCGACTCTGTGGACGAAGCAGTTAAAAGTTTTGCGTAATATTAAATAAAAAAACGAAACATTTTTTATCTACTTAAAGGAACAACTAATATTGTAAAATTAACATGGTTCTCAGGTAAGGAGAGTTTTATGTCACAATATAACAGGGACGAAATTTTAGAAAAAATAAAAGCAGGTCAGTCGTTAGCCGGGCTTGATTTATCCGGGACTGATTTGTCCTATGAAACGATGAAAGGGGTGGATTTTTCAAACGCGGATCTGTCGAACTCGCATTTACAGAACGCGAACCTCGAAGGTGCAAATTTTACCGGCGCAAATTTAAAAGACACCTTTTTGTTTGGAAGTAATTTACACAAAGCCAAACTGGATAACGCCAATCTGGAGGAGGCAAATTTACAGGACACCAACCTCGACCAGGCCAGTTTGAAGGGTGCCAATATGTATCATGTCGCATTATTGGGTTCAAGTATTGAAAAGGCTGATCTGCGGGAAGCGAACCTGACCCGGGCCCGTTTAAAGAGGGCGAGTTTAAAAGGCGCAATACTCGATGGCTGCAACCTGGAACAATCCCATCTTGTGCGTAGCAATTTATCCGGTACATCTTTTGTTAAAGCCAACCTCAAAAACGCGACCCTGACGAATGCAATTATTGAAAATACGGATTTTACCGGCTCGATCCTGGATGATGTAGTCGGATTGTAAAATATTGCCAACATTCCTTTGTTAGCCCCCGTTGAGATTTTTAATGGGGGTATTTTTATTATTTGCTTGCTTCTTTTTTACCTATATTGTATTTTGTTTTAAAGTGATGTTCTAATAATTTTGGAGTTATAAATTGACCCACACTTTTGAGCAAAAATTATCCGAGCTGAAAAAAGTGGTTGTAAACCGCATGGATGAAATTTTAAATAAAACAGAGCCGGTCACGTTATGGGAACCCATGCGGTACGCCATTTCATCAGTCGGTAAAAGATTAAGGCCGGTTTTATTGCTGCTGGTCAATGAAGCGGTTGGGGGTTCTGTTGAAAACGCGCTTGACGCGGCTGTCGCCCTGGAAATGGTTCATAATTTCACCCTTGTACATGATGATATTATGGACAATGACGATCTGCGAAGGGGCAGGGAGACCGTTCATAAAAAATGGGACGCCAACGTGGCCATTCTGTCCGGAGATGCTTTGCTCGTACTGGCTTATTCGGCCCTGCACCGTAATCCCTCCGATAAATTACCCGAAGTTCTGAATGATTTTTCCAGTGGAATTCTCAGAGTGTGCGAAGGCCAAACACTGGATAAAGAGTTCGAGGCCAGGGATTCCGTGACCCTGGAAGAATATTTTGATATGATCGACAAAAAAACGGCGGAGCTGTTCTCCGTCGCCTGCCATGTCGGGTCTATATTGGGTGGCGGATCCACGGAGCAGGTTAACGCCATGAAAATATACGGCAAAAAAGTGGGCCGTGCGTTCCAGATCCAGGATGACCTGCTGGATGTTATATCGGATGAGGCGGTTTTGGGTAAAGATATCGGCAGTGATATTGAGGAAAATAAAAAAACTTTTCTTGTCGTTCACGCGCTTGAAAACGCGGATGAAGAACAAAAAAAGAAATTATATACTATTTTGAATAAAAATAATATAACCGCTGACGATGTCAGAAATGTGATTGATATTTTCGGGCAAACCAACACCCTGACCGCGGCCCGGAATATTGTTGACGAATGCCTGGACGACGCAAAAAAGGCGCTATTATCCATACCGGATAACAGCGCCAAACACTATTTAAGTGAGTTGCTTGATACGATAGCGAAACGGAATTCCTGATCTTTTATTTTTTTTCGGCTGTTACTTTATCATAATAAAATTTCCGGCTTCGCTCTCCCCGCGGGGTGGTCATCGTCTGATCGATAACCAAGACATTGCCATTCTCTTCCAGTGACCAGGTTTGTTTGCTGTCCATTTGAAATTCACCGTTCCGGCCCTGAAACGTTATCGTCGATTCAATTTGCAGGTTTTTATCGTCTCCCGACAGTTTCGCCTTTGAAACGGATTCGCCCCGGTTGGTTTCGTTTTTGCATTCTTTGCCGTCCAGGGTCAGAGTCTCTTCTGTCGTAACCTCATCGCCATCCCGGTTTACCGAGTGTCTTTCAATTTTCAGGTTTTCTTTGTGGTCGATGATCATTTTGTTTGTCGCCATTCTCGATCCGCGACGCCCTTCGCCCAAAGTGCTTTTGTCCTTGTTTAACTGCCATTCCCCTGTAAAGTTAAGTTCACCTGCGGCCGCCAATGAACAAAACGCGAAAAGAACCAGAATGATACTGAAAAAATTTTTCATTTCACCGTTCTCCTATTTTTAATGATTCAAATAATAAAACGTGTCGTCTGAATAAAAGTTCTATATTAAAGAAAATTTATATTCATTCAAAATATTCTTTGTTTTGAATTGTGCCGTTAATTATTTAAATTGAACGTTTGATTTAAAAATTATTATCAGGGAGTTTATGCCGGTCCATTTTATTTATATATACCCGTTACTCATCAACATGCTGGTCGGGGTGCTGATATTCGTCGGCCCGATGCGCGCCGCCGAGAACAACGCCGGTCTGACCATAATCTCCCTGATGATCACCGGTTACGGATTGGGTTATATCCTGGTTTCTTTGTTTATGGGCCGGATCGTTAAACCACATATAGCCAAATACCAGATCGCCGGGGGAACGTTTTTTATATCCTTATTATGTCTGTTGCTGGGAGTGGTCGATAATCCAATATGGATGATCCTTATATATTCGATATTGCCGCTGGGCGCGTCCCTGTTTTTTAACGCCTTTCAGGCCTATATGCGGGATGTGCAAAAATCAAATGCCGGGCTTCTGGCGGGTTCGGTGACGTCATATCTGGCTTCGTTAAGTTTTGGATTCGCGCTCGGGCCGTTTATCAGCGGCTGGATCAGGGAAATCGCGTCGTGGAACATTGCCTATTTTTTTGCCGCGGCAATGGCGTTATTTGTCGCGTTAATTGCCCTGTTTTTCAAACCGAAAAATTCAGCCACGGGGAAAGATCCTGTTGATTCTTCATATGCAAAAAAACCTGATCTGTCCCTGTCGGGTTGGGCGGGTTCATTTACCGGCATTTTGATCATTTCCCTGTTTTTAACGATTTTTCCCAAACAGTCCGAAATTCTGGCGCTGCGTCCATATATTAAGGGGCTGGTCGTGTTTCTTTTGAATGTGACCCAGGTGGTATTCGTTCAGGTATACAGGAAGCATCATAACTGGATCTATAAATATTCTATCGCACCGTTTGTGCATCTTTTGGCGGTTGTTGGGCTGTTGAGTTTATACTATGCCCTTAATACAACAGGGTTATACGTTGGGGCCATATTGATGGGCATGTTCTCATCCACGGTCTTTTTTACGGCCATATTTTTCAGTTTGTCGCACCCGACAAGATCCGTCCACTATATTGCCGTAAACGAAACTGCCGTGGGAGCGGGATTTTTACTGGGCCCCCAACTCGTACATCTCAGGCCGGCGACGGCGGATTTCAAGTTTGCATATTTAGTGGCATTAATTCTTGTTGTTTTTTTGATTTTATTTCAATTCATTTATATAAAGAACAAAACACAATCGAACGGTTAATTATCATGAGAATGTTTTTTTATTTAATAGTCATATTAAGTGTCGTATTTTTTGGTTCCAAAATATTAAATCTGCTATTGAGTGGGAAGCTGTTTGAGCCCGGGGCCTTTAAAGAATCATTCAGCGAAATTAAAAAAAATCTGTGGTGGGGCATGAAAACCTTTGTGATTGTCTGGTTGTTGTATTTGATCTTTATCTGGTGGGTGAGGAACAGATAGGGTATAGCTTTCAGCTATTAGCTGTCAGCTGTCGGGAGTGAAAAGTGGAAGGTGAAAAGTGGAAAAAAGTGAAAAGTAAATAAAAGTTTTTGCCGGCGATGGCTAATTATAATGGTCTGCGGATACCTGCTAAATTGAATTGTTACTTTTAGAAACAATTGTTAGAAGAAATAAAATTATAAATGGAAAAATTTTGTTTCGCATTAACTACCCCTTTTAAAATCATTTCATTATCAGCAATTTCCCCTTGATGGTTTCATTATCCACACGCATGCGGTATAAAAATAAACCGCTGCCTACGGTTTTGTTATTTTTATCCGTTTTGTTCCATAACAGCCGGTGCGAACCGGGCGGCATGCCGCTTTTTTCGATATGTTTTACATGGCGTCCTAAAATATCGTAAATATCAAGGGACACATTTTTGGTTTTGAATAATTCAAATTCGAATGTCACGCCCCCTGTTATATGTCGCGATAAAACAGGATTCGGATAATTACCTTTGAATACAAAATCATTTACCGGTTTTATTTGTTCTTCCGTTAGTGAGGTCGATGCCGTCGGAACGCCGAAAAAAAGCGGAAACTGCTGCGTAAGACGTTTGTTGTTGGACGAATAGCTGACGACAAGTTGTGTCCTTAAAAGTGTATCGAGCGGCGCGTTGCTGGTTATATAAACCGGCAGGGCCACAGAGTCCTTTTCCCCGGGGACAAACCGGCGTTTTACGTCGCTCGGTTTGATTTGTAAAACCGTGCTGTCGGAGAATGAAAAATGGATATCGTCAGCCGGGTGGGAGCCGGTATTACGAAAAACGAATGTGAACAGATTGGCGGCGTTTGGTTTGACGGTCAGGTTTTCCCGGTCAACCGGCCGGTAATTTTCCAGATAGAGGGAGGCATATGTCTCCGGAATGGAATTCCCTTTATCATAATAAAAGGCCGGATTGGCGATAAATTCCAGCGGATTCCCGATGTCATCCAGGGCGGAGAATTTTACCCCGTAAAATCCTGGGCTCAATGTGTCCGGCAGTGACGTTTGATAATGTAAACCTCCGTTATAGTGTAAATCAAGCTCTGCAGAGTTGCCGAACAGGTTAACGATTTCAAGCCGGGCGGATTTTAAGAACCTGTCGCCGTTGCGGATGTGAAAATTCAGCGTATTATTCTCTCCCGGCCTCAGCCGCTGCGCCGGTTCGTTGTTACGGCGCGCATCAAAATGTAACAGGGATAATGATTCATTTGCATTTCCTATTTTATTCTCATTTAAAATTAATTGTGAATAGCCACATTGACCAATGATGTGATATGGACTTGATACGTAAAGTGCGGTGGCCCTATTTTTGTTATCAATTCCCGTATTATTTTGCAAATTTTCAATAAATGATTTTATATATATGAATTGTACAAGGCGTTTATTGTTATTAAACAATGTTATAAGGGTGTAATTTTGAAATGATTGAAAACCAGGCATAGTTCTCTCGTAAAAACCGGAATTTGTGTGCAGGCCGCCTATAAATCTATTGGGATGTTCTATATATATATAATTTTTTCCCAGGACCAATCGAAAGTCCGGTACAAGTGTTTCATTATATATTTTTGATAAAGACAATGTATCGTCTTTATGATAGAACTTCAGATTTATTCTGTTTTTGATGTTGGCCAGCCAATAACCGGGATATTTTTCCGAATAATAAGTGTTGAGAACACCATTCGGTTTTACAAAAAAATATGGAGATGAGATAAAAATATCACAAGTATTTACGGTATCTTCTATCGCAGCAGTTAACCTGTATGAACTGCATGTTGCGTCATCCGCACCAGGCGGAGGCGCGGTTGAAAAATCAACCAGTCCGTTAAAAGGTCTAAAATCTTCTTGTAAAATACCTAAACCTAATTCATATACTGTTGTTGCTCCTTGTTTCGCATATAAACCGGCTGCCGAAAGCATTATATATTTTTCAGGTCCGGTGTTATTTTTTTTATTTGAATTGACAGCAATACTTTTTAGACCATACTGGCCGTCAGGAAGCGCAATATCTTGTTCTGAAGTGATGTGCCGGTTGGTCCTGTGTAACATCACTATCCGGTCATTTTTCGGGGTGTATAATTTAACCTGATGAAATAAAAAGTTATCGCTTAAAGGCGTTGTATTCACTTTAAATTCTTCATCCAACCGAAATTTAAATTCAGATCGCAGATTCGGGCCATATTTTATATGAAAGTAATCATGCTGAAATAGCAGAGCAAGACGGTTTCTGTATAATTGTTCAAAAGTCAGCGCCCGGTTATTACGATCATAGTTGATCTGCTGTGATTGTAAAACAGCATCCCGGTGATCAATTATGATGCGGCTCAGATTGTTTATGTCCACATTCCTTTTTTCAACGAAATAAAGATGCCTTTTATTTTCAATAAACTGTTGCATGACACAGAATACGTGATATTCGCCGCGGTCCAGGTACAGGCTGATGTTGTCATATAAATCATTATAAAGCTGTCCAAATACGATATCTTCTCGCCATAATAGAAGAGATTTTACAGGCAGAGTAAAATCTACGTCCAATTGCGGAGATTTTGTAAAACCACACGGGATATAAAAGGTGTCCGATCCGGCAACGCAGACCAGATCGGCAAAATAAGAATAGGGCCTGTTTTCGGGTATGGGGACCCGTTTGGTTGCGGTTAATTTTGCGGTTGTTGTTATGGTCTCTCCGGGGGCTAATAAAAAACCGGTTTGTTCCAGTGTCATGTCGATATATTCGGGCCACCCGGGAACATTTATTTCCAAAGTGAGCGGAGAATCCGTTGGATTGGTTAACGTAACCGGTATTTCCGAAGACCAGATCATTTGGGAGATATCCACCCGGCCAAAGCTCAACACGGCCGGCTCGACGATTATTCTTTGTTGAAAGGCCCTGAAAATAGCAAGTCTGCCGTTTCCCTCTATGTATGGATCGTGCGGGGCAGGCAACCGTTTTGCCGCGTGGACAATTACGCTTTTTAACCGGCCTGTCGTCCAGTTTGGATGATATTCCTTTAACAGCGCGGCCGCCCCTGCAACATGCGGCGCCGACACGGATGTGCCGCTTTCCCTGGTGATTGAATTGTTCAAAGACAGCGAACTGATCCCTACTCCCGGCGCCACGATTTCCGGTTTAATATAACAGTCGTTCGGAGTCGGTCCTTTTGAACTCATGTAGTACATTTTATCATTCAACGTACTGGCGCCAACGGTCAGCGCTGTTTTGGCCGTTCCCGGCGAGGATATGGATTGATAATTCGCCAACATGTCTTCCCGGCCGTTATTACCGGCGGATACCACGCACAGGATGCCGTTAGCTGATGCATGGTCCACGGCCAGGCTCAGGGGATCATGTTCATTCCCCAATCCGCCGAGACTGAGATTGATAATATCCGCGCCGTCGTCCGTTTTGATATTTTTATCGGGATCCATACAGAATTCAATGCCGGCAATGGCATCCGACTGGTAGCCTTTACCCTCGCTGTCCAGCACGCGCACCGCCAGAAAGTCTACCTCAGGGGCGACACCTTTGAGTTCGCTGCCGTTCGCGCCGATTATTCCAGCCACATAGGTGCCGTGACCGTTTTCATCCATTGGGTCCGGGTCTTTGCCAATAAAATCATAGCCGTCTATAACCCGGTAATCCAATCCAAAACCGCCTCCCAGGGCGGGATTCGTATAATCCACACCGGTATCTATAATCCCGACAACTGTTCCTTTGCCGGACACATGATATACTTTTCGCGCTGAATCCGCGCCGACGAGTCGGGTGCTGTTGTCAAGGCAGGCGCTGATACTTCTGTCCGGGTGAACCGATTCGATCATGGGAAGCGAGGGCAGGCGCTCGATAATTTCCTGCGGGGCCGTTAGGGCCATGCCGTTCAGGACGGTTTTGTATTGGTAAATGATTACCGGAGAGATGACCGGTTTTTTGTTTTGAATTGTGAGCGTATTGCTCAGATCGTCGAGTAGGTCAATAAATTGTTGATGGCTGTTTTCGATACTATTTAATTGAAAACTCTTGATGTCGGCGGGTTGTTCTTTGAATATAACAATGACCCTTGAGACGGAATCCGGATTTGAGGTATATTTTGAGACCGGCTTGCCGTTTTCGTACGAGGTGACGGAATAATAATGCTTTGCTGTTTTGTCGACATCGACATCCTCAGTTTTAAAAATTCCGGGTTTGTCTTTATTATTCAAAAACAGTTCGTTTGCATAAAGTGCGGTTGAGAGGAACAGGAGTAAATAACAAAAGTATTTACAATCTTTAATTCTTCTTTGTATCATTTGAATCCCCAATAGAAAGTTTATCAAATGAATTGATCAAAAGCGATGTTGTTCTTTAAAAATTTTTACTACCCGGGGAAGTATGTTCAATATCTATAAATTAATAATAACTAAAATAAATATCATTGTCAAGGAAAAAATAAAAAAATGTTAAATTTCATTTTTTTTTTTTATTATTGGCTTTATTTCTTTTGCTTTGATTCCAAACTATTTAATCTGTTATTATGCGGAAAACTGTTTGAACCCGGGGCCTTGAAAGAATCTGTCCGCAAAATTAGAAAGAGCGTCTGGTGGGTGAGGAGCAGGTGATGGTAATTTTCTGTAATAAAACAATGGCTCATATATTATGCCTTGAAACTATATCAATCTGTTAGTATTTTATATCAAGCAGTATTTTTCAAACCTGCCATGGTCATAGAATCATCAGTGAAAACTTGGACCCTGAAAATGCAAAACAAAATAGCCAGTAGCTTTTTAATTTTTTTATTATACTTTGTTCCGGTATATACCGCTTTTCCCGCGGCACCTGGAGAAAAAACAAATTATCCGGAAACGGGGGAATGGAAGCTTACCGGACCGGTCCGGAGTATAAATCAATCCCGGCTGCATGAAGAGATATATGGCGCGGCTGACATGTATCTGAAGTATGGGTGTGAAGAACTGCAGATAATAGAATATGAGTATAAACAAAAATTTCCTGTTAGTGTACAGGTATTCCGCTTCAAAACGTCAATTGGCGCGTTTGGCCTATACAGCCGCGAACGACCCCGGAACGGAGATTATTCTCATACCGGCGTCCAGGCTTTTTTCGATGATTGGTTATTTGCTTTTTTTACGGACAGGTATTATGTCAAAATAAATACAATGATCCTGCTTGGTACGGATCAAAGCATTGAGAAATTGGCCTCCGATCTGGCCGGTTTTTTAAGTGAAAACCACAACTGGCCTGAAATTTTAGATGTTTTCCCGGATGAGGGGAAAATAGCCAATTCCGAACAATATATCCCGTTTGATTTTATGGGCAATGACTTTTTTTGTCCCGCTTTTACAGCGGATTATATTCTTTTTAATGAAAAGTTTACGCTATTTATTTTGCAGGGGATAAATCCCGGGGATTGCGAACAAACCCTGGATCAATATTTATCCAAAATCAAATCCGCCGCCGGTACAATGGAAGGGGAAATAGTTACTGTAACTGATCCGTATTTTAAAGATATCAGTTTGCTGTGGACAGGTAACAATATTCTGGGTATCAGGGGCTTGTCTTTAAAAACTCAACATGCCGGATGACTAAATAAAATGCGGGCAAATTTAAGCAATTTAAATGGCAGGTAGTGAATTTGATCCATAAGACATGAGTCAGGTTATAAAACAGGGGAAGGAGCCAGGTCCTTCCCCTGATAGAATCGTTCGGAAGAAAATTATTTTAACGAGAACATCACCGGGACGCCAATCCACACGCTGACCGGTTTGCCGTCCTGTTTGGCCGGTTCCCATTTGACGGATTTCAGGGCGTTTATGGCCGATTCATCGCATGCACTGTCGAGACTTTGCTGGATCAATGCCTCCGTCACATTGCCGTTTTCATCAATTTGAATATTGACAACGACACGCCCTTCAATCCCGGCTTTTCTTGCTGTCTCCGGGTATACCAGGTTTTTCTGGATCGCTGAAAATCCACCAACAGGTTTAGGCGCTTCATCATACGCGATAAATTTTCCCTGTTTATTATCCTGTAAAATTGTCACAACCGGAGATAATTTGATGTCCACTTTTTTCGATTTCATCACCTCAATCATGACAT
>Ga0272441_10008408_pt1 | contig 16336 bp, 14 predicted proteins | sample SSMProp6N_FD_193582 | JGI IMG/M metagenome (GOLD analysis project Ga0272441, IMG submission 193582) | Marine sediment archaeal communities from Little Sippewissett salt marsh, Falmouth, MA, United States - SSM-Prop-6N | ecosystem: Environmental > Aquatic > Marine > Wetlands > Sediment ... | reverse complement strand
CGGTCGTTTCTGGGCCGCGGCGCGGCGGCCGGCCCGCCAGGAGGCGTCGGCCGCGCGGGCTAAGCGTACGCAAGTTCTGTTGGGTGCGTGCCCGAGAAGCACGGCGGCAACCTACGGCCGCCGTGGCACCCACCGCAAAAGACTTACCTGACCCCGCTCAGCGGCGGACGGTCAGGCGGACGGCATCGAGGCGCTTGGGCAAACGTGAAAGGACCCGCCGGCCGTTCCGCGTAATCAGCACGTCGTCCTCGATGCGGATGCCAAAGCGGCCCGGCAAATAGACGCCCGGCTCAACGGTGACGACCATGCCGGGCTGGAGCGTCTGCTTGCCGGCCTTCGGCGACAGGCTGGGCCCCTCGTGGACCTCGCGCCCGATGCCGTGCCCGGTGCCGTGCCCGAACACCTTGCCGTAGCCGCGGTCGGTCAGGACCTGTCGGGCTGCGGCATCGACGTCGACAGCCTTGACGCCCGGCCCTGCGGCCTGGATGGCGGCCGTCTGGGCCGCCAGAACGGCCTCGTAGGCCAGCCTGACACGGGCCGGGATTCTAGAGGGAAGGACCATCCGTGTCAAGTCGCATCTGTAGCCGCGCACAAGGGCCCCGAAGTCCACGAGCAGCAGCGTGTCGGCCCTGAGGCGGCGGTTTCCGGGGCGTGCGTGCGGCCGCGAGGCGTTGGGCCCCACGGCGCAGATGGTCGGGAAGGCCGTCCCATCGGCCCCCCGCCGGCGGAGACAGTACTCCAGCTCAGCGGCCAGACGGAGTTCGGTCATGCCCAGACGGATGCGGCCGAGGAACTCGGCATAGGCAGTTTCGGCAACGCCGAGAGCGCGGCGGATGGCGGCCACCTCACAGGCGTCCTTCACGAGGCGCATGCGGCTCACGAGGCCCGGTACGGCCTTGAGGGCCATCGGCCGGCGCCCGGCCCGGCGAGTGCCCTTCCCCGTTGGCCCCCCTGCCCTGAAGGCGCGGCTCAGTCTGCGGCGCTCCGCGACGGTCAGGTCGTGCGGATTGAAGACCACGGGGCCGCGCAGCCGGCCGGCGAGGCGGCCGACCTCCGCGGCGAGGCTGTCGGCTCGGAGCACCGCGCGGACATGGGGGCAGTCCTGGGCGGCGTCCTCGGCATAGCGGAAATCGGTCACCAGGGTCGGCCTGCCCCGCGCGGGAACGAGGAGCCAGGCGTCCTCGCCTCCGAAGTTCGACAGGTAGGCCACCTCGACCGCGGAGGCGGCCAGGTAGGCGGCGGCCTGGTGGCGTCGCAACTCGTCGCGGAGTCGCCGGAAGCGGTCGCGTGAGGCCCTGAGGAGCGTCGCGTTCATGGAGTACTCCGGAGTCGCGTCCCGTTGGAGCGCCGGCTCGCAGCGTGCCGGATAGCGGCACCGGCTAAAACTGCCAGAGCTCGCCGCGGGAGTACCTGACGATGACCGGCCCGAAGATGATGAGGATGACCGAGATGAAGATGAGCATCGAGGGCACGAGAAGCTTGACGGTGGCCTCACCGAGGGCCTTCTCGGCGCGCATCGAGCGGTACATTCTGAGCAGGTTGGCCTGAAGGACGAGGACTTCGGCCAGGGGCGTTCCGAGCTGCTCGGCCTGGAGCACGGCGGCGATGATGCTGCCCAGGCTCTTCAGGGGGATGCGGTCGGCGAAGTGCTGGAGGGCCTCCTGTCGGCTCCGGCCGAACTCGATCTCGCGGACGACGGTGCTGAGTTCCTGGTTGAGCGGCTGGTCGACGTCCTCGGAGGCGACGGTGCGGGCGGCTTCGTAAAAGGTGGCGCCGGCCTGCATGGTCATGGCCAGAAGGTCCAGGGCGTAGGGAAGCTGAATGTTGATCTCCCGAAGCCGTTTGGCCGCCCTGCCGCTAAGGGCGTACAGGCAGAGCCAGAAGCCGACGATGACGGCGGCGAGCAGGACCAGCACGTGCGGCATCTGCTGGAGCAGGACAAACTCGAGCACGGCCGCGATCACGGCCGCGGCCAGGCCCGAGAGAACGCAGAGCGTGAGGTACTCGTCGGGGGAGTAGGCGTTGGGGTTGCCCGAGGCGCGGAGGTTCTTGAGGACGCGCCGGCGGAGGCTCTCGACCGAGATGCGGCGCGCGATCTGGTGGAACGGCCAGAGGACAGGTCTCAGTTCCGGGATGTCGAACAGGGTCCGGCGGTTGAGGTTGTCGACACTGACGCGGAAGGCGGCGTCGAAGTCGGCCTCGGGCGCCGGCTTGAAGAACCCGACGACAAACAGGCCCGCCGCCAGAAAGAAGCACAGGAGCAATCCGATGAGCAGGTACACCATGACAGCCGTTCCTAGATGTCAAACGAGACCACTCTGCGAATCCAGAGGAAGCCCCACAGGTTGAGGATGAGCACGACGAGAAGCACCAGGTGGCCCTGCCACTCGGTGAACAGCAGGCTCATGCCTTCGTGGTCGATGACATAGTAGATGCCAAGGACCACCAGGGGCATGACGCCCATGAAGATGGCGCTGGTTCGGCCCTGGGCGGTCTGGGCCTTGACCTTCTCTTCGAGGCGGATGATTTCCCTCAGGGACTCGCCCAGCCGGTCGAGGGTCTCGGGCATGTTGCCGCCGCGGATGCGGGTGGTCTTCATGGCGGCGAACAGGAGCCGGTAGTTGTGGCTCCTCAGCCGCCGGCCGGCGTTGTCGAGCGCCACGTCGATGCTCGTGCCATGCTCGACCTCGCGGTTCACGAGACCGAACTCCTGGCTGAGGGGTTTGTCGCCGTGCTGCTCAATCAGGTCGATGGCCTGGCCGAGGTTCAGACCCGCCCGCATGCCGTTGGCCAGGGTGATGAGGCCGTCGAGCAGTTGGGTTTCGAGCGCGGACCGCCGCCGCTTGACCATCTGCCAGATAATGAAGATCGGGACGGCGCCGCCGACAACCGCGCCGATGAGGCCGCCGAGAAGGCTGCCGAACAGGAGCCACGGCCCGAAGACGCAGACGGCCAGGAAAGCCCCCGACAGGAACGTGACCATTCTCGGCGTGATGCTGAACATGAACATCTCGCCCAGGATCTCGTCGATGCGGGCCTCGACGCGCCCGAGAAAGATGCGGAAGTAGCGCGACGCCGGGCCGGCGAGCGTGAAAGCCGCCAGGGCGACAAAGAGCAGGCTGCTCCACAGCAGGATTCCGATCATCGGTGCCCTTCCCCGTTGCCTCGGGGCCTACGCGAAGCTGTCGGCGGTGATGAGCCCCTTGGCGATGAGATCACGGGCGAACGTCGGGATGTAGCCGGTGTGGACGAGCAGCCCGTGCTTGGTGTCGCGTCCCGTCTTGTTGAGAGTGAAGACGTCCTCGATGATAATCGAGCCGGTCTCGCGGTCGATGGCGCAGACCTCGGAGATGTGGGTGATCTTCCGGGTGCCGTCGGCGAACCGGGTGAGCTGGACGACCATGTCGATGGCGGTGACGATCTGCTCGCGGATGGCCCTGACGGGCATCTCGACGGCTTCGAGGACGAGGGTTTCGAGCCGCTTCATGGCATCCTCGGGCCCGTTGGCGTGGAGCGTGGTCAGCGAGCCGTCGTGGCCGGTGTTCATGGCCTGGAGCATGTCGAGGGCCTCGGGGCCGCGGCACTCGCCGACGATGATCCGGTCCGGCCGCATGCGGAGCGAGTTCTGGACCAACGCGCGGATGGTGTAGGCCCCCCTGCCCTCGACGTTGGCCGGGCGCGTCTCCATCCGGGCCACGTGCTCCTGGGCCAGTTGCAGCTCGGCCGAGTCCTCGATGGTGACGATCCGCTCCTCGGGGTTGATGAAGTTCGACAGGACATTCAGCAGCGTGGTTTTCCCCGAGGCGGTGCCGCCGGAGACGAGGACGTTCTTGCGGCCGATGACGCACGCCTGGAGAAACCGGCCGGTCCACGGCGTCAGGGTGCCGAAATCGATCAGGTCGTCGATCGTGTACGGCGTCTCGGCAAATCGCCGGATCGTCAGCAGGGGCCCGCTCAGGCTCAGCGGCGCAATGGTCGCGTTCACGCGCGACCCGTCGGGCAGGCGGGCGTCGACGATGGGCGTGGACTGGTCGATCCGCCGGCCGATGGGGGTCACGATCCGCTCGATGACGGTCATGACGACCTCGTCGCTGAGGAACTTGCGGCCGGTGTTGCGGATGATGCCGTTCTCCTCGACGTAGATCTGGTTGCGGCCGACGACCATGATTTCCGTCAGGTTCGGCATGTCCACGAGGTCCTGGATCGGTCCGAGTCCGAGGACCGTGTCGAGGATTTCCTTGGTCACGTACTGGCGGACGACATATTCCCAGAGCCCCTCGGTCACCTGGTCGGCCACGCGGTCGAACTGGTCGAGGAACTTCTCGTCGATGAGTTTGAGGTTCTCCTTGACCCGCTTGGGGTCGGGACTCAGGCCGATGGCATTCTTGAGGACGCGCGCGATCCGCCCGACCGACTCCTCCGCCCGGTGGTCGGCGATCTCGCCGGCGTCGGAGAAGACCGACATGCTGCGCGGCTTGGCGCCCGTGGGGCTGGCCACCTCGTCGGAGATGAGGCGCTTGATGTAGTCCTCGACGATGGCCCAGCCGCACTCGTCCTCGATGTCCTGCATCTCGTCGTCGAGGATGTTTCTGAGGTGCTCGCGGATGTGGGCCACGTAGCGCGGATCGTCCTTGGCCGCCGTGTCGATGGTCCGCAGGTTGAGCCGCTGCAGGAGTTCCTGGTGGACCCGGCGTTCGAGCTCCATGACCTTGGCGAGAGGGTCGCGGCGGCGCTTGACCTTCGGGGCCTTCTTGCCCTTGCCCTCTTCGACGAGGTAGACGGCGAACTCGCCGACGCGGATCTCCTCGCCGACCTGGAGCGGGACGCGACTGCCCACGGCGACCGTCTCGCCGCGCACGATGGTTCCGTTGAGGCCCAGGTTCTCGACGAAGAAGTTGCCGTCCTCGCGGACGATCCGGGCGTGGTGCCGCGAGACGAACGGGCTGGGCAGCGCGAGCGTATTGTCATCGTCGCGGCCGATGGAAATCTCGTCCAGGCCGTCGATCTCGATGCTCTGCCGAGCGTCGGTGAACTGGCTGTAGGCAATCAGTTCCACGGTTCGCCCCGGTTCCAGCGCCGCCCCCGTCACATGGCGGGCGTCAGCCCCTTGTCCGTCATCATGTCCAGCGTGGCCTTGGGTATCTCCCCTTCGGCGGCCGAGGCCGTCTCGCCGGACGAATGAATCGAGACCCCCAGCCCCCCGACCAGGCGGTCGCCCAGCAGTTGCTGCAGCCGCCGCTGGGTCCGTTCGCCGACGACCACGCCGATCATCTTGACGTTCTCCACCTGCCTGGCCTCGTCCGATCCGTTGATGGTCCTGACGCGAACCTTGTCCAGGATGGTCAAGGTTTCTATGTCGGCCTTGGTGCCCGCCCGGGCGTCGCTGAACCGGATGTTCCCCGTCAGCGACACGAGGTCTCCCAGATGCAGGGCCTTGCCGGGCTGGGTCTTGGAATCGATTTGCAGCGACCTGATCACCGTGCCGGGCTCCAGCTTGACCTGCCGCGCCTCGGCTCGCGATTCCGGGAAGTCAAAGACCGACAGCGGTTCGCCCTCGAACATGTTTCGGAAGGGCGGACTGTCCACAAAGCGGTGCAGTTCCCCGTACTTGACCAGCCGGGTCGCGGCCTTGGCATACTGCCCGGGCACCTCCACTGCCTTGACGTGGTCCCGGGTCAGCGTCTCGCTCACGAGAAGGTTCTTCTTGAGGTAGCAGACCGCGACGGGATTGCCCGTGGCCTCGACGACCTTCTTGTTGATGTAGTAGTATGCCAGCGCGGCCGCGATGACGCCGAAGATGATGCCGGTCACCATGAGCCGGACGTTCGTGAACGGGTTGTCGCTTTTCTCGGCCATGATAGCCCTCCTCCGCGTTGCCGGTTGCCGGCTTCTGGTCGCCGCGGCCGTCCTGCTACTCGCCGGCGAAATCGTACACGCCGACCGTGCACTCCTTGCCGGACGGATGCTCGCGGATGGTCATCATACGCGCTTCGTCGCCGGATTCAATAATCAAGGTGATCCCGCCGCCCTCGGTCTTCGGAGGCCGCGCGGCACATTTCCATCCCATGTCGGCCGCCTGGCGGACGAAGAAGTCGCGGACAGCCGCCTCGTCGCCCGGCACGCGGGCCATGGTCAGCATCTTCTCGGCATAGGCCTCCCCTGCCCCGGGGAAGACACGCGGGACCATCTTCGACCCCTCAGGCAGCACGACGGGGCCCAGCGGGTCGACGCGGGCCGTCTCGTTCGTCACGGGGCTTCCCCCGGATGCAAGGCGGTCGCCCGTGAGCCAGCCGACGAAGACCAGGATGCCCAGGGCGATAAGCAGGCTCAAGACCACGAGCAGGACGGTCACAATAAGCGGCAGCGGGCGGGCGGGCGCCCCGCTCTCCGGCTCGTCGGACCTCTCGGCCTCGGTTGCGGCCGGCGCCTGCGGCGCCGCATCCTGGTTCTCGGGCTTCTCGGTCATGGCAGCTTTCCGGCCCTCCGGCGGCGCGCTCACGGCAGGACGGCGTTCGGATGATTCCAGTTGAGCAGGTGGTCCTCGGTGAACCACGCGTGGAGCACCTCGTCCCTCATTCGGCGGAACTCCGGCGGGACGTCGGCCAGGTGCGTCTCGAACGGCGTCCTGATGTCGCGCATGAACCCGTACTGTGCGATCCTCCAGATGGGCTCCTGGTCGTGCGTCCAGGTGGGCGAATCGCAGTAGATGTCGGTTCGGACCTCTCTGTCGAGGTTTCTGAAGGCGTCCGCGCCGGTTTCGTACCTGCCGAAGCGGCCGGAGTTGTGCCGGCCCGGCAGGTTGTTGTGGATGCGGCGGTAGTAGTCCTCGGCCCGGTTGTCGCCCGTGATGTCCATGGCATGGTGAAGCGCCTGCTCGTAGAGGTACTCGATCTCGTCTTTGGTTCCCGTGCCCCGCGGAAGAATCTTCGTCGCGGTGCTGGTGCCGGAGCCGATGGGACCGTTCGCATCACCGTCCCAGTCGGACCAGGAGCAGGCGTGGCCGTCGTGCGTCGGGAGCCACCGGCCGTTCTCGAGGTGCCACCCGCGGTCGTGATGCCACCAGCCGCGCCGGATCTGCCGCCAGACGTCCCCTCGCACAAGCATCTGACTGGAGGCCTTCATCGCGAGGCCGTTGCCGAGATAGATGCTCAGGGCGGCCAGGGGGAGAATGATGATGAGCAGGAGGACGAACTCGACCATGGCGCCGCCGCGGCGACGCCCCCTGCTGCGCCCGCTTGACTGGGATGCTTTGCGCGTCATCGTTACGCTCCCCGCGCCCGCGCGCTAGTGGGTGATCAGGTCCACATGCTCCTCGGGGTACATTTCAATCATCTTCCGCACCGGGACGATGATGTCGTCTCCGAGGTTCTCCCCGGCCACGGTCGCGCCGGACGGGATGCCGCCGGCGAGGGTGTCCCGCGACCAGTTCCAGTGGTCCATCCGAACGATGCGGACTCGCCAGTTCTGGGTGAAGAGGTCCCATCCCCTGTCGTCGAGCCTGCGTTCGTAGCCCGAGGAGAAGACCTCGGCCTGCGCGTAGCAGACGAGCTTGTCGTCCGTCGGCACGGGGTTGGGGAAGATCTTGGGCCAGACGAGGCTGCGCCCGTCGGTCAGCGCGAACCCGACGAAGGTGAAGAAATCCCGGACGTTGGCCTCCGTCTTCCTGCCGAACTGCCGGCTCAGGAGGATGGGGGCCATCTTCGGGGGATTTCCGACCGGCGGCAGGTAGAGCCGGTGCAGTTCCTCTTCCTGCCCGACGTCGGCCCCGTCGAACCGCCAGAGGGAATTGTGGAAGTAGGTCTCCTTCTCCTCCTCGGTGTAGGGCGGCGGATGGTCGGCATAGATGCCCAGGGCCGGGTAGTGTCCGGTTCGCCGGTCGCGGCTGCGATACCAGAGGTCGTGTCGGGGGTCGGCCCCCTCGCCGGGCGTGGTCGCACGCTTGTAGTCTCCCCTGGGCGCCGGCCGGAAGCCGCTGAAAACCCTCAGCCGCTCGCGGGGATACTTCCGGTTGCGCAGGTCGATGTTGTGCTCGAACTGCGGCGTGTTGTATTCGTACCGGCTGTCAAACCCCTGGGTCGACCAGTAGGTTCGAATCACGGCGTCCCTGCCGTTCTCGCTGACGAATTCCAGCAGTTCGTCGTAGTTCTCGATGCGGCTCTCGGGCGCCAGGCAGACCTTCTGGTTGGCGGCGCCGAAAAGCATGTCGAACTTCTTGTCGCTGACGGTCCTGAACAGGACGGAGAAGCGGCTCAGCTCCAGGAGGCCCATCGGCGTGGGCTCGATGAACGGTTCGCGCATGTAGCGGAACGGCCCGAGGACGCGGCCGTTGCGGCGGCTGGAGTAGCCCTGGAGGTCGCCGTAGCCGACGATGGTCTTGCGCCGCTCGTAGACGCGGCGCGCGTCGCGCATCGGGCGGCGGAACTTGCTGAAGCTGCTCCCGGAGTTGTCGATCGGCTCGATGGGCAGGTCGGGGTGGAACGGGATGATGAAGGCGGCCTCGGCCCCGTTCTTGTCGCCGATGGCGATGGCCTCGCGCTGCGCCATCGTCGGGGCGATCTCCGCCATCTGCGTCTTCATCTCATTGAGGACGTAGCAACACTGCCACAGGACGCCGTCGTCGTACATGCAGTACTCGGAGATCGGCAGGTCGCGGACCAGGTCGTTGAGCCGGCGGATCATCTCCTGCTCGGCGCGGGCGTTGTTCACGATCAGCCAGTCCTTGAGGACGGGGTTGTTGGGCACGTCGCTGCCGTGGGCCGACGACCCGATGTGTGCCAGCAGGTCGTCGATGATCCGCTGCGACGGCGGGGCCACCGTCTCCAGGGTGTCCAGGAGCACGATGACCGACATGAGCTGCGTCTGGGTGACGTTGCACATGGCCGCCGTGTTCAACCCGCGTGCGAACCACGTGGCCCCGGTGGTGGCCGCCGCGTCGGCCGTATTCTGCATGGCGATCTTGTCGTTGGACTTCTTGCCGCCGTTCAGGACCAGGAACACCAGCCCCGCCAGCAGGAAGAAGTAGAAGACGCCCAGGAACATGGCCTGCCCGCGCTGGTCGCGGTGGAACCGCCACCAGGAGTGTCGTCCCGCGTGTTTCATGGCCAAAGCTCCTTTCGACAAGGGCCGACCCTGCGGTCACGGCCCCCGATTGATCAGCGTCTCGAGTTCCTCGATGAGCTTGCGGATCTCCGGGGTGTCCTTGACGCCCTGGGCCAGCTTGTAGTAGCCTCGCGCCTCGGGGTACTTCTTATCCTTTCGCGCCTCGTTGCCCTGCCACTTGTATTTTTCGTATGTGATGTCCTTTATCAGTTCCTTGATCTCGTGGCTGTTCATGTGGTTGGCGGCCTCGTTGGCGGCCTTCAGAGCGTCATCGAACTGCTGCTGCTTCAGCAGTTCGCGGGCCTTGTCCATCAGCGTGAAGTAGTTACGTTCGGTGTTGACCCTGCGGAGTCGGCCTTCGACCTGGCGACGATCGGCGCCTGCCCCCTCGGCTTCCTGCAACAGGGCGACGGCCTCGTCCCACCGGCGTGCGCGGCGGGCCTCCTCGCTGCGGCGCATCAGGTAGCTGACCTGGAGCTTCTTCTTCTCTTCGATGAGTTCCTTCCGGATGTCCGGGCTGGTCTGCTTGGCGATCATGGCATCCAAGAGGCGCAGGGCCTTCTCGATGTCGCCGTCCTTGAGGGCCTTGTCGTACTGCTGCTTCAGGTCGGCGTAGCTCCTCATCGCATCGATATCATTCAGGGCTTTGGCGGCCTCCTGGTGGCTCGGGTTGAGCTCCAACGCCTCGCCCAGCTTCTCGGCGGCCTCGTCGAACTTGCCCTGGGCCTGAAGGGCCATGGCCTCCTCGAACAGTGAGTCGGCCTTCTCCTGCTTGGCTTTCATGCTGATGCTCTCGAAGCCGATCAGCCTGCGCAGATCCTCGTCGAGTTCCTTCCCGAGGTCGAGGATGCGGTCGTAGAGCATCGTCTTGGCGCTCGGGGTCGCCTCCTGCTGGATCTGGGCCTTGAGCTTCTCGATCGCATCGAGAGTGGCCAGCGCCTTCATCCCCGTCTGCACCTCGGGACTCTCGTAGAGGCTTGCGGCCTCGGCGTACAGGCGGCGGGCCTGGTCATACTTGCCGTCTCTCATGAGCTGGCCGGCCTCGGCGACTTTCACCCGGGACTGCCTCTGAAGCTCCAGTCCTTCGAGCCTGCTGATCTCGCGGCGGACCGCCTCGGGGTCGCCGGCCACGTTGGTCTTCAGCCGCTCCCGGTGATAGTTGACCGCTCCGACGAAGTTACCTCGCGCTTCTTCCTGCTTGGCTCCTTCGACCAGCTCGAAGTCCTTGCTCTTGGCCCCGAGGCGATTCTTGAACTCGTTGACGCGGTCCTTCGCCGCATCCTGGGTGCGGCGGTCGGTGAACGTCTCGCTTGCCTCCTCGAGCCGTTTGACGTACAGGTCCGCCTTGTCCCAGTCCGCGTCCACGAGGGCCTGCTCGGCCTGGGCTCTGAGATACCAGAAGCGGGCCAACTGGCATTCGGCCTGAAGCTCCGGAAACTCGGTCGACACGCGGTCGAATCTGACGGCGGCCTCCGCGAACTGCCTCTCGTCGAACAAGCGCCTGCCTTCGCCCATCAGGGCGTCGGCCCGGCCTTCGATGCTGCTCGACTGATAGTGGTCGACGATGCCCCAGGCGATGAGCGCCAGGATCAGCACGCCGGCAATGATGCCGCCGACCTTGGCGTAGTCCTGCCAGTGCCTCGGGCGCTTGGGCAGCGGGGCCGTCTTCGGGGCCACTGCGCCCCCCGGCTGGCGCGTCGCGGGAACCCCTGCGGCGCCGTTCGCGGCCGCCGGGGCGCCACCCGCCTGCCGGGCCGGCGGGCCGCCGTCGATGTCGGCGTCCACCTCGCCTTCCAGGCGGGCGGAGTCCTGTTCCGACAGGCTCTTGCCCTGGACGTACATGACGAAGATCTGCCGCAGCCACTTGATGATCTGGTCGGCCGAGGCGAACCGCCGGCCGGGGTCCTTCTCCATCATCCGCTCGACGATGCGGGCCACCAGCGGCGGAATGCCCGGCTGGACCTCGCGCAGCGCGGGGGCCCTCAGCGCGGGGTTGCAGTGCCAGTGCATCCAGCGGATGTTGGCGCTCTGGGGGTCGGCCAGCACGTCGGCGAACACCTCGCGGAACTTCTCCGGGCCGACGAACATCTGGAAGGCAAGAAACCCCAGGCTGTAGATGTCGGCGCGGCCGTCGATGGTGCCGCCGGTGAACATCTCGGGGGCCATGTACTGCGTGGTGCCCATGGGCAGGCTGGTGCGTCCGCCCGCGCGGCCGATGAGGCCGAAGTCGGCGATTTTCACGCCGCCGGACGACTGGACCATCACGTTGTCGGGCTTCAGGTCCCTGTGGACGAGTCCCTGGCTGTGGATGGCCTTCAGGCCCAGGGCGACCTTCAGCAGGATGCCCAGGCCCGTCTGGAGCGACGCGGCCCCGCGGTCCATCAGCGTCTGGAGCGCCGTGCCCTCGACGAACTCCATGATCATGAACAGGCCGCCGCCCTCTTCGACCAGCTCGTAGACGGCGACGACGTTCTGCTGCCCCTGGCTGATGCGGGCCAGCACCTGGGCCTCGCGGCGGAACCGCTCGACGAACTTCTCGTCGGCCGCAAGGTTCGGCGCAATCTGCTTCACGGCCACGTACCGGTCCAGCGCCTTGTCGTAGGCCTTGTAGAGCATCGACATGCCGCCGGCGGCGACCAGGGAGACGATCTGGTACTTGCCGACCTTCATGCCGGGCTGCAACTGGTTGATGAACTCGTCTGCCATGGTGTCTCCCAACGGGTGCTCGTGTCGCGGGCTCTCTCGCGCCGCTCAGCCGGACAGCACGTACTTGACCGTCCCTCCCATGGGCACGAAATAGCTGGTGCGATTCGTTCCGGGGATCATGACACTAACCGCGTTGCCGTTCCGGCTCATCAGCTCGTAGAGCATCTTGTTGGCCCACGGGATGCCCATTTCGTACATGTACACCGTCCGCACGGACACCTCCTCCCAGGGAGGGTAGTCCAGGATGCCCTGCGGGTAGTAGGGGCAGTAGGGAATATGGACCCAGTCGTTGGTGCCCCACTCGCGGCGGCTGTTCTGGTACGGGCACCGGCGGCCGCGCTCCGGCTCCGCGTAGTCCCAGTGGTGCGGCTTGCTGACGGCCACTCTCGTAAAGGTGTCCGCGTAGCGATACTGGTCGGCGATGCGTCGGATCCAGGGCTGGTCGATGTCTTCTCCGGCGGTCTGAAGGGCCCCTTGAACAAGCTGGGCCGCCTGCTCCCCGGTCATCTCGGGGTCCGTCGAGTACGCCGACGTGGCCATGCGTCCGGACACCGGCAGAAGAGCCAGCATCGCCGCTCGGCGAATGCGGGCCATCTTGATCGAGTCCGGCGTCAGCGAGCTGTCGTCGTCGAACATCCGGTACGGCTCCTCGCCGGAGATCTCGAGGTTGCAGGAGATGATCGACACGGCCGACCGCGCCGCTGCGTAGCCGGCGTAGTGGAACACGATCAGCGCGTTCCACAGCAGGACCGCCTGGAGAATCACCAGGATGATCATGATCATGATCGGCAGGGCCAGGAGCATCTCGACGGCCGCCGTCCCACCCTCGTCGCGGAAGACCCGCCAGACCGGCGGGTGCGGCCGATCCGTGCAGCGCTTCAGCACCAGCGTCAGCAGCCCGAGCAGCATCACCCCGGCGGCGATGATGGTCATCGTGATGATGCCGAGCCGGCTGCGCATCGCGTCGCGCACGGCCGGCGTGTTCCTCGCCGCCAGCGGGCCGAAAACGATCACCAGCAGGGCCGCCACCGTCACGAGCAGCACGAACACGACCAGCGGGCGACGCAATGCCTTCATGGTCAGCCTCCGCCAAGAATGAGTCCGCGTCACTCCGCGCCCGCTAAAAGCCCGTCAGCCGCGCGATGAGCGATCCCAGCGACGCGCCGCAGTAGTTCTCCACAAGCACCCAGAGGGCGCCCACGGCCGTGGCAAAGCCGAACGGCACCCGCACCGTCGCCTGCGGCACCGCGTCCTTGAGCGAGGTCCCCGGCACGGCGAGCATCCGGATGCCCCACCAGGTTCTCGCGGCCACGGTTCCCAGGGCCCGCTTCCACAAGGCGGCGAGGATGCCCAGGATGGCCCCGATCGCAAAGGCGTAGAACATGGCGTAGAGAATGAAGTTGCCCTGGCCGGGGCGGGCGAACCCGCCGAGGGCTCCCACAGCCGCCATCAGTTTCACGTCGCCGCCGCCCATGCCACCCAGGACGTAGCAGAAAAAGAGGATGCCAAAGGCGACGCCCGCGCCCAGGGCGTGGTCCCACAAGCCCGGCCATCCGCCGTCAAGCAGGCCCAGAACGAGGCCAGCGATGATCGCCGGATAGACCAGCTTGTTGTAGATCCGCCCCGAACGCAGGTCCGTTACGGCGGCGACAATCAGCACCGCCGCCAGAGTCAGATCACTCACGGTCTGCATTCAGTTCCAGTTCGCCTGAGGCCGCTAGAGGTCCGGGGGACCCAGGTCCGTGTCGCCTTCGGCGGACCGCCCCGCGATGTCGGCCCACTTCCGCTCGACCCACTCCTTGAGCGCGCCGCGGAAGTAGATCAGGATGCCCAGCAGCGGCAGGGCGATCGCTGCGATGATCAACAGCAACTCGACGCCCTCGGCTCCCTGCTCGTCGCGATGCAGGCGAGCCAGGTGCGCCCTCAGGCCCCCTTTCCTCAGTTTGCCGGCCAGGAACCTTATCATGATTCACTCCTTTGAAAAGTTGCCTCTTCCGTTCTATAGAAACGGCCAACCGACGTAGAACGAGATCATCGCGTACACGTCCGTCAGAATCTTCGTGAGCGTCGCCGACAGGGCCACCATCGGCAGGCCGAACGCCACCAGCACCAGAACGTACTCCAGTGTGCCGCCGCGCTCGTCGCGATGGAACCGGACGATGCGCGCCGCAACGCGCCGCGAGACTCTTGCCGCCAGGCGTCGCATCAGCCCTCCTCAGGCCCTTTATCGGCAAACAGGGGCTCCAAACTGGGCAGACTTTGGGCCAGCAGGCGAGACTGCACCTCGTCGGCCATCGCCGGCCTCGCCCCCGTCCACGTCAGCACGCCGTCGTCCAGACGCTTGCTGCCCTCGGGCAGCTTCATCACAAAGACGTCCGAGAGCTGGTACCGGTACTCCTCGTCCACCGGCAGGACCTCGGTCACCTGGACGACGCGCCGCGAGGCGTCGCGGAACCGCGCCATCTCGATGATGATGTCGATCGACGAGGCGATCTGCGTCCGCAGCGCGTTCAGTGGAATCGCCACGTCGCTCATCAGCGCCATCGTCTCCAGGCGATTGAGGGCGTCCATCGGCGTGTCGGCGTGCATCGTCGACATCGACCCGCCGTGCCCGCTTGTCAACGCCTGGATCAGGTCCAGCGCCTCGCCGCCGCGCACCTCGCCCACGATGATCCGGTCGGGCCGCATGCGCAGGCTGTTGCGGAACAGCTCCCGGATGTCGATCTCGCCCCGGCCGTAGCGGTCGGGCGCCCGCGTCTCCAACTGAATCACGTGGGAGCGCCGGAGCTGCAACTCGCTGGATTCCTCGATGACCACCATCCGCTGCTCGTCGGGGATGAACACGCTCAGGGCGTTCATCAGGCTCGTCTTGCCGCTCGAAGTGCCGCCCGCGAACAGGATGTTCTTCTCGGTCTGGATCGCCACCTGGAGGTAGTCCATGGCCTCGCGGCTCAGCGTCCCGCAATTGACGAGGTAGTCGATGTCGAAACTCTCGCGGGCGAACTTGCGGATGGTCATGCACGGGCCGATCTTGCTGCACGGCGGCATGGCCACGTGGACGCGCGACCCGTCGGGCAGGCGGCCGTCCATCATCGGCTGGTCCGGCGTCAGACGTTTGCCGACGAACTGGAGCAGGTTGCGGATGGCCGCGACCAGCGTCTCCTCGTCGGCGAACGTGGCGTCCGTCTTCACCAGTTGGCCGCGCTGCTCAATGTAAACCTCGCGCGGGCCGTTGACCATGACCTCGACCACGGTCGGGTCCTCGAGGAACGGCCAGATGGGCGCGAGGAAGTTGCGCAGCGTCCGCGAGAAGATCGCGGTCGGATCGATCAACTCGGCCGCGAGAGCCCCTGTCTGCGACTCGTCCATCGGACCTCCCGTCCACCAGGTTAAACGCCGCAGGGCACCCGCCATTTCGGCCAAAATCGGCCCCCGCCCAGGCGGAATCGCCGCCTCTGAGCCCGGCCCGACGGCCTCGATGCCCCCCAGGTCGTCACGCCGCCACGCCTGCTAAACTCTGCCACATATTGATTTTAACGTCCCGGCGGCCTCGCGGCAACGCTTTTCCGCCCCCCTGCCCCGGCTGCGGCCCAGATGGGGTGGCCCCATGACACTGCAACCCAACGGGTCGTTGCCGTGCCGCAGGAAAGCCTCTCCCCGGCCGGGCCGGTGCACCATGAAAAGGTGGCATGAGATGCCACGTAACCTGCTCAGCGCGGGTGCCATGCTCATCCCGATGCTGTGGATCGGGACGTGAGCATGCAGGCCGCTGGCAGAAAGCATGGCCACGCCGCTCGACGGGGCTCGGGAACTGCGTCAAGCGTGGCCATGGCACCCCCGTTGTGAAACAGATTCTTAGCCTGTGCCACGACCCGTATGGGTCTGTGGCACCCGCGACGATGTGCATCAGGATCGGGATGCCGCTACTCGACGCTCTTGAGGCCGAGGCGTTTGGCCTCTTCGGAGACGTGCGCGGCGTCCATGCTGCCGGCACGATGAATCTCCGTGGTCGTCGTCTGCTGGGTCTGGACGTCGAGGGCGGTGACGTGAACGCGGCCCTTGGTGTCGTAGCTGAAGGTGACTTTGACCGGAGCGCCCGCGGGACGCGCGGCGGGGAGCCCCGCGACCTTGAACTCGCCGAGCGTGATGCACGCCCCCGGGTCGGGCGCGTCGCCCTGGATCACCTGGAGGACGATCGTCTCCTGGCCCTCGTGTGCGGTCTGGTAGGTCTTGGTCACGCTGGCCGGCAGGCGCGAGTTCTTCCGGATGATGACGTCGTTGCGATACTGGAGCGTCACGTGGTCCTTGATCACGAGGCCCAGCGCGTGGGCGGCGACGTCGGTGGTCGTGATGCGGCCGAGCTTCTCGGCCGTCTCGGCGGAGTACTCCACGAGCCGCTCCTCGCCGTGGAACTCCAGGACCGCGGCGTGGATGGCGGCGCCCATCGCCACGGCGTCGTCCACGGGGACGGGCGTCTCGACGGGCCGGCCGCTCAGTTCCTCGAGCATCCGCAGGACCATCGGCATCCGCG
>Ga0272441_10008407_pt1 | contig 16336 bp, 11 predicted proteins | sample SSMProp6N_FD_193582 | JGI IMG/M metagenome (GOLD analysis project Ga0272441, IMG submission 193582) | Marine sediment archaeal communities from Little Sippewissett salt marsh, Falmouth, MA, United States - SSM-Prop-6N | ecosystem: Environmental > Aquatic > Marine > Wetlands > Sediment ... | reverse complement strand
GTCTGATGAAGAAATATTCCATTCCATCATTGATGCTGACGTTGAGCCGTCTAAAACAGATTGAACTCAGGGATGGTTCATTGATGTTGACCGAGGTCACAAAAAAACAAAGAGAAATCTTTGAGGCGCTAGGGCTTGTGCCATTATCATGTGCCTAAAAAGCGGGAGTTCAGGTTACATTGCCGATGAGCGATGCCGCATATTCATTTGTATCCATGCACTTAAACGATCAACGGGCGGTTTGGAGCGAAAATGGCATTGTTGGTGGATTTGTGAATAACGTTGTGGAAGGGGCGGTTCGGGTGATGACAGAAGCCCAGCATGGCCAAGCCTGGATCGGAAGTACGATCTGCACTGACGCCCTGGCGCGTCTAGAATCCCTTGCGGACCTTTCTGCGGTCTATGTTGACACCGCTGGGGGTGACCATTAACATGTTCTGGCTGATGCCTGCCATGTCACCGTTGATATCCTTCACGAGCCTTTTCAATTCGGATATGATCCTCTTGAGCGTCAGGTCATCGTTGGATATGGACGTGAAATCCAAGATCAGTATATGACCGTCGTAAACATAGTTTGAAAGGTTTCGAAGGTCCTCGTAACCGTCAAGTTCGGCAACCTTGACTTCCATGCGGCTTCCGGATGATGTCCGACCCTTGCCGGATGAGGCGGAGCCTTGGTAGGTGCCCAGATCGATGTAGCGGCTGACAGGGGCATAATCCCGCTCTTCCTCAGGTACTACCTTTCTGCTGAAAAATCCCATATGATCCCCCATGCTTTTTAGGAGCTAATTTCGCCTATACACGATTCTTGGATATAAAGCTTTTCCGACAGGGAAACCCTGGAAAAAAACACAGTCTCCCAGGATGGTGTGGGAAAGTAATGAGGAGTCGTTGTTTTACAGATGCCGTTTTAACGGAAGGTCGTTGGTTTCTGAACATTCCGATACATGGGTGAAGGTCGTGATATCACAATCACGTTAACGGAGGACCCATCACGGGTCTTCTCCGAATTCCCATAGAGGGTCGCCCACGTGATGGAGTGTCTCTATGGCCTTGCCGGAAGTGGCCTCCACCATGTCCGCTCCGCTTATCAACGCGCGTCCCACCGCCAGGGGTCGGCGGTTCTTCTGATCCCTGACCCATACAAGGTTTCCGACAGCGATGTTCTGGTCCGCTTCCACGATCCCCGGAGACATGACATCGGCACCGTTGTAGACGTAGGGGACGGCTCCCATGTCCACGGTGACCGACCATGATTCAGGTGCAAAACTCAACAGTCCCTTGACCGAGTAGGAAAGTCCGTCCTTCGTCCTCATGCAGATGATGTCGTTGGCTAAAAGCACCACATCCCAGTCTCCCCACCGCGCACCGTCCACCGGATGGGAGGAGAGGTCCGGTTCCATACCGTAGATGGACTTGAGCTCCGATCTCAGCGCGCGTATCTGCTTTTCCTTGAACCGGTGTCTGTTCTTGATCCTGTACTTGACCATGGTATCACCGTTTTTAAAATACCGATCTCTGTCTCTCCTGGACTGTCTACTGGGCGGTCTCCTGGACGAAAGGGTTCGGCGCTGCATCGAGTTGAGTGGGTTTGGCCTAGGAGTACCTGTCCATTTGAATGGAATCTATACGTTTCAACCCTTCGGCGGCCCGACGGTTCTTCGGATTGATGGAACAAGCCCGTCTGTAACAGCTCTGGGCCTCGTTTATCCTGCCCATGCTCTGATAGGCGTACCCCTCCAGTGACCACGCCTCATCATTGTTCGGTGCCATGGTCAGTGCCTTTTCGCAGTAGATGATTGCCTGTGATGCGGATCCCAGGTTGATCTGGACCAGGGCCATGTCTGTGTAGAGGGCCGCATCCTCTCCCTGAATGTCGATGCAGCGTTCAATGATCTGTATGGTTTCCTTGAGGGCGCGCAGTCTTATCATGCATTTGACCTGTAATCTCATCACGGCAACGTCGTCCGGATATTTTCCCAGGAGTTTTTTAATGGTTGCCAGTGCCTCCTTGGGTTTGTTGAGGTTGTTGAGGAGGACCAGTGCCTTCTCCAGGACCAGCTTGCGGTTTTCGGGAAATTTAGACAGGCCTCGATCTATGAGTGCCAGTGCCTGTTCGGCGTTGGCCTTGTCGGAAGCCAGTGCTTTGGCCCAGAGTTGATAAGTGAGCTCGGAGTCCGGGTCAATATCCGCTGCCTTCTTGAGCATGGCTGCTGCAGATTTGGGATCATGTCTCACCTCCAAATGCAGTCTCCCCAGTCCCAAATACGCCCTGGCCTGACGCGGGTCTTTCTTTATCACCTTGCGGAAACATTCAGCCGCGGGTTTTTCCTTGTTCATGCTGAATGCCAGGACGTTGCCCTTCTCCATCAGGGCATCCAGGTTACCCTCATCGGCTTCCAGGGCGTCGTTGAAGCACATGAGCGCCCTGTTTGGGGGTTCTTTCAATGCCAGCAGGGCCAGCCCCTTGAGGATCAAAGCTTCCACGTTTTCAGGGTCCAGGGATATTATCCGGTTGACGATGTCCAGTCCTTCCTGGTGTTCTTCGGTTTCCCTGATCTTTATATCCGCAACTTCCAGCATCGCTCTGATATGCCTCGGGTTTATATCCAGCACCTTCTCAAAACAGCGAAGGGCATCGTCCCGTTTATGGGCAGCCCGGTGGAGTATGAGCCCCTTGAAGTACCAACCATCCTGGTTATTGCTGTTTTGGGATGTCAGTTTCTCAAATGCCTTCATTGCTTCCTTCGGTTTGTCGAGGTATTCGTAAAGCAGTTTGCCCTTTTCCACCTGTGCCTGTGAGTTTTTCGGGTTGATCCGAACCACGGCGTTTATGCACCGGTACGCCTCATCATAATCACCTGTCTTTTCCATGAAAAGTGAACCCTTGGCGAGCCAGGCCGATTCGTGGTAGGGATCCAGTTTTATGGCGTAGTCCAAGCAGCGAATGGCGTTTTCCGGTTTCTCGTCCAGCTCGCCTATCAGCCTTCCTTTCTGGTACCAGGCATCGCTGCTGGATTCGTTTATCTTGGAAGCCGTGTCGAAACTCTTGAGTGCCTCCTTCTTCAGCCCCTGGGCCTCCTGTATCTCCCCGAGCCGGTACCATCCCTGGAACATGTGTGGATCATGATCGAGCAGTTTTTTGAAAACGGCCAGGGCCTCTTCCAGGGAACCTTGCCGATCCGCAAGTATCTGCCCCTTCTGGTAGAGGGCGTCGGTATATTTTGGATAGAAATCCAGTGCCTTGTCGAAATAGCTAAGAGCCCTGTCGGGGTCGTCCTTTTCCAGCGCATCTAATCCCAGTTCGAAGTATTCCTTTGCAAACGCCTTGTCATCCTTGATGTCAGGAGGTTCCTTGTCAATTCCCAGGGGCTTTACCGCCTCGCCCAGGGAGATGGTCACCGTACCGTCGTCCTCCTTGGAAAGTCTGACAAGAAAATCTTCCAGTATCTTATCGTCAACCTTAATCCCCTGGGACCAGTAGCTCTCCAGGGAATCGCTCAACCTTCCCAGGAGAACCTGTTCGGATATGACGGTCCCTATGCTTATGCTGTCAGTGAGACCGTCATCCGTGAGACTGGCTGATGTGATCATGGCCTCCTTCCGGTCGAAGATCACCACCGTACCCGATATGTTGGGAATGGCCCGGAGCTCCGTGGTAAAATGGGAGCTGACGTGGAAGTTCACAAGACCTTTCAGCGCCTCAATTTCCGTCTTTCCCTCCCTGATGTCGACTCCGTTGAGTCGGGTTAGTAACCTGAAACGGAAGGGTTCGTTCATCTTCACCACAAGAACGCTCCTGAGCAGACCCAGGGTTGCCTGCTGGACGTGGGGTGTCATTATGAAGAGTTCATCCGAGCACTGATCCACCATGTGAAGCAGGGTGTTCTTCCAGGGGTTTTGGATGATTCGAACCGGCTCGCCATCTGCCATGATAATGCTCCAAAAAAAACCTATCTGGGACCCAGGACTTGTCCATTGGCCAGGGTCCTTAAAACCTTTTCCGACATTCCACTCTTGCAGACCGGTCAGCGGAAAGTGAACTTGGGATGGGTTCACTATCCGGTGGCTGGGAATCCTCTCTCATTGTGACCGACCCAAAGTTTTATTCATTGAATGGGTATTGTCCGGGAAGATTCTGGAGGTGGCCCGATGGGTTTGATAAAAGAACTGTCGAAAGAGGAAAAGATCCAGCAGATCACTCATGTTCTGGATCAGCTGGCTGAGGATACCTCTGTTCCTCGAAATATCCGACGGGGTGCCAAGGAATCGAAGGACCTTCTGCTCAAGGAATCTGAGGCCCTGGACGTCAGGGCGGCATCCGCCACCTTCATACTTGACGAGCTGGCCAACGATCCGAACATCCCGCTCCACGGTCGCACCCTCATCTGGAACATCATCAGCCAGCTTGAGAACCTCAAGTAGGCAGACCCTTCGGGCTGCGCCCTCCGTTCATCAGTGCAATTTACGTAAATTTTTAAGGTCTCCGTATCCACCCACCAACGTGTTAACCAGGATTTCATCCACCTTTTTTCAATCACGCCATCGGTTGATGTCCCAATCACTCCATCGGTTGATGTCCCAATCACTCCATCGGTTGATCTCCCAATCACTCCATCGGTTGATCTCCCAATCACTCCATCGGTTGATCTCCCAATCACTCCATCGGTTGATCTCCCATCGAAAAATCTTTTATCGACCCTTATCCCTATTAGAAAGCGGGACCTGTCATGACCCCGGCCGTTTTCCGAGTTCGAGCCCATGCCATTGTTTTCGTTATCATTTCCTGGATCGTGCTCTCCTGCGGGCATTCTGCCGTCGATGGTGCATTGATGGATATGGCCTGTGGGTCAAACGGTAGCGGCATCGATACCAGGGAGACTGTTATCAACACCGATATCAGCGGCAACGTTGTGTGGAACGGGTCCATGTCCCCCTGCAACATCACAGGGAACGTAACAGTGGGTGCGGGTTCATCACTGACGATATCCGAGGGTGTCGAGGTGAATGTGTTCCCGGGTGTAGTGCTGAACGTTGAGGGCGAGCTGAACGTTGAGGGCCTGCCGGGAGATCCCTGTTTGATCGATCTGGGACGGGATGATAACGATTCCGGCAGGTTTGTCATGGGACCAAACGCGGTGGTCCGGATATCACACGCCACCGTAGCAAATGGCAATTTCGGAGTGGAAAATGACCGTGGCGATCTCACGGTGGACCATGTCACCTTCAGGGATCTGGTAACGGGAGTGGTATCAAACGGGGTGAACTCATCGGACACCCACTGCTTGTTGAGCGAATGCGTCTTCGATGATGTTTCCGGCAGGGAGGTGATAGCCGGACCGGGAACTGTCATCGGTGTCAATACCACAATGATAAGCGCCACCGCATCGGGGGACGCATCCCAGGTAAGGCTTGACAGCTGGATACGGTTGAGGTTCATAGATGAGGACACGGGAGAAGGGGTGTCGAACGTGTCTGTCAAGGTGGGCAACACATATTCCGATCCTTTCTCCGAAAGCAATGGCGGTGATATGATAGTATACAGGACACCCGATCGGAGTGGGTCTGACCCCTACACCGACCACAATGGCCATACCCTGCCCTTCCGGGTGACCTACATGAGCTTTCACAACGGGTCTGAGCCAAATTTCCATTCAACGTACATGGACGCTTCGGTGGGCAGTTGGTCCGTTCGCGAACGTACCATCGATGCAATGACACAGGGGGACCGCGAGATCGTTACGGACCTGAGCCCTCCTCCAAAACCCGTCAACATAAGTGCTCAACTGGGTACCGGCCTTGAGGTGATGGTATCCTGGACCTTTCTGGACCCCTTCGAGGTGGATGGGGTTTACCTCTACATGAGCGCGTATGAGGAGGAGTTGAAAAAGACAGAAAGTTACCTGGACGCGGAGGGGTTGGGTCTGGTAGATACACCCCAGTTCAACTATGTGACGATACCGTCACCGTTCCTCAACGAGGAAACCCGGTACTTTTTCGCTGTCCGGTGCCGGGATGACCAGTTCAGGAACTCCGATTGGTCCGACACGGTCAGCGTGGTCACGCCGGATGTGACGGCCCCAGCGATACCGACGGATTTTCATGCCCGTAACATAACGGGCAATTCCACGGAGATCCACTGGGACGGGAGCGTTTCCGACGATGTGGCCGGTTACGAGGTCCAGATGAACCAGACCCCCGAAGGGTCTTTCGAGACCGTTGGGTCCACCGGTTCCGATGGACGCTCCTTGAAGGTTGCAGGTCTTGTTGCGGAGACGTCCTATCTGTTCCGTATTCGGGTGTTCGATCCCCAGGGCAATTACAATACAACAGAACCCTTCATGGTCAACACCCCCGATGTTACACCGCCCGCTGCCCCTGAACTAAACGCCCCTGGTTTGAAAAGCGGGAACGTGACCTCCAAGGAAAGCATATACCTGGTCATGGCCGTGGACGAATACGTCATCGCCAGGGTGTTTGTTAACGATCGGGAAGCAGCCGTTATCGAGGGCGACGGTGTGATAACCTTCAACGTGACCCTGGACGAGGGGGAGAACAAGATAGGTGTGGAATTGACCGATGGGGCAAACAACACAGGTCCCCGGTCCGCTCCTCTGATCGTGTTCAGGGACAATACAGAACCGGAACTGGAATTGGACATTCCTGTCGGATATTACATAGGTAATCTGCTTAACATGACAGTAACCGCCACTGACGGTAGTGGGATATCCTCGTATCACTGGAAGATTGTATACAAATCCGGTGAGAACACGGTGGATGTCCACGACAAGTGGGGCGATGATCCATGGTTGGAGTATTCCTTTGCCATCCCTGGAACATACACGGTAATACTGACAGTTGAGGACCTGGTGGGAAACATCGCCGTGGCCCAGCAGGATATCCAGGTTATCCGACCTGATAAGGAGGCGCCGGGCATCAAGAGCGTGCCGTTCTCGGGCCAGATCGATGTGCCCGTTGATGTGAACATCACCATCAACTTCACCGAGGAAGTGCTAAACGACGAGACCCTCAGGGTATCCATGTACGTGTTTTCCGGTTCTCTGGACGTGTTGGAGAATATCACCGGTTACTTTGACGGATCAGTGGATGTTGACGATTTGGGGAACATTACCAGGATCAACGGCACCCGGTGGGATTACGATGGTGAAGGTATCCGGATCACCTTTTCAGGTGACAGCTCCCTTGATCACGGAACCGTGTACGTCGTGGAGGTCCACGCTTCCGATCCTTCCGGCAACCTGGTCCACCGTTTGATCCATTTCACCACCAAGGATCGACCCGTGGATGTTTTGGACACGGACGAGGATGGTATCCCCGATCAGTGGGAGAACAAATTCGGGCTCAACCCGTCGAGCGCCCTGGACGCTCTTGAAGACTGGGACAGTGACAATCTCACCAATATACAGGAGTATCTCAACGGCACCGATCCCAATGACGCCGATTCCGATGGAGACGGGTTCACAGACGGCGAGGAGGTGATGGGTGGGACCGATCCAAGGGACGATTCGGACAGTCCCGGGTCAGTCCCCGCTGGAAAGAACGACAGCAATGTCATGCTTGTTTTGATATTCTTTGTCATCCTGCTGATCTTCATAATAGTGATGTACATACGTCTAAGGCTCACCCCTCCGGGCTCTGATAAGGATGATGAAAAGGACAGGGAACCGTCGTTCTTTGATGATGAGGATGAAAAGGATGGTGATGAAGGTGAAAGGCCCCCTTCGGAGATGCATCTGAACTACGAGGCGTACGACAGAAAGAAACGCCGCAGCGAGAGGGGTCCCCGTTGCCCGGAGTGCGGAGCCCGGCTGGGAAGGGACGTTTCCTATTGCTACGAGTGCGGCAGCACGGTAAAGAGGAAGCCCGATGAGACGATCGATGAGATGATCTACGCCGTGGACGAGAAGAAACGGTCCAGGCAGGAAAAGGAACGCCTGTACGGGTCTGGAAGAAAGCGCAGGGGGCGGAGGGAAAAACGGGGCAAGCGCAGTCGCGGATAAGGAGAGCAACGAGGATACAAACGAGCATAGGAACGAGGATACCAGCTGTCAGTATTTCCCATTATTATTATGGACCCAACCGTATCAAGGAAAGGCCATTTGCCAGGCAAGATTCGACCCTTAAACGTTACGAGGGGTACGGTTGTCTAGTTTCGATGCGATGGGGATAGGGTCGTTTCGTTCGTTGTATCGTTTCGATGGGATGTTGAGTGTTTAAATCAATCATAATCAGAGGTGTCACCGTCAATTGAAGGACCGTCAATTGAAGAAAGATCAAAACTCCACGGGCGCAGACAAAGAAATATATCATCACGCCCTTACCACCACTGTAAAATCCGCGGAGGGAGCAGATGGCAGACATGTTAGACGTTCAGAAATACAAACTTGAGTACACCGAGGGTAAGGAAGAGGCGGCCATAACCATCTTTTTCAAAGAGGACGGTGAGGAACGGTCCTACACCATGATGCTCGAACCGGATGATGCAGTGTTCGTTGCGGACATGCTGCGCAACGAGAAACCCATCCGTTGGTATCCCGACTCCAAGACAATAGGCACGGGCAAGGAACCCGTTGGCGAGGAAGAGTCGGAATTCCGGTGAACCGTTTAACCAACTGACGTTTTCAATATCGGTTTCGATCGCCGGATACGATTTTCGATCGCCGGATACGACCTAAGCTCAAAATATTCAAATGATCTATGGGATAATTTGCCGGAATCGGCGGAAGGGACAGTTCAGAAAAGTGCCACGCTCTTTACCCCGGGCACCATCTTGATTTCCTGGAGAAGATGGGACGGAATGGGGCTGTCGGTAATGATGAAACACTTGGGCACCTCGACCACATCCGGGTCGTCCACCACAACCTGCCTCACCGACAGTCCTTCTTTGGCAATTATATACGCAATGCCGGATAGGATGCCCGATGCGGAAGCGTCCGAGGGCACGATTGCTATCGCCCCCCATCCCATCAGGGGCGCCACGTCTTTGAGGTGACCGATCGGGTGGAGGTTCTTGTAGATGTCCCGTATGTCCGGGTTCTTCTCGATGGTCTCCACCGTGGTGATGACCACCCTTCTGTCCACCCCGGCCGCCCTGCTCATGGCTGCCTCGGATATCTTGATATCCCCGCAATAGATGTGTCCGTCCAACACCCGAAGTCCGTGATGCAGGATCAATCTGGCCACCTTTTCCTGCCCTGGCAGGTGGCTGAAATAGGGTTTGACTTTATTCCACATGCGAACTGTCGGCGGATTGATCGGGTCAATACTTAAATTTTGGCACCTACAGAGGCGGGATGTCTTCTTTCCAGCCTACATTTGAATGATGAAACGGTTCTAGAAATCCTTGAGGAAACGTTTGAGCATTGACGGAAGAGCCGGCATGGCATTGGAACGTCCGTTCCAGCCGCTCAGCTCGCTGCTGTATCTCTCCTCTACCTCCTCCACGGTTTCCTTCATCCGGTTGTGAAGGAACCTTGAAGGTTTGCCCCTGATAATGACAGCCAGGATTACGTCGGTTCCCGCGTGCAGGGTGAAGGTCACATCACCGTGTTCCACTTCCTTGAGAGACCCGCTCTCCGATGTGGTTTCTCTCACGAAATTACCAAGCGCCATCAGCATGGCAGCAGTGGCGTTCTCATCCGGTGGACGCTCCCCCGGGGGGAACGCCTTGGCAAGGACCCTTCCGTCCCGGTATATCAACAGCGCCCCGTGGATAACGAATCCCAGACGGTCACGCCGATATTTCATGTAAGAGGCCAGGACGGTCCCCAGCACCACCACAACCGCCATGAGACCGATTGTCAGAATGTCTACCCTTCCATCATCTCCCACCTTTGTGACGCTTACATTGATCGATGTCTGTGAGGTCAGGTTGGTCCCCTCCTCCCTGGCCAGCAGAAGTATCTGGAAATCCCCCGGTAACGCATTACGGGGAACGTCGACAATTATGGAAATGGGCTGTTTTCCACCCGGTTCGAGGACGACCATGTTGTTGCTCAACATCGCTGCACCATTCATGTTGCGGACCAGCTCCAACGTTAAGTTTAACCTACTGACATTCGACGGTAGAGAACTGTTGGAGCTCACCAAGACGGTTACCTCCCAGCTGTCACCTCTTTTCAGATCGATCTCGGATCGATCCGGGTCCAGCTGAGGTTCTGCCCCGGCGGCTGGAAATATTATCATGGAGAGAAGAAACGAGAGAATCATGAATGCCGTTATACGTCCGGGCGGCGGATGATGTTCCACCGTTCAATCCTCCCATTCGACGTTGGGGCTATCGTCCACCGGTTCCAGTTGCGGAATTTCATCATCAGATGATCGGTTTTGTCCAACTGGAGTTCGTTTCACGTGTTGAACGGATGATGCATCCTTGGACGGGGGGTGTGCTCTCCTGGCAACTGGTGGATACGTTTTATTCGATCCGGTGGTCCGCTTCACTTCTCCGGGACGGACCTTGTCAGTGGAGTAGAACTTGGAGCTATCTTTCTTCCCCAGCACAGGGGTGGCGGGAGATGTGTCGTATACAGGTTTGGCAGAGTTCTTATCTCCTTTTCTGCTCTCCACGGGTCCTTCGTATATGACCGGGCCGATCTTGCTGGCTGGTTTGCCACTGTCCCGTCGTTTCGATGCGGCTTCCCGTCGCATCCTCTCGATCTCGGCCAGTCGATCGGATCGGTGGGCGGCCATCTCCTTTTGTTTGGCAGTCTTTTGACGTTCCCTCTCTTTCTCCTTGGCCTTGTCCGATCGTTGGCTGAGCACTAAAAATGTCACAACGAGTAAAACCACCGTGCCGATCGCGCCTCCGAGCAATACTGACTTTGGAATGGAAGTCTCACCTGCCCCTTCTTCCCCGTCATCCGTTTCACCGTCCGAAACCGGATCGTCATCATCCGTTGGGTTCCCGGGTTTTTCTCCTTCTGCTTCCGCCTCCGCTTCTGCCTCCGCTTCTGCCTCCGCTTCCGCCTCCGCTTCCGCCTCCGCTTCTGCCTCCGCTTCTGCCTCCGCTTCCGCCTCCGCTTCTGCTTCTGCTTCCGCCTCCCCCTCTACATCATCGGGCAGGGGCGAGAGAGGATCCAGGGGATCTGTTCCGGATGTGGTTTCCTCACCATCGTCTATGCCATCTCCGTCCGTGTCCGGAATGAAAGGGTTGGTCCCCCAGATGTTCACCTCGTCACTGCCGCTGATACCGTCCTCGTCCGTATCGGTGTCCAGGGAAGCACTGCTCCCCTCTTCCAGTACCAGAATGGACACGGTGGCCTTGGCCGAGAGTCTCAGTTCGTCGGTCACCGTCAGCACAATGGTGTGGTTGCCGGGAGTCAGCAAGACCGTCAGACACTTCCCCTGGCCCAGCGGGCCGTCAATATTGGAATCCCACAGGTATGTGAGCTTGTCGCCATCCGGGTCCAGGGTACCCGATGCGTTCAGGTCAATTGACTGGGATGATCGGAAGGATTGCCGGGGGCTTGGCTCTGCGATGAATGGTTCGGGAAACCTGTTCTTTTCGCCGGAATCCACCATTATCTTGTGGGCGCCCGATTCGGTTCCCGACGGTTTTTGCCCGTTGCCCAACAAATCCAGCGCCCTCCACATGATGTAGTTGATGGTCCCGTCATCAAAGGTGATGTCAACCACAGGAGTGAGCCTGGGTCCATCCACGGCCAGGTTGGCGTTGGTCCAGTCCCCCCAGTTGTCCTCGCTTCCCATAGATGTCCTGTATTCCACCGATGATGCATTCACACCCGAGCCCTCACCGTCCGATATCTCTATACTGCAGCTCACGGTACAATCGGACACAGGCATGTCCTCTTCGGGCAGTGGTGATGCGAAGGAAACTCCCGAACTGTCCAATCTGGACCGGGTCTCGATTGCAGTGCTCTGGAGACCGACCTCATCCTGGGACCTAACCCTCACCACCAGATCGCCGTCTGGGATATCCTCAAGGATCCAGCGGTTATCGTCAATGTTGGTTATGGAACTGTTTCCATTGATGGTGTGCTCCAGGATGTACCAGCTTATTGCACCGTCATTCTGGGCGGGAGGATCCCATGTGACGTAGACATCCGGCCCTTTGAGGAACTCTCCCACGGGACCATCGTAATGTCCGGAATGCAGCGTTAGGTTCACCGGAGGAGGGGGCGGTGCCACGTCAACTGCAATGGAAAATACTATCTTGGGCACCTTGGTTCCCTCCGGTGTTCCCACCAGATCGAAGGTATAGGTGAAATTGGAGTAGCTTGCGTTGGGTACTGGTGTGGTGAAGAAGAAATCCTCACCGGGAATGAGCGTCCAGAAGTTGCCTTCCCCGTCCACCAGGTGGTACTGGAACAGGTCTTCGGCTACCGGTCGGTCAGGGTCGGTGGAGAACGCAACCGAAAGACCGCTCCATTCCAGCACCTCATCCCGGGGAAGTATGTCCCCGGGTTGGATCACGTCCCTGGAGAACACAGACGCCCTGGCGGAAAGATGCCCGATGAAGATGAAGTCACGGTCGAAGTGCAACGGGTCATCCACAGTTTCTTCCAGGGTTGGATAGGCGGAGCTGAAAACGGAAAGCCTGACATCGCTTGGCCCCGACATGGGCGTGTTCCATGTGAAGGTCAGAAGGAACCTGAGCTCCAGGGTCTTGGATGACGGGATGACCTCGCTGTCCCGATGGCTGGAAGAGAGGTTGGCACACTGTTTCGTGTCCTTGGTAACCGAGAAGGTGTCCGATGACCTGTCCCAGTTGACAGCAACCTCGGAGAAACCCTCTCCGAATACAAGCTGAACCCCGTCTATGTCGTTTACAGTCAGGGGAAACGAGATATTAACCTCGAAAATATATATCTTGGATGAAGTCTCATCATAGGGGTATACCACATCGGACCCTTCACCGTACCCGTTTGTAAGTATCAGGTGATTGAGCACAGGGCCGTCTCTGGTGATGGGTTCCGGGTTGTCCGAAATGCCCATATCGGTGGCCGCAAGGCCCGTTCCTGCAAGTATGGCGAGCAGGGTGAGGGCCGATACCCAAAGAACAAGAGTTGGCGCGCTCGGCGCAAAGAGCCGCGATCCTGGTATGCCTGTTTGCCCATGGCGGGGTTTCATTGTCCATATCAACGCCATTCTGGAAATTAACATTTACCCCCTCCCAAACCCCCGGTTGGTTGGGTTTGTTCCAGTACCGCAACCTTGAAGTAAATTCCCGTCCGTTCACGATGTGCGGGGGGTGCCTTAGGGCACGGAGGGATAAACCGCGGGGTCCGGATGAAAGGTGCGGGAGATATCCGATGGCGTCCAAAGATATGAACCGACGTTGCAGTAGCTGTGGGGTAAAGGAACGATTCATCCCCGGCATGCCATGTCACCTATGTGGCAGGTTCATATGCATCAAGTGCGGCACGGAACGTTACACCATGGGAAAGAACGGTCGAGCCCTTGCCCGTGGGGAATTCTACTGCGGCCCCGAATGTGTTATCGACGCTTTATCGGTAAGTCTCAACGAAGGGATAAATTGCGGTCCCGAGGATGACAAGCTCTGGCTGAGGTACCCGACCGAAAAAACCGTTGGGGAGTTCGTGTACGCTACCCCCACCCTTGTCATCCGGTGCAAGCGTTTCTACCTCAAGGAACTGGTAAACCGGGTGCAGGGCAAGAAACCCCATGTCGAAACAGGAAAAGTGCGAGGGACTGTGCCTTCATCAACCAGACGAGGTAAAAAGAAGCTGGACCCGAAGGCCCGGAAAGCCGAGGCGCGTAAGGCCCGGATCAGAAAACGGCTGGAGATGAAAAAACGAGCCCTGGGCCGGGGAGGGGAGGACGCTTTACCCTCAGAGGATTCCCCCGACGAAAGGGATGATCCCAAACCGGAGCACGACGGTTCAGATGACGGGGAATTCGTCCCCCTCCAGGAACGGTCCCACGATGAAGGAGAATGGGAACGACTGCTGGATGATGTTATCAAGATGAAACCGGGAAGGGACGTGCGGTTCCCGGGGCTGGATCATCCGAATCACTGGGAACCCGGCAAGGAACCTGAAGAGGTCCCTCGGGACATCCCCATGGACTGGGAAGGACAGGGCGGAAAGGACACCCGTTGGGACCCCCCTGAACATGGTGAAAACACCTTAATGGACCCGGGACTTTCCGATAAGAATCTCTGGGAACCCGGCGTGGACCCTGACGATATCCCGGATAGACTGCCTCTGGATTGGGAAGGGCCCGCTCAGAACAGATGGGACGTGAACGGTCTTCTGGACGGGTCTAACGGGCGGGTGGATGAACTCCTTGCCCAGGCAGGTATAGGAACCGATGGGAAGACGGATGAAAAGGTGACGGGGAAATCCGGAAAATTAGCAGGTAAGAAAAAGCAGTCACCGGCTCTCTCTTCGGAAGATATGGAGGATATGGTGGAGCAGGGAAAGGACCTCTACGCCCGGGAAGAATATGCAGAGGCGGCCATGGTTCTGGACCTGGTCCTGCAGAGCGATCCCACCCATTCGGTTGCCAGGTTCCTGCTGCGAAAATGCCAGAGCGCCATGGATCACATGTTCGAGTCCGCCGGAAAGGACGATGCGGGGGACGATGAAGACAGTGCTGGGAAAAAGGGCGGGTCCGTTTCAGGAAGTGGACCGGTCGCTGATGAAAACCCACCCCATGATCATGTACCTGATGAACTGTTGGATATTCCACTGGGCAATCAAAAGGAGATCGGAGTTGCGGTGGATAGTGCCAAGGAACTGTACGCATCCGGCGAATACCAAAACAGCCTTGCCGTACTGGATCGTGTTCTGGAAGTGGATGGTTCTAACCCGGTGGCCAGGTTCTTCCAGCGTAAATGTAAAAAGGCCCTGGGCTGACAATCCTGGTACCTGTGCGAAATGGTGATTTATCCTTGCCCGTGTGGTATGGTGATTTATCCTTGCCCGTGTGGTATGGTGATTTATCCTTGCCCGCGTGGGTTTTGATCTTCGGCCCATTGCAGCCACTACAATTATACAATTAAACCCTGGCATGGATGGACAAATGGATCCTGCGGGCGCCCTGCGGGTGGTCTTTACCCGTATTATAAAAATGTTTATAGATAGATGTCTTTAACCCGTCTTGTGTTGTGAAAAACAGGGATAGTGCCCATCCATCCCACGATTCCAGCGCATATGTCCAAATCAACAATTATTCAGGTGTAAGATGTCCCCCGGCGATGATGATTCCACAGACAAGAAGAAGGCCAACGACAGGGTCAAGTCCGCCAAGCTGTCCATGGATATGATGATGGAGTTCTCCAAGGAAGCAAAGAAGGAAAAACCTGAGGAGTCCGATGATGAGATGGTCATGAAAATGGCCAAGGCCATCACCCAGATAATGAAGGACGGCGGCGGCAAGGGGGAGATGGACGAGAAGAAGATGGCCGAGATCATGGAAAAGGCCAAGTCCGCGGAGGAGAAACCGGAGGAACCCGAAGCACCCAGGGGCAACAAACCCAGAAAGGTCGAGGAGTTCCTGCCTCCTTCCGATCAGCCAAAATCTAAACCCTCAAAGTCAAAGAAGAAGGATAAATCAGTTCCCAGGCTGGATGAGCTCCTTGCCCAGGAAGATGAACCTTCCAAGGGAAAACATGACGTGGAGGCCAGGCCGTTGCCCAAGGACAAGAACCTGGCCAACCGGGTGATGGCCGTCATGGGCTCCGGTGACGGGCCCAAGCCCACGCCCAGGGTGAGTTTGAACCTGTCGGGTGACGCGGTGGGAGTCTCCAAATCCGAAGATGAGAAGGTTGAGGATGAGAAGGTTGAGGATGAGAAGGCCGAAGAGACGGCCAAAGATGATAAGGACGGTGCGGATGAGACAGAAACGAAAGATGACCATGACGATGAGGATGCCAAAACCCCAGTGCGCCGATCCCCCGGTGGATCGATTTCGGTATCTGACAAGATAAAGGAACGGGTCGGTGGGAGGATATCCGGCCTTCTGGGTGGAACGAAACACCCCAAACCCAAGTCACCTGGACCGGACAAAAACGATGAAGATTCCCCCGTCGAGGAGGAAAGGGATGGGTCCCGTGGGGAAGATGAGAAGTCCGGTGTTGACCGCGATGGAGAGGATGATGGTAAGGGAAAACCTGAAGAGGGAAAGCCTGAAGAGGGAAAGCCTGAAGAGGGAAAGCCTGACGATGAGGAGTCCGAGGGCGAGAAACCCGGAGAAAAGGTTGGTGGGGAGACGGTTGAGGAAGGTAAGGATGAGGAAGGTAAGGATGAGGAAGGTAAGGATGAGGAAGGTAAGGATGAGGAAGGTAAGGATGAGGAAGGTAAGGATGAGGAAGGTAAGGATGAGGAAGGTA
>Ga0272441_10008406_pt1 | contig 16337 bp, 15 predicted proteins | sample SSMProp6N_FD_193582 | JGI IMG/M metagenome (GOLD analysis project Ga0272441, IMG submission 193582) | Marine sediment archaeal communities from Little Sippewissett salt marsh, Falmouth, MA, United States - SSM-Prop-6N | ecosystem: Environmental > Aquatic > Marine > Wetlands > Sediment ... | reverse complement strand
GCTGAGGCATGATGTGGATCTTGTCGTCACCGCGGTTGTACGCAACGTAGATGCCTACCGGCGGCTTCATATACGTCATCTTGCCCGGGAGAGTCATCGACAGGTACAGCGCTCCGGCCGTCGACGCACTGCCCGGTTCGATGGCGTCGGACAGATCGAAGTCACGGAGCAGGCCAGTGGTGCAGATGCTGCCTACATTCACGTCCGACTTTGAGTACACGATGCCGACCGCGTACGAACTCTTGGACGGAGCATACCAACCAAACGACGTGTCCAGTTCAACGGCCGCCAGCGCCCGCTTGTACTGGCTGGTCGTGTCGTCGTAATAGACCACGTCGCCGACGTCAGCATCCTCTTCGATCGATACATCGTGTGCGAAAAGCGCTTCGCCGGCGGACATCGCGACCAGTCGGTCGTAGAGGTACTGGGTGCGTCGAGCCAGCTCACTCAGCGGCCGATTGGTGATCGGCGCGGATACGTCCTCACCGTTGATGATGAGGTTGACGAGTTGTTCCCAAGACGTAGCCATCGCAGGCCCCTCTACCGGAAGCGGATGATGTACTGGCCGCCGATCTGATACCCGTCTTCCTTGGGTACCGGGCTGAAGCCCGAGTACGAACGGCTGAACAGCCTGTCGGACGTGTACGTCGACGGCTCAGGCGTTGCGGCCAGCGCAACTCCGTAGACCTTACTGTTCACCGTATGATCGAACGTCTCACCGTGAACACCGGTCGTACCAGAGGTGATCGCGAAGAAGGTCACCTGATTGCCGTCGTAGTCAGATCCTGACGCGCTGATCGCTGGTGTCACGATCAATGGCGCGCGGATGTAATCCTGATTCGCTCCGAGTCCACTGAGGTAGTAGTCGATCCCCTCGTCGCGTGCGGGTGTCGGCACGACGGGTGCACCGGCCGTGTTCTCGAACTCGAAGAACATGGCGCCGGGCACGTACGAGTCGTCGCCGGCAAGCAGGCGTGCCAGTACGTCTGCTCCCTGATACGGGATGATGTTCTTCTGCTCGACCAGCATCTTGACGTGCCCGGTCTTCGGGTCGAACAGGAAGATGCGCCACCACGTAGCCGCGTCCTGTCCGAGGTTCACCGGCTCAAGCGTGGCCAGATTCGAGTGGAGGGCCTTCAGGGCTTCGGGCGTCATGGGCGGCTCCTTACTTGCACACCTCGGACACGCGATAGACGCGTACCACTACGTCCTCGTACGACGCGTTGCCGACGGGTGCCTCACTGGCAGGATAGAGCACCTCAGTAGTCGGCGTGACACCGCCGAAGCTGTCGATCTCTTCTTCCACGCCCGCGTACTCGGCGTCTCCTACTTGTGTCAGGTCTATCGTATCAGTGTCCGCACTGATTTCAACGAAGACTATGTACGTCGTGTGCGGCATGATGATGTCGCGCAGGTACTTGAATAGCCCCAGCCCCGGCGAATCGTCACCCAATGCAGCAGCCCTCACTTTCACAATGGTGAGGTTGTTCTTCATGATGTTGTCGAGCACGAACTCCAGCGGATTGATCGTGGCCGGCAGAAATGCCGGCATTGGCTGTCCCACTGGATTGCTTCGCGTGTCGAGCAGCTCGGCCAGCGTCTTGCTGCCCGGTTGCTTGCCCAGCTGTTGTGCCAGCGTCCAGAATCGCTCGATGTCACCGGGAAAGCCGCTGATCCTGAACACGACTACGGCCTTGTTGTCCTCGTCCTCGCCGAGATACTCGACATTCACTTCAGTGTTCTCGAACGTGAGCGTTGAGAAGTAGCCGCCGGACAAGAAGTTGTCACCGAACGTCAGACCAGTGATGTCGCTGTAGTCTGGGTCGTTTCCCGACAGGTCGATGACACGCAGTGCGTCAGTAAGCTGCTCTCCAGCCAGCACTGTATCGCCGACTGAAACAATCGCGTTGGCGTTAGGTGAGAATGTGTAAGCGTGCTTGTCGGTAGTGATCAGGAGCCTCGCTGCTGACGTGACGATGTCCTCCACGATCTCTTCCGATTCGAGCACGATGGGGATGCCGAGCATTGCCGATGCGGCAGCCGAGAACGCTTCCGAACTCGGACCAAAGACATAACCGTCCCACAATGCGTTGACGAACCCCTTGTAGTTCTCGCTCGACTGTAGCCGCTCGGCGACGACGAAGCCCCACTGACGATACACGAGATCGATGTCGAACTGACCGCCGTACACCCACACGCCTGCTTCGGTATCGACCAGCTTGCCTGCATCGTCGTAGACCTCACGCAGCGCGACGTACCCGCTATCGAACGGATCGTCCCTGAACCTGATCAGCCCGCGCTCACGGTCGATGTCGTAGTCAAGACCATACGTCCACGATTTGCTCGGGTAGAGCACGCGGTTGTAGATCGTGTATGGCGCCTCGGCGAGCGTCCCGAAGAAGTCCTCATTCTGAGGAAGCGGGAACAGCACTTCCTCGGTCTGCGCGTCGCCGTATCGGATGTCGTATCCGTACGTTAGTCCGTCCTGCCCATAGACGTTGGCAACCGTATCACGGTCGCTCTGTCGTAGTACAAGGAGATACCACTCTTCGGGACGGAACACAGGTACGTCGAAGCGGCTCACTGCGGCGACGGCCGTCAGGTAATCGAGGTACGCCTGACCCTGCAGGTGTCCAAGGCTTCGGAAGTGATCATTCAGCAACACGCGATCGCCGAAGTAGTATCGCCAGAAGGTGCCGATGGTGTTCAGCAGTCCCTGCCCGAACTGATCGTACACCGGGTATGTCGTTGTCGGCATGCCCGCTCCTAATGAAGCCGCCTGAACTCAGCAGCTCGCGCGAAGTCACCGGTCCCGCGCCACAGATACTTCAACAGGTTGTATCCCGTATCGACGATCGGCGAGACGAACGTCAGTATGGTTATGGCTAACAGTACGTTGTACTCTTGTTCGTTGATGCCTGATAGCTGGTTGGTGCGCTCCCAGATAATCATCGCGAAGATTGCCCACGCACCACACAGCACAGTGTTCACGTAGTATGGAGCGAGATGCATGTGAACGTTGTGGGTAGCGCCCATGCGCGATTCAGGCAGGACACGGCCCCAGTAGAACGTGCCGTTGGTGTCTCGGAACGGAAACACGCGTAGCTCTTTCACTCCGTATCCAGACAACCAGTATGCGATGACATGCGCCAGCTCGTGCCGTATGGTCCCGAGAATCTGATAGATCGGGTATGCCAGTAGATGAAACAGTGCGTCACGCCACCACATGTTCATGCCGGCCTCAGATCGCAAGTGTCGACATCGGCGTCAGTATCACGTTGATCGCCGACAGCGGCAGGTAGAAGACCGTCGTTCTCTGCGTCACTCCCCGCGCGGGAAGATACGGTACGTCGAGCTGATTCACATCGACCACGGTGATCTTCCCGTTCGGGACAGTGTCCGGCGGGTAGATCTCCGCGTACATGTTGATCGGAGTGAACGTGTACGTCCCACCCGACTCCAGCGCTCCCTGCGCCGCGTCGATGATATGCGCGAGCGTCAGGCGCCCGATGGCAAAGCCGAATGAGTTGATCTTCGAGTAGATTGCCTGCTTGATCTGATCCCGATCAGGTGCTGCCGTCACCGACCGGTACTGAATCTCCAGTGACACGAAGGCCAACGCCGGCACGGCCGCGCGCACGAGGTAGTCGCCGTTCTGCGGACGTCGGTTGCGGGCGATAGTCAGATCGTGCAGCGTTTTCACGTCGGGAGCACGCAGAATGTAGAAGTCGTAGTCGGTCGTGTCACCTGCCGATGTATCCACAGGTGTGTCGGGATCCTTGAAGCGCACGACGGCTGTCTGGTACCGACTGTAGGCTCCCTGCACCATGCCGGTGACACTGTGCACCCAGTCGGTCTCGGGAGTCAGATCGAGTCCGCGAGTCTCACTCGTGATCTCAAGGCTTCCTTCGAAGGCCGTCAAGTTGTGTTGGACTACGGAGTCGATCAGGTAGAAGCCCGGCGCATCGTCGCGTCCGATCGTCGCCTGCCACTCATTCGCTCCCACGTACGTGCAGGACTTGACGACCTTGATCTCTTCAGGCGTCAGCGCGGTCTGTACATAGAGATCAGTCTTACCGCCCGTGCTCATCTGGAAGATGTTGTCGCGATCACGCAGCATCTCAGGATCGCCCAGTCCAACCTGAGACATGTTGACCAGCTGCGGATACTGCTCTTGGATGAGAGCCGCAACCTGCACACGACCAGAGAAGACTTTGGGTGCCACGCCTTGCTTCGTCCGCTCAACCAGTTCGGCATTCGTCTCCTCGTCGGTGCCGCCTTCGAAGTCGGAAGCGGCTTCGATGTCGATCACGCCGGTAATCGCAGGACTGGCGGTGAATCGCTCTCCGCGCTCAGCGCGGTACGCCTCGCCGACATTCGCTGCAATGACGGGCACCGTGAAGACGTACGTGCCGTCCGGACGTTCCTCGATCAGGCGTTCGGCACTCGTGAGTACTGCGTCTGACGTTGTCACACCGACGTACGCCTGCGTAACTACGTAGTTGAGTCCGTTCGCGGTGAATATCGTCGTGTCGGGTACCGCGGTCGTCAGTAGATCGCTGATGATGATAGCGACGTTGCCGGTTGCCTTGTTGCCGTCGTACCGTGTCACGCCGTAGTTGCCGTAGACAGCATCGACGATATCCGGGTCGGCCGCGGATGGATCCTGTGCGATCACGACGGGTGAGAACGACTTCAGCAGCCTGTCGATGTCCTCACGATTGATCGCGTGCAGTTCGGCGGCGATGTTGATGACCAGCTCACGCGTGACGCGACCCTTGCTGAAGTCGCGCGACGGGAACTGCTCCTGCAGGAAGTTGACGAGGTAGTCCTCCGCCTGATCGATCAGGTCAGGATCGATGTCGGTAAAGGCAAGATCACTCGTCGTCGCCATCGTCGGCTCCTATCTGATAGCCACCGGCACCGGAAGGTAGACCGTACGCTCGTCTCCGGCGAGCGACTTGATCCTTACCTTCAACTGCAGCAGCGACTGCTCCCGAAACAGGAAGTAGTCGACCAGCAGTGCCTCGTCGAGCCGTTCGTCGTTCTGCAGGTCAGGATCTTCCGATGCATCCAGCTCCATCGTGCGTCGCACCTGCTCTGCGGCAAGCCCGAACTCAGCCGGTACGTCTTCCTCCACCTGTATGCGGCCACTCCGTACAGCCGGCAGGAAACTACTGCCGCGTGTCGGCTTGTTCATCACCGACCCGAGGTCCGTCATGAAGAGGATCGCCCACGTCTGCGCCACCTTCTGAATGCCAGTGCACACGTAGCCGGCTTCACCAAAGCCGGTGGAGATTTGCTGGTCACCGTACTCCTTCACACCCTGAAAGATCAGGATGTCGACGGTGCGCCCGGTATAGTCGATGCTAGCCGACACTCTTCTTCTCCTCGCGCGCCTTCAAGATGATGCGCTGCAGGTAGTCGATCGTGTTGCGACGCAGCGGCCCAGTATTCTCCCCGTTGCCTGCGTCGGCCGAGAAAGAATGGGCCATCTGTCGTATCCGCGAACGCCACTGCATGCGCTTATCCCGTACGCATGCGCCGAAGAAGTCACCTGTGAGCTTTGGAAGTGCAGCGTCTTGCGACTTCGCCTCCTTGTCGGCACGCGCCGACATGTACGCCGAGTTCGCCTCGGTACGGTCGAACGTATTGTCTTCCAGCTCCTTTTCTTTCTTCTCGCTGGGGCGTTGATCTGCCGGGATGTCATCCGACGCGAAGTTCATCCACGGCTTCGGCTCGCTCTGCTGATGAGCAGCGTCGGCCTTCTTCTTCTCGACCTTGACGACGCCCTCAATGAGCTTCTCGAACTTCTTGTCGAGCTGATTAGCCACCGACGTTCTCCAGCTTCAGTGCGATCTTCGCCGCGCGCTGAGAGACCGCACTCGCCGTGATCTTCAGGCGTCGCGCGATCTCGTTCGTGCTGAGTATCTTCTTGTCGTACATCCCCGTCTTCCATTCGAGGATCTTCTTGTCGATCGGGTCGAGATCGTGGTGGACGTACTCGAACCAGATGTCTTCGGGTGTTACTTGATCCGAGACAACCTGTACCGGTTTGCCCTCCGCGCTGCGCATCTGGCCAGACGCGAACTGACGTCGTGCGAACTGGCGGATATGCGCTATGCGCTTCGTCGAGAAGCCAGTTCGGTCAGCGATCTCGTCGTCCGACGGCTCACGCCCCAGTTCCTCACCCAGTGAGCGCTCCGCATGCTCCAGCCGGAACTTGTCGAGATGCACCCGCTCGGGAATGGCAGTGATCGACGATCGATTGGTGTACTCGCGCTGAAGCGGCTGCAGTCTGATCAGCAGGTGCGTGCCGAGCTTCGTTCCTTTCTGCATGTCGTAGTTCTTGAACGCATCGATGGCCAGTTTCTTCGCTCGCGCACCCAGCGCCTTGTTGCCACCCGCGAACGACGACAGAGCCTTGTTGATCACAGGCTGCGCGGCACGCAGCAGTCGATCCATGTTCGCAGGCGATCTGTTCTTGTTCCAGAAGTCGTACGCGTCGTCGAGCGACGTCTTCTTCACTTCCGGCTTGTCATCCTTCTTGCCGAAACCGAAGTCAGTCGACCCCTCGGATAGGGCGTCGGATTTCTGTTCCTGCTTCCAACGTCCCGGCATCGGCACGCGACGCAGATGGTCGGCTTTCTTCTCCATCGCTGCTCCTAAAACGTACAGACCAATGCGTGATTATAACTTGGCCCCACATTATTGTCACCCTGAAAGGAGGGGAGCCATGGCTGATCCGCAGAGGTCGCAAGTATGGTTGCCGGTCGTGTTGTGTCTTGCCGTGATTGTCTACCTCGCGGTGAAGTTGGAGACCAAGGAATCTCCGACACGCGAGAGCGGCATCGCGACCTTCGAGTCGCGGGTCGAACCGTTGCGCGACGAGGCGCAGAAGTGGGCGGCCGGTTATTACTTCCACGTGGGAAGTGACCAGCCGACGCCACAGCCTCAGCCTCAGGCGCAACCGCAGCCGCAGACGTTCCAGCCGCGGCAGTACCGACAACCGGTGCAGCCGCAGACGCAACGACGTCCACTGCCGCAGCAGAAGAACGACGAGGACATGCTCCTCGAATCGCTGCGTCGTCAGAACGACTCGTGGCGTCAGTTCTCCGAAGAGAACGGATGGTGACGACAGCCGCCTCCCGGCGGCTGTCGCCGCCGGACCTTTTTCTTGCTATTCGTTGCATAGCTTCGCTCCCACGAAGCGTGTGTCATACAACGGGTGCTTGCTTGCCGTCAATGCATCACCAGCATACTCATGCTCAGCCGCTGTTCTGACGAAGCCGAGATCGAACTTCGTACTCGCTGTCCCCGACGCGCCAACAGCTCCTGCACGAACCGACAACTCCACTGTTTGAACCTGCCCGTAGATCGCCTTCTCGTCTGATCCCTCTTCGGCGAACTTGTCATCTATGACCTGTACCTTCACCAACGATCCCGGTGCAATATCCAGTCTGAACCTGCCCACGACGCTTCCGTGGCGCTCCGCGAACAGCCGTGTCTGTGCAATTACCTTGGCATAGCGATCGCCGAGATCCGACGTCACGTATTTGCTGTAGACTTCCTGATAGTCATCAGCCGGAGTGATCACGTTGGCGTTCGGATTGAGCGCGTCGGGAATAAGCAATGCGTTACCACCGAGACTGTCCCGTGTGATCGTACCGATCGGCGTCAAGCCGGCCAACCACGGAGGGGCGTCTACCGAGAGTGTGTGCCCGCGTGCTCCGAGTTCAGGATCATTCCATACGTTCTCGGCGGAATGCAGACCAATGATTGCACTCGTGACAGGCGTAGGAGCATAGGGACTGCTCGCGAGCTGACCAACCACTACGACCTTCACGATCTTCGCCGGTGTGTTCACACTCAGCTGGATATCGGTGTAGTCGTTCGTGGTGATGTAGCGATGCTCCTTGCCGTTCAATGCAGGATACGCCGCCACGCACGATGCAGACTTGATTGTGGTGACGACCGCGAACTTGAAGCTGTACGCGATATTCATGAGTGCGGCCCACAGATCGGCGCTTCTCCACGTCGTGTATACATCGCGCGCGAGCGCCTGCCCCACGTACTCCTTTGTGATTTCGAGTTTCGGTGCCTCCTCGCCGAACTTGAACGGCAGCTCGTTCGTCGCGGCACCGGCGAAGATGTTCTCGTTGTCCATCCTGTTCAGCGCGCTATTCGCCGAGTCGTTAGGCGCGTCACCCCACACTGACTCAGTATTGACGATCTCTCCGAAGAACGGTTTGATGAAGTCGGTCCACAGGTTAGTCACGATCGCCGAGCCATCCGTGGTAAACGCCATCTTGTACTCGAATAGTGCGATACGGTTGTTGTTCAGATTCAACACTTCAGCGAACCCGCCCGGCCCCTTGACTGTCGCACCGACACTTTGCGCTGTTGTGCCGCGCAATCCTATAAGCCAACCGGCCGCGCCGGCGGTCAACATAACCGAGCCACCCGCCGGACTCCTGTTCGACTGGTACGTGACACCGGTGATATACCCGTCGAAGAGCAACGTCTCGCTGTTGTGTGGGAAGCCCTCAGCCTCTCCCGGATTGTCCTTGTCTGTCTCGAATGTCGCATAGATCTTGACTGGAGTGAATGGCTGCGCTGCAAGCAACGCTTGTACGGCGTGCGCTTCCTTGTTGTTCTGAGGCTCACGCCCAACTGTGGGATATATCGTTGCCATCGGGATCATATTGAGACCGTACCTGATCTCGAATCCCGTGATGTCGATCTCCTCGTTCTGCAGTTCAGCACGAGCAGAGAATTTCACATAGTAGTAGTCGACGTGATCCTTACCCGGCACGACGAATCTCCTCGGTCCGATAGATCAGTGCGAGCAGATAGCCGCTCATGCGGTACGCAATCAAGCTGTGCTGTTCCCACAGTTGCTTGAAGAGCTTGTACGGTTCGCGCGCCGGGAACAGTTCGTTGTAGGCTTGAGCGCCGATGTTCGACGCCTGCACCGCGCGCTGCACGGGGTCCATGGCAGCCGTTGGCTTCGCGAGGTACTGCACCGTCCATTTAAAGACAGTCGCCAGCTGTGTCTGCACGCGCACCTTGTAGTTCGTGTGGCCTGTCATAGGCATGAAGTCTGTGATACCGTCGGTGACCCCCACTGTGTGTGTCTCAGTCCGGCGCGTCTGCATATTCATGATTCGATAGATCGCGTTCGACACACGCTCGATAGTCCACGCTTCTTGCAGTCGCCCCTCGATGCCGCCCAGTCCGGGCGTGCCATTGAATTGTAGTGCGTCGCCGTTCTGATCTACCGACGCACCGTAGGTCGTTCCGAGCAGCGACTGACTGTCCAGATACGTAATCCGCGGGTCGAGCGCTGTGAGCCAATCCGCGTACTCGGTAGAGTGCAGGATCCTCATGTACTGCCAGATCGAGTAGTTCAATCCCGCCCGGTCGGGGTTGGATCCGAATAGCGCCCGCCTGACTGTGAGCAGACCGGACGTCAACTCGACCTTCGCGAAGTATGGAGGCACGTATTCCTCCGCGAAGCCAGTACGCTGCTGTGCGCTGCCGCTCTCGTTCAGCAACAGCGTGCGGCCCATGTTCGTCATACTGCCCGGCACGGTCGCGACGACTTCCACGGGTGTCTCAGGTTGCGCGGGCGAACTCGACGAAGACGACGAAGACGACGAAGACGAAGACGGCGTCGGACCCGGTCCAACCTCACCGTACTCATCAGCACCGATGCTATAGCTGCCGTTGTGAGGTCGCGCGTTCCCGCGTATCCCTGTGTCGTTGTCGGCGATCTGGACAGCGCTGCCGCCATCCTTCAGTACGATGCTCGCGTCCGAAATCATGAGGTAGTCGGAGGCGTCGGCCGGATTGATCGACTTGAACTCAGTCGGGTTGATAGACGTCTCGTTGTCTACACCGCTACCCGACCAGACAGCATCGTCAGCGCTGCCATCGCTCGACGCGTTGTTGTAGCCGTTGAAGCCCGCGAAGTTGAAGCCGTCGAAGTCGAGCGTGCCATTGCCAACCGACACACAGTTGCGTACGTTGCCGCCACCGGAGAAGAAGTCGCCGAAGTTGGAGATCCCGTAGTTATATGCGTAGTGTGCCGTGAGATTCTCGAAACGACCCGAGCCGGAGCCGAAGTAGCCGGGAGCGAGTGCGATACAGACGTCGTTCCACGCATAGGACTTGAGATTCCACGCGTCGATATCACCATCGAGCGTCGAGATCGCTATGCCGTTGACGCCGAACATCTCGACGTCATCGATGCTGCCGATCGCGATGAGGTCGTGGGCGATGATATCCACGGACCCTGAATAACCGACGAGCTGGAAGGCTGTCTCCGCGTCCGTCAGCCCCCACTCGTCGACTTGCATGTTCCGAACGATGAAAGTGCCGGTACCGTTGGTCTCCAGTCGAATGATCGGTGTGCCCGGATTGGACGTCACCTGACAGATATTGCCTACGCCAGAGACTCCGTAGTGTGGAGTATCGGAGTCGAAGATCAGCGTGTATCCGTTGAGATCGATGTCCTTGGGTGCAGTCCCCGGCTCGTTCGTATTACCGGTCTGCATGACCCACAAGTTACCGGTCAGATCATCGAGATCCGCGATCAGCGCGGACCACGTTGTGAACGTCTTACCGGGTCCGACCTCTACGTATCCTGCTGTCGTGGCCATGGTTTCCTCACTGTCGGCCGCTTGCGTTTACGACTCAGAGCCTGCTGGAAGCCTTCATGCCACGCACCACTTCTCGGGTGAATGGCATATGACTCCGGCTGTGCATGCGACAGCTCCAAGAAGCTGTTTTCCAGTCGAGTCACCTTGGGGTGGCGTCGAGTAGCACGCTCGATCGGCCCTCGAATCTCGCCCGGGTGTACCAGCTTCGCCTGCTGCTTCCCAATCTCATTCACGACATCAACAATCCACGGGTGGTCCTTCGTTGCGCCGAAGCTCGAACTGGCGAGCACGTCTCGCGAGCGCTTAGAGATGAATGCGTTCAGCTTCTCGATCAGCGGCTCGATCGACTGCAGGCAGAGCATGTCGCAGTCAACGTACACGCCACCGAACTGCCGAACGATCTCGAAACGCGCAACGTCCGACTGGATGATCGGATCGTCGGTGTCGAGTACCCAGCTGTTCTGCAGCTGTGGCAGCGTCTTAGCCGACCAGATCTTCACTTCCCAACCGTGGTTATGCTTCTCCCACGACTGGCAGCAGTTCAGGTAGTGCGTCGGCATGCCGTGCACACCCTGCATCCAGATGATGTGAATCGTCTTCGGGATCATCAGCTACTCGCCTTCTTCGGCAGCGTGTTGATCGTGAACCTGAAGTTGAGCGTCAGGTTGTTGGGATCGCGCGACGACATATTCGACTCGGTAAGGAATCCGCTGATCGCTTCCTTGCCGAATGTCACCTCGATCGGTTCCTTCTTCTGCGACGCGCGGTAGTCGCGGTAGTAGTCGAAGATGTCCTTCATGCCGCTGGCATCGCCTTGGCATCGTGCCGCGAACGCGATGCCGTTGATCGCGACGCTGCCCATCTGATCTCCGAACACGTACACGTAGACCGATTCCTTGAGCGACGACTGGAACTGAACGTTCACGCGCTGTGTGACCGACGGGTCCGTGATGATCGCCGCCATCGGCTCGAAGCCGCCGAGTACGATCTTACCGGGCAGACCGTCGCAGCCCTCCATCACGACGACCTTGCCACGTGTGCACGCGAACAGATCGGCCATCTACATACCCAGCTTTCTCTTCATGCTCGTGACGTCTGCTGTTATCTGTCCGGTCCACTCGCGCAGACCTGCGATCTCGACGGTGCCATGCATCTGGACGGGTTTGTCGTCCGCGTTGAGCGTTGGCTGACCACCGTTGGGCGCCTCAGCCACGCGACCACTCTGTGCCACGGGTGCCGCCGACGCGACGGAGCGCGGCGTCTCTGTCCGTGGTATGCTGCCGGGTGATCGATTTGTTGGCGTCGGAGTTGCAGTCGGTATGTCTGCAGCTGTGACCAACCCGTCATTCTGACCGATCGCAACCGCCGACTCGTTGTCCTCGTACATGGCCAGCGCGCGTGTGTGAGCGATGCCTTGTGTCTGGAAGGACGGGACGCCGGCCTTCGAGAGCCGCGCCACGTCGAGCGGACCTATTGGTGTGCTCTGTGCGCGCCCCGGCATAGCCGGACCGATCTCGTGAGGGAAGCTCTGAGAGGCAGCCACCGGCGACGGCTGTGCCTCGTGTGAGTGGCCGGTAGGCACCAGCTCCGATTCGTACGCGGAACCAGTCGGCGCGCTTGCCGCTGCCGGCCGAGCGGCGGTGTCCGCGGGCGCCGGCCCTCCCTCTGCTGCCGGCGCCTCCGAAGGTTCTGGCAGAAAGTAATGGTTCCTTGCATATTCCACGGCCTTGACGTAAGGCTCGTACCTGTCGGGGTTTTCGTAGCTGCGCATCATGCCCTGCACCACGAGCGGCAGGATGCGCTGACGTTCCACCGTCTTGGCCACAGGAGCCTCTCTGGGCGTCTGCATTGACCGGGGAGACCCGAATATGCGCTTGAGCAGCTTCCGCGCCTCCACGCGCGTCTCACGCGGCAGGAAGGCTAGCCTGCCGCTTCTGATCGCCTTCACGGCCTGCAGCACAGACTTCACGGCCGGGTGCTGGTCTGGCCGCAGGGCCTTAGCAGGGACGTATGGCGCTGCGCTGACCAGCTCGGCGTATGCCTGCGGCATGCCCATCTGAATGGCCGACTCGGCCTTCGCCCGGAACTCGCTCACGACACGATCCCGTATCTCGGGCGGCGCAGTCCTCTCCAGAATACGAAGCTCGCGTTCGAGTGTCTTCAGCAGCTCGCGACGCTCGACACGCGCCGCCGGCTCAGCCCGCGCCGCGCGCGAGGTGAGCTTCGTCGTCAGGCCGCTGAGCTTGCCCAGTCCGGTCTTGAAGTCGGTGAGCAGCCTGCTGATGTCTGCCGTGTACGGAGCACGCGCCACGCGCTTCGGCATCACCTTACTGCGTGCCCGCGGTGCCTCAGAACCTCGGCCGTCTCTTCGGAGCTTTGACATACCTTCGTCCCATCGACTTCTTCTTCTGCTCGCGCTCGCGCTCGTGGAATTCGCGCGCTCGCCGCTGCATATCGATCTCAGCTTGGACGCGTGCCGCCATCTCGTCCGCGTTGTCGTCCAGCTCCTTCTGCATCCTGCGCAGCCCGGCCATGTACTCCGGGTCTTTGCGCCGTTCGCGCGACTCGTTCCACGCGTCGACGATCGTTCTCTTCGGCGCCCACCTCAACCACGGCAATCGCAGGCGGCCGTACTGGCTATACACGGAGCGCGCCGTGTCGCGCTCCTCGGTGAACGGCGTGTCCGTCAGCGCCGTCATGGTCGCCAGATGCTCCTGATAGATCATCTGGTGCAGGTCGGACAGCATCTCCCTTTCAAGTCGCTCGAAGACTATGGCTTCGAGGTGGAACCACGATCCGGAGACTGGTTCACGGCTGTAGTCGATGACTCCTCGGTTGTGGGCTTCGACTGCGAGTCCGGCCCAGCGGTTGTCCAAAAATCCGAGGCAAGCGATGCCTCCAGCATCAGCTCCATCTGTGTTCTGAACAGTCTCGACACCTGCATGATTGCCCGGAACGCCGTCGCGCCCTTGAACCTGTCCACGTACTCGTGGAGACTGTCGACCGTGACCACGTCGAGGTCTTCCGAGTCAGGGTCGCGTGTGTGAACGGAAGCTCCCGCCTTGACGTGCTTCACGCTCAGCGCCATACGCATGCGCTCGTAGAAGAGCATCCAGCTGTCTTCGGTCGTGATCTTGCCTTCGGACTGCGCAGCGGCCAGCGCGTTGAAGATCTGATCCTCCTCGCGTGGCGTCAGCTCGATCATCGTGACGGAGAGCTGACCGCCAAACAGGTCGTACGTCTTCTCGTAGCGACGGTTACCGAGCACGGCGCGCAGGAAGTTCTGCTTGTCCTCGTCGGTCGGCATAGCTTCCGAGCGCAGATCCTCCTCGACCTGCTCGCGATCCTCTTCGGCGATCTTCTGCATGGCCGCCATCTTCTCCGCGGCCTCGCGCACGCGCTCGTCGTCCATCAGAGGACTGCGAGTGCCGACGTCGAAGTTCGGATCTCGTACCTCCTCTTCCTTGCTCGCGTCGTACTGCGTCTGCTCTGCCGCGGCTACGCGCGGATCCAGCTTCGCAGGCTTGAAGACCTCCTCGGCTGCCTTCTTGAGGTCGCCCAGTTCACGCTGCTTCGACTCAGGCAGGTCGGCATACTCCTTGGTGGGACCGATGGTCGGTCCCTTCGGCGGCTGCTCGAAATTACCACGTCCCATGACTTCCTCCTCACTCTTCCTGTATCGTTATCGCGTACTGCGATTCCATAGACCCCTGCGTGAGTTCCAGTCCCTCCTCGGTCTGGTCCTCTCGGGTCTTGGCGATACCCTTAGTGAAATCGACATCCTTCGCGCTGCCCGGCTCGGCGTACTGATACACCTGACCGTTCGTCCACGCCTCCTGCCCGGGGTGTGGGCGGGTCGGCGTTCCTTCGGGCGAGTTGACAACAGGCTCGACCCACTGCTTGTTGATGCCGAATGCGCGATACAGCTGCTGCGAGCGGGTCTCATAGACCTTGTAGTCGCCGCCGGTCTTGTAGTGCTCCTTCGACTTGCGGAAGCTGAAGCCGATAACATCCCACACTGACTTGTTGGCCGCACCCGTGTTCGCGTCGTCGAGCGTGTCGTCCTCGAACGCCTGATAGAGCGGATCCTTCGCAGCGTTCGCGCGTGCCTGCGTTGGTCCACCCTCTGACTGGACGTTCGCCGGCTGCCCGCCGCCGAGTCCGTTGTGGTAGTTGTTGCTGAGCATACCGTTCGCGGACATCTGGTACTTGCAGTATATCGAGGCATCGGAGCCGATGCTCTGCTTCGCCTTCAGCTCGCCATCCATCTCCAGATTGCCGCCGCCCTTGCAGCCCTTCCACAGTCCGAAGTCGCCGATCATGTCGAGTGACGAGATCAGCACGGCGTTCGTCGGATTGATGACGAACTGCGAGGCGCAGCTGCCCTTCCTGCGCGACCCACTGACGATCACGCCGTAGAGCTTGGTCGCCTCCACGCCTACGTCGCCGCCCGCGATCGTAGTCTTGCCGAGTCCCGAGTTCAGCTCCACCCAAGCCGACGAGTCGTTCTTCGTGGTCCCGGCGAAGAAACGCGTGGTCAGACAGTGGATCACGGAGTCCTGTGCCTTGAAGATGATGCCGCGAGTGTCGATGTCCTCGCCGATCTTGCCGGTCCACTCCGACTTGTCTGGCTTGCCGACCGCACGGTTCTCGAAGAGCATGCTGCCCTTCGTGCCGTCGCCGGCCATGATGTGCATGTTGTTCTCGGCCTTGATGCGCACGTCCTTCTTGGCCGCCGACAGCTCCGCGCACCAGCCGGCCTTCGCGATGAAGTCGCGCGGCGCCCACGCGACGAAGTTGCGGCCCGGTCGCATGTTCAGGTCACCGGGCGCCGCGAGGTAGATGTGGCCGCCGCTCATCATGATCTGCGAGCCGTAGCCGTCCTCGATCGACACCGAGCCGTCGTCCATCATCTGAATACAGGAACGCGCCTTGTAGTAGCGAACGTTGTGTCCGTCGCGCTGATCGATCTTGATCTCACCGAACTCCGGCAATGGCGCGAACGGCTTGAACATCAGGCCGCTGCCTCCGGCCTTGATGACGTTCTCGTCGATCTTGTTCTGGTCGCCCGTGTCGATCTCGACTTCGTTCTCTTCGGGAGTACGCCAATCTGTCTCATGCGCATCGACCGCTTGCAACCCATACTTCCCGAATAGGTACGCCTGATAGTCCCACAGGTCCACCATACGTCCCGGCGGATCCTTGATCGCCTCGGGGAACTTGTACGGCTTCTTCTCCTGCGGATCGCCACTGCCGTACTGATTCGCCGGCTTGTACTTCTTGCCCCCGCCCAGCTGAGGAGCCTTGATTTCCTTGAACGCACTGTCGCCTGCCGGGTCGTCGGGGTCGTGCTCCTGTCGCGGCACCGGCATCATCAACGTCTTGGCGAGCACGATCTCCTTGGCCGAGCGAACGTGGAATGCCCCGTCCAACCCGTAGTGAACGTCGAGCACGCCGCGGTAGTACTTCCGGTCATCCCGCTCGCAGATGCCTTCTGCGCCCGGCGGCAGGAGCGCGACCATGTCGCTCTTCAAGTCTCCGAGGTAGCCTTCACGCCTGAGACTGCGGAAGGCCATCACCTGCTTCTCCTTCTGAGGCTCGAAGTGATTGTCCTCGCTGTCGCGACTCAGTCCCTGCTCGTTCTTCTTGAAGACCTCTTCGCCGGGCGAATAC
>Ga0272441_10008403_pt1 | contig 16343 bp, 11 predicted proteins | sample SSMProp6N_FD_193582 | JGI IMG/M metagenome (GOLD analysis project Ga0272441, IMG submission 193582) | Marine sediment archaeal communities from Little Sippewissett salt marsh, Falmouth, MA, United States - SSM-Prop-6N | ecosystem: Environmental > Aquatic > Marine > Wetlands > Sediment ... | reverse complement strand
GGCGTCTTTCCAGAGCGATAAGCGCGATGCCGCCGACTAGGAGCGCCACCCCCACGACCACGGAATTGAAAAGTCTGCGCTCTATGAAATCGTTCAGTAATGCACCGATAATCGCGGCAGGAAGGAACGCGGTCATGATCTTCAGCCAAAGCAGCACCTTCTCGGCGCGTTCGGCCTTGTCGGCGCCAAAGGGCCACAGGCTGCGCCAGAAGTAGAGGACCACGCTGAGGATCGCGGGCAGTTGGATGACCACGATGAAAGCGTCGGTGAACTCTGAGTCGGCAGTGAGCTTGAGGTACTCGTCCACGAGGATCATATGGCCGGTGCTGCTGATCGGCAGGAACTCGGTTATTCCCTCAACAACGGCCAGGAGAATGGCTTTGAGAAAAATCATGGATACGTTCCCAGCGGTTGTCCCGGCTGAGGTTGTTCAATACGTGACCTGGCTGGGCGCCTGAACCAGGCCGGAGTAGTCGTAGAGCTTACTGATCGTGAACGTCTTGATGAGGGTTCTGCCCCGCCAGACCCCGACGGTCTCAAGGTATACGCCACGGGCAAACGCGCCCGCGTCAACTATGCCGGCAATGTAGAATAGGGCCTTGGTCTTATCGCCACCGGTCACGAATAGGCCGTCGCGCCCGGCCAGTTCCTCCCAGCCGCCCCACAGGTCGTATTGGTTATAGCGGCGGTCGCCAGGATTCATGCAGTAGGTCCGGGGCCGGCCTTGGGTGTAGAAGGCTGCCCAAGCCGTCATCTGATAGCGGTCGCTCAGAATGAACGGGCTGGCATCGGCGTCGTCTTCCCTCAGGAATCTTGAGAGTGCCGCCCCAAGTTCGCGGCCGCCGACCAGTTTGTTCGTCGGGTCCTTGTCAGGATCAATCGAGAGAGCGCCCAGATGGATACGATCCTGCCGGTCGTCGGGGTCCGTGAATGGTAGCGCGGCCAAGTAGACAACATCGGTGGACCGAATCAGGATGCCGAGGGCGCAACCAAGGACAATGCCCGCCTTCAAGAGTCTGCGCATCCGGGGTCCGCGCGGTCGCCGATCCCAGGCCCATGCCAAGCCCGGGGCGGCTGCAATGTACGCGCACGCGGGCCAGTTCGCCAGGGGCCGTCGCGTGAAGGACACCAGTGCATAGAAGCCAAACAAGGCGATGAAGCAGAGCAGAAGATAGGCCGCGTCGTGTTCTTTCTTGAAGGCGCGGGTCAGGACGACGGCGGCCCACACGAACAAGCCGAACAGGATCGGCGAGATCATGCCCGCTTGCCCACCGAGGTACTCGAAGAAGTGCTTGACGGCCTTGATCGCGGATATGCCGCCGCCCGCGCCGATGCTCGCAGTGTGGCGGATCGAGACCCAATCGTTTACGGCATTCCAGTACACGACACCGCTCATGCAAAGCAGCATGATGAGCACGGCGCCGTATGGCCCGAAGGTGCGCAGTTTGCGGGGCTCGACGAGCACGAGGTATAGCAGGAACGACAGCAGGAGCAGTGCGGCCGTGTACTTTGCCAACATGGCGAGCCCAAGCGCGAAGCCCGTGAGCCACCACATTCGCTCCTTGCCGCTCACCGCGCGATGGAATGCGTACATGGCCAGAGCCCAGAAGAATACTAAGGGCGCGTCGATGGTCATAAGGACCGCGCCAGCCCACGTTGAAGGCATGGCCAGCGTCACGCAGGCGGCCAACAGAGCGCAGCGTTCCTTCTTCGTAACACGCAGGGTCAAGGCATAGATGAGGGCGAGCGTGCCCGAAGAGAACAGCACGGCGCCGCAACGAATCGCCCATTCTTTGTGTCCCCCCGCGCTAGTCAGTATGGCAATGAGGTAAGCAATCAGCGGGGGCTTGCTGTAATACCCGAGGGCGAGGCGGCGCGACCAATCCCAGTACTGCGCTTCATCGGCAACCAAATCGAAATGGCTCAGACACACAAAGGACAGGTTGACAAGCGTCCACAGCCCCAGTATCCACAGAAACGCCTGGCGATCCTCCGGTATTGGAGGCTTGGCGGCCGCGGGCGCGGGTTCTCCCCAGATCCGACGTGCCGCCCAGGGGCACAAGCGCGCCATGGCCAGGCCGCACGCCCCACCCCAGAGGCAGCCCCCGAGCACATCGCCGGGATAGTGGTTGCCCGTGTACACGCGTGACAGACCCGCGAGCAATAGAACGGGGATGCTGATCCAGAGGGTCCGGCGGCTCAGGAATGCGAGCACAACTGCGACGGCCGCCACATTGGCGGCGTGGGACGAGGGAAAGGCGTTCGTTTGCCGCGGGTCGAAGGGGTACCACGCTGGATCGTAGACGGTCCACTCGCCGCTTCGGTGAAGATGCACGCCCTCGAGGGCGGCATACGGCCTTTTTTCTTTGAACAGGTTCTTGAGAACCTTCTCGCTGCCAAGATCCGCGCACAAGAGTGCAAGCATGAGCGCAACCATGCACGTCCGGGCATGCCTGCGGCCGAAATATAGCCCCAGGATAACGGCAACCATCCCCGGGATTACGACGTAGTCCTTGTCGGAAAAGACAGGTAGGACAACATCGAGGAGCGGGTTCTTGATGGTCTCATTGATGAAGCGAAACACGGCCTCGTTCATGGCCGCTAGTATAGACAGTGTAGGTTTCCCGCGCAATCGAACGGTCGCCTCACCGTGCTCTCTGGCCGGGCGGGCCGTTCGCCGCCACGCACCCTAAAGCGCTTCGCAATTCCGCAGGAGGTGGCAGTAGAACTTGACCATTTGCGCGTAGTTCTTCACGGATATGCGCTCGTTCACGCCGTGTATGCCTTTGAGTTCTTCCGGGGGCACGCAGAAGGCCAAGAACCGGTAGACGTGGCTGCAGATTTGGCAGAAATGGCGGCTGTCTGTTGCGGCCATGGTGAGGTAGGGCGCCACAATCACGTCCTGGCCGGGCACAATCTGCCGGATCGTGTTCTCGATTATCGCGTAGCTGCCGGTGTGGATAGGGGAAACCGGGGACGGCTCGTTGGGCGTTCCTCTGCACGCAATGCTGACGCGGTCGTCATCGACGATTTCCGCGATGCGGGCTGTCACGGCCTCCACGGTGGCGCCGGGCATGATGCGGAAATTGACGACCGCCTTGGCCGCGGCCGGGAGCACGTTCTCCTTTACGCCGGCGTTGAACATGGTGGGTGCGATGGTGGTGCGGATGCTGGCATCCATGGTGGGCGAGGCGCTCAGGAAACGCTCGACCAGCGGCGAGAAGAGCCAGAGATTCGCGAAGATCATCCGGTTCAGGAACCCCATTCTTGGCCCCACATGATCGAAGAACTGCGCCGAGTATTTCATGTTTGCCGGGAACCGCTTTTCTTCGATTTTGGCAATCGCGTTGCTCAGGATTCCGATCGCGCTGTGTCTCGCAGGCGTAGACGAGTGGCCCGCTTGTCCTTGCACGGTGAGTTCGAGGGTCAGATAGCCTTTCTCCGAAACCCCGATTGCGGCGACTGGATTGGGAAGGTCTGGGATGGCGTCTTGAATGATTGCACCGCCTTCGTCGAGTACGAATTCCGGCGCGATTTCTCTGGTTTGCATGATGTTGACGATTTCCGTGGCGCCCTCCCAGCCGCCAATCTCCTCGTCGTGCCCGGAGACCAGATACACCGTCCGCAACGGGCGAAACCCCTCATCGAGCAACGCTTCAACGGCCTCGAAAACACCCATCAGGCTGGATTTGTTGTCGAGGGCGCCGCGTCCCCAGATGTAGCCGTCGGCGATCACACCGCCAAAGGGCGGATGTACCCAGTCTTGCTCAGTCTCGGCAGCGATGGGGACGACGTCGTGATGCGCCATGAGCACGATGGGCTTGAGCGCGGTGTCGCGTCCGGGCCAGGTGAACAGGAGGCTGCCGCCGTTCACTTCCTCTTTCTGAAGGCGGGCATGGAGCGTCGGGAAGGTTTTGGCCAGGTGCGCGCGAAAGGCCCGGAACGCGGCCTGGTCAACGCGTTCCGGGTCGCGATGCGAGACGGTTTGAAATCGCAGGGCCTCGGCCAGGCGTTGCGCGACGCGCGTTTCGTCGACACCGGGCGCAGCGACAGGCTTTACGGGCACTTGCGTGGACGTGAATAGCAAGGTGCGCGTGAGCAACACCGAGATCAAGAAGGCGAGGGCGACGCCGGCCAGTAGGATAATTCGTTTCACAGCTTACCCTTTTCAGTTCTGGGGGTTCCGGTGTGGTTCGCGCGGCAAGTGTAGGCTATTGGGGCTTGGGATGTCATGTGGGCGTGGGGATAGGCCGAACGGAGACTCACCGCGCTCACCAAAGAAGAGCCGGCTCGCGGGGACGCTCGCCCCACCGGGGCCACAGCCCGTTGAGTAGAGTAGAGGCGCTTTGGTACCATTGAGGATGGTCGCGGGCGCTTCCTTGTGCTTCCCTCAGTTGCCGCGTGGGATACGCGCAGAGGTTCTTGTGCCTTGGGCAAGCGGCTGAAATGAGGTGGTAGAATGCTGACAGACAATATTCTTGATCTGATAGGAAACACGCCGCTGGTGCGCCTGAAGGGCGAGAGTGTTTTTGTGAAGGCGGAGTATCTGAACCCCGGCGGCAGCATCAAGGACCGGGTGGCCGTCGCCATGCTCGAGGGTGCGGAGCGGGACGGCCGGCTCGCGCCGGATTCAATCATTGCGGAGCCGACATCGGGAAACACGGGGATCGGCATTGCGTTGGTTGGCCGGCTGAAGGGATACCAGGTCCGCATTGTGATGCCGGAGAACATGAGCGTCGAGCGCAAGAAACTGATCACGGCGCTTGGCGCCGAGCTTGTACTGACGCCGGCAGAGGCGAGCCTTCAGGGGGCCGTGGACCGGGTTCGCCAAATGCAGCAAGAGGACCCGCGGGTCTTTGTTCCGCAGCAATTTGAGAATCCGGACAATCCGCGCGTTCATTATGAGGAGACGGCGCACGAGCTGTGGCGCCAGATGACGGGCGACGTTGCGTGTTTCGTGGCGGGCGTGGGCAGCGGCGGTACGCTTCAGGGCGTGGGCAAGTTCCTCAAAGAGCATAAGCCGGACGCCAAGATTGTAGCGGTTGAGCCAAAGAACGTGTCGGCCTTGTTGGGTCATGAGCCGGGCCTGCACCAAATCCAGGGGATCGGGGATGGCTTTGTACCGGCCATTCTGGACGTGTCTCTGGTGGATGACGTGGTCGAGGTAACGGACGAAGACGCCATCGAGACCACGCGGGAGTTGGGCAGGAACCACGGCCTGCTTGTGGGGATATCGTCGGGGGCAAACGTGTGGGCCGCGCGGCAACTGGCCAAGAGAATGCCGGGCAACATCGCGACCGTCCTGCCCGACCGCGCCGAGCGGTACTTCAGCACGGCGCTGCTCTGACGGTAGCTGTGGCCTGGGGGCTGCGCTACGCAGTTTGGATGATGTCGAGGAGGGGGGCGAGCTTGTCTTCAATATCCACGCGCAGGCTGGCGAGCTTCATATCGTTGAGTCCGAGGAACTTCGTAGAGGGGTGGGTCAGGAGCGATACGTCGGATTCGTGGAGGCCAAAGCCGCTCACGTCCGCCAGGTCGCTGGCCAAGGCCACGATGTGCACCATGGCGCGCCAGGAATCGTCTGGTACCGCCTCGACCTGTTCGTGGCAGAAGGTGGTTATGGCGAATTCGGCGGGCAACTCCCAGTGGTGCACGATATGAAACCCGAGCAGTGCGTGGTAGCTTTCGAGGACTTCATCGAGGAGTTCCGGGGATTGCTGCAGTATCGCGGTGATTTTGCTGCCCTGCTGGCTGACCACATCGAGCAGGAGCACCATGCCGACATCGTGAATAAGGCCGGCGACAAAGAGCGTGTCGGAACCGGGCTCGGCGAGCATGATGGCGAGTTGGCTTGCGCAATGCGCGGTGGCGAGGGCATGCCGCCAGAGCCGCTGCATCATGTCGCGGTACGCGGGCTTCTTGGTCTTGTACAGATGGCCGTTCGCAATCGCCAACACGGTGTTGCTGATGTTTTTCATCCCCAGGCGCGCACAGGCGGCGTTGAGGTCCTTGATCTCGGTCAGGCCGCCGTATAGGCTCGAGTTCGCGAGTTGAAGGATACGCAGGGCGATGACCTGATCCTGCATGATCGCCTCGGCCAGATCCTGCATGGACACTTCGGGATCGCGCGTCATGGCCATGACCCGGTGGGCGATCTCGGGGAGCACCGGGAGGCGTTCGACCGCCTTGGGAAAGGCCTTGAGCACTTCCGCGCCGATGGATTCTCCCTTCGCAATCTCGCGAATATCGCGCACGCCTTGCGGGGCTACGGCCTGAAGCCCCGCCGCGTCTGAGCGCAGCACCACGGGGTTCATACAATGATCGCACGCGGCGAGGATGGCGCGTTCTGCAGGTTTCGCGGCAACCGGCAATGATTCCGAGCAGAAGGGGCAGGTGACCATGAAGGTTCCTCTTACTTTGTCATGGCAAGTATCTGTCGCAAGGGCCGCGAACTGTGTATGCGCGGCACGCGGCGCAGGATCTCGTCCAGGGTGGTGATGCCGCGGACCGCCTTGGCGATGCTGTCTTCCAGCATACTGAGGAGGCCCGTGGATTCCATGCACGTCTGGCGGATCGCGTGGCTGGGCTTCTTCTGAAGGATGACCTCTTTAACGTCTTCATTCACGACCAGGAGTTCGAACACGCCGATCCTGCCGTGGTAGCCCGTGTAATTGCAGTGCGAGCACCCGCGTCCCACCTTGAGTTCGAAGTCGTGCATCTCTTTGACGTCCAGGCCGAGTTGGTCGAGCTCGAAGGGCGTGGGCGTGTAGGGGGCCGCGCAGTACTCACAGATGCGGCGCAGCAACCGCTGCGCGGCCACCGAGATCACCGTGGACGAGATCAGGAAGGTCTCGATGTCCATGTCAATCAAGCGGAGCAGGCCCCCGATCGTATCCTCCGTGTGGAACGTCGAATAGACTTTGTGTCCGGTGAGCGCGGCCTGGATGGCCGTTTCGGCAGACGCGCGGTCGCGGATCTCGCCGAGCACCACGATGTCCGGGTCCTGGCGGACGATCTCTCGGAGTGTGGCCTCGTAGCTGCGGCCGATCTTTTCGTAGATCGAGCACTGAATGAGGCCGTCGATCATGTACTCGACCGGGTCCTCGGCCGTAATGATCTTCGTACTCAGCGAGTTGCAGTAGTTGAGGCTGCTGTACAGGGTGGTGGTTTTTCCGGATCCGGTCGGGCCCGTTATCAGAACGACGCCCGAGGGGAGATCCAGCACCTGATAGCGGTACCGTTCGAGCATGCTCGAGTTCATGCCCAGTTCCTCGAGACTCAGCAGGCCGGCCTGCTTGCTCAGGATACGCAAGACAATGCACTCCCCGTGAACCGTGACGTAGACGGATAAGCGAAGGTCGTATTCGCGGCCGCCGGAGGTGTACAGGATCCGCCCGCCCTGATGGCGCTGGTGTTCGGTGATGTTGCACTCGGCAAGCACCTTTATCCGCGACACGAGACGCGAGAGCATGTCCAGCGGCAGGTCAGTCTTGTAGACGAGCACGCCGTCGATCCGGTATCGGATGCGGATCACGTTCGACATCGGCTCGATGTGAATGTCGCTCGCACGCTCTGCGATGGCGGAAGCAAAGAGGTGGTCCAGCAACTGGACCACGGAATCCTCGCCGGCCTCGACCGCGTCCCGCGTCTCCTCGCGGTCTTGTCTCTGTCTGAAATGCCGGTAGTCCTCGACGACTTGACGAATGGCCTCTGGAGAGCCGAGGGCAACATTGTAGTTGCCCTTGTATAGTTCGGCCACGGCGTCGCGGCACTGCGTGTCGTCGAGGTCGCCGACGACCACCGTGACGCGGCCGTCTTCGCTCTTGCTGAACGGCACGAAACCGAAGCGGTTGAGGTAGTCGGGGGAAATGCCGCTCAGCACGGGGCCCTCGATCATCGCAAAAACGGGCTCGATGTAGGGAACGCCGGCCTGCCGCGCAAGGTTCTGGAGGAGGGCGCGTTCGTTAATTGCCCCGAGTTCGACCAGGGCTTCGCCAAGCTTCGTGCCGCGCTCCTTCTGGATCTGGAGCGCCTGTTCGAGGGCTTCCTCGCGGATGAGGCCCTGTTCGAGGAGTATCTCGCCAAAGCGCATGCCTGCGCCGTGCTTGCTGACGGCCTCGGCGATGGCTTGTTTGGTCGCGTAGCCCAGTTCGACGAGCACTTGGCCGAGCTGTCGATGCTGTTCGAGGTACTGCTGGATACGCAGGGCGCGTTCAAGCTGATCTTCGGTGAGGGCGCCTGCCTTGACCAGCGCGTCGCCCAGAATATTGCGGGACCTTTGGGAAGCGGTTTCTTCTGCCATTTTCGGGTGCGGCGCCTTGAGATGTTCTCCGCCTCACTGCAGGCACTGACGATTATTATGCATACCGGTCCCCTGGAACGCAACCCGTCTCCTCAACGAGGCATTTGGGGAATGGGATTTTTCTCATGGTAACTGTTTAGCGGATTGGCGTGAAGGCCATGTGATTCCGTCATTGCGAGCGAAACGAAGCAATCTCGACCGGAAATCACGCCCTATGTGAGCGAGATTGCTGGATTCACCCCTGGCAAGAAGACTACTATGCAATGCGGGAAATGAAGCGATCATGGAGGTATGTTTGGCGATGGCACTACTCGCGATGTCGGCACTATCGGCGCTTTTGGCAGGGCCGGGCCCGGGGGCCTATCTGTTCGCCCATAGGCTCAAAGAGGACTATGGCCGCCTGTACTATTCCGTCAGCCGAGACGGGCTGGAATGGACAGTCCTTAACAACCGCAAACGGATAACGGATGACTATCGCGGGCACCCGGATATCTGCCGGGGGCACGACGGCCGTTACTACCTCATCGGAAACGACGCCGGCAAACCGGAAATCACCGTCTGGGCATCCGACGACCTCATTGCGTGGGCCCGACATGCCGAGTTCACACCCGGCTTTGACAATATCCCGGGCTTCACGCGCGGCGAGCATCACAACGGCGCGCCGAAGATCTACTGGGATGCGCCGTTGCAGACGTATCTCATCACCTGGCATACACCAATGAAACGGGCCAGCAAAGAAGACCCGGAGCTGATGTGGTCGTCCATGCGGACCCTCTATGTTGCGTCGAAGGACTTAAAGGAATTCTCCGCCCCGAGGCGTCTGTTCGAGTTCGAAATCGCCACAATCGATGCCATTGTCAGGCGCGTTGGCGACAAGTGCTACGCGATCGTCAAAGACGAACGCATGCCTTCTACTGAATGGCCCACCGGAAAGACAATCCGGGTCTGTGTTTCAGACAACCTGTTCGGCCCCTACTCGCCGCCGGGACCGTCCATTACGTCGAGTTTTCGCGAAGCCCCCACGCTGATACCGCGCCCGGAGGGTGAGGGGTGGCACCTGTATTGTGAGCAGTATCCGGGAATTCGATATGAGTGTTTCTCTGCACCTCGGCCGGCCGGCCCGTGGAAAAACGTTCCCAGCGAATCGGTGTCCGTAACGCGCGGCGCACGGCACGGCGCCATGATCCCAATCACGCTCGACCAGTACAACGCGATCAGGGACGCTTACCCGAACACACCCGAACCGGATGGAGAAGCCAGGAGGTAGTTGGGCAGCACTGTCTTGCCTCAGGGCAACGAGCCGTCAGTGCGACTCGGTGCTGGATTCGGGGGACCTCGAACACCAGCGCGAGTACGGACCCAGTTCTGCGCGAAAGCCACCGCGTTGGGCAGCCGGTGAGGCAGGTCGTGTGCGGCCTTGGCGCGAGGGCGCTTACCCCTTGATGACCCCGATGGGCCGGATGCGGGCGACGCGGCGACCCAGGCCCGCTTTGTGGACGACGTCCGCCACCGCATCGATGTCCTTGTAGGCTTGCGGCGCCTCTTCGGCCAAGGTCTTCTTGCTGCGGGCCATGACCACAATGCCGCGTGCGTCGAGCTGGTCGCGCAGTTCGCCGGCGGTCGCTGCCTTGCGTGCGGCGCTTCGGCTCAACACCCTGCCGGCCCCGTGGCAGCAGCTCCCGAAGGACTTGGCCATGGCTTCTTCCGTTCCCGCGAAGACATAGGAGCCCGTGCCCATATCGCCGGGGATCAACACGGGCTGGCCCACGGAGCGATATTGGGCGGACACTTCCTCGCGGCTTCCTGGAAACGCGCGGGTCGCGCCCTTGCGGTGCACACAGAGGCGCGTGGGCGTGCCCGCGACGTTGTGCGTTTCAAACTTGGCAATGTTGTGGCAGACGTCGTAGAGCAAGGCTGCGCCAAGGTCACGCGGCGAGATCCGCAGGGCATGTTGCAGGGCGCGGCGCACGAGTTCCATCATGATCTGACGGTTGGCCCAGGCGTAATTGGCCGCGGCCGCCATCGCGGCAAGGTATTGCCTGGCCTCCGGCGACTCGGCCGGCGCGCAGCAAAGCTGCTTGTCGGGCAATTGGATGCCATACTTGGCCGCGGCCTGCATCATGACGCGGATGTAGTCGTCGCAGATCTGATAGCCGAAGCCGCGGCTCCCGCTGTGAATCATGAGGGTGACCGCACCTTTGGCGAGCCCGTAGACGCGGGCCGCCGCGTCATCGAACACCTGCTCGACGACCCCGAGTTCCGCAAAATGGTTCCCGGAACCCAGCGTTCCCAGTTGGGTCTCGCCCCGCTTGATGGCGCGTTCAGACGCCGCGGCCGCGTCCGCCCCGGGCATACACCCGCTGTCTTCCGTTGCGTCGAGGTCTGCCTGTGTCCCGTACCCTTGCTTGACGGCCCAGCGGGCGCCGGTTTCCAGGACGTGCTTCATTTCCTTCCTGCCGAGTCTGGGGATGGCGCCCTCGGAACCGACCCCGCATGGCACGTCCCGGTACAGGGCGTTGACCAGGTCGCGCACGCGAGGCTTGACGGTGTCGTATTCCAGGTGCGTGGTCATGAGCCGGCAGCCGCAATTGATGTCATAACCGACGCCGCCCGGCGAAACCACGCCGCCCTTGTTCGGGTCCGTGGCCGCGACGCCCCCGATGGGGAACCCGTAGCCCCAGTGCGCGTCCGGCATGGCCATGGCATAGCCGACCACGCCGGGCAGACACGCCACGTTCGCGATCTGATTGGCCGCCTTGTCGCGGCGGATCGGTTCGAGCAGCTTCTCGCTCGCGATGATGCGGCCCGGCACCCGCATCGGGGGCGTCTGCGGGATCTCCCACGTGGTCTCGTCAAGCTGTCTCAGTTCGATCTCGCTCATAGCTGTTCCTCGCCGAAGGCGCGCCTGCGCTCACAGGTCGAAAATGACGCGCGCCAGGAAGCCGTCATCGGTCTCGCGCAGCTCGAGTTCGTGGTAGGTCGCGCCTTTGACCTCCTCGGCGCGTGCGCCCGGGTCATGGATGTAGCCGCCAAGGCACGCCCGGGCTACGCGACTGTCGGCGCGCTCGAAATCAAACTCAGTCGCGACGAACCGCTTCACGTCCATCAGGTAGATGAGTTCCTGGAGCCAGCGAACAAGCAGCTCCTCGCGTCCTGTGCCTGAAACCTCGAGCATGCGCTCGACACCGGCCGACGAACGCACATCCTTGATCGCGATCGCGTACAGCGCCCCGGCCGCGGTTTCCAGGAGTTGCTCGAACGTGGCCGCGCGGCACTCGGCCTGGACATCGGCCGTATGATCGAGGAAACGGAATGCCATAACTGGAGGATCTGCGGTTGCGGTTTGGCGATGATCGTGCGCGGGTCAAGGCGCGCCTATCTGTGCATGAGAACGTGGGTAAACATGTGTGTGCCGAACCGGCAGGCGAACAGGATCTCGAACAGCAGCACGGTGGGGATCCTGCCGATGTTCATGGTCAGGATTCGGCCGGATTTGACGTGGTTGATGAGTTCTTTGCGATAGGCATTGAACTTGCGCCGCTTGGCCACGTACCGGATCGCCAGTTCCTCATACCCCGCCAGAATGCTCTCGCTGAACTTCTCCGCTTCAACGATCTTGTGCCACCGGGGCAGCTGCACGTCCAGCGTGCGTACGTAGTTCTCGATGTCCTTGGCCCGGTCACGCAAGCGGCGGCGCGTGGATCGGCTCAAGTGCCCGCCCGCCTTGCTCAAACTCGACATGCGGTCCGCCACGGTCATCAGCATGGTCTTGAGTTCCTGCGCGGCTACGTCGCACCGGCCCCGGATATCGCACTCCCGGACGCGCAGTTGCACCTCGGCCCACTTCGCCCTGATGTCGGCCAGCGTGGCCCAGCGCGGGTCTTCCGGTTTCCGGGTCAACAACCAGATCTCCTGGAACTCGAGGAACAGGCTCGCGTAGCGCCGCAGACCGTGCGCGGCATCGTTGACGCGGCGCCAGGCGTACTGGAACACGTTCTCCCGCGGAAATATGGGGCGGCGGGACTTCCGATCCTTCAGCCGGTACACGCCGACCGCCATCGGGTGAATGCGCTCGAGCGCCGAGTACCGGTACCACACAAAGATGAACAACATCGCGTAGTACCGGTCGCGGGGCGTCCGCAACAGGGTATTGACGATGTTCTCCTTGTCGTAAAGGGACTCCATCGAATCGTGATAGGCGCCCATCCATTCCCCGGCGGCCATGTTTGGATGCCGGCAGGTCTCATGCATGCTGTCGTAGTTGTTGAGGTCCGCGTCCAAAGGCACGCGGTCTTGCACCATCTGCCAATGATCCCGCGACCCGGGCAACGGCGTCATCATGAACAGCGACGCCTTGTCAACCTTGACTTCGTTCTTCAGGCGGTCGATATCTTGCTGCACGGATTGCGGGCTGTCGTGCGGGAGCCCGATGATATAACCCGCGTGCACGGTCACGTTGTGCTGGCGCCACGTTTCGGCCATCGCCGCGTATTCGTCGACGCAGTTGTGCCCCTTGCCCACGGCTTCGAGGTTCTTGGGGTTGACGCTTTCCATCCCGATGAACACCATGTAACACCCGGCCCGGGCGGCTTTCTCGACGAAGCCGGGGATCTGGTTGGCCCGCGTGTCCGTCTGGATCATGAAGCAGATGTCCATGCCCCGCTCGCGCATCGCGATCAGCCCGTCCAGGATCTCCTCCCACACCGGGTTTCGAGCAAAGTTGTCGTCCGTGAAGAAATACGTCGAAACCCCGCGCGTGTAGTTCTCCTCGATGGCGTTCAGCACGCATGCCGCAGACCGGTGGCGCATTTTGCGCCCCTGCACGTTGATGATGGTGCAAAACGAGCAATTGAACGGGCACCCCCGGCTCGTGTCAATCGTCGCGATGTCCCGAAAATACCTGCCGCGGAATCTCTCGCTGGCCGTGGGCACCGGCGCGTTTTCGAGATCCGGAAACTCCCGGATGTCGTAGATGGGCTGCATTTCACCGGCGAGCGCGTCGCGCAGAATGCCCGCGAGCGCCCCCGGCGCTTCCGCTTCGCCCTTGACCAGCGCCACCCCGTGGTCGATGCACTGCTGAAGCTCAGGGGACGGCGCGTCGAACATGGCGAGCATGCCGCTCACGTGGAACCCGCCGATCATGGTTTGCACGCCCTCGGCGCGCAACGCCAAGGCCAGGTCCACCGCGCGCGGGAACTGGTTGGTCTGCACCCCGACAAACCCGACCACCACCCGCGTTCCCGGCTTTCGATTCTCACGCGCGATCCGTTTGATCGGAATGCGTTCCAGCGTGTCGTCGTACGTCTCGACCGATACCTCGACGTCCTCACCAAGTTCGCCCGAATCCGCGAGTGCCTGCGTGAGGCTCTCGAGGCAGCACAGCGTGTTCGATGGCACCACGCCACGCCAGAATCGCCACACATACCCCTCGTCGTCGTACTTCGAGGGCCGTATGTAGACTACCTTCAGGTGTTGGTTTGCCATGAGCGAAAGCCTCTCATGAGTTATGAGTAAATGATACCACGAGGTCCGTTGTCAAGTCGAAACAGGAGTAAGCTTGTAGTGCCCGCTTCAGCGGGTCCGGAAGACCGCCTAAAGGCGGCACTACAAACCCGAAGAGTGCCTGAAGGCGGAACCCCGAACTTGCTGCAGGCCGGCTACGCGCCGCCCTTGCGCCCGGCGCCGGTTTCGCGGCCAAGGGCGAAGACCTGTGCGTTCTGTTCGTGGACCTTCTTGGGCAGGTTGGCGAACACGGCCTGGAGCCACTGGTCTTCGGGAATATCGAGGTAGCTGCTGAGCACGCCGATCAGGGCGACATTGAGGTTGCGGCGGCTGATGGGCGTGGTCTTGTCCTTGCCCAAGTCGTCTACGGACTGGCCCTCTTTCAAGAAGATCTCGGGAGAGATGAGCACGCCGTCCTTGTGCAGCATGTGGCGCGCCGGTTCGATCTGGGTGCTGTCCAGGGCGACGAGGAATTGGGCCTCGCCCTCGGGCACCATCGGGCTGAAGACTTCTTTGCCGAAGCGCACGTCGCTCGTGACGGACCCGCCGCGCTGGCTCATGCCGTGCACCTCGCTTTTCTTGACGTCGCTGCCCATATTGAAGGCGGCTTGCGAGAGGATGTCGGACGCCTTGATCACGCCCTGACCCCCGAGCCCGCAGAAAACCACGTTTGTCACGGTGCTGTCACTACTCATTGCTCTTCTCCTTGGCACGTTTCTCCGCTTTCTTCTGCTTGGCCGCGGCCAAGGTGCATGGTCGCCGTGCAATGATCAACACCAGCTCCTCGCTGGCCAGGCTGTCGGCCACAAGCTTCCTGAACGCCTCGACGTCCTTCACCGGATCCACCACGTGCACGTTCGGGATCCCGATCGTCCTCCCCAAATCCTCGAAGGACAGCTTCGTGGTCTCTTTCTTGGCGAGGGTGCGGCCGGTGCCGGGATGGTCCTGCATGCCGGTCATGGCGGTGGTGCCGTTATCCAGGATGAATACGACGTGGCCGGTCGGCGGCGGGTTGTACGCCATGTCCACAAGCCCGGTGATCCCGCCGTGGACAAAGGTGCTGTCGCCGATCACGCTGACCACGCGCTTGGCCTGTTCCGGCGGCAATACGTGTCTTAGCCCAAGGCCCGTGCCAATGCTGGCGCCCATGCACACGCAACTGTCCATGGCCTCGAAAGGTGGCAGCACGCCGAGCGTGTAGCAGCCGATATCGCCCATGATGAAGCAGCCGGCGTCGTGCAGCACCGAAAGCACTGTGCGATGGGGACATCCCGGGCACAACTGTGGCGGCTTGCCCGGCGGGCGCACCGGCTCCGGGGACACATCGCCCGCGAGAATCCGGCGCACCCGGGTCACGTTCAATTCGTCGAACCGGTACATCTCCGGCTTGCCCTCCACGTCCATGCCCGCGGCCCGGATCGCGTCGGCAAGGTATGGATCGCCCTCCTCGATGACCACGCAGCGCTCGACACTGTCCACAAACTCACGGATCAACTTGACGGGCAGGGGGTGCGCCATGCCCAGTTTCAGCATGCTGGCCGTGGGCGCTGCCTCGCGGGCATGGACAAAGGCCGCGCTCGCCGCGATGAGGCCCAGCGCGCGATCGCCATCGATGCGGCGGTTGTGCGGCGCGGTCTCATTCCAGGCGTCGATTTCCGCAAGCTTGGCGCGCAACCGGCGATGGGCCGGCCGGGCATACCCGGGAATCATGGTGCGCCCCTTGATGTCGTGCTCGACGTGGGCCACGGGCGGCACGTCGGGCTCGGCATGCGGCTCGACGACGGTTCGGGCATGACAGATCCGCGTGGTCATCCGCAACATCACCGGCAACCGCCACCGCTCCGAGATCTCGATGGCCTTGAAGAGGTAATCATACGACTCCTGCGAGTCCGACGGTTCGAGCATCGGAACCCCCGCGGCCGTGGCATAGCGCCGATTGTCCTGTTCGTTCTGGCTCGACCACATGCTCGGGTCGTCTGCCGAAACCACGACCAGCGCTCCGCTCACCCCCGTGTACATGGACGTAAACAGCGGATCGGCCGCCACATTCACGCCCACGTGTTTCATGGCGACCAGGGCCCGCGCGCTCGAAAACGCCGCACCCAGCGCCACCTCGTACGCCACCTTCTCGTTCGGCGACCACTGCGCCGGACCCCCGAGCGCGGACAGCGCTTCCAGGATCTCCGTGGAAGGCGTTCCCGGATACGCCGTCGCCAACGCGATCCCGGCGTGGTGGGCCGCCAAGGCCACCGCCTCATTGCCACTCAATAACATACGGCTCGTACTACTCATTGCAAAGTCCTATCCCGGCCTGGCCGACACCCAACATCGGGCATTCGATGTTGGGTAACTGTTTGGCGGATTGGCGTGAAGGCCATGTGATGCCGTCATTGCGAGCGAAGCGAAGCAATCTCGGCCGTAAATCACGCCATATGCAAGCGAGATTGCTTCGCTTCGCTCGCAATGACGGAGTATCTGGGCCTGAGCTGACCACCCTCGCCAATCGGCTAAACAATTACGATGTTGGACATTTCCCAGT
>Ga0272441_10008402_pt1 | contig 16344 bp, 9 predicted proteins | sample SSMProp6N_FD_193582 | JGI IMG/M metagenome (GOLD analysis project Ga0272441, IMG submission 193582) | Marine sediment archaeal communities from Little Sippewissett salt marsh, Falmouth, MA, United States - SSM-Prop-6N | ecosystem: Environmental > Aquatic > Marine > Wetlands > Sediment ... | reverse complement strand
GGTTAGCTTGATGGGCTCAGTGGCGGGCAGAGACAGCAGGTAATCGCACATGACCGTCCCGCCGCCATCGCCCCACGTGGGGTGCATGTTGATCGCCTGACGCCCCTCGCCCCTCGTGACAACTGTGACGCCCATGCTGGCTCGGCTCAACGAGTCGCTGCCCGTCCACCCCGACGGTTTGTAGTGCATCGGCTTGTCGTAGTAGTTCCAGGCCACGCGATGGGTGCCAAGGGCCCACAGGGGCAGCGCGCCCCGCAGGGGAGCCGCCGCGGCCTGCATTGCCGTCGGGGCCAGGGAGCTGGTGTCCGTCGCAGTGAACTTCGTCTGCACGATGCGCACCGCGTGCACTTGCTCCGTGACGTCGCCCCGCGTGAATTGCACGTACGCGTGCACTGGGTACAGCGCCGAGTATGTGCCCTCCGGGAACACGACCGCGAACTGCAGGGCCGATGTCGCCCCCTGCGCCAGCTCGAAGGGCTTGCTGTCTGCGCCCTCGACCCGTGTGCCATCCACAAGGTCGCGAATCGTGACCGAGCCCGTCACACCGTCGTCCCCGGTGTTCTCAAGGACCACCTGCACGGCCACCGGAGTGTCGGTGGCGGTGACCTGCGGCACCTCCTCGATCAACACCCTCAAGCCGCCTTTGGCGACTTCATGACCGTTCCAGGCAAAGCAAGCAGCCGGCAACAGCAGCGCGACGCATATCCCGATAATGTTCCTCATCCGTGGGCCTCCGAACTCGGCATGGCCGACCACGCAGATACAGCGCTACACGTACCCATACCTTCGCCCGACCGTCCGGGCATCCCTCCGTCGCTTGGACATAGTGTGACAGGTACCACGCCCACAGGTGTGGAACACTACCCAGAAGTTGTTGACGCAGGCACAATACAGGTCGATCCACTGGAGGGCGTCATGCGCGCAAGACATCTGCTGTTGGTAGCCCTACTGACACCCGCCATCGCTTCTGCAGGCGACCAACTCGTCGTTCTTGACGATGGGGCGCAGGCATCCATCGTCTACGAGAGAGGCGCCAGGGGCGAGGCGATCCAGGCCTACCAGGACTTGGCCAAGTACCTGCAGCTCTCGACGGGGCAGCAGTTCGCGGCGGTCTCGGAGACTCGGGCGGGGCGTCCGGGTCCGGGCGAGGTGCGCATCAATGTGGGCCAGACCCGAGAGACGCCCTTCGAGGACCGGCGGCAGTTGCGCGAGATCGACCGCGATGCGTACATCGTGCACATCACGCCCACCGCGGCATATCTCGTCGGAGGCAAGCCGTGGTCCACTTACTGGGCCGTGTGCCAGTTCCTCGAGGACTACGTCGGCGTGCGCTGGCTGATCCCCGGTGAGATTGGGCAGGACGTCCCGGCGCACGACGCGATCAGTGTTCCCTGCGGCCGACACCTCTACGAGCCCGTGATGTTGTCGCGTCTGTGGAGCGGCGCTCACTATGGCGGACCATGGAGCCTGCGGCAGCGCATCCACGGCCGCTACCGCTTCCACCACAACCTGCTGCGTGTCTTCGATTCGGCGAAGTACTACGACGAGCACCCCGAGTGGTACCCCCAGCGCGGAGGGAAGCGCTATCGTCCCAGCAAGGAGGACCACAGTTGGCAGCCGTGCTTCGCCTCCGAAAGCAGTGTGAAGCACGCGGCGGATGTGGCCAGAGCCGCCTTCGCCGCGGACCCGGACCTCGAGTCGTACTCCTACGGCTGCAATGACGGGCAGGGATGGTGCGAGTGCGAGGGGTGCCGGGCGACGGACAGGCCGGCGCCCGCGTGGGAGGGCTTTGACGGTGCGTACTCATACCGGTACTACACGTGGCTCAACAAGGTGGCCGCCGAGCTGGAGACGACGCACCCGGGCAACATGCTGGGTTGTCTGGCCTACTCAACGTACATCATCCCGCCCCAAGATATTGGCCTGCACCCCAACATCATCCCGTACCTGACCAGCAATCGCGCCGACTACTACGAGCAGAGCTTCCGGCGCAGCGATCAGGCACTGCTTGAATGGTGGGGGCGAGTCGCCAACCAGATGGGAATCTACGACTACGCCTATGGGATGGGCTTTGCGATCCCGCGGATCTACAGCCACCTGTTTCAGGAAGCCATTCAACATGCGGTCAACAACAGTGTGAAGGGCTTCTATGCCGAGGTGTACCCCAACTGGGGGCTGGATGGCCCCAAGCTATATGTGATGGCCCGCGTGCTATGGGATCCGAATGTGGACATCGACGCGGTCACCCACGAGTGGAACCAGCGGATGTTTCGCGAGGCCGCAAGGCCCATGGCAAGGTTCTTCGCCCGCTGTGAGCAGGCCTGGCGGGATCAGGATACCGGGCGCGGTCGGTGGGCCTATCGGCTGGCCGCCGACCCCAAGCAGTTTGAGGTCTTCCCGCCCCGTTTACTCGAGGAATGCACAGGCTACCTGGATGAGGCGGCCGCCATCGCGCAGACCGACATTGTGAAGGAGCGGATACACTTCTTCCGCAAGACGTGGGACGTCACGCTCCTGCTGGCAGGCGGCTACTGGGCGGCGCGCGATGTGCAGGCCCTCGTCGAGCAAGGCGCGACCGTCGAGCGCGTCGCCGAGGCGTTGCGCCGGATGGCCGACAAGCTCGCCGCCACGGAGATCGACGCCATCATGAAGGAGAAGGTGGGGGACGACCCCGTGGCCTTCCACCCACCGAAGCCGAGCTGGATCGCGCCTCTGAAGGCCGGGGCGGCAACTAACGCCAAGCGATGGTGCGCGGCCAAGATCGCCGCGGAGGCCGTCGAGGCCGCCCGGGTGGAGAATGCCCTTAACGCCGAGCGCATCCGGCAACTCGTGAGCGGCAAGATCGATAGCACTTTCGGCGCCCAGGGCTCCGAGAAGTACCTCAAGACCGTGCGGCAGATCCGCGCGATGGCTCTGAAGGTCGCCACCGTCGTCAGGGCCCAAACGCCCCCGCGCATCGACGGCCTACTCGATGACGGCGTATGGGGTAACGCGGACGAGCTTGAGGGGTTCACCAAGTACGGGGAGACCGGCGCCTCGGACTACGTCACAAGGGCCTGGCTGGCCCACGACGGAGCGAACCTGTACGTGGCCCTGCGTTGTGAGCAGGACACGACCCAACTGAAGGTCGAGGCCGCCCCTCGAGACGGCAACACATGGCACGATGATTCCGTGGAGTTGTTCATCAACCCCCGCATGGCTGAGTTCCCGTATATTCAGTTCATCATTAACGCCAAGGGCGCTTTCTTCGATCAGTGGGGCCGGGACGGTGGGCAGACGTATCCCGAGCGCCTGGGGGCGAACTTCGAGTGCGACTGGGCGGCCCACATCGACACCGGATACTGGACCGCGGAGATGCGCTTGCCCCTCGGTGAATTCGCCTGCAGCCCCTCCGACCACCCGATGCTGCGTCTGGACCTGGTCCGGAACGTCCAAAGCCCGCAAAGCGAGATATCCGCCTGGTTCCCCAGCGTAGGTGCTCATGCCGACCCCCTCAGCAGGGGCTGGGTGGTGTTCGAGTGATGGGGCGGGCCGGTTGCCCATGGACGCTACAGAGCCCCGCTCGCACAAGCGGGGCTCTGTAGTACCGGGGAGAGGCCTGGTTATGTGGCCTAGTAGACGCCGTACTCCTGAGCCACCTCATACAGCACGGCGAGGTTTTCGGCAGGCACGCGCGGGGCCACCGAACAGGCGGAACTCATGATGTAGCCACCGTCTTCGCCGGCCATTTGTATCTTCTCTATGGCGTTCTTGCGCACCGTCTGGGCGCTACCCCGCAGCAGGATGTTCACCGAGTCGATGTTGCCCTTCAGGAATAGGCTGTCGCCGACGCGCTGTTTGGCATCGCCCAGATCGGTGTCCCCCAAGGGGGGTGGGTCCATGGTGTCGATGCCATCGATGCCCGTGTCTCTCATGAGCTCCAATCGGTCCCCGATGGCGCCGCAGGTGTGGGTGTAGGCCTTGACGCCGGCCTGCTTGATGGCCGACGCCACGATGCTCTCATAGGGCAGCACGAATTCCTCGTACATGGGACGCGAGATGAAGCCCGCTCCGGCGAAGGCCGAGGAGATGAGCACCGCATCTACCCCGCGCGCCGCCTGGCGTGTAGCCAAGTCCCCCGCCCCCTGCCCAAACCGCTTCAGGATCGCCTTGCACTTGTCCGGCGCCTCGATAAGCGCCATCAGACCGTTCTCGTAACCAAGCCGCTCCATGAGCTGGGTAAAGGGAGAGAAAACCTCCGCGTGCACGCTCAACTCATCGCCCACGCGAGATACCACGCAGTCGATGATGTCGAAGATGTGCTCGGGGAAGAACTCGTCGCCGGGCTCCAGGTCATAGTGGAAGGGGTACTTCAGCCCTCCGAGCGTGTGGGGGTCCTCGTAGTACAGCTTGTCGGGATCGATTTCGTCCAGTGAAGGCCCGGGGCTCTCGGCGTGCACCGGCAGATCGTCCCACGGGCAAGAGCAGCTTTCACCTGTCTTGTAGTGGATGATCTTGCCTTCCGGCGTGTCCTCGATACGGTCCACGTAGTCGTGGGCGTTGGGCGCGCGTCCAGGCAGATTGATCAGGATGCCATCGAAGTGGTACTTGGCCGCAAGATTGATGTAGCTGTCGGCGATGATCTCACTGCTAAGCCAGTAGGCTGCGGGGTCCAGCTCGAGCTGCACGAAGTAGTGTCCCATGCTCAACTGGCACATGACCGGCACCCTGTCCGGCCGGGCCCGGTTCATGGCGGTCACGATGCGTTCTCTTGATGTCAACGCGGCATCTCCCTTCGCGAAGGTTCCACCTGCGTATTCGTGGCCCCGCCGGGCCTCACCTCTGCCTGCCTGTTCGGCCGCCTGCAGAATATGCGGACCCGGACACATCCCCCAGAACGCGAACAGGCAGGTCTGATGACCTGCCTGTTCGCCACTCTATATCAAGAGAGCCGAGACGCCTCAATCCAGTTGCTCCCGCGTGGACCTGCCGGCAAGCCACCTTCCAGCTTCTGCCGTTGCCCCCGGCCTGCCGATGACCCCGGCCGCGCCGCGGTTCCTCAATCAGCCTCCACACCACCCGCGTCGCCACCTGGCGCCCCGACTCTCGTGAAGCCAAAGTTTTCAATGTGCATTACTCGTCGGTGCGGCCTGCTCGTCTTGGACAATGCCAAGTATACCCAGCCGGCCACGGCGGGGAAACCATATATATATAATCTTTATATTTAGATTGGCCTGCCATGGGCAAGCCGTGAGAACGGCCTATGCGAGCACTCCCTCGGGGTCATGAGTCACGCGTCCTCCGGCCACCGTAGCCAAGACGCGTGCCTGTGCGAGCGCATCGGGGTCGGCGCCTGTCAGGTCGTGGGACACAAGCACGAAGTCGGCAAGCTTGCCCACCTCAAGCGAGCCTTTGATGGCCTCCTCGCCGCTGGCGAAGGCGGCGCCTATGGTATAGCCGCGCAAAGCCTGCCGGGCCGTCAGGCGCTGCTGCGGGCACCATCCGCCATCGGGCCCTCCTGTACGCCGCTGGCGTCGCACAGCCGCGCGTATGCCCTCCAGGGGATCGATGACCTCCACGGGCGCGTCGGAGCCAAAGGCCATGGGTACATTGGCCTCGAGGATCGACCTGAGGGGGAAGGCGCGGTCCCGGCGGCTGGCCAGGTGCCGCTCGCATGTGTCGATATCGGCCAGCATATGCACGGGCTGCATCGAGGCGACGACCTTCAGACGGCCGCAGCGAGTCACATCAGAGGGGTGCACGTGCTGGGCGTGCTCAATGCGGTGGCGCGGCCACGGCCCACGGACAGTGGTCTTCGCCGACTCGTAGGCGTCCAAGGCCACGTGGACGGCGAGGTCACCAATGGCATGCACGGCCGTCGCCAGACCCGAGCGGGTGGCTCGGCAGACCAGCTCCCGAAGCTCCTCGGGCGCCATCACCAGAGCCCCACCATCCTCACTGCCGTCGTATGGCTCGAGCATTGCGGCGGTTTGCGCCCCCAGTGCGCCGTCCAGGAATGTCTTGACCCCGGCTATGCGTATCCACTCATCACCCAGGCCGGAGCACAGGGCCAACTCCTCGGCTGCGTCAAGGGACGACGCCGGGAAGTACCGAGCTACGCGCAACGACAGACCACCCTCGGCGCAGACGGACTGCACGGCTCGGAACGCGTTGCGGGCTTCCATGTTGTGCACGCCCGTAAGGCCCAGGGCACAGGCCACGGGCAGCGCTTTGCGCAGGGCGTCGGCAAGCTCTGCGGGCTCATAGTCCGGGACCCGGTCCCACACGAGCGCACATGCCGCCTCCTGGAACACGCCGGAGGGCCGGCCGATGGCATCGCGCAGGATGCGCCCTCCGGGCGGGTCATCGATATCCAGGGGCACGCGGGCGGCCCGCATCGCCGCGGAATTGGCCCATAGCGAATGGCCGTCGTGGGAGGGGAACACGGCGGGAATGTCGCCGGTCACCGCGTCCAGGTCGGCCGCCGTAGGAAAGCGCTGCTCCGGCCAGTGGTTCTTGTCCCAGCCACGGCCCCGCAGCCAACCATCCGCCGAGCATCGGCCGATGCGCTCCAGGGTCTGCGCAAGACTGGCGGTGCCGTCCAGATTGATCTCCCGCCCGCTGGTCACCACAGCCCACGAGGACAAGTGGACATGGCAGTCGATGAACCCCGGGCACACGAAGCGCCCGTTGAGGTCCACGACACGCGTGCCCGCCGAGGCAAGCGCCAGTACCTCATGGTCCGCGCCTACGGCGCAGATGCGGTCGCGCCACACGGCGAGGGAGTTGTGTCGCGAATCGCGCCCATCGCAAGTAGCGATCTGTGCGTTGTGCACAATCAGATCGGGTCTCATAGCGTTGCGACATCCTCCGCGTCCGACCGGGTCTGCGTTGAACAGGCGTCCTGAGTGGTCTGTGCAGCCCTGGGAGATGTGTCACGGCCTTGAGGACGTTCCGCGGCCGCTCGGCGATAGCCCCTCAACTGCCGTTCGTGCGTGTTCCGGGGGTTCCGGACTCCCTGCCATGATAGGGCAGGGGCACGTAGTCCACAGACGGCCTGCCTCGCTGGGGCTGCGGGTATAGGTCCATCATCTCGTGAGCCACGGCAGGCAGGTCGGTGCTGATGCGCAGGCCCATGGACTGGGCCTCGGTAACCGTAATGGGATAGTCGTGCGTCCAGCGCCCGTCGGTGAGGGCCACGGCGATATCCCGGGCGCTCTGGTCGTCCGTGCCCGCCAGGAGGTGATCCGCGATGCAGCCTCGTACCTGGTTGATCGCCTTGCGGGACATGTCCGCCAGTATCAGCGTGTCATCATTGATCTCGTTGGGGTCCTTTTGTTCCAGCACTCTGAGGATCGAGACGGCCGGCATGTCGCCCACCTGGGGGTCCACCGGGCCCAGCACGGCGTCGGGATCCATCACGATCTCGTCGCAGGCCAAGGCGATCAATGTGCCGCCGGACATGGCGTAGTGGGGCACATAGGCGGTGACCTTCGCCGGGTGCCGTTTGAGCGCATGGGCGATCTGTCCTGACGCCAAAACCATCCCGCCGGGGGTGTGAAGTACCAGGTCGATGGGCATGTCATCGGGCGTCAAGCGGATGGCCCTGAGAACGCTCTCCGAGTCCTCCACATCGATAAACCGCATCAATGGAAGGCCCAGGAAGCTGAGGCTTTCTTGCCGGTGGATGAGCGTGATGACACGCGACTTGTTCTGCCGCTCGAGCTTGTCGAACAGGCGCATCCGCGCGGCTTCCAGCATTCGCTGCTGGACCATCGGGTACAGGATGCTCGCGATGACGAACACCCAGATGAGTATCGTGAAGCTCATGCCCAGTCATCTCCAATCAGCCCGGTGAGACACCGGCGGTGCGCGACATGCAGCGCGCTACCGGAAGTACGGCCGCGGGTCCACCGGGTGTCTTTCGAGGGCGCACTGCTTGCACAGAAATCGCGCGAACACGAAGCCCAGCACGAATCCGCCCACATGGGCCCACCAGGCGACCCCGCCTCCGGTCTGTCCGGCCACCCCAAAGAAGAGCCCGGCCACAAGCTGCAGCAAGAACCAGTAGCCCAGGAAGGTCACCGCAGGCAGGGCCACCACGTCCACGAAGAATCCCAGCCACAGCAAGGTAGCCACCTTGGCCCGTGGGTATAGCACCAGGTAAGCGCCCAGCACGCCTGCCACCGCCCCGCTGGCTCCTATCGTCGGCACAGGGCTCGCAGGGCTGAACACCACGTGCGTAAGACCGGCCGCAAGACCCGCCACGATATAGAACCACAGGAAGCGCAGCGACCCCATCCGGTCTTCCACGTTATCGCCGAACAGGTACAAGAACCACATGTTGCCCAGCAGATGCAGCCACCCGCCGTGCAGGAACATCGAGGTGAAAAAGGGCAGGACTACCCCGAAAGGTCCGAGCGGGACGGCCCTCGTCACGGCGCCGGGCACCAGACCGAAAGCGCGAATGAACTCGTTTAGATCGGCGCCCAAAGACACCTCATACACGAACACGATGACATTGATCCAGATGAGCGCATACGTCATCAATGGAACGCTGCGGGAAGGCACATTGTCGCGGAATGGGAACATTAACCTATGCCCCGTGTGGTCGCGATGGGTCGGGATGATGGACGGGCAATGCCGAACTGCCCACCCTCACAACATTCAACGCGGAGCATCGGCTTTCCTTGTCTGGGGAGTCTCGCGCCGCGTGGGGCGCTCCCTGGGGACGCTGTCGACCGGCGGATATGGCCGCGGCTAAGTCTGGTTGGCCGAAACTACCACCCGCCAAGGAGCATCCAAGCAAAAGACGGAGCTTCGGACATGTGACTTTCTCGGACGAACTCATATTCGTGCCGTGTCCCGAAGAGGCGTGGCATCCAAAGTGAGCGACGGGAAACACTCATGACAGCCGGCTACATTCGCCTCCGACCGTTGACGCTCATCGTCCTGTTGTTGTCGCCGCTGACACCGGTCGCCGCCCAGACGGTGGCGCGGTGGACCTTCGACGACGACCCGCCGGGCGTCGTGACAAGCGACTTGCTTCCCGGACTGAACGGTGTCATCGTCGACGCCACGCGAGTGGTGGGGGCCGGGGAGCAGGGCTTGGCCCTCAGCTTCGCCCGCCCGTCGGCCCGTGTGGACTTACCTGAAACGGCAGCATACGCCCTTGACGGCGCCGAGAGCTTCTCCGTGCTCCTATGGGTGCGTATCGCACGTCAGAGAGCGCCGGCCACGCTGCTCGAGGCCCGAGACCCGAAGAGTGGCGTCACCAGCTACCGACTCGGCCTTGGGGACCACCCTGGAAGAATCAGCCTATGGCTGTGGGCCTCACCCGACGCCGAATTGGTCAGCCACCATCGCCTTGACGACGGACTGTGGCACTACATCGCCGCAGCGTACGACGCCGGGTCGAGACTGGCCTACCTGTTCGTGGACGACCAGATCGAGGACCTCGCCGCCGTACACGGTACGGGTCCCCGGACGGCCGGCCTGAGACTGGGCAGCGCGTGGGATGGCAGCCGGCCTTTCGACGGCGATCTTGACGATATCGTCATACATCGCGGCGTCGCAGAGGATCTCTCTCGCGTGATCACTACGCGGAGCCTGTGGACCTTCCTGAATCCCGATGATGTGGAGCAAGCGCGCGCGGCCTACCAAAGCTACGCTCGGTCGGCCTACCCATTCGAGGACGCCGGTTCTGGCTCGGCGGGGGACTGGAAGGCTTCACGGGACGAAGCGGAGGGCCCCGAGGGGGCCCGAGAGATGCTCCAGCGTCTGCGGGCACGGTTCATGCAACAGGCCGGAGCCACGAAGACACAGCAGAGCCCGGAGGTGACGCCCGTTGGGGAGGGCATTGAGCTTGAAGGGTATGTCCTTGAGCGCTTCATCATGCGCACCGAGGCCGATGTGCCCGTGCCTTTGGTCATTGCCTGTGAGGAGCCATTCGATGATCCTGAGCCCGGGCCCGCGGCCATCCTCCTACACGGGCGCGGCAAGGCTCATCTGCTCAGCGTAGCATGGCAGGTGGTGACCGGCCTTGTTGATCGCGGGATGGTCGTGTGTGTGGCCGATTGCAGGGCTGTGGGGGAGTTGACCGCCGATTGGGACGCGCCGGGGCGGGCCGAACTGTGGGCCGCAGCCTATGACATCAACTGCCTGGCCAACTGGCTGCGCGCCCGTGAAGATGTCGATCCGCTCAGCATAGCGCTTGCGGGCTTTGGGGCCGCAGCCCCCGCCGCCGTGGCCGCGGCGCTGCAGGATGAGCGCATCGCTCGGGTCGCCGCGCTCAAGATCGGCAATACCTATGCGGTCGGCGACCGGAGGCCTCACGGCGGGCGCGTGCTCGAAGTCGGCGATTTGCCGCAGATGGGGGCGGCACTCGCGCCCAGGTGTCTGTGGATACAGGGAGCTGAGCAGCTCTCCGCCTTCGCCTGGACCGACCGGGCTTACCGTAAGAGCTGCGTAGAACCGCGATTCCTCATGACTGGGCCGCCCGTGGAGGACCAGGACCTCACCGTCTGGCTGTCGGCGGGATGGTAGGGCGGCCCGGCGGCCCGCAGACCCCCACGTCGTCCCGCCTCAATGCCCTTCGCCACCGTCGCTGGCCAGCGCCGCTTCGGCGGCCTTCCGCTTGATCAGGCTGACGTTGGTGAACTCACATCCCGCGCAAAGGGGCAGTCTCGTATAGTCGTAGCGCAGGTGGTCGGCCCGCAGCCGATTCAGGGTGTCGTTGGTGCGCCAGACCGTGCGCATGTCCGTCTGGGTGATGTCCGCCAGGGTCATATCACCGTTGATATCCACGCAGCACGGTACGACGCGCAGGTCCGCCAGTATGATGAGGTACTCCCACAGGGCCGGACAGGGCCTGAGCTCATCCTCCGAGCGAATGTCTGTCGTGCGCAGCCCCTCGACTCCGTGGTACTCGCGGATGCACTGGACTTGGACCTCATCCGCCAGGGGCTCCCACCGTCTGCGGAAGGCAGGCACCTGGCCTCGCGTGCTGTCCATGACGATGGTCTGGACGATGATGCGTGGCCTTGTGACGCCTCTTTGTTCGCGTCGCCGGCAGAAGTGGGCGACGTTGTCCGTCACCTGCTGGAAATCCGCGCCCCTGCGGATGGCCTCATAGGTTTCCTTGTCCGCCCCATCCAGGGAGAACACGATCTCATCCAGCCCCGCCTTGATGATCTCATCGGCTTTCGAGGGGCTCAGCAGGGCGGCGTTGGTGTTGAACTCGACGCTGGGGATGCCGATCTTCTTGGCATAGGCGATCATGTCGGGCAGTTGGGGATGCAGCAGGGGCTCGCCGAGTAAGAACAGGCGTAGCCTGGGCACCCGGGCCTCGCGGCATTTGTCCGCAATGTCGCATACCTCTTCGAAGGTCATGTGACGCAGCGGTCTGTCCATGGCCTGGCGGGGGCACATGACGCAGTTGAGGTTGCACGTGTTGTTGATCTCCACCTGCACCCACGCGGGCGCCTCAGGAAGGGGCCGCAGGCGGCGTCGCCATGCGCGTGCAAGCTGCCTGGCTCGGGTCCGCAAGGTCTTTGCCATGATGGACCATCCACAGCGGCCCGACGGAAGATGCTCCCTGCGCCCAATATCTCAACTCTCAGGGGGCGTCAGGCGATCTGCCGCGGGCAGCTCCTTTCGTGGGTACCAAACCACCCAACCTGTTTCTTCCATGCCTGCCAGCAGGCCCGGACGCCCGTTGGTGAAGCGCGTGGCCATCACGCTCCAACTGGGGGGCAACAGTGGCGCCGGGATGCCGGGAACGCTGGAGGGCAGCTCCAGCCGCGGGTACGAGTTGCGTGACGCCCCTGAGCGGAAGACGTAGGCCCCCAGGCGCGTCAGAAGCAAGAAGTCCAGGATGCCGTCGCGGTTCCAGTAGACGGGCTGCATGGCACTGATGCTCATGATGTCCGCGTCCCTGGCCGAGCCCCCCCCCTTGGGCACCAGGTAGGCATCCATACGAACCGCCTTGACGAAGAGAGGGACCCGTCCCATGCGGCCGGCGACGTTCTCCAGATACAGTGCCGTCTCGGGACACAGCTGGCCGTGCACCGTGGACCCCGGCAGCAGCCGCGCGCCTACGAACACATCCACATCCTCGTCTCGATCGTAGTCAACCGCGTGCACGGTGCTCATGCCGGCCAGCGTCAGCACGTCGCCCGCCACCTGCAGGTCGCCATGGGCCTTGAAGCCCCGGTCGTTGAGCCACAGTCGCACACGGCCGTTGGCCTGCCCCAGCAGAAGGTCCGGGTCGCCATCTGCGTCGATGTCGGCCAGACACGGCCAGGCGTATCGTAGGTGGGGCTCGGCCCCCGCCCGAGGCGCCGCCCGGACCGGACCGGACCGGGCCACCACGCGTCGTCCCGTGGCAAACTCAGGAGGATCGAGTTTGACACGCCGGAAAAGCTGCACATAACCGTCCTCGCCACCCACCACAAGGTCTGTCTGGCGGTCCCCATCCCAGTCCACGGCTCGCACGGAGGCGCACCGGCCCGCATCGATAGGCGCCTTCGCGGCCTGCAGGCACCCCTCGACGACGGGCTTGCCCTCCGGGCCCGGCTTCACCGCCCAGATGAAGCCCCGTCTGTCTCCCACAAGCAGGCGATCACCCTCACTGTCACCATACCAGCGGGATACGGTGGGACACAGGTCGCGAGGGGTGTCGGTGTCAGGGAACGCCGCGGAAGCTCCTGCCCCCAGGAAGGGCTTGGGCTTGCCGGGCCCCCGGGGAGAGCCCGTAGACAGGTGGATTGTGCCGGCGGCATTGCCAACGAACACGTCGGGGTACCCGTCGGCGTTCCAGTCGCCCACAGCGACTCGGGCTCTGGCGCCGAACTGGGCCGGCAGGCCCCCCAGGCCAAGGTGAGCCGGCGGGCCAAGGATCGGCCGGTCAGACGAGCCCTCGTTGGGCACCCACCACACCGCCCCCTCGTCATCGCCAAGCAGAAGGTCCAGGTCGCCGTCGGCGTCCAGGTCGGCCGGGCACGGAGCAAGGTGGCCGCACCGCGGCGCCGCCGACACGATGACGTTCGCTAGTGGCGTCTGCTCGACCTTGAGCTCTGCGGGGGCCGCCACGCCCGTCGCCGTCCGGGCGAACAGGTAGACGCGGCCCGCCAGGCCCACGATGATATCCAACGCGCCGTCGCCGTCCCAGTCGGCAAAGGCGGGGGACACGGGGTTCTCCGCCAGAGGCCTGACAAGCAGAGACAGCTTATCGGGCATCATCTGGACAGGCTTCTGCAGGAAGTCGTCCTTCCGGCGGCTGTAGTACAGCAGGTCGCCATATCCTGACCCGACCATCAGGTCCTCGCGGCCGTCACCGTCCCAGTCGGCCGCGGCGGGGGCCGACCATGCCCCGGCCGTCGCATTGCCCTTTTGCTGCCGCAGCACAATGCCGTTCAGGTGCGGGTAAGGCCCGCGCCCGAGCACATCGTGCAGCCTGCCGCCGTGCGCGGGGATCAGCGCGCAGCCCAGCGCCCACAGTGCGAAAGCCAAAGGCGCGGAGGCCATCCGGCCCCCGCGCCTGGTCAACATCACGCGAGTGGCGTCCCGCGCTCGACGGATTGACCGGCGGCTACTTGAGCTCGTCGAGGTTCTCCTTCACCTTGATGATGGCATCCGCGACGTCGTCCATGTCCTTGGTGGTTCCCAGCAGTGGGCTCTGGCCCATCCAGAACGAGCCCTCATCGCAGAGGAACTCGCAGTTCGGGCAGTGCGTTTGGGCGTAGTCAACGTCTCCATCATACACGCTTGGGGCGAAGGGCGGCTTGCTGCGGTCCCACGCGTTCTGGAACATGCCCTCACGGTATAACGGGTTGTACCCATTGCCCACAGGGACGCCCTCAGCCGCAACCGCCTGCACAAACTTGTCGCGTGTCACGCCGCCATTGCGCTCCGCGTCATAGGTGAAGATGAACAGGTGCCACGCCGACCGTGTGGCGCCCTCGGGAAACGCCTGGTAGCCCACGCCATCGACTTCGTCCAAACGGTTGCGCAGGTGGAAGGCGTTCTCGTCTCGGCGGTCCATCTGCTGGCCCACCGTCTCAAGCCCGCGCAGGATCAAGGCGGCCTGGAACTCGGTCATTCGCAGGTTGGTGCCGAACACGCGATGATCGTACCAGCCGCCTTCGGGGACGCGTCCGATGTTGTGGTAGCTCCACGCCTTCTCCCACAACTCCTGGCTGTTCGTGACCATGACACCACCCTCGCCGGCGGTGATGTTCTTCGAAGACTGGAAGGAGAAGCCACCCGCATCGCCGATAGCGCCGACCTTCGTGCCATCGTACTGGGCCCCGTGGGCCTGGGCAGCGTCCTCGATGAGGGCCAGGTCGTGCTTGTCGGCCACGGCCTTGAGTGCCTTCATGTCGCACGGCATGCCGCCGACGTGAACGGCGCTGATGGCCTTGGTGCGCGGCGTGATCTCTGCCTCCACTGCCTCCGGGTCCAGGCAGAACGTCTCGCGGTCAATATCGGCAAATACGGGCACTGCTCCCACCGACACGACCGAGCTTGCCGTGGCAATGAAGGTGTACGGTGGGACAATCACCTCGTGCCCGTAGTTCACACCGGTGGCCAGCAGACACAACTCCAGAGCCTTGGTGCCGTTGGCGCAGGCCACGGCGAACTCGGCGTCCTGGAATTGGGCGAACTGCTCGCACACCTGCTTGTTCTTGCCGCCGCTGACTCCCCAGACACCACTGTCGATTACTTCAGCGAGGGCTTTCAGGTAGCCCTCATCCCTGGGCGGCCAGCCAACGAAACCCTCGGTTCGCAGCTTTGGCCCACCGTTGATGGCCAGCTTTGACATGGTCTTACTCTCCCTTGGCTGAACGTGAGTAGTCTTGTCGCGGGCGGCGCGTGACCGCCCGCCGCTGCTCACCGCCCTCTGTGGCGGCGGGACGGCCTACACCGCTATCGTCGTCGGCGCGTATGAATAGGTACAGCCCCGGCGTGGCGTAGCGGCTGTCCAGAGCCGGCCAGTGCGGCCTGTGGCGCCAGCGTAGCTTGGCCCAGCGCGGCTCGAGTCTGATCGGCGGCCCGAAACGCCCGCTGTCCCAGAGCAGCTCCCACACCGCGCGATGCCGTTCGCTGACGGATGCGTAGGCGCCGGACAACTCGAAGTCGCTGACCAGCACCGCTCGGGGGGCTTCATCGCTTAGCTTGGCTGCGTCCATGCTTGTGACAATGATGGGACGCACCGGGCGACAGAACCGCGCCAACAACGGGCTGCTCCTTAGCGCAGCACCGCCGTTGCAGTAGTCAATCGGAGCGATATTGAACCATGGATCCCACAGGACTGCAAGCTCTTCGCCCTCGCCGACGCTGTCCAGCACGCGCTCGAGCATCGCGTCGCGCACGTTACAGCGAGTCTTGGCGGCACCGTCCATCGCCGCGACCAGCGTCAAGCCGGCAGCCCACAGGATCAGCACGCTGAGGCACACGGTTCGCCGGGCTCCTTTGAAACCCTCCCACACGCGAGCGAGCACGACTCCGCCCATGACGGCCGCCACGGGCTCCAAGGGAAGCTCATACCTTGTGTATCGCACTCCCGCGGCCCCAATCATGGCGAACCACACCAGCCCGAAGAAGGCAACGGGCATCAGGGCCCTGCGCGCCCTGGCCCTGGTGGCCAGCACGGCCAGGGCGGCCATGAGAAGCGATACGTGCAGGTGGAACAGCCAGCCGTTGGGGTACACGTCCCTGATGGGGGATTCCCCTTGGCGCATGTGCTGGATCTCGAAGCTAATGTGCCCCCATGCCTCGGGCCAGGCGAGAATGACATAGGGACAGGTAGCCGCAAAGGCGATTCCGGCGGCGCCGAGCATTCCTATCACGCGGAGCCATGACCGGGCCTCGGCCCCCTCCGGTTCCGTGCGGGCATTCTCTTGCCCCGGGTGACCCGCGCCTAAGGGCAGCAGGTGTGCCACCAATGGCGCCACCAGCACGGCCGCCCCGTTATACTTCACGCCGGCGGCCAGGCCTGCCGTGGCCCCCGCCAGCACGTAGTCACGCCACGAGCCCCTGCGGGCTACATCCAGGGCGAAATATACGCACGCCGCGATGAACAGCGTTTGTGGAACGTCCACAGTCGCGTAGTGGGAGTTCAGCACGTGCAGGGGCAGCACGGCCATGAGACCTCCCGCGGCGGTGGCGCCCGCCAGGCCCCCCAACCGGTGGCCGATGAGCCACGCAACCCAGACCGTCAGTACGGCGCAGACCACTACGACCAGGCGCGCGTCCATTGTCCAGGCGGCCATCTGCGTGTGTGCTGTGCCGCCCTTCAGCAGGGCCGCCACAAGATCCGGGCCCCCGAACACCGCGCTGTGCCAGAAGCAGACAAAGGCCACC
>Ga0272441_10008401_pt1 | contig 16346 bp, 14 predicted proteins | sample SSMProp6N_FD_193582 | JGI IMG/M metagenome (GOLD analysis project Ga0272441, IMG submission 193582) | Marine sediment archaeal communities from Little Sippewissett salt marsh, Falmouth, MA, United States - SSM-Prop-6N | ecosystem: Environmental > Aquatic > Marine > Wetlands > Sediment ... | reverse complement strand
CTGCAATCGGCTCCGGCTCGCGAGGACGCTCGCCCCACCGCTCGCCCCACCGATAACAAGGCGGCGCCAATGCCAGGGCTGCTTGCGTTCACCTCTTTCGCTGCCGCCGTGTTGAGGAGGACCACATCTCGCTTGTCCCATCACACCATTGACAAAGGATGACGGTTTGTTTAGACTAGTCTGGACTAGTCTAAACAATGAACCGGAGGTCCATCGTGGGTTCTGTGGGTTCGTATGAAGCGAAGACGCACCTGTCGGCATTGCTGGACCGCGTGGCCAGAGGCGAGAGCATCACGATCACGCGGCACGGCGCGCCTGTGGCCGTCTTGGCGCCGGTGGGGGCGGAACCGAAGGCGGATCCCGCAACGGTCATCGAACAGATCAGGCGATTCCGGAAGAACCGGCGCCTGCGGGGCCTGTCCGTGCGGGACATGATTGAGCAGGGGCGTCGTTGAACATGTCCGAAGCGTTCGTGCTGGATTGCTCGGTGACGATGGCGTGGTGCTTCGAAGACGAAGCGGACAGCTACGACGACAAGACGCTGCGCATGCTCGAGACCGGCCACGCGTTCGTGCCGGGCATATGGGTGCTCGAGGTCGCCAACGTGCTTCTCGTGGCCGAACGGCACAAGCGCCTAAGCAAGGCGGACACCGCTCGGTTCGTCGAACTTCTCCAGTCCCTGCCGATTCGGGTTGAGCCCATACACACGTCAGGTGAGATGGACCGCTTGCTTGCGTTGGCGCGGGGTACGGGTTTGTCGTCCTACGATGCGTGCTATCTGGACCTCGCCATGCGCAGAGGGCTGGCATTGGCCACGCTGGACAAGCCACTGCGCAGGGCCGCGAAACGTCACCACGTGGCCTTGGTATGATGCGGGGATCCGGCAGGCGGCGCGGATTCGTGGCACAAGGGGTCAATCCGTTTTTAGTGGGATTGTCGGCGAATGCGCGTCGATCGAATTGAATTCTTCGATGATCTCGGGGCTTGGCGGCCGGGTGCATAAGCTGACCGCAGCAATGGCGATCGAAGAAAAGAAAAAACCCGGCACGATCTCGTAGAGGTCGAACACGCCGCCCTCGAGCTGCTTCCAGATCAGTACGGTCAACCCGCCGACGAGCATCCCGGCCAAGGCGCCTGAGCGCGTCATGCGCCTCCAGAAGAGCGACAGGATGATGGTCGGCCCGAACGCGGCGCCGAAGCCGGCCCAGGCGTAGGCCACGATGTCGAGCACGGAGCTCTCCGGGTTGAGGGCGAAAGCGAGCGCCACCACCGCCACGCCGACAACGGTGAAGCGGCTGACCCACACGAGTTCCCGGTCGCTTGCATTCTTTCGCACGAGCGCCTTGTAGAAATCCTCGGTAATGGCCGAGGTGGTGACAAGCAGTTGCGAGTCGGCGGTGCTCATGATCGCGGCCAGGATGGCCGCCAGGAACACCCCTGCCACCACCATCGGGAACATCTGCGTGACCATCACGATGAAGACCTTTTCGGCGTCGCATCCCTCGAGCGCCGGGGCCAGGTACGCGCGGCCCACGATGCCGACGGCCACCGCAGCCGCCAAGGAGATTACGACCCACACCATGGCGATGCGCCGGGCGTCCTTGATCTGCTCGGGCGAACGGATGGCCATGAACCGGACCAGGATGTGCGGCTGCCCGAAGTAGCCCAGCCCCCACGCCATCGACGACACGACCGCAATCATGACTGCCGCCGCCCCCGCGCCGTCGCTCGAGCCGAACAGCGAGAAGAACTTCGGGTCGACGGCTTCGAGCGTCTGGGCTACGGCGCCCGGCCCGCCCGCGGCCATGACGCCCGCGATGGGCACCAGCACGATGGCGAAGAACATAAGCGTGCCTTGGAAGAAATCGGTCCAGCAAACCGCGTTGAACCCGCCCAGAAACGTGTAGGAAACCACGACGAGCGCGCCGAGGATCAGCGCGTTTGTATACGGCACGTCGAATACCGTGCTGAACAGCTTGCCCCCGGCCACGAATCCCGACGATGTGTAGATGAGGAAGAAGATCAGAATAAACAGCGCGGACACCAGACGCAACAGTTTCGAGCCATCGCGAAACCGGTGCTCGAGGTAGTCGGACAGCGTGATGATGCCTTGCGACACCGCGGTGTATTGGCGCAAGCGCTTGGCCACGAACCGCCAGTTCAAGTATGTCCCAATGGTAAGCCCCAGCGCGATCCACGACGCCGACAGGCCCCCGAGGTACGCAGCGCCCGGCAACCCGAGCAACAGCCACCCGCTCATGTCAGACGCCTGTGCGCTGAGCGATGCCACCCATTTATTCAATTTCCGGTCGCCCAGAAAGTAATCCGACATGTTCTCGGTGCGGCGGTAGAAGACCGCCCCGATGGTCAGCATGAATGACAGGTAGCAAATGAAGATCGCGACAATGGATACACTGTGCAAAGTCATGTTCGTTCCTGGTTACCGGGGATCGAGGGTCACGTCCGGAAAATCGATTAGGCGTAGCCGCCAGTTGATCTGCTCGAATTCGGTGGGCCGATCGGTGGTGTAGAAGAAGAACCCGCCGTCGAGCCCCTCGTCCACCCATTTCCGGGCCACATCGAGCCAGGCCGAACGAGGCGTTCCTTGAAAGGCGCCGCCGCCGTACAGGTCGCCCCAAAGCGCGACGTCCGTGCCTTGAAGCGCCGCCTTGTACCGCGCCAGCGAAAGTGTGGTCACGTGTCTCACGTTCCCCATGCTGCACGCCATGACGCGGTCGATCCAGCCGCGCTGCGCCCATTGCCCGAGCGCGGCCAGGAACTCCGGATACGCGCCGCGGTAGTGTGCCGCGTCTTTCTGATGGTATTGGTACGACGGGAGGCGCGTCGCGATCCGCACGCGATGGCCCCACTTCTTCTCCGCGTTGTTGCGGGCCTCGTGGATGCGGCGAAGCACCTCGATGAGGGACGCTTCATCGAAGGCCCGGTTGCTGGCAAATCGGGCGAAATCCAGGTGGAGCCCGTCCACGTCATACTTGGTCATCAACTCCGTGGCGATAGCGACGACGTAGTCCTGCACCTCGAGCTTGCGGTAGTCGAGGAAGATCCCGGCGCCGCCGCACAGGTATTCCGGATGCGCCGCGATGGTGGGCTCTCGCAGCTCGCCTTCGTACGATACGTTCATGCCCATGTCCGCGAAGACCTTGAGCCCGGCGGCGCGCGCCTCTTCGATAGCCACGGCCAACGGGTCCCCCTGCGTCATCCACGCGGTCCATTTCGCTGCGGGTCCATCCGGGCCCATATCATCCGCGGGCAGGTGGCGCGCCACCACGTCGCTGTGGTACCACGCCCTCGAACCGGCCCGGATCACGTGGACGTACACCTCCGTGCAGCCACGCACCTTGTTCAGCCGCATCTCGTTGTGCGTGTGGGCGCGCAACGTGAGCGTCGCCGGCTCGTAGTGACACGGCGTGCATGGCTAGACATAGCCCGCAAAGGGCCGGCCCTTGGACCGGGCCAGTTCACGCACCTCCTGGAAATCGGCCACCTCGGCGTCCGTCATGGGCACGAATCGGATATACCGCACCGACGCGTCTTGCCAATACCGCGCGCCGCCGCAGGCCAGGCACACGTCCTGCCCGGTCAGGTCCGCGCTCGTGAGGTAAAACTCCTGCAAGAGACGGCCGTCGGCGCGGTCCGGCCCAGTCATGTACTCGGGCACGGGGTACTTGATGTCCTCGTTGGAAAGGGAAAACTGGAGGGACGCCCGGGGCTCCATGCCGAGGTAGATGCTGTGCCACCCGGCCAGGCCGTGCGCCAGCACCAGCGGCGCGGCCGACGCTTCCTCGATTCTGTAGACGGGATGACGGCCGGTCACGAGCGTGTGTTTGTGCAAGGTGACCGCGATGGACGGCGCGGCTGGCGACTTGCTGGTCCCGGGTTTGAGCGTCCACGGCGCCGGGAGTGAACCGCCCGCGCATTGGGCGACGTTCCGGGAGTCGATGACAAACACGTCTGCTGCGCCACGCAGATCGATAGACTTTTCAAGGACTACTTTGCCGTTTTCAGCGCTTTTCAGGCGCAGCGTTGCCGCATCCACTGGCATCGGCAGGTCGAAGTAGTAGTTCCAGAGGCAGGGCTGAGAACCGGCCGGGATGTGCCCCTCGATGGCCGCGCGGTTCCAGGCGGCAGGATCGCATGGCCGCCAGTCATCGACGGTTGTGCCCAGGTACACGGTGGCGGGGTGCCACGTTGTCGCGCCATCCGCCAGGAACTCGACGGCCAATTCCTGGTCGCGATCCCCCGTAATGGCAATCAGGCGGTCCGATCTATCTTGTGGGCGGCCAATCTCGATCCCGGCGGGGGCGCATGAGGCTTGCAAGAAAGACAGTCGCGTCGTGCGCGGGGACGGGCGGGGATCGCAGGGTCGCAAGGGGAGCGCAAGAAAGGGGACAGCCCCGTCGCGCTCGGGGACTCGCGCTTGCGTCAGTCCCCTTTTTGCGCTGCTTTGGGCCTCGGCCAAGCCCAACCCGGCGTAGGCCGTAACGATCGCGATCCCCAGAAGCGATATACGTCCCATGCTTCCTCCAGCTTCGTTGCCCGGGCGTCCTGGTTCGGTCGCGACGGCATCAGTTCTTCACTCTCAATTCCCAATTCGGTCGCTGCAACTGACGGTCACCTCGAACTCTGATATCACCTCATCCGCCTGCCACGCCTTCAGTTCCCCGCAGTAGTTGAGGTACAACTCGTCAGTTACCCGGGCACGCTCGGGTTTCTTGGCGCCTCGATAGACCACGTCTAGGGGCGTCACGCCGTGGATGCGCAGCGCGCCGTCCACATTGATTTCGCTAACGCCCTTGGCTTCGAAAACGGCCCCCTCGCAGGAGGTGATCACCCGCGCCTCATCGCCCAAGACAATTCGCCGCTGCCCACGCTCGTAGACCCAGTGCGGGTTGTTCAACACGCCAAGCAACCCCGTCACAATTTCGCGAGTTGTGACTTCGCGCAAGGCCTGAAGCTTCTCTCGCATCCGCCACGTGCCGTCCGACGCGGCCCGGATGTTGATGAATGCCCGAACCACGCCCTCGCCGTGATCCAGCTCGAGCGAGACCTCGAAACCCTCGGGGTCGTTTGTCACGTCGACCGCACGAATCGCGATCGGGAGTTCCTCGGCTTCTCCGTCCACACGTATGTGGCCGATGCCGCTGCGCGGATGCGGCGAGGTCACGCGGTCCAGGCGGTACGGCACGACCTGGGCCATGACGCGCGCGCCCCAACTGAAGGTATGGATGGCGTGTGCGGTGCGATTGAGGATCAGCTTTCCCGAATCGAAGCGGCGCACCCCGGTTTTCTGCGCAGGCGCGTCCACGATGGGCCCGCCGTACTCGAGGCAAAGCCAGGCCATCGCGTCGTAGTAGATCTGATCCGAAAGCGTTGAGGGGAAGAAGAACTCCTCGTCCAGATAGACCGTGCCCGACGCAGAACGGGTCTGCATGTTGTCTTGGGTATCGAGACAGGGAAGCATCAGGCCCCATGCGTCGGGGTCGCAGCCGCGGGTGGCCATGAGCGCGTGCAGATAGATCCATTCGGGATCGCGCAGGAGTTCCCAGTCCTGGCCGTTGGGGTACACCAGCCCGCCGCCCGGCAGCGAGAACCATTTCAGGTTCTCATAGATCCCGGCGCAATTGTGCGAAGCGGCTTCCGGCGGTTCGCGGCCGCTCATGGCGTAGTCCACGACGCACCCCATCGACAAGATAAACGTGGCCATGTAATCCGGATGGACGCGCCCGTGGTTTTCGAGCGTGAAGTCGTCGTGGATGTTTGCCCCGGTGAACTCGTGCGAGAGAATGAGGGTGTCAACGAGGAGGGACGAGGTCTGATCGGCCGGGCGCAGGAAGGCGGACAAGGCCCAACGGCGGAAGGCCTCCTGCCACGCCGGACACCGCGTGTCTTCCGGCATCAGCACCAGCGCCACCGACAGCACCTGGCTGTTCCAGGCGTTCTCCTCGGCCTTGGTGTCTCCGTCGACCTGGTGCGGCGGGGGCGTCACGGTGATCCGGTCGGCCTCATGCCCGATGACCTTGCGCACGCCTTCTTGGCACTCTTTGGGCAAGTCCTGCCAAATCCACCAACAAGCGCGGCCAAGCATGTGGGCCCAATGCGCCGATTGCCACTGGCTACCCCACGGCTCGCCATCGCTGGTCGGCCGGCTGCCCGTGAGGTGCGTCGTGGTCAGGTACCGCACCATCGGGACAATGGTCTCATCGAGAAGCTGCCTTCGTGACACGCCGGCCACCGAGGCATCGTACGGGCCGAAACGATGCAGGAACGCAAAGCCCAGGAGTGCCCCGGCGTTCGGGCGGATCCAGTGTTCCTCGTGTTTGCTTCGGGTAATGAGCTTGAGGCGGTGGTCTTCCTCCCAAGGGTGCACCTTGGTGAGCAGGTGGCGTGCCTGTTTCTCGATGGAAACATAGAGCCGGCGCTTGACGCTGCCGAGTTTTTGCGGCCCGCCCAAGTCACCCGGTGGCGCTACGATCGACATCACGATCGCGGACGGTTCCTCCACATCGCCGGCCGCGCCTGCCGCCAGACCCAGCACCAGCAGCAAACTCAGCGCAACAATCACATCGCTTCGCACGCCCGGCTTCCCTCTGAACGAAAAACTCAAACCCATCGCCGCAATCGCATACCCGAGACTGTACCAGAGCGGGCGAGAGTCTCTCCACCGCCAGCACACGTGCGCTGACCCAGCAACGCCGCGGCTGGCTTTGGGGCGGTCAACCGCCTTATAGTAACGGTGGGCTCGAGGGATGCGCGCGAACAAGGGGATGCCAGCGTGTGAGTCGGCGAAATCCAGTGGAAATGGGCATCAGGACCCGGCGGTACCGCCGCGGTAGCGCACCGGACGGCTTGTGGGTGCGCAGGGTGGCGGCGGTCAGGCTTGTGTTCGTACTCATGGCGGTTGCTGGGGTGAGCGCACAAGCCGCCCCGCCCGAGACCGTGACGCTCTATTACTGGGCCTTCGAGGACGACCTGCTGGCCCTGGACCTGGTCCAGGACTTCGAGTCGCAACATGACGGGAGCGACGGCGGCCCGGTCATCAAGGTCGTCGTTGGCCAGAGCGCGTCGGTAGGGCGCGGGGGCGACCCGCAGCGGCTGCTGTGTTCAATCGCGGGAGGCGACCCCGCGGACGTGGTCAAATGGGATCGGTTTACGGTGGGCGAGTTGGCGGCGCGCGGGGCCTTCGATCCGTTAACGCCGCTCATCGAACGCGACATCCGCGAGCGCCCTGACGATCCGTTGACGATCAAGGAACAGGACTTCTATCCGCCGTGCTGGAAGGAATCGGTCTACGACGGAACGGTATATGCCATTCCTTCGGACACGGACAACCGGGGCCTGTTCTACAATCGCGACGTGTTTGAACGCCACGCCGACGATCTCATCGCCGTAGGGTGTGTCGATCCTGAGGACCCCACGCGGGTGGGCCCGCCGCGTACCTGGCAGCAGTTGAAGGCGTGCTGCACGATCCTGACGGAGTTCGATGCAAACGGCGAACTGGCCCGCGTCGGGTTCATCCCCATGTTCGGCAACACCGGCTTCTACACCTACGGCTGGCTGAATGGGGGCCGCTTCATCAGCGAAGACGGCCTCACGTGCACGCTAAGCATGCCCGAGAACCTTGAAGCGCTGGTCTTCGTCACCGAACTCTACGACCTTATGGGGGGCGCCGAGGCCGTGGGTGTGTTTCAGGCCGGCGGCCACGAAGGCGGCGACATCGACCCGTTCTTTGCCGGTCGCATCGCGATGCAGATTCAGTACGACGGGTATATGAATCAGATCGCCAACAACAAGCGCGACATGCGGTTCGCCGTCGCCCTGGCGCCGGCCCCGGAAGGCATGCCGCAGTTCGGCTGGTGCGGCGGGTTCTGCTGGGTGATCCCGCGCGGCGCCAAGCACCCCGATGAGGCCTGGACGCTGATCAAGTACCTCGCCTCGCGCCGCGCCTACCGCATTCGGGCCGACGCCCAGTACCAGTCGGCGCGCGCCAGCGGCAACGTCTTCATCCCCCAGATCAGCGGCCGCATGGACGTCACCCACTGGGCCATGGAACATTACCTCTATCGCGATCCCACGGTGGACGACAAGTACAAGGACGCCATGCGCATCCTCGTGGCCGCCATGCCCCAGTCCAAGTACCGGCCCGCCAGCCCTGTCGGGCAACTCCTGTCCAACACGCAATGGCGCGTGGTCGAGGAAGCCATTCACAGGCGTTACGACCCGAACGACATCGAGCGCAACGCGCAGATGGCCCTCGATGCCGGCACCGAGACCATTCAGGTCGAACTCGACCGCATCTTCAAGCCCAAGCCCTACCCCCGAATGCGCTGGCAACCCGTCGTGGCCGCCTATGTACTCATCATGCTGGCCGTGTTTGGCTTCATCTTCTGGTATCTGGCCCGGGGGGTGCAGGTGCACGGGTATTTTCGCCGCGAACACTATGCGGGCTATCTGTTTGCCGGGCCGTGGTTCTTCGGTTTCCTGGTGTTTGGCGGCGGGCCAATCCTCTTCTCTCTGGTGATGAGCTTGTCTGAATATGACGTCCTCTCGCCGCCCAAATTCGTCGGTCTGAAGAACTATGCGACCCTGCTCACCGACGACCCGCTCTTCTACAAGTCGCTTTGGAACACCGGTTTCATGGCGCTCGGCATCCCAGTGGGCATGGCGGTCGGCCTCGGCATCGCCATACTGCTGAACCACGAGGTCCGCGGCATGGCGGTCTACCGCACGTTTTTCTACCTGCCCGCCATCATGCCGGCCGTGGCGGCCGCTATCCTATGGATGTGGATCTTCAATCCGAAGGAAGGCGTGCTCAACGCGCTCCTGGCCAATCTCGGTGTCCAGGGGCCCGCCTGGCTCCACAATCAACACTGGTCCAAACCGGCGCTGATCGTCATGGGTCTGTGGGGCGCGGGCGGCGGCATGATCGTCTGGTTGGCAGGACTGAAAGGCATCCCGAAGCACCTGTACGAGGCCGCCGAGATCGACGGCGCCGGGACCTTGGGCAAGTTCTGGAACGTTACGCTGCCCATGCTGAGCCCCTACATTCTGTTCAACCTGATCATGGGTCTCATCGGCACATTTCAGATCTTCACCCAGGCGCTCATCATGACCCAGGGCGGCCCCCTCGATTCGACGTTGTTCTATGCGTATGCGCTTTTCAACAACGCGTTCCGCTACATGCGCATGGGGTATGCCTCCGCCATGGCGTGGATCCTCTTCGGCATCATCCTGGCGCTGACCGTGATGCAACTCCGCCTGTCCAAGCGTTGGGTCTATTACGAATCCGAAAAATGAGCCCGTAGGACCGGCCTGAATCTGGATCGCTGTGCGTCAAGCTCTTGCAAAATGACATGCGCGCGCGCTACATTGACTGTGTTGCGGCGAAGAGGGCGCACGCCGTATCAGCCCCGAACTTAAGTCCAGGCAATAGGTGAAACGATGCTGAGTGATTTGGCAGGGCCTCACTATCACCCGAGGCTCAAGGACGCGACCATGGTTCTCGGGTTCTCCGGTTGGATGGACGGAGGCGATGTGTCTACGGGCACTATCGAGTGTCTTGCCGAGAAGCTCGCCGCGCAAGAGCTCGCCGAGATCGACCCGGCAGAATTCTACCTCTATAACTTCCCCGGCTCGATGGAGATATCCTCGCTGTTCCGGCCACATGCGAAGATCGAGGACGGCATTATCACGGAGTACCTCGAGCCCACGAACAGGTTCCTGTGCAACGAAGAGCACAACCTGATTCTGTTCCAAGGCAAAGAACCCAACCTTCGATGGAAGCAATTCGCCGACTGCGTTTTCTCCTTGTGCTCGGAGTTCAACGTAAACAGGATCTGGTTTGTCGGCAGTGTCGCAGGCATTGTGCCCCACACCAAGGACCCTCGCTTCTTTGCGTCCCTATCCGAAGAGGCGCTCATACCGACCCTCGAACAATACGACCTCCTGCCGTCCGACTACGAGGGACCCGCAAGCTTCATCACCTACTTGATGATGCGCGCGAAGGCCGAGGGCGTCCGGATGGGCACCCTGGTCGCCGAGATACCCGCCTACATCCAGGGCAGAAATATCAAATGCATCGAGGCGACCACACGAAAACTGGCCGGCATGCTGGGGGTCTCGCTCGACCTCGAGGACCTGAGAATCCTCAGTGCCCAGTTCGAGAAGCGATTGCGCAAGGCGGTTCGAGACCGGCCGGAATTGGCCGACGTCATCCGCAAGATGGAAAAAGACTACGACAAGAAAGAGTCGGACTCGCAGATGAGCGAGATCAAGGCCTGGTTTGAGCGGCAGGACATCCGCCTGAACTGATTGGGGGCTAAGGCTTCGGCGTGGTGCCGGGTAGCTTGGATCGCGGTGGTCTTCAGCGGACTCGATAACGCGGCGCCCTATACCGCCGGGGTCCCCCGTCCATGGCCAATTCCCACCAATTCCGCTACGCGTGTCTCGTGAGCCTTGAGATACTTGGCCAAGCCTTTCTTGACCTCGGAGAAGACCTGGGTATTCACAAACCACGACGTGCCAATGCCCACGGCCGTCGCGCCCGCCATGATGTACTCGAGGGCGTCCTGCCAAGCCGCTATACCGCCGATACCGATGATCGGGATGCGTTGGTCTCGGCATTCGGGGATCTTCCCGAAACACTCGTACACCATGAACACACCCACGGGGCGAATCGCCGGCCCGGAGAGCCCGCCGTGCACGTTCTTGAAGAAGGGCTTCTTGTGTTCGATGTCGATGGCCATCCCACGCAGCGTGTTGATCATGGAGAGCGCATCCGTACCCCCGGCGATGGCCGCGTTGGCCGGCTGCGTGATGTCGGTCACATTCGGCGTGAGCTTCGTGATGACCACGACCCGATCGTGCACGCGCTTCTTGACCCCTTTCACGATGCGCTCGACCAGCCGCGGCTCGATGCCGAACGCCACGCCCCCTTCCTTGATGTTCGGGCACGATACGTTGATCTCGATGCCCGCGATGGTATGGTTCACATCGTTCTCGAGCAGACAGGCCGCCAGTTCGCCGAATTGCCCGACGGAGTCGGCCGAGATGTTGACGATGATGGGGAGTTCATACCGCAATACCCGCGGAAGCTCCTTATGGACAAACGCGGCCGCGCCGCTATTCTGCAAGCCAATCGAGTTGAGCAGGCCGGACGGCGTTTCGACCACGCGCGTCGGCGGATTCCCCGGCCGCGGGTCCAGCGTGACCCCCTTGGTCACAAAGGCGCCCAGCGCATCGAGCACACGCGCGCCCTCGCGCAGGCCCTCCATCTCGTCGCGCGAACCGGACGTGCCGGACGCGGTCATCAGCGGGGTCCGCATGCGCAGGCGCTTTATCGAAACGGCTAGTCGGGGGTCTCTGTCCATACAATCTCACTCGCATCGAAGATCGGGCCATCCGTGCACACGCGCGTGTACTGCTCTTGCCCGTCCTTCGCCTTGGTCTTGCATACGCACGACAGACACACGCCAATGCCGCACGCCATGCGCGTTTCCATCAGTACTTTCAGGGGTACGTCGTGTTCTTCCGCGATTTCGGCCACCGCCTTCAGCATGGCCCAAGGACCACACGCGAACGCCATGGCGCGCGGCTTCTCCTTCCTTCGCTCAAGATAGGCGCGGTACTGCTCACTGACCAGGCCCTCGTGAAACCGAACGCCTCGGATCGTCTGCACGCCGCCGGGTTTAAGTTTGTCGCACGAGGCGGAGATGTCTTTCGCCGTCAAGCCGGCGGCCCCGAGATCATCGACGTAGACATACGCATTCTTCCAATGCTCCATGTAGCTCCTGGCCAAGTCGCCGCCCTGTTTGAGCAGGTCGACGCTCTCAATGCCGATGAACGCCTTGACGTCGAATGCGAAGAAGCGCAATGCCTGCACCATGAAAACCAGCGGCGCCATGCCGACCCCGCCCCCGATCACGTGGACCTCCTCAACACCCTCTGTTCTCAATTGGCGCAAGTCGAATCGCCGGCCCAGAGGGCCAATCATCTTGACCTTGTCGCCTTCCTCGAGCCGGGTGAGCTCGTGTGTGCCCAAGCCGCGCTCGATCACCTTGTAGAGAATATCGAACTCATGCGGCAGGACCGTGTGCACGATGGGGGCCAACTCGGGAAGCAAGCGGAGTCTCTTCAGGTAGCCCGGATCAAAATGGGGATAGAACGCCCGATGGATCCCGAAGGGTCTCTTGAGATAAGACTCGGGCGCAGGCTGCGGGGAGGATTTCAGCTTCCGCCAAGCAATTGACCGCGTGCAGGCAGGCCGCTTGCCAGGCCTTGTATCCATCATGACGAATTGGCCCGGTATCACGTCTTGCAGTTCGGACGCCCGAAATCGGAGTTTGTAGTGATTCGAACCTTCCTTGCCCACACGTACATTCCGAAGGACCTCAGCCGCAAAGGCGTGGGGCCTGGAACCCTCGCCCTCCTCTCGAGGCGCGGCCGTCATCGGCGCGCACAGTTCACGATATGCAGCGGGATTGATCTCCTGGCACTTATACCGGAGTTCCTCGAAACACACGAAGAACCCACGAGGCCACTGGTCTGCCGCCTTCACTTGTCGACGCCGGTTCATCTCCTGAAAGGAACGCGTAACCATGACGCAGATGGTCTTGAACGCCATCCCATCCTTCTCGGCGACCCCTTTGGCAACGCGCCTCAGAAGCCCGTCGTCCTGGGCGTCGAAGCAAAACAACACCCTCCGGCCCGCGCGCCGCGCCGTAAACGCTACGCCCTCGGGCAGGCTGCCGCGTCGTGCCCCATCGTGCTTAGGATCCGTCAACACGCCAAACACCCCCGGCTCAAACTCTGAGGCACAGACGCATGCGACCTCCCACAGGTCTTCCGATAAGGATATACTCGCGAGCGCATAGCACAGACTGTGGTACGCCCTGCAATTTGCCGCTTTATCTGATACTGCGTGGTCAATCGCCTCGTTTGACATCTTGGCCAGTGTCGCTTGAAGGCGTTCGGGAACAAGCAGGGCCGCACGCGCGCGAGCCCTGTCCTGTGCGGTTCTATCATTTCTGCCCCGAGGATAGAGGAACGCCGTCGCGCGCAGGTAAGGGGATATCTCGCTTGGCACAGACGGGCCTGGCGCCTTCGGTTCCGCCGGTCTCTTCTTCGCAAGCATCAAGAACTCGTCCCTTCGTCGTGCGCTTTCTGACGCGGCCTCCTCCGTCCTCTTCACGGCATTGCGGTCACGCCCTCGGCCTGTGGTTGAGTATACCTGTTGCACCTTTGCCCTTTTCAATACGCCCCAAATGCTCCCGCGGATTACCCCGCCAGAATGGACTCCGTGGACGAAGTGGACTGCGCAAGTCGTTGACAAGCTTGAGCCGGTTTCGTGGCCATTGACGCTTCAACGACTCTTGGCGGGGTAATCGGCGCGGCATCGAGGGCCTGGAATTGAGGCACCCTTCACGTAATGTCGCTTTGTCCGCATAGGCGCCAAGGAGGCATAATGCCTGGCCATGACGGCCTTGTTCCATTTCTTCGTGGAGAATTTCCCAAGACCCGTCGAGTGGGCTGTGGATGGTCCACTCTGCCTGGGCTGGGCCTTGTGTTGCTTGGCGCTGGCCGGATACCTCAAGCAGCGCAAGAAACTGCGAACGGGCTACACGCGAAAGACCTTCCATTTCCTGATATTCGGCACAGCCGTTGCGCTTCAGATTCTTGGCGGAACCCGGCTCGTGTGCTTGTTCGGGTCGATGACAAGCCTCGTCATCTTCTACGCCGTATGGCGCGGATCGGGGCACCCGCTCTATGAAGCCATGGCGCGCCCCACGGACGCGCCGCACCGCAGCCGGTATGTGCTGATCCCGTACTTCGCGACCTTGGTGGGCGGCGTGCTGGCCAATGTCCTTTTCGGGCCGACGGCCGCGGTGGGCTACCTCGTAACCGGGGTCGGCGACGCGGTCGGCGAACCCTTCGGCGTGCGCTTTGGCCGCCACCCCTATCGCGTATTGACCCTGGACGGCGTCAAAGCCACGCGCACCCTCGAGGGATCCCTCGCCGTGTTCGTGTTCTCCACCTTGGCGGTGGCGCTGGCCTATGCATTAGTCCCCGATCTGGACTTCGGCCCCCGAGCATTCTTCGTTATCCCGTTTACCGGCCTCATGGCGACGCTCTGCGAGGCCATATCCCCGCACGGCTGGGATAACGCCACCCTGCAACTCATTCCTTCCGGTCTGGTTCTCGTGTTTGGATAGGATGGAACGGGCAAACTGCTCCCTACGCTGTGTGCGAAAACTCAGCCGTCTGTGCGCCGGGAACCGTCCCGCCCCGCCGACCCCGAGGTCCTCACCCCAGACCGTGCTCAGCGGTCGCGCGCTGGCGCGCGAAGTACGCTACCTTCTCGAAGGACGCAATAATGTCGACGTCTTCGACGTGCACGCCCTTTGGGACTGCCAAGCGAACCGCCGCAAAATTCAGTAGGCCGTACACCCCGGCTTCACAAAGCTGGTCCGCTACCCGTTGCGCCTGGTCGGGCGGGACCGTAACGATGCCTATGTGGATTCCGCGCTCCTGGACGATCCGCGCCAGATCTTGAAGCGGGTAGGCCCGGCAACCGTGCACCAACCGGTTCACCCGCGAGGGATCATTGTCGAACGCGGCCTCGATCCAAAGCTTGGGGCGACGCCCCGAAAAATACGCCAGGATCGCGCTGCCCAAGTGCCCAATGCCGACCAGGGCCGTGGGTTGTCCCAGGGGGGCGTCCAGGAAACGCCCAATACTTTCGATGAAGTGGGGAATGTCGTAGCCGTGGGTCGGGCTCCCCGAGTAGCCGAGCGCCATCACGTCCCGGCGAACCTGGGCCGCAGTGCCCCCGACAAGCTCCGCCAACTCCCGCGAGAATATGTGGGTCCTGTCTTCAGCCAGTAATCCGAACAGGACGCGCCGATAGAGACTCAGCCGCCCAACTGTTTTTTCCGAGATCACCCGTTTGCTCCTTATCCTAATCAACAGTCAGCCCAGCGGGATTGCCGGACCTGTGAAGTTTTTCACGAAGATAGTGACGAGAATCTCCCCAAATGTCAAGGGAAAGGATAGGCCTGGTAAACATGCATGAATAAGCTCAGGCCCGTTGCCTGTGTGCGAAGCGTCTGATAGAGTGATGGGGCCTTGAACCGCGCAGGGCGAGTTTGCTGTTTCAGGGTCGCGCGGCGGTCGAAAGTGCAGGCGATGCGCCCATTCTCATCGCGCTTGTCCACCAAGCAGGTGGCGGTACTCTCGCGGGAGATGGCCGCGCTGTATTGTGGGGGCATACCCGTCATCCGGGGGCTTCGGCTGCTTGCGGAGCGCAACGGCAGGCTGCGAATCATGCTTACCCACATGGCCGACGCCCTCGCCCAAGGAGAGACGCTGGCGCAGGCGCTCGAGCCGCACGCGAGGCGCTTCCCGACGTTCTTTGTCGAAGCCCTGGCTGCCGGCGAACTCTCGGGGACCCTCGGGACCGAGCTGCCCCAACTCGCCGACTACTATGAGGAACAACTGGCGATTCGGCGTGCCCTGATCCGCGGGCTGGTCTATCCGGCGATGGTGCTGGTCTCGGCCATCTACCTCATCCCCGTTTTGGCGTATCTCCTCAAGGCTGCGGTCACAGGACAATCGGGCGCAGAGGTCGTCGATTACCTCGGCAGATTCACCCTCTCCGTCGCCATTCAACTCGGCCTATTCATGGCGGTGGTGGGATTCCTCGCGCGTATCGGCGTGCTTCGTTGGCTGCAGGGCATCATCGCGGCCTACATCTGGCCGTTTGCCAGCCTCTTTCAGAAGTTCGCCATGGCGCGCTTCTTGCACTCTCTGGCCTTGCTCCTGGACAGCGGGCTCGGCGCTATCCCAAGCGTCCAGCGGGCGGCAGCGGTCACGGGTATCCCGGCGGTCCAACGCGACTTGCTGCGCGCAGTCCCCGCAATCCGGCAAGGGGTCACGTTGGTGCAGGCGTTCAGCCAGTCGCGCTTCCTGCCCAGGTTGGCGCGCGAGATGCTCGAGGTGGGCGAGCAGTCCGGCACCCTCGGCGTCACGCTGAAAAAGGCGTCCGAGTACCTGCATCAAGAGGGTGCCCACACGCTGAAGACCATCGCGCGCATCGAAGAAGGCATCGCTATCATCGTCATCGCCATCCTGCTTTTCTGGCGATAGGTCCACACCACCGACCCAGTCGCCCCACCCCCGGACCGGAACGCCCTGAAGGCCGCACTACGTACCGGGTCCGTGCCGAAGATTGGGCAGGGGGAAAGCTGGCAGGCTGACAGGAATCTGTCGAAATGTTCGTCAGTCCGGGGGTGTCGGGCCGTGATGCCGCCCGCTCTTTTCGAAGCATAACC
>Ga0272441_10008400_pt1 | contig 16346 bp, 7 predicted proteins | sample SSMProp6N_FD_193582 | JGI IMG/M metagenome (GOLD analysis project Ga0272441, IMG submission 193582) | Marine sediment archaeal communities from Little Sippewissett salt marsh, Falmouth, MA, United States - SSM-Prop-6N | ecosystem: Environmental > Aquatic > Marine > Wetlands > Sediment ... | reverse complement strand
CGCGTGCAAGCAAGTTGCACGCCCTACGCGCTGACGCAAAGAATGGGCACCCGCCGCACTGTCGAGCGGCAATCCCTTGGATCGCTCTGACGGGGCTACTATACTCGGGCTTGGCGAGCCTGGTATGTGCTCGGGCAGAGATCAAATGGGAAATGTCAGGTATATAGCGATGACACCTGTAGACTCCGGCACATATAGGGGACGCCGTGGCAACGGACATCGCGTGGACTTACAGTCAGTACGAGCGCAATGTGGAGGTAGGAGCATGAAACGCCTGTCGTGTGTTTCGCTGTCCGCGGTGGCGATCTTCTCGTTTGTGTTCGCGGGCTGTGCTGTGACCGGACAGGACGAGAGTCTGTCGTCGTCAACCTCCAAGCCGGACAGCGCTGCGGCCTTGACGACGCGACCCCGGGCGAGTCAGCCGTCGTCCGTTGTCCTGTTCCAGCAGGATTTCGAAGGTGCCAAAGGCTACTGGGCTGGCCGGATCATCACCGAGGGCGTGCCCGCAGGCAGCACCCGGGCCCTGGCGGCTGTCGCCAATGAAACACACTGGGCCCGCCGCGCATCGGTCCACAATCGCGGTGTGATCCGGGCAGCAGAAAACACCGTTCTGACATTTCGCTATCGCATCAGCAAAGACCTCCCGCTGACCCTATACGTCATGAACCGTACGCAGCAGGACAACCTCCGATATGACATCAGCAGGCCCGTCGTCGGGGCGTGGACCCGCGTCCGGTTGAACATCAACACAGACTTCCGTCGCAATGACGGCAGCGCCGGCAAACTGCAGGGGGGCGATCATTTGACCAACATCTCCTTTCTTTCGGGCAAGACGGGGACCGACGAATTCGACCTGGCGGTGGACGACATCAGGGTCACCGGGCAGAAGTGACGCGCGCCGGAACGGTCCATCGCATCACCCGCCAAGCATGGCCGCGCTGCGCGGCGCCATGCCACCCGAGTAGGGCGGGTTAAACCCGCCTTTGCACATCCTGTCTATGGTTGACCATGAGGGAACGGGCTACCCGACTGTCGCCGTTTGGCGGCCATCCCCCACGCTTTGCCTTCGGCAAAGAATGGGGCGCCCGCGCATCCGCATCCGCAGAAGACATGCCCGCGCTGCTCGCCTCAGGCAAGCCGAGTGGGCGAACTTGGGCATGCCACCCACGATGTCAGGAAGTCGACCGCTCGCCAACAGTTCGAAAGAGTACACTGTCTGGAGACAGTGGCACACGGTCACCCGACACAAGACATCATCGAGTCCCCCGCCCTCAGAGAGGACGGGCCACCCGTCCAGCTTCGCAGACAGTGGCACACGGTCACCCGACACAAGACATCATTGAGTCCCCCGCCCTCAGAGAGGACGGGCCACCCGTCCAGCTTCGGAGACAGTGGCACACGGTCACCCGACACAAGACATCATTGAGTCCCCCGCCCTCGGAGAGGACGGGCCACCCGTCTGAGGAAATGGGTGCTGGCGCGAAGGATGGGAGTCGCGCCAGGGAAGCCAGATTATACCAGATGCAGGAAGGCGGGTGGAACCCGCCCTACGACGTCTTGCTGCTGTTCGGGGTGTCGAGTGCTTGCTTGGCCCGGCGAGGGCTTCAACGTATAATCGCGGATGCGCGGCGCGATCGTGTGCTCTGTGAGGGCGTCGACGGCATGGTGGCGAAGATACTCGACGGCACGAGGGTGGCGGCTCGCATTCGCGGCGAGGCTGGGCAGATCGTCCGCGACGTGACGGCGCGCAAGGGCCGCCCGAAGCTGGCCGGCGTGCTGGTGGGGGGTGCACCGGCGGCGAAAGCGTATGCAGCCAGTCAGCAGAAGCAGTGCGAGCTGGTGGGCATCGACTATCAACTCTGCGAGCTGCCCGACCGCACCACGGCCAAAGACCTGACCGCCCGCCTGGGCGAGTTGAACGCCGACCCGACGGTCACGGGCATCATCGTGCAACTGCCGCTGCCGGAGGGGATCGATCCAGCCAAGGTGCAGCTCTGCATCGATCCATACAAAGACGTGGAGGGGGTCAACCCGGCCAATATCGGCATGGTGTTCGAGGGCGAGCCGATCATCGCGCCGTGCACGGCGCTGGCGGTGATGGCCTTGGTGCGGGAAAGCGGCGTGCCAATCGAGGGCGCCGAGGCCGTGGTGGTGGGTCACAGCCGCATCGTCGGCAAGCCCGTCGCGCTCATGCTGGTCAACGAGTTGGCCACGGTGACCACTTGCCACATTGCGACGCGCGATTTGGCCAGCCACACACGCCGGGCTGAAATCCTGGTGGTGGCTGTGGGTAAACCCGCGCTGATTACAGCCGATATGGTCAAGCCGGGGGCGGTGGTGATCGATGTAGGTATCAACCGCATACGTGAGACCGGCCCGGACGGCGAACCACGTCGGCGCATTGTGGGCGATGTGGACTTCGAGGCGGTGTGCCAGGTGGCCGGGGCGATCAGCCCGGTCCCGGGCGGCGTGGGATCGGTTACCACGGCGATGCTGCTGCGCAACACGGCGGAGGCGGCTCGCCAGCAGATCGAAGCGGCCCAAGCCTAAAATATAGGTGGATGGGCTCTTATCGGACGCGATGTTGGCTTCGCGGTTCTGACGCAGAGGTTGGCGGGTTCTCGTTGTGGCGGTTGTCCCCGCACGGTACGATAGGACTTGCATGGACGCCCATTCGCTCGAGAAACTCGAATTCGAGCAGGTACGTCACCTTCTAGCCGGCTACGCGAGATGTTCGCTGGGTCGGCAGATTGCGCTGCGCGTAGCGCCCGTGCGGCATCGAGATCAGATACGCCGGTGGCTCACGCAGGTGAAGGAGCTGCTGGCCCTGATCGAGGTGCGAGGCGCCCCGCCGTTCGGCGGCGTGCACGATATCCGACAACTGATCAACAAAGCCGAGCCCCCCTCGCCCCTGAAGCCGGAGGATTTTGCCACCATCGCCGAAACGCTGGCGGCGACGGACGCCATCAACCAATACTTTGCTGATTTGCCCGAACGGTTTGAGCATACGGCCAGGCTGGCTGAGCGGATCGGGAACCTGCTTCCACTGGCCGAGCAGATCTGGCGGGTGATCGACCGCCGCGGTCAGGTGCGAGACGACGCAACGGAGCGACTGGCGTCGATTCGTCGCAAGATTGCCGACGCCCAGCAGAGCATCGGGCAGGTTGTCGACCGGTTGCTGCGTTCCCCGCACGTGCTGCGCCTGTTGCAGTATCCCAACTCGACGTTCCACAACGATCGTATTGTGCTGCCGCTTCGGGCCGAGCATCGCGGGCGGTTGGAGGGGATCATCCACCGCACGAGCGATTCGGGGGCGACGTTGTTCGTCGAGCCGGCTGAGGCGGTCGAGTTGAACAACACGATTATCAGCCTGCGGCAGGACGAGCATGAGGAGATCGGGCGGATCCTGTGGGATCTGTCTCAGACGATCCACCTGAACCGCGATCAGATCCTCAAGACGGTCGATGCGCTGGCCGCGCTCGACCTGGTGACGGCCAAGGCCTTGATGTCCCGCGCGTTTGACATGACCGTGCCTCAGATCGGGGAGAACGGCGTTCTGCGTCTGCGCGAGGCGCGGCATCCGCTGCTGCTGGCCATGCAGTTGGCCGACGTGCAGGCCGAGCGTGACGCCCGACAGGTCGTGCCGATCGACGTTCGGTTGGGCGACGACTTCGACATGTTGGTGATCACCGGGCCGAACACGGGTGGCAAGACGGCGGCGCTCAAGACGGTGGGCCTGTTGGCGGCGATGGCTCAGTCGGGCATGCCGATCCCCGCAGCCGAGGGTTCGGCGCTGCCGGTTTATGACGACGTGCTGATCGACGTGGGCGACGAGCAGAGCCTTCAGCAATCGCTGAGCACGTTCAGTTCGCATATGTCGCAGATTTTGCGGATGTTGCGTCGGGCGCGGGAGACGACGCTGGTGCTGCTGGACGAGTTGGGGGCGGGCACCGATCCGGACGAAGGGGCGGCCCTGGGCCAAGCGGTGTTGGACGAACTGCTGCGCAGGGGTAGCCCGACGATGGTGACCACGCACCTGGGTACGCTCAAAAGCCTGGCGTTTCGCCGTCGGCGGGTGGACAACGCCGCCGTCGAATTCGACGAGGCGACGCTTCAGCCGAAGTTTCGCCTTCTGATCGGCGAGCCGGGCAACAGCAACGCGATCGCGATCGCCGCGAGGTTGGGGCTGCCGCGTCGGCTGACCGCGTCGGCCCAGCGGAACATTTCGGGCAAGTACCGCGCGTTGACGCGTGCGATCGCCGGGACCCTGGTAACCAAGCGTCTGGCCGAGGAGGCCCGATCCGAAGCCGAGGCCGTCAAGCGTGAGGCCGTCCAGGCCAAAGAGGCGGCCGAGCAGCAGGCTGAATTGCTCGAGAAGAAACGGGGCGAGTTCGAGCGATGGGCTCAGCAGGTGGTGCAACTGCGGCGAGGTGATTCGGTCTACGTCCGCAGCTTCGACCGACACGGAACGGTCGTACGGATGGCGCTGCAACGCCAAAGGGCGGAGATCGACTTCGGCTCGATGAGCGTCGATGTGTCGTTGGCCGAGTTGCAGCCCGAGCGTTCGCCGCCACCGCCGGCGAAGCCCCCCGAGCCGGTCCGCCCGAAGCCGCAGGCGCAGCGCCAAGAGCCGCATCGAGCCAGGAAGGACGAGCGCGCCGCCGATCGCCCGAAGAAGCCCAAGGCGCCCGCCCGGGCGGATCGCAAGCCTCCGCCTCGCCAAGCGGCCGCCGCCCTGACGACGGAGCAGCTAAGCCGTCTGGAGGTGGGGCAGGAGGTCTTCGTTCGTCGCTTTCGCCGTCGCGGCATGCTGGTACGGCTGAAACGAGACAAGCAAGTGGCCTCGGTCAGTGTGGGGGCCATGGAGATCGAAGTACCCTTCGGTGAGCTTTCCGCCGTGCGCGATCATCCTGCCGGGCGCCGGCGGCCGGCGGGTGATGCGAGCGGTCGCGGCCGCGTCGAGAAAGACAAGCCCGCTGCCACCGATTCGAAGGGCGAGCCCGCCAAGCAGCTTGGCTCGAACGACGAGAGCTAGTCTGGTCGAGCGGCAGGGCCTGGCAGTGCCCAGGCAGTCATATCGGATTTTCCATCGAATCGGGTACTTGCAGACGTAGCGAGCGATGAGCCCGGATCGTCACGACATACTCACATGCCGCCGCGGGTGAACGGTAGTCAGCAAACAAGGGCCTGGCCGATCGGCCAGGCCCCTTTATTGTGATGATCTTTTCCAATCGGAGCCGACGTAAGTTTTCTATCCGCCCTTCTTGTCGTCATCGGTAATATCGTTGTCCGCCTTGGCGGCATCGTCGTCGGCATCTATAAGGGCATCATATGCTTGGACGACGTCGTCACGGGCAGCCATGTCCGTTCCCTCAACACTACTAGTCGCTTCTTCGGCTCCCGCTACCGCCGCTGCCGCGGCCAGCATCTCCCGCTCCTTCAACGAACCCGGGGGCACATAGCCCTTAGCACCGCCGCGTTTCTTCCAGATGCCGAAGACGATGAACAGGGCCACTGCAGCCAGGGCCTGACAGGCTGCCATCCAGATGAACATCCATCGGAATCCAAAGGCGTTTTGGCTGTTGTTGGTGAAGTGGTCCATGAACATGGCACCAAATATGCCGGTAAGCATCAGGGAGGTCGATCTGACCATCCCGTTGCAGGAGGCGAACTGGCCGTACTTGTCGCGCGGGAACACCAGCACATACAACGGCATGCCCGCCGCACCATGCAGGCCGAAAACAACCAGTTTCAGGCCCGCCAGGATGATGTACGTGTTCAGATCGCGCAGGTAGAAGAAGGCAAAGAAGTCGAGCGGAATCATGAAAATGAGCGTGATAAACGTGATGCGCACCGCGTGGAACTTGTCGACGAGCCATCCGCTTGGATACTGAAAGATCATCGTAACGATGGCCACGGCCGCGCCGACCATTCCGATCTGCTTCATGCTCAGCTTGATGGCATCTCTAATAAAAATGATCTGACCGAAATTGACGACGTTGGCCGAGTAGAACAAGGCCGTGAACAGGAACATGAAGATGTAGATTGGGTGGCTGAAGCATTCGGTCACGTAGACTTTTACCTGCTTGAAGACGCTCGGCTTCTCGCCAAGATCGTCAGGCGGCGGATACTCGCCTTCCTTGACCCTCCAGCACATGACGGTGAACCCGAACAGATAGAGGATGCTGATACCGAAGAAGATGTGGGGCATGTGCGTTTCAGCGTGAGGGAAGATGAATGCCTGGAACAGCGCGCCCGCACCGGTGCCGACCAGTCGAAACAGGGCAAGGAACCGGCCGAGGAGTTCGTCGGGCACCACGTCGGCGAACAGATACCAGAAGACACTGTTGACGAACTCGTCGAAGAAGTGGAACATCACGACGAAGAGTCCGATCGCCAGAAGCGTGATCGCGAAGGGGTCCAGCCCCAAGAACTGACCGCGCGGCTTCTTGAAGGTAAGGGTAACGGGTGTGCCTGCCCCGGCGCCCAGGTCGGTCTTCGGATCGGGGGTGAGGGTGACGGCCACATCTTCGGCTGGTTTGCTGTTTAGAACGACGGTGTATTGGCGCGATGCGGGTGCGGGTTTGGGCTGGTCTGCTTCGGCGTCAGCGTCGGTGTCCGCATCAGCGGCAGCGTCGGTGTCAACGTCGGCATCATCCGCGTTACCGACCTCGGTGATGGTCACGCCGGCAAGGTCGTTGTCCTCCACGTTTGCCACCACGTCGGGGATCTCAATGCCGTCATACGTCTTATCATCGCTCTTGGCGGTATGCGTGATCGTCGAGGTATGCGGACCTTCCGCCTTGTCATCGTCGATCGCCTTTACCGTAACCATCTGGGGCTTAGCCCAGTTCTTGGGAGTAAAGGTCAGCTCGACAGCCTTTCCGGGCCCGTCTTCCAGTTCAACTTGGTCATCGCTGGACACGACGACGGTCACATCCGCCGTCGGCTCGCTGCCCAGAACAACGCTGTACGCGTCCGTGGAGGGTCCGATCTCGTGGACGTCCGTCGATTCCGGGCTCGTTTTGGTGGCCTTGGTCTCGGTGATGATCACGCCGGGAAGATCGTCATCGATAACCTCCACCGCGAAGTCATCGATCTTCATGCCATTGTAGCGGGGATCGGCACTGGTCACCGTGTGTGTGATCGTCGAGGTATGCGGACCCTCCGGCGTTGTATCGTCGATGGCCGTGACCGTTACGGCCTGATCCGAATCCCAGTCTTTCGGCGTGAACGTCAGACTGATCGCCTTGCCGGGTCCGGCGCCCAGGTCGACCTGAGCATCGGGCGTGACGGCGATTGTTACATCCGCCGTAGGCTCGACGTCCAGAACCAAATAGTACTTATACGGTGCGGCTCCGTTTTCCTTAACCTCCTTGTTACCTCGGGGCCGCTCGATGGTCGCGCCGGGAGCATCGTTGTCGGTCACCTCCACCGCAAGATCATCGATCGCAATACCATCGTACGTTGAATCGGCGCTGGCCGCGGTGTGTTTGATCGTCGAGACATGCTTACCCTCGGGCTTGTCATCGTCGATGGCACGTACCTTCACCGTCTGAGGCGAATCCCAGTTATCCGCGGTAAACGTCAGGCTGATGGCCTTGCCGGGCCCGGCGCCCAGGTCGACCTGATCGTCAGGGGCCACGGTAATTGTCACGTCTGCGGTCGGCTTACTACGCAGAACGAGGGTGTACTCGTCCGAAGAGGGCCCGAACCATCCCCAATAGGGTGCGGTTTCGTCGACCTTGGTTTCATCGTCGGTTTCGGTGATCGCTACGCCGGCCGTGTGGTATGTCAGCGGTGCCGTTATCTCGTCGAGCGAGACGCCCTCGTATGTCGGGTCGGTGGTGGCAACCTTAGGCGTGATCAGCGAGTTGTGAGCCCCTTTGTACTGCGCGTCCCCGGTAGCGGTTGCGGTAACCGTCTGCGCCCTGTACCACGTGCCGGCGAAGAAGTTGCGAAGCATTGGTGCAAAGCCCATCCCGACCAGGCCCATCACCAGCAACGGCGTGGTCCAGGTAATAAACGGAATCCGCCGGCCGCGCTTGCTGCGGTAGCGGTCGCTCTTGAAGCTGACGGCCGGGCCGATGAACAGGCCGGTGATGCCGGGGATGACCACCATCATGGCGTAGACGGCTTTGTTCGATGCCTTAATGCCACCGGCTTCGCCCATCAGGAACAGCGGCATGATGGCCGGGCGCAGACGCTCCATCAGGGTGAAGCAGAAGTCACCCCATAGCAGCCAGGCGAAGAGGGCGACCAAGCCTAGTTTCGTGTAGGTAAGTGTGCCAGTCGACCACGTCTTCTTCTCTAATGCCGGACTGCTCATTCATTCACCTCATTGCTCCAAGCACCGAATCCGCCGCGACGCCCTCGCACCGTTCGGCTGCGCCCGATCGGCAAAGTGCCGAGCGCCCGTCACGGAGACGGCAGGCGATGGCCGTGACACCAAGCGCCACGGGGGCTCGTCCGTCACGGCCCCGTCGATCCACCCTCACAAGCAAAGACCACGTGTTCCCTGACCAGCAGCACCGGGCTACTCAATCCGGCGAGCCATTCCCCCTGCGACAATGCTCACCACCAACGCCGGGCCAACATGCCTATACGGCGACGCCGGCAGCGCTGCCAGTTGCCTGGCCGGCTGCCGCCGCCAACATCCTTTTCCAGGGCCGAGCCCGGCGTGACGTATCCCTTGACGCCACCACGCGATCTGCACACCGCATACACGTTACACTCGCGATGTTCCATTTGTCGGACATCCAGTCCATGATTGTGCCCAGTCGAACCACGCCAGTCAAGCGAGAACGGCCTCTGTCGGGGCGAACCACGCCCACCGCCCAACTCCAGGAGGTGAATCCCGCCCCTTTTGCCTCAGGAACGACGTGCCCCGTCGGTTTCCGCTCGGTATGGGCCGTTACAGCCATGAATCGCCAACTTCTAACCTCTCGCCCGGCCACCAGCAACTCGGCGCATGGCGGGATCAACCCGAAAACGCTCTGCATCGTTGGCATCTTCGTAGCGAGCCAAGCGTCCATAGGTCGCCCGCCGCAACATGGCCGATAGGGTGTGTTACGTGTTTTCCCCATGATGCGGATCGGACAACGCCGCACTGGCGTTCTCCGTCACGCCGAACGCTTCGTCCAGTTCACGACACGCAGGCGAGTTCGCGTCACGGGTGATCTTCGTGCCGTGAGACGCCGGGCGAAGACGGCTGTCGAAGCTCACCGGTGAACCGTTGATCGTGTGTTCACCCATCGGGTGCGTCCTCGAGAATGCCCCAGACCGTTGCGCCCGCATGGTTAGACGCACCTGCAACCAGAATCGTGCCTGCCAACTGCCGGGTCATCTGGAACGTTTGGGTCCCCGGCGCTGTCGAGTGCGCACCGGGTTCGGAGGATGACCGCGCCCTGGAGCGAACGGTCGACCGCGAGTCATCCAAGGCCCGCAGAGCCCTCCCGGCGGCCCTGTCGCTACGGACCAGCTGGGGGGCAGGGAGATCGAGCATGGGTCCGTCCACGCCAACTGAGCGCTGCGCGCGGCCTGCGTTGGGGGCGATAGGTCTATGCTTTGCGGCACGTCTGGTCACCCTTGCAGGCATACACAGGCGATGCTAGCTTATGCGGCACGGCCCGTGGCGTGGAAGGTGGTCCAGTAGGCAGAGCCTTTGAGCAATAGAGCTGTCAAAAGCCGTAACATTTGCCTGTTCTTGTGGTTGCCGGCCGTCGCCTCGGCGTTCGTGCTGACGGCGGGTCCGGCCAGAGGGGAATTCCTCGAATCTTTCCGGCAGACCCGTTCAGCTGAGTTCATCGGCAACATCACCCCCGAGGGTGTGCGCGAGCACGTGACGTGGTTTTCGAGCCTGGGCAGCCGGGTGGTCGGCTATCCCGGGCACGAAGCGGCTGCCGACATGGTCGAAAAGTCGCTGCGCGACCTGGAGCTGACCTATGTGCACCGTGAGACGTTTCAGCTAGCCACGCCGCTCGATGAGGGCGCGAGGGTCGAGAGCGAGCGGCTCGAGGCGCCCATCCCGGTTCATCCCTTCTGGCCGAACGTGATTCGGCTGGTCAGCACGCTGCCCGACGGCATTACCGGCGAGTTGATCTACGTCGGTCGCGGCGAACTCGAGGATCTCAACGGCTTCCGCATCACCCGCACGGTCAGCGACGAGCAGGGCGAATCGCACGAGCAGCGAGCCATCGTCCTGATGGAGTTCAACACGGACTTCAATTACTTGACGCTCCGTTCTCTAGGGGTGGGCGCGATCCTGTTTGTCGAGCTGGAGGACAAGGCGCTGCGGCCTCACGCCGAGGCGAAGGTCCTGGCCGTTCCGCTGAACGTTCCTCGGTTCTGGGTGAGTGGGTCCGAGGCCGACAAGCTGCTGGCGATTGCGGGGCGACGCGTGCAGCCCGACGACCCGCAGGACTTGCGGGTTACCGAGGGGGCGACCGTCACGCTGCACAGCAAGATGCAGTGGCAGAATGCTCGGGCCCGCAACATCGTGGCGCGGCTGGACGGCGTGGTGCCGCCAATTCCCGCGGGTGACGCCGGCAAGGGTGAGAAGTACAAGGACATGCAGGATTTGGGCCGAGAGCTGATCGTGCTGACGGCCCACTACGACAGCATCTCGGTGGTGCCGTCGCTGGCGCCGGGGGCGGAGGAATCGTGCGGGATTGTAACGCTGCTGGAGCTTGCCGAGTTGCTGAGCAGGCAGCGCAGCCGCATCGAGGCGATCTGTCAGGCGGCTGAGGGTTTGCAGGATCATCTGGCGACGGTTTTGGGCGTGGGTGTGAGGCTTCGTCAGAAGATTCAATTACACAAGTACAGCGAAGCCGTACCGCTGCTGAAGCGGGTCAGGGACGCGGCCGGCGGGGCCTTTGAGCTATGCACCCGCGTGTCGACCGCTGGTCCGACGGCCGTTCGGGCCGATGCCACGTGGCTGGGCGAGTTGCTCGGGGCCTGTGCGGCGGAGCTGGAGCAGGTTGGCCAGGAGTTGGACGAGGCGGTGGAGGGCGGCACGCCCGGTACGGCGTCGATGCTAAGCCGGCTGGAGCAGGCGCTGGCTGCCTTGGGGCGCGAGGTTCAGGCCAGGCCGGTGCTGTTCGTGGCTTTGGACGGCCAGGGCGTCAATAACATGGGCCTGTCACACTGGATGCCCAAGCATCTGGTCGAGTCGATTTTCACAGACCAGGTCTATCTGCCGGCGGATATATCGCTGGAGACGCACGAGGCCATCGCGTATCTGGACGAAGCGATCGAGCTTCTGACTCGCCTGGCCGAGGGCGGGGTGGATTGCTCGCAGGGGTATGTGGCGGCGCTGGGGCCGGGCGTGGTGGGGCGCGGCGAGGCTCGGGCGGCAGCGGAGCGAATCCTGCGGCGCCTGCACGAGCGGCTGTCGCGCGATGCGGGCGGGCCGACGGCAGCGGCCGGCTTGGACGTGCTTCGTGGTGTCCGCGAGCCGTTGGCGGCGCTGGACGAGGCGGGCCTGCCGATCGATTACAACGGCGACTGTCCGGGTGTGTGGCTGTTCGACCCGGAGCAGTTCCGCCGGGGTCGGGTATACGACTTCAAGCTGCTGATCGATCTGCAACTCACCAGTCGTTCGCGGACGGTCACGTCCATTTACACGGGCAACCGAGGGGCGGTAGTCGACATAAAGCATCGTCGTCTGCTGGCCGGTTATGCGGGTCTGCTCAGCGAGTACGAAAGCCGCATGCACGACGTGCTGGGAGGCGAGCAGGCGGAGTTGGCGCCGCCGTACTATGTCAATGGCGTAACGCCGACCAAAGGCCTGGCTTTCGAGAGTCTGATTCCCAAGCCGATGTCATTGGCCACCAGCTCCGTGGTATGGGTCGACCTGCCGGGCATGACGCTGAGGACGGCGTACGACCCGCGGGAGACGATCGACACGCCTTCGGATCGGCCGGAGTGGATGAACTTCGACAATCTGGCGCATCAGATGCGCACCACGATGTTGCTCATTCGCGAGGCGTTAGGCGATCCGCTGTTCGTGGTCCGCGGGTATAAGAGGAGCTCTCGCCAGAAGTATAAGCACGGCTTTGTGGGCGTGGTGATGGAGAAGAAGATCGGCGAGTCGGTGATCGCCAACTACCCGGTCGCCGGTGCGTTGGTGGTGACGGATCGACACACGCCGCTAAACGGTGTTCGCCGCACCACGGTCGGCATCACGAATCATGAAGGCAAGTTCTGGGACCCATTCTACCGCTTGGTGAGGGTGAAGCGCTACGCCTATCTGCTCGACAAGGCGGGCGACATCATCAAGGCGGCCGATCGTGGCAATGAGGGGCACGGCACGTACCCGTTGGACGGCACGGAGCGGACGGGCAACATGGTGTTGTTCAAGTGCCGCAGCCTGGATATTTACGATAATATAGACCCGCTGTTGATCAAGCCGTTGAGTAAGGTCAGTCTGTTCGACAAGTACGACGCATCGCCACCTCGCTTCGGGTTCAACTGGGTCAACAGCGAAACCGAGGTCCCGCCAGGGCACGTGGTGTTCTTCGAGCCGCATCAGCGGATCAAGGTGTGCCTCCAGCGGGGGTTCTGGGACTTCCAGTACTTGCTCTTAAACACTCTGGAGGACGGGCGCGAGAACGCGCTGGGGTTCGGGCTGAGCGTGGGGCGCGATCTGCGGGCGTCGGCGTTTCGAGCGGCCGAACAGGTCACGGGTGACATGAACCGCCTGAACCGGCAGCGGGCGGCCACCCTGCGAAGGTACGGGATCACCAGTGAGTTGATCGACGGGATGATCGAGAACAGCTCGTCGGAGTACGAGTTGGCCCGTCAGCACTTCCAGCAGCGCCGCTACGACGAATATGCCGACGGCATGCGTCGAGCGCGTGGGCTGGTGACGGCGGCGTATCCGTTGGTCAAGCAACTGGAGAACGATACGGTGCAGGGCATCGTGTTGTACTTCGCGTTGTTGATTCCATTCGCATTTTTCTGCGAGCGGTTGTTGTTCGGCTTTGCGGATATCAAGAAGCAGATTCTGACGATCGCGGCGATCTTCCTTGGGGTGTTCATCATCATGCGGATCGTGCATCCGGCGTTCATGATCTCGCGATCGCCGTATGTGATCTTCCTGGCGTTCATCATCCTGGCTCTGGCCATCATCGTGTTGTGGCTGGTGGTGGGCAAATTCAACGAGCAGATGGCGCAACTGAAGCGGGCGGCCTCGCGCATTCACCATACGGACGTGGGCCGGCTCAGCGCGACGTACGCGGCGGTGATGTTGGGCATCAGCAACATGCGGAAGCGCCGGCTGCGAACGTTCCTCACGACGGTGACGCTGGTGCTGATCACCTACGCGGTGCTTTCGTTCACGTCGCTGACCAGCTATACGCACTTTTTCGAGCTGCCGATCGAGGCGTCGCCCAGCTATGACGGGGCCCTGGTCCGCGACCGTATGTGGAACGATCTTTCGCGCGAATGGGTCGAGTATGTCGAGGCCGCTTTCGACCCGCAGCGGTCAACGGTGGCTCCGCGTTCCTGGTTCCGCAACAAGCGTGATACGACGCTCAAGCAATTGTTGCGCTACGATCGGCGCATCGCGGTCGAGCCGACGGCGGTGGTGCACGTTTCCCAAGCCGAAGCCGGTGTCGAGGGCGCCAATCTGGAGTCGCTGCTGATGACGGCCGGGGGCGCCCGGGTTACCTGGCCGCGTGACGATCAAGCCGACGTCTGCGTGATGACCGAGGTGCTGGCCGACCAACTCGGGTTGGCGCAGGAAGATGTCGGGTCGGTCACGCTGCGGATCGCGGGCACGGATGTGCTCCTCGGGGGAATCCTGCGATCGTCACTGCTGGCGGGGGTCACCTTGGACGACGCCGGTGGAGTCCAGGCGGGCTCGGCCGATCAGACCTTGTTTGTGAGCACCGCGCTGTTGGCCCAATTGGGCGATCGTACGGCACCGGTGCAGATCGTGCCGGGTGAGCCGGCGCGAGGCGCGGGGTTTGCGGAACGGGCGCAGGGCGTCGCGCTGGCGGGTGCGCAGCGACCGGCTGTGGTGAAGCTGGGCCGGGCCTTGGCAACGGGTTTCGTGGGCATGACCGAGCGGGAGCCGAAGGTGTCTAAGCTGGATCGGCTGCTGCGGGTCGGGCGTTGGCTGTCCAGCGCGTACGCCGACGAATGCGTCATGCCCGATCGGCTCGCGCGGCAATTGAACATCACCGACGAGGAGGTGGCCTCGGGCAAGGCGACGGTTCGAATCTTTGCCCAGGACTGGCGGGTCGTGGGCCTGCTGGCGGCGGATCGATTGCGGACGTTCTTCGATCTGGACGGCGGGCGAATCTCGCCTCTGGAGCCGAAGCGGACGAAGGTGAATGAGGGCAGCGACGAGGCGGTTCGGATTCGCCGGGAAGAGGCGGTGGCGATGGCTTCGACGGAGCTGCGCGACTACAAGCACCTGGACCCGGCCCGCGTCGTGTTCATGCCGTTCGAGCGTGTCAACGATCTGGGCGGGGTCGTCGCTTCGATCGCGGTCGGATTTGAAGACTTTCAGGAAGGTAGAGACAGTGTCCGTTCGTTCCTGAAGCGCTCCAACACGCTGGTGTTCCTGACCGAGAACGGCGCGACGCAGGCGATGACCTCCATGGGGCGTACGGGGGTATCGGGACTGGGCGATCTGCTCGTGCCGATCCTGATTGGTGCGTTCATTATCGTCAATACAATGATGGGTTCGGTATACGAGCGGCAGACCGAGATCGGTATTTACAGCTCGGTGGGTCTGGCGCCGGTGCACGTGTCGGCTCTGTTCATTGCAGAGAGCTTCGTCTACGCGGTGATGGGAGCAATCGTGGGCTACCTGATCGGGCAGGTTTCGGCCAAGGTGATGGTGGCCTACGGGGTGGTGGGGGTGGAGCTGAACTATTCCTCTGCCGCGACCATGCTGGCCACGGTGCTGGTGATGGGTGTGGTGCTACTGTCGTCGGTCTACCCGTCGCGTATCGCCTCGCAGATGGCAGTGCCCGACGTGACGCGGCGATGGGTGTTGACCGAGCCGGAGGGTGACCGGTGGTTTTTCCGGTTTCCGTTCACCGTGCCGAGCGGGCAGGTCCTGTCGCTGTTTGTGTTCCTCAATAACTGGTTCGACGGCTACCGCGAGGAGTCGGTAGGCGCCTTCTACACGACCGAGTTGGACTTCCACACGGAACAAGCCCAGTATGGCCGGGCGTACGTGATTTCGCTGACCATGTGGCTGGCGCCGTTCGATCGCGGGGTGAGCCAGCGTGTACAGTTCCGCACCATGCCCACCGAGGACGAGGGGATCAGCCAGATCGAGGTGGAGATCGATCGCGAATCGGGCGAACATGCGAGCTGGTACCGTTTGAATCGCAGCTTTCTGCGCGAAGTGCGCAAGCAGTTCCTGATTTTCCGCACCGTGCCGCCCACGGTGAAAGATCAGTACGCCCAGGAGGGTACTCGTACGCTGGGCCTGGAACACGTGCCGGCGTGAGAGGGCCGTGCACGAGAGGGTAACGTAGTTCGGTAGATTGCACGATATGCCAGACGAGAAACCAACAGCATCAGCCAATGGCGCGCCGACGGAACCCGTCGAGTTGTTCGAACTCGACGAGTACGTCGACAGCTTCAACTGGCGCATCGTGGTGGGGGCGATCTTCGTCGGCTTCGTGATGCTTCCCGGCGCCATCTACATGGGGCTGGTGACGGGGCAGTCGCTGGCGGGGGCGGCCGAGTGGGTCACGATCATTCTCTTCATCGAGATCAGCAAGCGCAGCTTCGTGCGGATGAGCAAGCAGGAGATCATCATCCTGTTCGGGGCGGCGTCCGGCCTGGTGGCGATGGGCGCGAAGCTCGGGTCGATGGTGAACCTCTTCGGCGGGCCGTTCGGCGGGCTGATCTGGGACCAGTATCTGACCCAGTCGCAGCAGGCGGAGAACCTCGGCATCGCCGACAAGATCCCGTGGTGGCTGGTGCCGCAGGACCGGTCGATTCTCCAGTCGCGGAGCTTTTTGCACCGGGCCTGGATGATCCCGATCGCCATCCTCTGTACGCACGCGATCATGTCGGTGGTGGTGAACGTGTCGCTCGGGTACGTCATGTACCGCGTCACCAACGACATAGAGCGTCTGCCGTTCCCGATGGCGCCGGTGTTCGCCGGGGGTGCCATCGCCCTGGCCGAGACCAGCCAGAAAAAGGAAAGCTGGCGCTGGCGGGCGTTCAGTGTGGGATCGGTGGTGGGGATCGGGTTCGGGCTGATCTACGTCGTGTTGCCCACGATCACCGGGGCCTTTACGCCCCGACCGTTTATGATTCTGCCGATCCCATTCGGAGACGCAACGTCGTCAATCGGCAATTACCTGCCGGCT
>Ga0272441_10008399_pt1 | contig 16346 bp, 13 predicted proteins | sample SSMProp6N_FD_193582 | JGI IMG/M metagenome (GOLD analysis project Ga0272441, IMG submission 193582) | Marine sediment archaeal communities from Little Sippewissett salt marsh, Falmouth, MA, United States - SSM-Prop-6N | ecosystem: Environmental > Aquatic > Marine > Wetlands > Sediment ... | reverse complement strand
CGACTCGGTAACGACGCGGTTGATGGCGGAAGCGCCCTGGCTTCCCCCAAAGATTAACAGTCTCAGCATCTCCCTGTCCTCTCCTGGCGTCTCACTGTCCTCTCCTGTCGTCTCACTGTCTTCTCCTGTCGTCTCACTGTCTTCCCATATTCCCTTTCTCACGGGATTCCCCGTCACGACGACCTTCCGTGCCGGGAATACCCCCTCCCCGTCGGGGAATGTCAAAAAAATGCTCCGCACAAAGCGTCCGAGGATCCTGTTGGTACAACCGGGCAGTGCATTCTGTTCCGCTATGGCCGTGGGGATCCCCATGAGGCAGGCCGTCATCACTGCCGGTCCCGATGCATACCCCCCCACACCCAGTACAACGTGGGGGGCAAAGTCCCCGATAATCGACCGGGCCTGCATCATGCCCCGCGGAATGCGGGAGAGACTCACCAGGGACCTCATACCTCCCCGTCCCCTGATTCCCTCTACCTGCATCGTGCGGAGCGGATACCCATAGGCTCCCAGAACCCTGCTTTCCAGCCCCCGCTCTGTCCCGATGAAAAGAACCCTGTTTCTGCCGTCCCTCTGGAGGAACTCTTCGGCAATCGCCACGGCGGGGAAGAGATGTCCCCCCGTTCCCCCACCTGCTATGAGTAGCCTGACACCCCCTTCACTGTTCCGCTCCGATTCCATCTGCAGCCCTGTCTCACTCTGCCTTCCACCCTAACTGCGGTAAGAAGAGATATTCAGTATGATACCGATTGCCATCATACTCATCAGGAGTGATGTCCCGCCATAACTGAGAAAGGGCAGTACCAGACCCTTGGTCGGGATCAATCCCATGACGGCCGCCATGTTTACAAAGGCCTCCAGGACCAGGATGATGGTCAGTCCCGCCGCCAGCAGTGTGCCGAAGAGATCGGAGGCACTGAAAGAGATCATGAATCCCCTGACGATGAGAATGACAAATAACACGACAACGATACTGACCCCTATGAATCCCCCCTCTTCGGCAATGACGGAGAGGATAAAGTCGGTGTGCGGCTCGGGGAGATAGAAGAGTTTCTGCATGCCGTTTCCGATTCCCACGCCGAAGGTCCCGCCCGAACCGAAGGAGAGAAAGGACTGGATAATATGAAATCCCGAATTGGCGGGATCCTTCCAGGGATCGATGAAGGACAGCCATCGTTTCAGGCGATAACTCTCGCTCAGTATGAGCACCACGCCGACGGGGATGAAGAGCGATCCCAGCATGATGAGATGCAGCACCCTGCTGCCGGCCAGGTAAAACATTATCATGGCCACCATGACGATGATGACGGAGGTCCCGAAGTCGGGCTGAAAGAGTATGAGCGATATGATAATGGCCGTCACGGTGAGGGGGATAACGAATATGCGCGAAAACTGTTTCACATGCTTGATCTTCTTCGTCATGTAGTGTGCCAGGAATATCACCAGCGCCACCTTGACGACCTCCGTCACCTGGAAGGTGAATCCCCCTATCCTGAGCCACCGTGTGGCGCCGCCGGCCGTGACTCCCCAGCCGGGAATCAGGAGGAGGGAGAGGAGCAGGATCGACAGGACAATTCCGGCATAGGCGATCTTTTCCCAGTAACGGTAGGGAAACTTGGACAGGGCCACCATGGCAGCCAGCCCCATGAGTACGAAGAGTATCTGCCGTTTGAGAAAGTAGTATTCATCGAGAAACTTCTCAGACGCCAGGATGGAGCTGGAGCTGTAGATCATGACGGTACCGATGGTAACGAGCAGCAGTGTAACGATGGGAAGGATGATATCGGGCCGCTTCCTCTTTGCCTGAGACCGGTCATGCAACTGGACACGTTCATATGATGGTTTCACAGTCCCCTCACAATCTCCTTGAAATAGTCTCCCCTCTCCCGGTAATTGACGAACTCGTCAAAACTGGAGCACCCCGGCGAGAGGAGTATGACATCCCCGGGACGGGCACTTTCACAGGCCCTGTCCACTGCCCCCTTCACGTCGCTGACCCGTTCGGTATCGACGATGTCTCCTATGAAAGAACCGATCCGCTCCCTGGCCTCGCCGAAGAGGATCAGCTTCTTCACCTTCTCCTGTATCAACGGAGAGAGGCTGCCGAAATCTCCCCCCTTGTATCGTCCCCCCATGAGGAGAACAAGGGGACTGGAAAATGATTCCAGTGCCCGCTTCACGGCATCCACATTGGTTCCCTTGGAATCGTTATATATGCTGACACCCCCCTTTGACCGGACAAATTCCACCCGGTGCGGCATCCCTTCGAAGGCCTCCACGGCGGCAATGATGGAGGCGGGCGGGCATCCGCACCGCCTCGCAGCCACTATGGCGGCCATGATATTTTCAAGGTTGTGCACCCCCGGTATCTTCACGCCGGCGGTGGGATACTCCTCCGGTATCCCCCCTTCGTCGCCGTACCGCAGCAGCGGGCCGTCGAGAGAGATCCCCTCGTTGAGCCGCTTCGATGAACTGAACTGCACGACGTCCGCCCTGATCCGGCGGACCATCCCCTCAGACAGCGGGTCATCGGCGTTGAGAATGGCGAGATCGCCGGGCCCCTGCCGGGCAAAGATCCGCTCTTTCACCGACACATATTCCTCAAAACTGCCGTGATAATCGAGATGATCGTCACTGGCATTGAGGAGCATGGCCACAGAGGGACGGAATGCATCCACCCACTGGAGCTGAAAGCTGCTTACCTCCACGACCAGGTAATCCGCCCGCTCCCCTCTATCGACGTACTCGATGAGGGGGATCCCTATATTACCGCCGACAAAGACCCTTCTACCGCATGCCTTGAGGATCTCGCCGATGAGTTTCGTCGTCGTCGTCTTGCCGTTGGTCCCCGTGATGGCGATGACGGGCTCCGCCAGATACCGGAAGGCAAGCTCTATCTCACTGATGACGGCACGACCGCTGGCGGCACCTTCCACCAGCAGTTCATGGGAGGGGGGGACACCGGGAGAGGGTATGATCATGTCGATCCCGGACAACAGATCAGGGGTGTGGGCACCCAGGACGAACCGCACCGGCAGGTCTTTCAGCGCATCCATATTCTCCTGTACCTCGGAGGCCGGTTTGCTGTCGGTGACGGACACCAGGGCACCCCGCCCCGCCAGGAACCGGGCAAGGGCCGTCCCCGTCCTGCCGAGACCGACAACGAGTATGTTCTTTCCTCTTACATCCATGCTACCTCACCGACCCCACGGTATCTCCTACCTCAGTTTCAACGTACTGATCGCAATCAGCGCCAGGATAATGGAAATAATCCAGAACCGTACGATGACCTTGGGTTCCGCCCACCCGTTCAATTCAAAATGGTGATGGAGGGGTGCCATCCTGAAGATCCTCTTCCCGCTGGACATCTTGAACCATCCTACCTGAAATATGACGGAGATCGTTTCAATGACAAACATCCCCCCCACGATGGCAAGGATGATCTCCTGTTTTGTCATGATCGCTATCGTCCCCAGGGCACCCCCCAGCGACAGGGACCCCACATCACCCATGAAGATCTGGGCGGGATAGGTGTTGTACCAGAGAAACCCGATGCCCGCCCCCACCATGGCGCCGCAGAAGACGGTCAATTCGCCCGCGCCCGCCACATAGGGTATCTGCAGGTATCCCGCTATCTTTATATTCCCCGTCAGATAGGCGAAGAGGAGATAGGTGGCAAAGCAGATGGTGGCCGGACCGATGGCGAGGCCGTCGAGACCATCGGTGAGATTGACGGCATTGGCGGCACCGACGATGATGAAGGTCGAAAAGATGATGTATCCCCACCCGAGATCGGGCATGACGGACTTGAAAAAGGGAATCGTCACGTTTGAATTGAAGTCCGGTTTCATGTAGAGGAGCATACTGACCACCAGCGCTATGATCACCTCGCCGATCAGTCGCCGCTTTCCCGATGTCCCGTTGCTGCTCCTGCTCACCAGTTTCTTGTAATCGTCCCAGAATCCTATCAGTCCGAAACCGACGGTCACCATGAGGACGAGCCATATGTAATCCGTGTCGAGTCGCGCCCAGAGGATGGTGGAGACGACGACGGAAAATATTATCAGCATACCCCCCATGGTGGGCGTTCCCTCTTTTGACAGGTGCGAATCGGGACCGTCATCCCGTATGGGCTGGTTGATCTGGAGGGACTGCAGCTTGGCGATGAGCCAGGGACCCAGGAAGAAACAGATGACGAGGGCGGTAATGGTCGCATAGATGGTCCTGAAGGTTATATATCGAAAGACATTGAGATACGAATAGGTATCACTGAGAGGATATAAGAGGTGGTATATCATGGATTAATCCTCCCCAAAGGCATCGGTGATAGCCTGCACATAGGTTTCCATTCGCATCCCCCTCGATCCCTTGACCAGGATGGAATCCCCCCTGCGCACAGACCCGGTGAGCCGATCCACCACCCCGCCGGGTGTGACGGGATAGGTGATCCGGTCTCTCGGCATTCCCTCCGCCTCTGCCCCCTTCAGGACGGACCGGACGAGATCCCCCGTCAGAAAGATCCTGTCGACACCCCGCCGGGCCATCAACCGCCCCATCTCTTCATGCCACGCGGCGGCGCCGTCTCCAAGCTCCAGCATATCGCCCATGACGATCATGGCGGCATGGTCACCCTTCATTGCATGCACCGTCTCGATGGCCTCCCGTGTCGATACGGGATTGGCGTTGTAGGAATCATCGATGAGCACAACACCGTTTTTCAACGGGCGGAGACTCATCCGCCCCGGCAGTTGCCTGAATGCCTCCAGTCCCCGGCATATCTGATCATACTCGATATCCAGTGCCCACGAGCAGGCAGCGGCGGCCAGGGCGTTGCACACGTTGTGTCTCCCCGGCAGGGCGATCCGGACCCGCTCGTTTTTCCCCGCCAGGGCAAGGCGGAAACCGGTCCCCCCCGCTGCCTCGACGGTGATATCTTCGGCACGGACGAGACTGTCGCCGGTCATGCCATAGGTGACGCTCTTTCCCGTCCATCGCTCCTGCATGGCACAGACGGCGGGATCGTCCCTGTTTATGACGGCCACACCGTCGCTCCTCATGATGCGAAAGAGATCCCCCTTCTCCCGGGCCACCAGATCGACAGACTGCAACCCCTCCAGATGGGCGGGACCGACATTGGTCACGATACCGATGTCGGGGGCCGCGATCTCCGTCAGCCTCTCGATCTCACCCCTCCGGTTGGTCCCCATCTCGACGACGACGACCTCGTGGCGGTCATGCATCCGGAGAAGGGTCAGGGGAAGACCGATAAGGTTATTGAAATTGCCCTTGTTTTTTAAGACGTTCCGGGAAAACGAAAGGATCGAGGACACCATCTCCTTGGTTGTCGTTTTCCCGGAACTGCCCGTCACTGCTACAACAGGGACATTGAACTTCTTTCTCCAGAAGGCGGCCATATCGCCCAGGGCCTGCACCGTGTCGTCCACAGCGATGACGGGGACATCGCCGGCGACGTCTTCGATCCGTGCCCGCTGTCCCCTCTCGATCATGACACCGGCCGCACCTCCCCGGACCGCCTGTCCCACAAAATCATGGCCATCAAAGTTGTCTCCCCTGACGGCGACAAAGAGATTGCCTCGATCCATGTCCCGGGAATCGATGGACACCCCCTCGCAGCAGGTCTCCGGCGCACCACTGAGGAGCTCTCCCCCCGTAGCGCGTGCTATGTCTCCTGCCGCCAGTGATGGCGCCCCGTCCTTCATGGCTCCCCCTCTTCCACTTTCCGCCTGGCAAGGGCTTCCCGCGTGACGACCCTGTCGTCGAAGGAGACCCGCCTGCTGCCCAGGATCTGATAGTCTTCATGCCCCTTTCCGGCAATCAAGACGATGTCGGAGGGGGCTGCCATGGACAGGGCCAGTTCAATGGCCTCCCTGCGGTCGGGCATGACCGTGTATCCCCTGCCGTTCCGGTTTTCATAGAGACGACGGGCGTCATATCTCTCCATGGCAACGTCGGTAATTCCCGCCATAATGTCGTCTATGATGGCCAGGGGATCTTCCGTCCGGGGATTATCGGAGGTAATAATGGCGATGTCACTGAGCCCTGTGGCGACCTTCCCCATGGGTGCCCGTTTGGTTCGATCCCTGTCGCCGCCGCACCCGAAGACGGTGATAATCTTCCCTTCCCTGAAGGCGGCCAGATTCTCCAGGGCCCGTTTCAGGGCATCCTCGGTATGGGCATAGTCCACAAAGACTGCCGGCTCACCGGGACCGGTGACCCGTTCAAGACGGCCGGGAATAGTCCGCACCGCTGCTATCCCGTCGGCAATGTGCTGACCCGATATCCCCAGTGACAGTGCGGCCGCCGCCGCCGTCAGGATGTTGGCCAGGTTGAACTTCCCGATCATCGACGATACCACATCGAAGGCCGCACCCGGGCCCCGTATGCCGGCCCTGATTCCCTCCATGGACAGTGACGATGCGGTAACGGAGACATGGGCGGTCCGCTCCAGGGAAAAGACAACCGCCTGCGATCCCGCCTTTTCGATGATCTGCATGCCCCAGGGGTCATCACCATTGATGACCTGCCTCCCCCGGGGGATCAGTTCCTCGATGAATCGCCGCTTCACGGCAAAGTAGTTTTCCATGGATCCGTGATAATCGAGGTGTTCACTGGTCAGGTTGGTAAAGATGCCCATATCGAAGTCACAGTCATCGACGCGATTGAGATCGATGGCATGTGAAGAGACCTCCATCACTGCATGGGTGACACCTGCATCGGCCATGTCTCTCAGGACCCGGTGGAGATCCACCGATTCGGGAGTCGTATTGAGGGCCGGCAAGACCTGCCCGCCGTAGCGATAATTGATGGTCCCGATGACGCCTGTCGCGCAGCCCGCCTCCCGCAGGATCGATTCGAGCAGATAGGAAACCGTCGTCTTTCCATTGGTTCCCGTGATCCCGATGAGGCAGAGCTCCCCCGAGGGATTGCCGAAAAATCTCTTCCCGAGCTGCCCCATGGCACGGCGGCAGTTGCTTACCTGCAACGACGTTACCCCCGGCAGGGGGGCACGGTCCCCTTCATGGACGACACAGACCGCCCCCCGTCGCACCGCATCGTCGATGAAGTCATGTCCATCGTATCTGAGTCCCGGCACGGCCACGAAGAGCGACCCCCCGGTGCAGCGCCCCGAATCGTAGCAGATGTCTGAGACATCGATGGTCATGTCACCCTGTGACGCCAGGATGTCCATGCCGGCTGTAAGGTCAGAAATTCTCATTGGCCCCTCACAGATCCCTTCTCAAACACGACATGCATGGCCTGATACTCACCCCTCGGGAATCCCGCTTTCGGCTTTTGACTCACCGCCCATCCCGTTCCCGAGATCTCCACGTCGATCCCCATGTCACGAGAGACCTGCAGGACCTCTCTCACCGACATCCCCCGCACGTCGGGAATCACAGATCCATCCAGTTCCATCTCGGGGATCACGCCCTCACCGGCGGATACACGGACGATCTCCATCACCCGTGCACCTCTGTCGGCAACGACCTCTCTGAGCTCGATGTCGCGGCTGAAGCGGCGCAGGATCTGTTCGGAGATGCTCTTGAAGACAGGGGCCGCCGCCTCTCCCCCCCATTTCTGTTCCTTCGGTTCATCGAGCATGACAAAAATGGACATACGGGGATTCTGCGCGGGCAGGAATCCCACAAAGGATGCCACTATCTTTTCCGACGAGTACCGCCCCTCGGAAAAATCGAATTTCTGAGAGGTTCCCGTTTTGCCCGCCACGGCAACGTCATCCATGCGGGCACGTCTCCCCGTACCACCCTCAACGACCTCGGCCATGATGGACCTGACCCGTTCCGCCGTCACGGGTGATACGACCCGTCGCACCACAGCCGGTTTGAATTCGCTGATCACCGCTCCATTCTTGTCTATCATGCCCTTGACGACATGCGGTTTCATCAGCACGCCGTGATTGGCAATGGCCGAAATGGCCGTCAGGAGCTGTATCGCCGTCACCGAGATACCCTGACCGAAGGCTATGGTGGCGAGGTCCACATCGGTCCAGTGGTCGCTGTGCCGCAGGATACCCCGGACTTCGCCGGGGAGATCGATGCCCGTCTTCGCACCAAAACCGAATTTCTTTATGTATTCGTAGTACTGATCCTTACCCAGCCGCGCTGCAAGCTTGGCGGACCCGATGTTACTCGAATATTTCAGGACCTCACGAAGGGTCAGTTCCTCGAATTTCTGCAGCAGTGCCTCATTGATCGTGATGTCTCCCACCTGATATGACCCATTTCCACAGTCGATCAGATCGGTCTCTTCCGCGATGCCCTCTTCGAGGATTGCTGCGGCAAGGACGGGCTTGAAGATCGAACCGGGATCAAAGACATCGGTGACCGCCCTGTTTCTGAAGGAATCCTGCGAATACCGGGAAAAGGCATTGGGATTGAAGCGGGGCATGTTCGCCATGGCAAGCACCTCACCGGTACGGGGATCCATGACGATGACCGTTCCCCCCTTTGCATCGGCCCGCTTGACGGCCTGGAGCAGTTCGGTCTCGACGATGTACTGTATCTTGCTGTCGATGGTGAGAATGAGGTTGCTCGTCCCCGTCCCCTTCAGGGTCCCCCGAAAATCCTTTCCATAGAGCCTCGTCCCCCGGGCATCCCGTCTCCAGAGCGCCTTGTCGGGCACATTCTTGAGAAAACTGTCATATTTCAGTTCCAGCCCCTCCAGGCCACTGGAATCGAAACCGGAAAATCCGATGAGATGGGACGCCAGTTCCTTGTGGGGATAAAAGCGCTTCGGTTCCCGGATCAGATGGACGCCCTCCAGATTGAGCCCGCCGATCAGCTTCGCCTGCTTCGGTGATATCTGGCGGGCAATCCAGCAGAAATTTTTCGCCTTCGTCAGTTTGTCCATGACCGTGTTCTCACGAACATAGAGGGTCGATGAGAGCTTCTCCGAGATTCCTTTGATATCTCCAATCTTCGAGGGATCGGCATAGACGGAATCAACGAGGATAGTCGCCGCCAGTTCCTGCCCGTTTCTGTCGATAATCGTTCCCCGCTCGGTGTGGAGCGCCAGTTTCCTCGTATGCTGCCTGTCAGCCATTGCCTTCAGTGCCTGCCCCGACATGATCTGAAGCTGGAATGCCCTCGATATGAGCGCAATGAACAGTATGAGGGAAAATCCGAGGATCGTGGCAAGCCTGAATCTCAGCCATTTTTTTGATTTTCCAGTCATCGCACAAACACCACCTGATCTTTTCCGGGATAGTACATTCCCAGTTTTGTCCTGGCGATTTTCTCAATCCGGGACGCAGTCTGCAGCGACTCTCTCTCCACCTTCAGGCGCCTGTTCTCCTCCATAAGGCCGTCCCGTACCGACATCTCACTGGCTATCTCATAATTGAGTCTCGTTATCTTTATATGAAACCACACATAGATGAGGGCTATGGACATAAAGACCAGCGCCACGACGATGCACTGTGACAGTTTTGGTCTCAATCTCATCGATCTTCCCTTCGACGCCATCCCTCAGATCCTCTCCGCCACTCGCAACTTAGCGCTTCTGGCCCTCGGATTTTTCAGGATCTCTTCCGGTGAGGGCGTTACCGGCTTCCTGGTAATGACCTTCAGTTTCGGCTTTCGTCCGCAGATGCACACCGGGAGATCGGGGGGACAGATACACCCCTTCGCCCAGGAACGAAAGGCATTCTTGACGATCCTGTCTTCCAGTGAATGGAAGGATATCACCGCAAAGATCCCGCCCGGATGCAGGACATCGATGCCACCGTTCATCGCCTCGTGGAGATGTGCCAGTTCATCATTGACGGCCATGCGAATGGCCTGGAATGTCTTCGTTGCCGGGTGTATTTTTCCCCTCTTAGACTTCTCCGACGTGGCACCGAGAACGATACGGGCAAGTTCACCCGTCGTCCTGATGGGAGATACCTTCCGTCTCGCGAGAACCGCCTTGACAATTCTTGCATACCGCATCTCTTCACCATACTCCCGCAGAATCGTTCTCAACCTGTCCCCGGTAGACCCATTGACGACATCGGCAGCCGTCAGCGTGCCCTGCCGGTTCATTCTCATATCGAGGGGGGCATCGTGGGAAAAACTGAATCCCCGATCGGCCTGTTCAAGCTGATGTGACGACACCCCCAGATCGAGGAGAATCCCATCGACCGTCTCTATGCCGAGCCCCGCCAGTATGGCCCCCAGCTCCGAGTAGTTTCCCCGTACCAGGACTGCCCTGTCGCCATAGTCGGCAAGGGCCCGCTCCGATTCCTCCAGGGCGTCGTCGTCGAGATCGATGCCGACGAGCCTGCCGTCGGGGGCCGAGCATCTCAGTATCTCGCCGGCGTGACCTCCTCCCCCGAGTGTCCCGTCCAGGTACACACCCCCCGGCCTGCACTTCAGGGAAGTCACTGCCTCAGAGAGCATAACCGACCTGTGAAACGACGATTTCATTATATCCCCAGCAAATCCGCCACAGTGTCAATGAAACTGTCAGAATTCTCAGATGTTACTTTCAGATTCTCCTCAAACTCTTCTCTGTTCCATATCTCTATCGTCTTGACCATTCCCGCCAGAACGATGTCTCTCTCAAGCCGCGCACGCTGCCTGAGAGCGGGAGGTATGAGGATCCTCCACTGCGAGTCGAGGGTACAATCAACGGCACCGGACATAAAATAGCGCTGAAATGCGCGTATCTCTTTTTTCAGGATGGAATGTTGTTTCGCCTTCTCTTCTATGACACTCCATTCGTCATAGGGAAGAATGAGCAGGTAATTATCGAGACTGGTTACGACCAGACGTTTATCATCTTTTTCCTTGAATACCTCCCGGAGTTTGGCGGGCAAAATTATCCTGCCTTTTCCATCGATCGTATGGTAATATTGACCTCGAAAGACAGACACCGGGTGTTCCTCCTCTCCACTACAGTCCACTTCACTCCACTTTAATTGGACTATAAAGGGGTGCAATTGCTTTGTCAAGTAAAAAATTTCGTTATTTTCTTCTTTTTATTTGATAAGTTATCACTGCTTTGTTGTGACTCTTCAGATTTGATGAAAAGTGGTGGGTCCCATCATTTTTCGAAACAAAGTAGAGGTAATTGACGGGTGCCGGATAGAGGGCCGCCAGCAGGGCATCCATACCGGGATTACATATCGGTCCCGGCGGCAATCCTCCTATCTGATAGGTGTTGTAGGGGGTCTTTTCCTCGAGGTGTCTCTTCTTTAAATTGCCATCGAACTCTTCAATACCGTAAATGACCGTGGGGTCACTCTGCAGCCTCATCTTCCGCTTCAACCGATTGTGGAAAACGGCGGCTACCAGGGGTTTTTCATCTCTTTTCCCTCCCTCCTTTTCGATTATGGATGCAAGTGTCACTATCTCATCCACGGTAAAGCCCAGTTTCTCTGCCTCCTTCTTCATCTCCGTGGTTATCCTGCTCCGGAACTGATCGACCATGAAGGTGATCACCCTCCCCTCATCCATCGATCGGCTGAAGACATAGGTGTCGGGGAACAGATACCCCTCGGCACTCGCCCGCGGTATGTCGAGCGACGAGAGGAATGTCCTGTCACGGGCAAGTGTAAGGAATCGCTCTTCATCGACGATCTCCCTGGCGGCAAGACGCGCAGCGATCTGACGCAGGGTAAACCCTTCAGGAATGGCAATGCGATAGCCCTTGACCCGTCCCTCCATCAGCCTGTCCAGTATGTCCTGCGGGGTCATCGAACTGTTCAGTTCATATTCACCGGCCCTGATACGTTTCGGGGCATCCTTGACATATGCCAGGAGGAGAAAGTACTGTCGCCGGCCGATCAGTCCGGCCTCGTCCAGGAGATCGACGACGGCAGAGAAATTGCTTCCCCGGACTATGGCGATCTCCACATCTCTGCCCGCGGCATCGACGGGATTGCCGGCATAGCTGCAGAAGGCCGCAGACAATGCCGTCACGACAAGGGCGACGATCGCACAGAGTATGATCCCGTACCTCTTGAAAAATATCATCGCGGCAGGTCTTCCGCTTTCTCTCGATTGCGGCCGTCGAGGTATCCCTGAAGAATGATGGTGGCGGCCACCTTGTCCACCACATCTCTTCGCTTTCTGCGCTTCACCTTCGCCTCACTGAGCATGGCTTCCGCCTCCTTCGTCGAGAGGCTTTCATCCCACGGTATCACCGGTACCGACAGATGGGACCGGAGTATCTCTGCGTATTTCGATACCTTTTCACACTGGATACCCTCGGTACCGTCGAGCCGCAGGGGGTATCCGATCACCACGGTCTCCACACCGTATTCGTCTACCAGACGGGCTATCCGTTCCATGTCCCGCGGACGTCCCTTTCTCGTTATCGTGGTGAGTCCCTGGGCCGTCATGCCCAGTTCGTCACTGAGGGCAACACCGATCCGCCTGCTTCCATAATCGAGGGCGAGTATCCTCATGTACTGTTCCTGACTCCACCGGGGACGGCACGCAGGCCGATGGCACAACGGCCGCGGGCACGCCCGGAAATTTCTCCTAAGACGCTAACATATTTCCAGAAACTTTACCAATCGAAATACCGTGACTGACTGTTCAGGGCCATCGCTTTCCCCGCGGCAACCCTGCACCGGTCACTGCAGACCGCTGCCGGTCATGCCATTCCCTATCATGCGATGATTCTAAAACGTCATCCCCCTTCATTTCCTGTTGTACCAACATGAAGATTTTGGTAACGTTGATCAGTGACAACCACTGCGGACGACAGGAATGATTGCCCCATGAAACACATTATCCTCGGCACAGCAGGCCATGTCGATCACGGCAAGACGGCACTGATCAAGGCCATTACCAACGTAGATACAGACAGGCTGAAGGAAGAAAAGGAGCGGGGCATTACCATAGAACTGGGCTTCGCTCCCCTGACGCTGAAAAGCGGCCAGCGGGTGGGAATCATCGATGTGCCGGGTCATGAAAAATTTGTCAAGAACATGGTCGCCGGCGCCGGCGGCATCGACGTGGTCATCATGGTCATTGCCGCCGATGAAGGGATCATGCCGCAGACGCGAGAACATCTGGAGATATGCCAGCTCCTGGCAGTCAGACAGGGTATCGTCGCCCTGACCAAGACCGACATGGTCGATGATGACTGGCTTGAACTCGTGCACGATGACATCACGAATTTCCTTGACGGCACCTTTCTGGCCGACGCCCCCGTCATACCTGTCTCTTCCGTTACGGGGTCGGGCATCGACGACCTCCTCGATGCGCTGAACGGGGTCGTTGAAGACACGGAAGAACATACCCTGTCCAGTTTCTTCAGGCTCCCCGTGGATCGAGTCTTCACCATGAAGGGCTTCGGAACGGTGGTGACGGGGACACTCATATCGGGTACCACCGCGGTGGGTGACACCATCGACGTGCTCCCCCACGGTACCCGGGCAAAGATCAGGGGCCTCCAGGTCCATAACGAGACCGCCGGGCAGGCCATGGCGGGACAGCGGACGGCCATCAATCTGCAGGGGATAAGCAAATCCACCATAGAAAGGGGCGATCTCCTCGCCTGCACCGGCACCTTCGAACCCTCCAACCGCTTCGATGTCCTCTTCACCTATCTGCCCAGCGCAAAGACAAAGATCAAGGACCGGTCGCTGGTTCGATTCCACATCGGCACGGCACAGGTCCTGGCACGGATCATACTGCTGGACAAAAAGGTGATCGAACCGGGAGAAGATGTCTATGCCCGGATATATCTGGAATCCCCCGTGGCGGCCATGGCGGGAGACCGGTTCGTCATCCGGAGTTACTCACCCATTACGACCATCGGCGGAGGCAAGATCCTCGATCCCCTGGTCGTCAAAAAGAGGCAACCGGGACAGACCCTCCTCGACCAGCTGGAACGACTGGACGGGGGAGACGAGAGAGACCGGACGGCCGTCATCCTGACACGGGCCGGGCTCACCGGCATATCGGACCGGCGGCTCTCGGTGAGAACGGGCATCACCCTGAAGAGGCAGCGGAAGATACTGGAGGAGATGTTCTCGAGAGGGGAGGCAATCCTCATCGAGCGGGACCCGCAGAAGGTCATGTCGCCGCAGATCTATGGGGAACTCCAGCAGCGCATCCTGCGGGAGGCGGGGGACTACCATGAACGATTTCCCCTGAAAGAGGGATTTCTCAAGGAGGAACTCCGCATATCCACGGGTGGGTTCATCGACCAGCCCCTCTTTAACAGGGCACTGAGGGACCTCGAGGGGGACGGAAAGATCGTGGTGGCAACGGACAAGATCCGTCTCGCCGATCACACCGTCGACCTGAGGGGCGATCTCGAAGAGCTGAAGGGGGAGATAGAGGCACTCTATGATGCGGCCGGCCTCACCCCCCCGGCGACGAAGGATGTGCTGTCGCACTTTCCCGGCGGAAAGGGCGAGACGGCGAACATCCTGGCCGTCCTCGTCACCGACGGCACCCTTGTCAAGATCAATGAAGGGATGTATTTTCACCGGGGGGCCATCGATGATCTGGAACGACGATACCGGGACCTCCTCACGGAACAGGGGGAATCATCGCCGGCGGCCTTCCGCGATCTCACGGGGCTCTCGCGCAAGTATACCATTCCCCTGATGGAATATTTCGACAAGACAAAGCTGACGATGCGCGTCGGTGACCGGCGCGTATTGCGGGGACGGAACAATGAATGACCGAAGGGCTGCAGGAACGGGTGACAGTGTGCATACAAAAAGGATCTACGTAGAGGACATCCATCCGGGAGACAGGATCGATGACACCTTTCTCGTCATTGAAAAGAACATGGCATCTTCCCAGAAGGGCAATCCCTATCTGGCACTCAAACTGCGCGACAAGACGGGGGACGTGGACGGACGTGTCTGGGACAACGCCGTCGTACTGAACGATCGCTTCAGGAGGGGAAACGTCATAGGCATACAGGCACGGGCAATCAGTTACCGCAACGTCATACAGTTGTCTATTGCGGACCTGGAACATGTCGATGAGTCCCGCTTCAATCCCGCCGACTACTTCCCCTCGTCAAAGATGGACACGGAGGAGATGTTCGCGGCACTGATGGCCTTTGTGGAGACCATGGAGACAGCACCACTGAAGGCCCTGCTGAAAAAGATCTTCAGCGATGGGGACATCGCCTTTGCCTTCAAAAACGCCCCCGCCGCCAAGGGGTTTCATCATTTCTACATCGGCGGCCTGCTGGAGCACACGCTGTCGGTCACACAACTGCTGGACCAGGTGGCCGCCCACTACAGCGAGACGCACCGGGATCTCATCATCACCGGCGGCATACTGCACGACATCGGAAAGACGAGGGAACTGTCCTTCAGCAAGATGATCGATTACACCGACGAGGGGAGACTCATCGGCCATATCATGCTGGGCATCGAAATGGTCAATGAAAAGATGGCCCTCATCGAAGACTTTCCGCCGCAACTGGCGATGGAACTGAGACATATCATGCTGAGCCATCACGGCGTACTGGAGTATGGCTCTCCCAAGCGCCCCAAGACACTGGAGGCCCTCATCGTCAACTTCGTCGACGATCTGGATGCCAAGGTCAACGCCTTCCAGACATCCATCGAGAACGCCACCGACAGGGAATCGGACTGGACGCCCTATCACCGGCTCCTGGAGCGATTCATATACAAGGGGGGCTCCACTCCCGACGAGTAGGGCCACCGTGACGGGCGATCACCGGCATCGAGAGACGGCGGGCGCATCTGCCCCTGTCGTCAGGCCTTCGAGTAATCCCTTTCTCCGAAGATCGCCCTTCCCACCCGCACGATGGTGGCACCCTCCTCGACGGCCACGGCATAGTCTCCCGTCATCCCCATGGAGAGCTCGTCCATACGCACATGCTCCATATCGGCCTCGACGATCCTGTCACGCAGTTCCCGGAGGGCGATAAAATAGGGCCGCGCCCCCTCGGGGTCGTCGAACCAGGGGGGCATCGTCATGAGTCCCCTGATGGAGAGGTGCTCCAGACGTGATACCTCACGGACGAGGTCGATGGCGCCTTCCCTGTCGACACCGCTCTTCGATTCCTCACCGGCCAGGCTGACCTCGATGAGGACCTTCATGGTACTGCCCGCCAGTCCGGCCCGCTTGTCGAGTTCCCTGGCAAGGCCGATGCGATCGACGGAATGGATCATGTCGAAGAGCCTCACGGCATATTTTGACTTGTTGCTCTGGAGGTGGCCGATGAGATGCCACGCCACGTCGGCGCCCATCTTTTCGATCTTCCGCTTCGCCTCCTGGACATAATTTTCTCCGATAATGTCAACGCCGGTCTCTATCGCCTCCATGATCCGCTCGTCGTCTACCGTCTTCGTCACCGCCATGAGCCGCACA
>Ga0272441_10008398_pt1 | contig 16348 bp, 13 predicted proteins | sample SSMProp6N_FD_193582 | JGI IMG/M metagenome (GOLD analysis project Ga0272441, IMG submission 193582) | Marine sediment archaeal communities from Little Sippewissett salt marsh, Falmouth, MA, United States - SSM-Prop-6N | ecosystem: Environmental > Aquatic > Marine > Wetlands > Sediment ... | reverse complement strand
CTCTGGGGAAAAATTTATGTAGTTCGTTTATTGCCTTGATATTTTAAAAAAACCGGAGATGATTTGCTTATCGAAATTTCATGTTACCACATTTAATCAAGATGTGAAAGATATAGTATCTTTTACAAACCTCTATGAACGAGCTGAACGCAGATATCCGCTGATTTACACCTTAATGGAATATATTTTTTTGTAGCGTGTGTAAAAATAATAAAAATAAGTAGTTATGAAGACTAACGTATTGACTGTTGTCAATTATTTATATATTATGAAATATAATAAGAAAGTAGTTTTATTAGGTTGTCTATGTTCAACGCTGATTTGCACATCATGAGGAGAGACATCGCTTGTTTTCCATGGATTTCTTTTCACATAATACGTTCGTTCCGAGATGTTGCTGTTCAGTATCTTATTCGGTGCAAGCATTATTTTACGGCTGCCTATGCGAGTGCTGTGTTTGTGACTACATCCGGAATTAGGTTGGGAAAAACGAGAAAAGGGCAGCTATCAAATAACGGAGGTGAAACATGACGGATTACGACGCGGTTGTGATCGGTGCTGGAAACGGGGGGTTGGGTGCCGCTTGCCAGCTGGCGCTCAAAGGGGTCAAGGTTCTTGTACTCGAGCAACACAATCTGCCGGGCGGTTTTGCAAGCAGTTTTGTGCGTGGGCGGTTTGAATTCGAGACAGCCCTGCATATCCTCTGCGACTATGGACCTCCCGACAACAGAGGCAATGTCAGGAAGTTTTTCGATGAAATCGGTCTGGACCTGGAACTGGTGCCGGTGCCGGATGCCTACCATTTTATCCTTGAGGATGAAGGTGTGGATGCGGTTATGCCGGTAGGTGTGGAGGAATACATCAGTGCAGTAGAAAACGAAGTGCCAGGCAGCCGTGAGCCGCTGACAAAATATCTTGATTTATGCAAGGAGGTGCTGGATGCACTCAACTACCTGGCGGCTTCCAAAGGTAATGCCGACAAAAAGGTGCTGCGAACAAGGTATGCCAACTTTCTGAAAACCGCGGCATACTCGGTTCAGGAGGTAACCGATAAGTTCAATCTTACGCAGGGGACAAAAAATCTGTTGTATCCATACTGGCTCAATATCGGGCCGCCGGTCAGCCGGCTCAATTTTACTATCTGGGCCGCGTTTTTATATAAGTACCTGACACAGGGAGGGTATTTGCCCCGCCATCGTTCACATGAGTTGGTGTCTTCTCTGGAGGCTCGCGCCAGGGTGTTGGGGGCGGAATTTCAGTACAACACGCGGGTTTCCGGTATCCTGGTCAAAAACGGCAGGGTTACAGGAGTGGAGACATCCCAGGGCGATGTATTTACTACCAGCCATGTTATCTGTAATGCTTCGCCTACGTTGGCCTACAACAAGCTTATCTATCCCAAGAGTGAAGTGCCCGAGATTGCCTACAAGTATATAAATTCACGCAAACACAGTTTGGGGGTGTTGCAGCTTTGTATGGGGCTCGATGCACCGGCAGATGAAATCGGGCTTAAGACTTATGGCTATTTCATTGCCCCGCATGTGGATACCGAAAAACTCTACGAATCGTTCTATCGTTGCGAGACTCCACTCGTGCAGGCCGCGACCTGTCTGAACAACGCACTGCCGGACTGTTCGCCTCCAGGTACCTGCATCCTGTCTTCAACCTGCCTGATCCACCCAGAAGCCTGGGCCAATGTAAGACCTGAAGATTATTATAATGTCAAAACAAGAATGGCCGAAGGCCTTATCAATCAGTTCGAGCGCGCCACGAGACTTTCAATCCGTGATCATATCGAAGAGATCGAAATCGCCACACCCGAAACCTATGCCCGCTACACCGGTACTTACAACGGTATTGTTTACGGCTACGAGGTGGAATCATGGGATTCTATCATTCCGCGTATGATGTCGATCCAGGATGAAAAATACGTTGACGGGCTGTACTTTGCAGGCGGGTTTTCATTCCGGGCACTGGGGTTCAGCAGCTCAATGCTCTCGGGACAGGCAACCGCACTGCTTACACTAAAAGAAATGGGGGTGGAGTGATGAAATTCTCAGTACGATTCGGCTTGCTTGATCTGTTGGCCTTCAAGAATCTGGTGCCTGGGCGTAAAAAGAGAATTCAGAGAGCATCGGCTAGGCCTATTACTTCTGATCCGGTCGGCGACCTGGTCAAAAATCTGCATCCGGAGGAGCTCCATTTGATCATTGATGAGGTTCGACAGGAAACGGTATCAACCAGGACCTTCCGGCTTGTGCCGGATCCCGAAAGCGGAACCAGATCCTTGCCATATTTTCGGGCCGGACAATACCTGAGCTTCAAGGTTGCAGTAAACGGTGTAACCGTCACCCGTCCGTATTCTATTTCATCTTCACCCAATCAGGCACTCAATGATGGGTTTTATGAGATTACAATCCGCAAACCCGAGAATGGATTCTTAAGCAATCATGCCTGGGAAAACTGGAGCAAGGGAACAAATCTGGTAACATCGGGACCATGCGGATTCTTTTATTACGAACGTCTGCGCGACAGCGATGATATCGTGGCCCTGGCAGGCGGCAGCGGAATTACCCCGTTTCGTTCCATGATCCGCGATTTTCTGGAAAAGGACAGCGATATAAAGTTTACCCTGATTTACGGTACCAGGACCCCGGATGACATTATCTTTTATGAAGAACTCAAAGAATTCGAGCAGAAAGCTCCTGGCAAAATCAAGATCCATGTTGTCTGCAGCGAGCCCGATGATTGTTGGACCGGGCCCACAGGATTTCTAAACGCTGAATGTATCCGCAACCTGATCGGCGATATCAGCGGCAAAAGCTTTTTCATCTGCGGCCCGCAGCTGATGTATGCAATGCTGGATACTCAATTGCAAGAATTCAATCTTAAGGCCAGGAGAATCCGACGCGAGGTTATGGGGCAGATTGCCGATATCATCAGCCACGATGGGTTTCCCCAGGAAGTGGCAGACAAGACTTTTCGGCTTACAGTTCGGATGGGAAATGAAATAAAAGAACTCCCTGCTGCGGCTCGAGAGACCGTTTTAGTTGCCATGGAACGGGCCAATCTGGTACCGCCTTCGCAATGCCGCTCGGGTGAATGCGGCTTCTGCCGGTCCCGTTTGATTGCAGGCGATGTGTGGGTCAGCCCGGAAAATGACGGACGGCGAGGTGCCGACCATATCTACGACTTTTTCCATCCCTGTTCGTCGTATCCTTTGAGTGATCTGGAAATCGAGATTCCAAGACCGGTGTAGATGTTTATATGTGTTCGACAACACGGCTGTCCGGATTTTATCGGGCAGCCATTCAACTTTAGTTTTTTACCTGGGGTAGCGAGGCGTTTTATCTGCGATGAGGTTGCCAAGTTAATCCCGGTTGTCGAATACGCGTTTTGATTTTTTGGTGGTTCTGGGCAGAGTGTTATAATCAACCAACTCAACGCTACCCTTTACCAGCAGGGCCTTGCGCAGTTCACTCTCGGCCTTTCCAACGACCTGTGCATCCTTGGCCGGATTTGCGTTTTTAGACCGTTCGACCTTAATTTTCATGTAGTCCTTGCCGTCGTCCTTACGGTCCAGATAGATCTGGTATTCGCTGCCGATACCATCCTGCCTGGAGAGGATTTCTTCGATATGGCTGGGGTAGATATTCACAGCACGGATGATGAACATGTCATCAGAACGTCCCGTGATGCGGTCATGTCTTGGAAGGGGGGACCCGCACGGGCAGTCTCCCGGGATCAAACGGGTCATGTCGCGCGAGCGGTACCTGATCAATGGTGCACCTTCTTTGCGCAGTGTGGTATAGACCATTTCGCCCACTTCGCCATCCAGAACCGGTTGCAATGTTTGAGGGTCGATAATTTCCAGAATATAGTAATCGGCCCAGTAGTGAATTCCGCAGTGGTGCCTGCAGTCCAGTCCGGTACCGGGGCCGTATACTTCCGTCAGACCGGGAATATCGAAGACATGCTCGGCTCCGAACAGGTACCGGATTTTGCCCCGCATGGCATCACTGGCACGCTCTGCGCCGATGATCAGCTTTTTTACATTGATTTTATCGTGCAGGCCACGATGTTCAACCTCTTCGGCCAGCAGCAGTGCCATTGAAGCGGTTGCACAGATTACTGTGGGCTGGAAATCAACCAGAAACTGCATGTGCATGTCGATGTTGCCCGGACCAGCCGGAACAGCCAGTGATCCGAAGCGTTCGCAACCGAGCTGAAATCCAATCCCGGCCGTCCAGACACCGTAGCCCACACAGATCTGGACCCGGTCTTCACGCGTCAGACCAGCCATTTCATAGCAGCGGGCAAACATGTCGGCCCAGTCGTCGATATCTTTGTTGGTATAGGCCATGATTTTGCGGTTGCCGGTTGTGCCTGATGATGCATGCAGCCTGACAATTTGATCGAACGGCACCGACCTCAGCGGCCAGGGATAACCTTCCTGGAGGTCCTGAGCGGTGACAAAGGGTAACCTCACAAGATCGCCCAGAGTCTTTATATCTTCAGGTTTCACGCCGATTTCATCAAATCTTTGGCGATAGAATTCCGATCCGTTATAGGCATGTTTTACAGTCCATTTAAGGCCGGAAAGCTGGATTGCATCCAGTTCTGCTTTGGTGGTAAAATCGGGCATAAATGATCGTGTCATTGCGTTGCTCCTTAATGGCTTTGATTATATTTTTCATTCGATGCTGTCTCAAAACCGATTTCCAGGGCTTTGATGTTTTTATCCAGCACCCGTTTGGGTGAGATTGATTCCATAACAGCACAGGCATCGTAAAAGTCGGTATTGATATATCTGATTACAAAACCCAGCATAATCATGTTGGCTGAGCCCTTGAGACCTTGATTCAGGGCGATGCCGGATGCATCGACGGAGTAAGTAAAATCGTTTCGATCTTCAGTGTTCACGATGGTGATGCCACCGGGTTTCAACATATGGAGATAGTCACGTGCATCGTTTTGTTCGAGGCCAATCAATATATCGGCACAACCGGCCGGAATCAAAGGACTTGCAAATTTTCCGATCTTGAGGCTGGCGGTAACCGTTCCACCCCGCATTGCCATACCGTGAGTCTCGGACGTAATCAACCGGCGTCCTTTTTTAAAGGCGATTTCGGATAAGGCTCTGGCAAGGACCAATATGCCCTGTCCTCCTCTCCCAACCATGAAGATTTGGGTGTCTGTATTGTTAATATCCATAAGTAACCTTTCTGGTGTTGTTTGATGATCACAAAAACCGCGATTTATTGTATTCATTATTGTCTTGCCTCAATTGCCCCTCTCGGACAGACATGCACACACACCCCGCAGCCGTTGCAGATGGTAGGGTCGATGACAACTGTATCTTCACCCATTACAAGGGCCGGGCACTCAAATTCTTTAACACAATATCCGCACGCATTACAGTCATCACTGACACTCATAGTGAACGCCTGCTGCGTGCCTCTCATAGCCCTGTCCTGTATGCAGGGGTGCCTGGCGATAATCGCCACAACTCCTTGTGATGCACTGAGATCGTATGCATCTTTGACAATTTTGATGAAACCGGGAATATCGTACGGGTCTTTTGTGATGACACTCTGAATACCGCAGCCCTCAAGGATCTGTTCCAGACTCAATCCGTCGTGATTGAAATCACTGGCAACAGAGCCTGTTCCGGGGGTGGGTTGGCGTCCGGTCATGGCGGTAGTGGCATTATCAAGGATCACCAGTACAAACCTTGCTCCGGTAACGATCGCATTCACGCTCGGCGGTATGCCGGCGTGAAAAAAAGTAGAATCCCCGATCGTGGCCACTATTGGAGGTGGAGATTCCTCATGTTTAAAGGCGTGGAAGAAGCCGGCTGCCTGGCTGATGGCTGCCCCCATACACAGGCAGGTATCCACGGCCCCTAGATTCAATCCTAGGGTATAGCATCCGATATCCGAGGTGTAGATTCCTTTGGGCAAGGCTTTTTTGATGGCATAAAACGCAGCCCGGTGGGAGCATCCGGCGCATAAAGAAGGACGGCGCTGCTTTGTTGCGGGAATCTCCGGATACGAATCTCCTCGTCCGAGGAAGGTATCGACGATGGGCGCAATGATGTCGGGGGTCAATTCGCCTGCTCTGGGAATGGTTGCGTCGATTCTGCCAAGGACATTGCTTCGGCAGGGGAACTGGTATTCGATTACGGGCTCTGATTCTTCAACGACCAGGACATTTGTGTGGGACCTGCCGATGTGATCTAAAAAATCGGGATCCAGCGGGTAAGGCATGTCAATCTTGTACAGGCTGAGATTTCCCCATTCGGGAATATTTTGCATCATATCTTTCAGATACGAAAAGGCAATGCCCGAGGCTACGATTGCCTGAGATGATTTATCTTTTCCATCAACCAACCTGACACCGGCAAAAGGATCCTGAGTAATGGCCTCTATCTTTTTATTGAGTTCTATATGAAGTTTTAGCCTGGGGCCTGGAGTGGCGGCCCAGCGATGGGGCTCTTTTTCAAACAGTGCCGGTCTGGTCTCAGGTGTGATCCCAGGAACCGCTACTGCCTGTCTGGCATGGCAGACCCGTGTCGTAGGACGCACCATCACAGGGGTTTTATATTTTTCGGAAAAATCAAAGGCGGCCATGGTCATAGTGAGAGCTTCTTCAGGGCTGGCCGGGTCCAGCACGGGGATCTTGGCAAACATGGCAAAAAAGCGTGAATCCTGTTCTGTCTGTGAAGAATGCGGGCCCGGGTCGTCTGCCACGATTATCACCAGTCCTCCCCGAACTCCCATGTAGGCCGCGCTCATAAACGGATCGGCAGCAACGTTCAGCCCGACCTGTTTCATGGCAACAGCCGAGCGTCTGTTTGATATAGAGTTTGTAAATGCAATTTCAAGGGCTGTCTTTTCGTTGATTGACCACTCGGCATGTACCGGAAGATCCTGTTCTTTGACCAGTTTCATAACCGTTGTTAAGATTTCGGACGCAGGTGTTCCTGGATAGGATGTAACGACACTGGCTCCGCTTGCCAGGACTGCATAGGCAATTGCTTCGTTACCCAGAAGTATCTTCTCGTTTTTAAACTCGGTATTGACTGGTTTAGCTTCCATTTGCTGTACTCCTCAAAATGAAGTTTTCTTCAACTAGACGCTGGGTGTTCAGTTGAGGTGAAAAAAAAGCGGCCTATGGGCCGCCTTTTTGTACATTTTTTAAGGTCGACCCTACAAGCCGTCTTTGTGACACCACCACCATAATTTGTCGTGCCATAGTGTTTTCATGTGTAGAAACAAAACCCAAACGGGCTGAATTGTCAAATAGAAAATGTATGTTTTCAAGTTTGATGCAAAAGATTCATTACCTCGATAGTCAAGTTCAATTAGCTAGAGAAACCAAGAAGTAGTATTTTTAACAGACGCACATTCGAATAAATTTTTTTATCCTTCAAAAAAATCAATAGCTACAGCCTGTAGAAAAGAAATGAAAATATGTATTGATTTATGTCTTGGACTCCTGTATGTGTTTCTACATATAAGAACGAGGATGGTGAAAATGATTATGAAATATTATTCAGATCTTTACAGTGGCTGGTGGCTTTGGTGTGGAAGAATGGGGTCTGTCCGCCGCCGGTAAGATCGTCTGAAAGCGAAAAAAGGGCCGTGGGCAGCAGATGTCCACGGCCTTTTTTTATGACCTCGGAATATATCGGGCAGTCAGTTCTTAAGAGTTTGAGTAAAAAAAATACATTCATTGCATGAATGAAGGAGGAATTAAGGTATGAAAAAACAATCAATTTATATTGTCGGTGTATTGATGGTGCTTTGTTTGTTTTTGCCTAAGCCAATCCTGGCGGCAAAGGCGATTAAATTGACATATGCCAATTTTCCGCCCGCCCCGACTTTTCCCTGCGTACAGATGGAACGCTGGAAACAGGAAGTGGAGAAAAGAAGCGGTGGCAGGCTTGCTGTTCAGACTTTTCCGGGGGGGACACTATTGGGAGCCAAGAATATGTTTGACGGTATAGTGATGGGGCAGGCTGATATCGGATGTTTTGCCATGTCCTATCATCCGGGACGTTTCCCTCTGGCTGAAGCAGTTGATCTGCCGCTTGGATGGCCCAATGCAACCGTGGCCAGCCTGACACTCTGGGACCTTCACAAAAAGTATCAGCCTGAATCTTTTAAAAAGGTCAAAGTGCTGACCATGTTCACCTGCCCGCCAGCCAACATCATGTCGATCGATCCGGTACGATCGCTTGACGACCTGAAAGGCCTGGAAATACGGGCGGCGGGTACAGGTGTCAAGATCTTCGAATTGTTGGGAGCAAGCCCGATCGGAATGCCGCAGTCGGATGTGCCCGATGCCCTGCATAAAAAGGTGATTAAGGGTATGGCGTCCTCGCTGGAGGTGATGAAAGACTTCAATTACGCTGAATACTGCCGGTATATCACCATGACTAATCTGCAGGTGGTTACCTTTGCGGTTGTCATGAATTTAAGCCGCTGGGATTCACTTCCCGATGATATAAAAACAATGCTGGAAGAACTTAGCCGTGAGCAGGCGCAGTGGACCGGTCGCTACGTGGATGAGCATGTGAACGAAGCCGTGGCCTGGTCCAAGAAAACGTTTCAGGTCGAGGTTATTACACTAGGGCCGGAAGAACAGACCCGAATGAGTGATCTCCTGAAACCCCTGGTCGAAGAATATATCGTTCGTACGGAGTCACAACTGCCGTCTGAAAACATTATCAGGGATACCAAGTTGTTCAAGGATAAGTACACCGCTGAACTTGCGAGCCAGAACAAGTAATGATATCCGGACAGACATCATGATAGCGCAACTGGAAAAGACAAGTATTTTTCTAAATCGGGCATTAATGGCCATCGCCGGTGTGTTTCTGGTCGGTATGATGACAATCGCCTGCTTAAATGTCATTCTGCGATCATTCGGGTATCCCCTGAAGGGAACCTTTGAACTGGTGGGTTTTTTCGGTTCGATCATTGCGGCCTTTGCCTTGGGCAAGACCCAGATCAGCCGCCAGCATATTGCCGTGGATGTTTTGATTCGCCTGTTTCCGCAAAAGACCAAGGTTATTCTAAGCAGTATAAACTATATGATTGGTATGCTGTTTTTTATTGTGGCAGGCTGGCAGGCAGCCAGGTGGGGCACCAACCTCTGGAATGTGCATGAATTATCAGAAACCTTGAGAATCATATATTTCCCCTTTGTCTACTGTGTATCACTAGGCTGCTTTATTATTTCCCTGGTTTTTTTGGTCGATATGCTGAAATTGGCAGCTTCACATGAGAGGTCTGATTCATGAGCATAACCCTGATTGGAGTAGCGGGCATACTCCTGTTAATGTTTCTGCTGTTATTCCTGGGAATGCCGGTCGGGGTCGCGATGGGACTGGTCGGATTTTGCGGAATCTGCTGTGTTGTCTCGGTAAATGCAGCTCTGGGCATGATCGGCACCGAATTGTGGAGCACCTTTTCCTCCTACAGTCTGACTATGGTGCCGCTCTTTGTATTCATGGGAGAGATCTGTTACTATTCCGGGCTCAACCGCAGGCTTTATAAGGCAACCCACACTCTAACCGGCCATGTCCGCGGCAGTCTGGCCATGGCATCAGTCATGGCATGTGCCGGATTTGCAGCTATCTGTGGTTCCAACACGGCCACGGCTGCAACCATGACCGCCGTGGCCCTGCCCGAAATGAAGAAATACAAGTATGACCAAGCCCTGTCCGTGGGTTCGATTGCCTGTGGATCAACACTTGGTGTGGTTATCCCACCGAGTGTGGTACTAATCATAATCGGATTGTATACCGGAGAGTCGATAAGCAAACTGTTTTACGGCGGAATCCTTGCCGGGCTTGTTCTGGCCGGTTTTTTTCTGCTTACTGTTGTTATTTTATGCCGGATCAATCCTGATTGGAGCCCAATCGGGGAGCGAAAGACTTTCGTGGAGAAGATTCGGTCTATACCAAATTTGTTTGAAGCTGTCTTGTTATTCGCTCTGGTAATGGGAGGGCTTTATGCCGGAATATTTACCCCCACCGAGGCTGGCGCTGTGGGTTCCCTATGTGCGCTTGTAATCAGCCTGCTTGCCCGCAGACTTACCTGGCAGGGGTTTGTCTCGGCAGTGGTTGATACCCTGCAGATATCGTGCATGGTCTTTGTCATCATCGCCGGAGCGGTTATGTTCAGTCGTTTTCTGACCGTGACCAGGATTCCTTTTGATCTGGCGGATTGGGTGGCTTCGCTTAATGTAGCTCCTATAGTCGTTCTGTCGGTCATATTTATTATATACACCATCGGCGGGGCTCTGATGGATGCCCTGGCTTTGCTGCTGGTGACGATCCCGGTTTTTTTCCCGGTGGCATTAAAGCTTGGCTACGATCCAATCTGGTTCGGTGTAATGATTACGGTCATCACTACCCTAGGTGCGGTTACACCTCCGGTAGGTGCAACAACCTATGTTGTGGCCGGAATGGCGAAAGATATCGGACTTGCAACGGTATTCCGGGGAGTGATGTATTTTTTGCCCGCCTATGTACTTGCTATCATTTTATTGATGGCCTTTCCTGGAATTATAACGTTTTTGCCCAGTCTTATCCGGTAATAATAGGTGGACGTTTGAGACTGTTCGGATCAGGTTGTGTTCGTGAGTTTTGAAGTTAATAACTTATTGTTTGAATGTTCGCGAACACCCGTTTTCCGGCTGTGGCATCATTACGGGAAGGACTGAAGTCCTCGCTTACTACCGTATGTTGTTTTTCGATGAATTGTTTCATCTTCTTCAGGGATCTTGCCTGTATCTGTCGGACACGTTCCCTGGTTATGCACAGTTTTTGGGCAAGCTCCTCGAGGGTTTCACGAGGGTCGGCAAAAAAACGTTTCTCCAGGATATATATTTCCCTGTTGGTGAGTGGACTTGTCTGCGAGTACAGGCTCTGTAAAAGCAAACCATCCTTCTGCTTGGAAAAGTATGATTCCTCTTGTCCGGGTCCTTCATCCGGGAGGTGGTCGATAAAGCGTTCTTCACAACCATCCCTTTCAGACAGTACCGTGTCGAGCGAAAAAAGTCTTGATGTATGGCCCAACATCCCGTTGTGCGGTCTTGTATTCTTGTATATGAAGTTCCTTATGTATGCCCGTACCCACCAAACAGCATAACATATGAACTTGACTCCTCTGTTGGGATCAAACATGGTCAGGGCCTTTAGTAGACCGAGGTTTCCTTCCTGTATTATTTCAAGAGGATTGTGCCCGTGGTAGTAGTAGGCTTTGCTGATTTTAACCACGAAGCGCAGGTTTGCATTCACGATGGTTTGGCCTGCCAGAGAATTACCTTTCTGATATTGTTTTGCAAGCTTGATCTCATCCTCCAGGCTCAGGAGATCAAATTCATTAATTCGTTTCAAATACAAATCAAATTCGGATGGCGGTTGTTTGCTCCCCATAAGATCCTCCTTTGCAGATTTTCAACTCGGTGTACTAAACTCAGTTGGTGTGTCTGGATGATCAGTGCTCATGTAATCATCAAAACTTGTTTGCTGGCCAAATACCGGCCGGTTCAGCGTTTTGCAGTGTCCAAGCATATTACAGTCAATGTATACACTTGCTGCTAATCTCTTTGCCGGTTAATCCCAGGATTTACCCCCTTGTTCTGGTTTAGAGCCAGCGTCTTGACATAATTTTATTTATCTACTCATGTCTACTCAACAATATTAGCCGTAAAAGAAGGGGATGAATATTGGACCTTGGTCTATTGGACTTTAGTCCAATGTGTGATCTATGATAAAAGAAAGGTCAATTATTATCAGTGGCCGGCAGCTGCGCCGAGGGCAGTAAGAAGTTCTTTATCTTCAAAGGGCTTATGGAGAAAAGCCAATGCCTCGAATCCTTGAGCTTCGGCGCGCGCCAGATCTTCTTCATGGGCCGAGATGAATACGATGGGTACTGAACATCCCGATGCAGTAAGTCGTTGATGCAATTCGATTCCATCCATTCCCGGCATCCGCATGTCCAGGATTAGCAGGGATGTGCTATCAAGGGATGCATGAATCAGAAATTGTTCGGCACAGGCGAACGTTTGTACCTGAGAATATCCTGCTGATCGCAACAGGCGCTTGAGTGCCCGGCAGACAGAATCATCATCGTCGATTACGAATATCATCAACTCTTCGCGTTTCAAGCTATTTTCTCCACCTTGACAATTCAATATAGTAATCAATATTCAAAATACAAGTACGAGCTAACAATGGGTTCAACCTGTTCTTAAACAGGAGTTTAAGAGACAGTAGGACGCAATAACCCGCAGGCCCAGTGATAGAGCTGGATTACGGTTTTATAGGGTGTAAGACCCCCTTGTCATTTACGGCATAACCGAGAGCGGATAGGACTTCGGCCTGGGTCTTCGATGGATTCTCAATACGACGCCGCGGCTTGCTGCGGCCATCAGTCATAGTAAGTACGGAATGAAGTCTGTGCATGTCCTGCATAACATTATCAGCCGTTCTTTTAATGCCTACAGCCTGAAGTTTCAGCTCCAGCCTGCGCAAATAGGTCATAGCAACTACACAGGTGAATAGATGGCATTTTATCTTGCTGTCTGTCCAGTGACGTATTGGCAGAGTACCTACCAGATCATCGTTCTTGCTTTGACGGAAGCGATCCTCCACCTCCCACCGGGCACTGTTTGCCTCCACGATCTCAGAGGTGGTCCAATCGGTATTGTCGGTGATGATGATGCCCTTTCCGAACAGGGAATATTTCAGGCTTACCTTGTAGGTATTTTTCCTGAAGCTCATGGATAACCCGTCTTTCGTATCTTTGAATTCAATCGCATAGAGATCAGATGGAACATGCAGGCGTTCACAGAGATGCAGATACCGTTCCCGTATGGCGTCGGCATCTCGCCAGTGCGGAGCCTTATCTTTCACCTTGGAGCGCATGAGCAGGAGTTCCTGGCGGATATCTTCCATCTTGGCATCCATGCTGTAGGCCTGCTTTCTGGCTGTCCTTGGATTATAGGTCACGACCACTGCACGTTTCTTCCCCCAGTATTCCCCAGAACTCCGATATGCCATAACACGCTCTTGCGGATAACCTTCACGTTCCAGCTGTCGATTTTTCTCCGTATCTACCGGCTCGAATCTATCAAGTGGTGTTGATGCCAAATCCTGAGCAAAATAGGTGGAATAGGTGGTAATGAAATGGATGCGGGCATGCTCGTCTATCCAGGCATAGTTGTCTTGTGCATTCATGCCCTTGTCAATGACGACGGTCATTCGTTCTTTGGTCTTGTTTAAAGAGCAGGCAACTTCAAACATCTTATCCATAAGCGTTTGAAAAAGCTTGCTGTCATGAAGATTGCCCGGATAGACCCGGTAGTACAGGGGCAGTCGGCTGTCCCGTGAAACCATAAGGCCGAGTCCAACCTGCCTGAGATGATGCTTACCGTCTTTATTCTTGCCTCGATGCGCAAGATCCGAAGGGGTGTTGCTGGCCATATATGTGTAGTAATTCGTGGTATCGAATAGCAGGCAGTCAGCCTCAGGAGATTCCACCGTCCAGAGCTTGGCAAAGAATCTGCGTGTAATCTCGTCCAGGGCTTTTTCGCTCACACGGTCCCACTTTTCCCAGTAGCGCTGACTCGTGAGCTCCTCGATCTCCACCGGGCGAATCTGCTGAATAGCGGTGTGTTTATACCAGTCGGCCGTTCTGTTCTTGCTGACCGCATCTACCATGCGGTTCCAGATGGTCATAAGGAAGTATTCCCCAACGCTGGGCCCTGTTTCATTCTTGGTCCTGGGGATTACATCGTCAATTATGGAGGCCACATCGATATCATTGTCCATCTGCTGTGCGAGCCATAGGGCGCCGAACTCCTGCACCTTGAGTTTTTTCTCTTCGCTTTCCCTGCCCGCAGCAAGACTAGCCACCCGATCCGGGGAGCCGATGTATACCTGGGAGACGACTTTGGGCTTACCGTTCACGCGAGCGATTTCCCGCACATAGAGATAGGGTCTTCCATTCTTCTTCTTGATATGGAAGTGAGCCATGCCATTATAATGCACATATAGGTCTTACATGTCAAGTAATAAATTGCATATACCATTAATTTATTACGATTAATTTAGTATATGTTTCACTCCTGGGAAGGGGCACTACAATCTCATCGCTCGCAAAACAAGTACTGGAGACGTTTTGCCAAATAAATTGCCCGCTATCTCTTAAACTCCTGTTAAAGACGGATGTGGTCTGCGCCTGATATTGTATTATTATGTTTAACCCATTGGGTTTGGCCTGTATATAGGACCTTAGTCTAATGCCTTGAGTGGAATTTTTGAATTAAGGTTAACAAGCAGAAGATGTGGTTTTAAGCTTTTCGGCCATGCGAACCAACTCAGCCAGAGAGGAAGCTCTCATTTTTTCCATGACTCTGGATCGGTGTACCTTTATTGTTTTTTCCGTAATTCCCAATTCAAAAGCGATCTGCTTGTTGAGCCTGCCATCGACAACATGCGTAAAGACTTCTCGTTCTCTGTGTGTAAGCGTTTGAAAACGACTTTTAAGATCTTTGATTTCGACTTGTCCCGCCGCATTGCGTCGGCCCTGTTCTATCGCAGTGGAAATGGCCTGTATGAGGGTGTGATCTTCAAATGGTTTCTCAAGAAAATCCACTGCTCCGGATTTTATGGCCTTTACGCTCATAGGAATGGAGCCGTGGCCTGTAATGAAGACAATCGGCATATTTAGAGTTTTCCTTTGAAGTTCTTCCTGCAGATCGATCCCGCTCATCCCCGGCATTTTAACATCGAGGACAAGACAAGTGGCATCTTCGGTAGAGAAGTCATTTTCCAGAAACTCTTTGGGAGAAGCGAATGACCTTGTCCTGAATCCGGCCGATTTCAAAAGTCTTGTTATGGCGGTACGGATGGAAGAGTCATCGTCAATGATAATAACTGTGGGTGCGGTCTCTTTCTTCAAATCAAACTTCCTTTTGTTCGGCAGGCAGGCTGAAAGAAAACATCGAACCACGCTCGCGATTCGGCATTGCGCTCATTGTTCCTCCGTGCGCTTCAACGATAGAACGGCTGATAGAAAGCCCCAGACCCAATCCTTGCTCTTTTGTAGTATAAAAGGGCTCGAACAGATTTTTTGCTTTTTCCTTATCGATTCCGATTCCGTTGTCGATCACCGAGACGGTCGCATTGCCGGCATCGCCCCTGCGGGTTTGGATATTGATCGTGTGTGGAATCTCGTCTTGACCACTCATCGCCTCCATCGCATTGAGGATGAGATTGATGATCACCTGTTGGATCTGGGTCCGGTCCCCGTGTACCGGAAGGATTCGTGAATCAAGGTCCAGTTGAATATGAGCATTTCTTTCAAATGACTCGCGCTGGAGAAACGATACTACTTCCTCCACTATTTCGTTAATGTTCAGCTCTCCCTTTTCCGAGCCTTCCTTTTGGAGCTGGATGCGCAGGTGTTGGATTACCTCCTGCGCACGTTTATCATCCTTCACAATATCATCAAGGACTTCGCGAACCTCTTGCAGGTCAGGATCTCCTTTTTCCAAAAGGCGCCTGGCGGCCTGAGTGTTTGTGAGAATCGCAGTCAGAGGTTGGTTGATCTCATGGGCCAGCGTTGCCGCAAGTTCTCCCATTGTTGCAACCCGGGAGGCATGAGCCAATTCCTGACGGAGTCTGAATGTATCTATTTCCGATAGCTTACGCCTTGTAATATCCTGTACAACGCCTATTCCGCGGATGGGTTTGTTGTCATTGGAGAATTCCACTTCAGCTTTTTCCCGCACCCATTTTGCATTGCCGTCGACGATAATGCGGTGTTCAATATCGAAAGGTTCCATTTGGAGCGCGGCCTCCCATTTGCTGTTCACATAGTCCTGATCGTCCGGATGAACAAGTTCTAAAAACTTCTCAAAGGTAATCGGTGTCCCCGGAGATAATCCGAAAATCTGATATACCCCATCTGACCAGTTTATTTCATTATTTGCAATATTGATTCCCCAGCTCCCGATAATAGCCACTTCATGGGCTCTCTTTAGATTGGCCTCGCTGATCGCCAAGGCATCCAGGGCGTTTTTACGCGCTATTGCAATAGCCACCTGATCTGTTACCGTTTTCATCAACTCGAGTTCCTCTTCGGTAAAACATATTCTTGTTCGGGTACCGAATGAAAGCGTTCCAATAACTTTCCCTTCTGCAATAAGAGGGTGGCAGGCATATGCCTTAATGCCGAATGAATGTATAAGTTCGGTCAAAGGGTCGGGTGTCTCGGCGATGTTTTCAGCAATAATACGAGCGCCATCACGGGCTACTGTCCCA
>Ga0272441_10008397_pt1 | contig 16350 bp, 10 predicted proteins | sample SSMProp6N_FD_193582 | JGI IMG/M metagenome (GOLD analysis project Ga0272441, IMG submission 193582) | Marine sediment archaeal communities from Little Sippewissett salt marsh, Falmouth, MA, United States - SSM-Prop-6N | ecosystem: Environmental > Aquatic > Marine > Wetlands > Sediment ... | reverse complement strand
AGCCGGGCCATGAACGGCCCGGCTCGCTTTTTGCGCGGCCTGCCGCGGGCGCCTTGCCCGCCGGTGCGGTACCTTCCGTGTGGTGAAGTCGAGGCCAACCCATTCCACCGCACGGCGGCATCGACTACGGCGCCGCCGACGTCTGCCGCCGGCGCCACACCCGTCGCCGGGCCTTGGTCGGGGCGGTTCTGCGCAACGCGCGCACGCCACACCGCGACCGGGACGGCCCTTCCGGGCGCACCAGGATGGCAGGTACCGTGTCCTACGTGGGCTTGTCCTTGGGCAGATAGGGTTTCAGTTGCGCGATGACGTCGGCGCAGTTCGGATCGTCGGCCAGGTTGGTCCACTCCCAGGGGTCTTTATCGTGATCGTACAGTTCCTCGGACCCGTCCTGATAGCGGATGTAGCGCCATCGCTGGGTCCGGACGGCGTGGTTGCCGCGGCCCATGGTCATGATCGCGGGCCGAGCCCACGTGGCCGCGGGGTTCTTCAGGAGCGGCACGAGGCTCGTGCCGTCGAGGTCGGCCTTCGCGGGCAGGCCGGCCAGCTCCAACAGCGTCGGGTAGATGTCCACGAGTCCCACCGGCCGCTCGCACCGCGTGCCGGGCGTGGTTACACCGGGCGCGACGATGATGAACGGCACGTGGTTGGCCTTTTCCCACAGGGTGAACTTGACGCAACTTTCCTTGTCGCCCAGGTGGTAGCCGTGGTCGGCCCAGAGCACGATGATGGTGTTGTCGGCCCTGCCGGTGGCGTCGAGTTTGTCGAGAAGGCGGCCGACCATCGAGTCGGCGAAGTCGGCCGACGCCTGGTAGCACTGGACCATGCGCTTCAGACTGCCCGGCGACCCCGGCGCCTGCTTGGTCGTATTGCTGTAAATGAAGAACTCCCGGTGAGCCATCCGCTTGGCCACGTCCGAGACGTCGTCGAGGTCGTCCGGGGGCATGGGCGGCAACCGGGTCGCGTCGATCGGGTAGCGCTCGAACACGTCCGGCGGGGCGTAGAAGGGCAAGTGCGGCTTGAAGATGCCGGCGGCCAGGAACAGGGGCCGGTCCCGCGTCTGCTCCATCACGTTCTCGATCCACGCGACGGTGTCGATGTCGATCATCTTCTGGGTGTGTTCACCCCAGTCCCAGGCCACGCTGGCGAGGTGACGTTCCTGCTTCTTGGTGTAGCCGTTGTAGTTCGGCTTTGGGGCGCGGGTGTGCACGAGTTTGAAGAACGCATCGAAACTGTTCCCGCTCGGGTCGTCGCCTCGCGGCGTGCCGCCGTGGTGGAAGATCTTGCCCGCCCCCTTGGCCGAGTAGCCGTGACGCCGGAAGTACTGGGGCATGGTGACGGCGTCGGGTATGACCTTGCGAAACGGTTGCCCGTTGGTGTAAACGCCGGAGGTGGTCGGGCGATAGCCCGTCATGATCGACGCACGCGACGGGTTGCACGCTGGGGCCGGACAGTACGCCCGCGCGAAGAACACGCCCCGCTGCGCCAGGCGCTCGAGGTTCGGCGTGCGGATCGGGTTGTCGGGGTCGAATAGCGTCGTCCAGTCGTTCATGTCGTCGATGGCAATGAACAGGATGTCGGGGCCCCGGTTCGTGCCGCCAGTCGTTCCGGCGGCCGGCACAGTCCCCGCGCCGAGGCCTTGCAGGCACGCGGCTGCCACACCCGCCCCCAACCGCTTCAGAAACTGTCTTCTGGTCATTGACTTCTTCCTTTCAGCCGGTGCCCCATAACCGTGTCACGATGAAACCCAAAGAGCTGTTACCCGCTCAGCCGTCTCTTTCTACTGAGTCATCGGGGGTCTTTTCAAAGGAACCGGATTGTAGTCCGCGGGCTTTTCCGGTTTGGCTTGCGGTTTCGGAACGTAGTTGCCGGCGTCGAAAAGGGGCCAGTCATCTGTCCTGAAAGGCGAGGCGGGAATGCCCTCTTTGTTATAGAGCAGGTTTCTGTGGGAAGGATTCATGGCCCAGGCGTAGCGAACGGCCACCGGAGCCGGAACGGCTCTTGCGGAAACCACGACCGAGTTGCCTTTGATTGCCGCATCGGCCCAAACGAACGTCCTGTCTTTCCCGGCAATCGCAAAGGTGTCCAGCGGCCCGTCTTTCCCGGTCATCAGGCCCGAGCCGACCGAGTCGAAGGTCAAAACGATCCTGTCGCCCTCCACACGGTGAGACGCATAGAAGGGGCCGTAGTCAACGAAATCCTTGCCATAGGTTCTCTTCAGGGCCAGGTACGCCAGGCGCAGGCCGATGGGCTTCTTGTCTTTCGGGTGAAGAAGCACATCGTCGCCCGTGTCGATCGCGACGGCCACACCCGTGTTCGGTACGGACCGTGCGACCCGGCGCATCATGTCGCGGCTGACGGCCCAGGCCGCATCCGGCTCGACCGGCGCCGTCTGCGCCGAAAGCCAACTGGGCAATTGCACAAAGTAGAAGGGGAAATCCCCGGCCACATTGCCCTCGGACATCTCATGCCAGGAGGACCGATAGTAGCCGATAAGCAGCGGCAACTGAGTGACGGTGTTGGCGGCCTGCGCAACGTCCTTGGCGTTTCGTTCGCCCTGATACCAGATGGCGCCACGAATCCCGTAGGGGCGGACCGGGTGTATCATCCCGTTGAAGATGTTCCCGGGGTATTGATGCCCCCGATTGCTGGGGGTTCGCAGGACCGGTTTCGTTTGTCGCGTGCCCTGCTTCCAACGCGCAAGGGCTCGTTCGAGTTGTTTCGTTGCCGTCACTGGATCGTAGGCCGCAGATTCTGCGTCCATCTGCTCGACAATCCTGCGGGTTCGCGGGTCATCCATCTGAATCGCTTTGGGCATCCAACCTTCAATTGGCGTTCCGGCATAAGGTTGCAACACGATGCCAATCGGGATTCCCAGTTCCTGATGCAGTTTGCGGGCGAAGTAAAAGGAAACGGCCGAGCAGGTTGCCGCGGTCTCCGGCGTGCACGGGGTCCACTGGGCAACGCAATCCTCTTTCGGTTCATGGCTGTGGCATCTTTCCGAGCGGAAGATGCGGAGATTCGGGTACGCGGCGGAGGCCGTATCTTCCCTGCCTTCCGATGTAAAAAGGAGCCTCCACCCCATATTCGACTGCCCCGCGCAGAGCCACACCTCACCAGTCATCACGTTCCTGACGGTGATTGTATTGTTGCCTTTGATCGTGAGCGTGTACGGGCCGCCGTGGGATGGTGTTGGGAGGCAGACCTTCCATTTCCCGTTGGCGCCGGCGGTTGCCGAGGCCTCCTTGCCCCAACTTCCCGCCACCGTTACCGTTTCGCCCGGAGTGGCCCAGCCCCAGATAGGCGCTCCTGTCTGCTGTTGTAACATCATGTTGTCGCCAACAATCGCGGGAAGCCTCACGTCGGCCGTCGCCGTGGATGTCAGGGCGACCAGGCACGACACGAACAGCAGTTTCGCCCGAAGCGGCCTTCTCATTCGCCAACGCGTCCTTTTCATCCGGGATTCCCCATTCGCTTATGGTCGCAAATGGTTAAGGAGACCCCCACAACCCCGCTGTGTCAAGGGCGGTTTGTCCGCCAGTGCGTTATGCCGGGTGCCACTGGCGGCTGGTCCGCCAGTGTGTTTCGCCCCGCACCCCCAGGCGCATGCAGCCGTAGCGGGGAGGGCATGCGCGAACCGCTCCCATATCTTCTTTGCGTCGGCGGCAGTTTCGTCACAGCACCCACGGCGACCGCATCGGACGGTCCAGCAAGCGGTTCGCCTCGTCATCATCGGTGAACCGCTCCGCGGCGGGATTCCACGTGAGCGGCCGCCAGAGTTCCCAGCAGATGTTCCCGAGGTGGCACACGCTCATCGTCCGGTGGGCGATACGGACGTTGGCGGCTGCCGGCCGCCGGTTTCGGATGGCCCACAGGAAGTTCCCCCCGTGGTCGTCGCTACGGTACAGGTGCACCTCGTCGGCCTGGGTGGGCGTCCGCATCAGGCTCGCCGGCCAGGTTCGCAGGACACCCCGGTTGACGGCCACTTTGCCCTCGTCGCCCACAAAGACGACGGCCCATTCGCCCATGGAGTTCATGTGGTAGACGGGCGTGCCGTCGGCATAGACGAACGTCAGGTGCTTGCGGTCGCGGCCGTTGGGGGGACGAATCTCTACGGGGCCGGTGTCGTCTGCCCCGAGGCCCCACTGGGCCATGTCGAAGTGGTGGCTGCCCCAGCCGGCCATCCCGCCGCCGGAGAACTCGCGGTATCCCTCCCACCCACTCAGGCAGATCCGCTCGTTGAACGGACGCCACTGGGCCGGACCCAGCCATAGGTTCCAGTCGATGTCCGGCGGGCACGGCTGGCCCGGCAGGTTGCACGGGTGCGGCGGGCCGGTTACGTACACCTCCACGTGCTTCACTTTTCCGATGCGGCCGCTGCGGACCATCTCACACGCAAAGCGGAACTCGCCCGCGCTCCGCTGCTGCGTCCCGTGCTGAAAGATGCGGCCGTAGCGGCGAATCGCCCGCACCATCGCCTGACCGTTGCCGATGGTCAGGCTGCTCGGCTTCTCGCAGTAGACGTCGGCCCCGGCCTTGGCGGCAGCGACCGTGTGCAGGGGCTTCCACTGGGTGGGCGTGGCCACCGTCACGGCATCGAGGTCGCCGCGGGCCAGCATCGCCCGGTAGTCGCGGTACACGGCCAGGCCCTTGGCCTTGAGGGGGTCGCGGCGCCGGCCCATGACGTCGGCGATGGCCACCGGCTGCACGCCCGGCCGCCGGGCGAGGTTCCAGAAGACGTAGGTTCCCCGCCGCCCCATGCCGATGCCGCCGAGTTGGATGCGGTCGTTCGCCCCGAACGCCTCGGCCGCCACGACCAAGGGCGCGGCGCAGGCCGCCGCCGTTACGCCCTTCAGAAGTTGCCGTCGGCTCAGTCGGCTTGCACGTGTCATGGCTTCCCCCTTGGCAGGCGGTTTAACGCATGTTGCCCGATGTGTAGGCGCGGTGGGGTCGCAGAACCACCGCGCATCATGCCGTGCGTGTTGCGACCCGCGCATGCGATTAAACCCGCCCTGCGTCGGCCCCGGTCGGTTTTTCGCGTCGCATCTCACCGCCAGCGGGTTTAATCGCCCTGGACCTTCTGGGAGAACGCCATGCGACGCGCCACGCTGCCGTTCTGGCTGACTTGCTGCATCATTGCCGCGGTTACGCGTACCAGCGCCGCCGAGGCGCCCGGCTGGCCCGACGGCTGGGCACGCTTCTGGAGCCGCGACTCCGGTGCCGGCCAAGCCGTCGTCGAACGCTCCGCCACCGAAGGCAAGCCGCCCGTTTTCCGCATCGAGCACACCGGCCCCGGCGACTGGAGCCTCGGCCGGGACGAACGCATCCGCGTCCAGCCGGGCGACCGCTTTGTCCTGTCGGCCCGCGTCAAGGTCAAGGGCGAGGGCTCCGCCACGCTCGGCGTCATCCTGTACGGGCGCGACGGCAAGGCCCTGGACTGGGCGTACGGCGGCCGGACCGTGAGCGGCACGCACGATTGGCAGACGGTGCGGACCCGGTTCGCCGTGTCGTACGATGCCGCCGCCATCCTGCCGCGCGTCATCGGCAGCGGGCCCGCCACCGTGTGGGTCGATTCCTTCGGCATCGAGCGCGACGGCCGCATCGACGCCATGGTCAGCCGCTACGTGGCCCCGGAGAAACTCACCGTCGAGAACCCGCGCCTGGCCGTCACGTTCAGCCGGTCCGACGGCCGGATCACGGTCGTCGGGAAACCGGGCGGACGCACGTGGACGCAGCACGCCGGCGCCCGCCGCCTCGTCTTCGTCACCGCCAAGGCCAACGGCCGGCGCATCACCTTCCAGTGGCTCGACCCCGAGAGGGGCCTGGACGGCAGGGGCGAAATCGCCCTGGACGAGCAGTCGCCTGAACTCACCGTCACCCTGAGCGCCGAGGGTTCCCTCGCGCGAACGCTCACGTATCCGTTGCCGTTCACCGCCGACGCCTTGGCCCCCAAGGGGAAAGCCGCCGACGGACGCCAGCCGCCGTACCTCGTCATTCCGATGAACGAGGGCATCTCGTACCCGGTCGACGACGAGGCGATTCGGCCCCGCCGGCTCATCGCGTACGGCGGGCACGGCATCTGCATGGGGTTCTGGGGCGTCACGGACGGCGAGGCGGGCCACCTGGCCATCCTCGAAACGCCCGATGACGCCGCCATCCGCATCACGCGTGCCGATGGTCGGCTCGTCGTTGTCCCTGAATGGGACGCCCAGAAGGGCGCCTTCGGCTACCCGCGCCGCCTGCGGTACGTCTTCTTCGAGCGTGGCGGCCACGTGGCCATCTGCAAACGCTACCGCGAGTACGCCAAGGCCACCGGCATCCTACGGACCCTTTCGGAGAAACGCGCGGCCTGCCCGGCCGTCGACCGCCTCGTCGGGGCCGTCAACACGTGGTGCTGGGACAAGGACGCCGTCGGCATCGTCCGCGAGATGCAGGAGGCCGGCATCGACCGCATCCTCTGGAGCCATCGCTCCCCGGCCGAACAGGTCAAGGCCATGAACGCCATGCCGGGCGTCCTGACGAGCCGCTACGACATCTATCAGGACGTCATGAATCCCGAGAACTTCCAGTACCTGCGCGGCCGGCACGGCGACTGGCCCACCGAGATGTGGCCCGACGGCCTCAACCTCGACGCCCAAGGTCAGTGGCGCCGAGGGTGGCGCGTGCGCGGCAAGGACGGCACGATGTACCCGTGCGGCGTCGTGTGCGACCGCCTCGCCCCGGACCTTGCCCGTAAACGCATCGGCGAGGAACTGAAGAACACCCCGTACCGCTCGCGCTTCATCGACACGACCACCGCCTCCCCCTGGCGCGAGTGCTACCACCCGGACCATCCGCTTACCCGCACCGAGAGCCGCAAGGCTAAGATGGATCTTCTGCGGGTCGTCTCAGGCGAGTTCAACCTGGTCTGCGGCAGCGAGACGGGCCACGAGGCGGCCGTCCCCGTGGCCCACTACTTCGAAGGGATGCTCAGCCTCGGCCCGTATCGCGTGCCCGACGCCGGCCGCGACATGGCCCGCATCTGGGACGAGGTGCCCGAGCGCGTCGCCACCTTCCAACTCGGGCATCGCTACCGCCTGCCGCTCTGGGAACTCGTTTACCACGACTGCGTCGTCGCCCAGTGGTACTGGGGCGACTACAACAATAAGCTGCCCAGCCTGTGGGACAAACGCGACCTTTTCAACGCGCTGTACGGCACGCCGCCCATGTTCATGTTCCGCCGCGACTTCTGGCGCGCCAACCGCGACCGGTTCGTCGCCAGTTACCGGGCCACGTGCCCCGTTGCCCGGGCGACCGGGTACCGCGAGATGACCGACCACCGGTTCCTGACGCCCGACCGCGACGTCCAGCAGACCCGCTTCGCCGGCGGCGTGACCGTGACGGTGAACTTCGGGACGAAGTCGTACCGCCTGCCCGACGGCACGGAGGTCCGGCCCATGACCCGCCACGCGACAGGCCTGCCGTGATGAAGAAGGCTTCATGTGAGCCGCCGTGGGTACGGCAGACGCACCGCGCTTCCAGCGCAGCCCGTTGACCCTGCCACCCGCCGGCCGGTATAGTCATCGGGGTACGTAACCCGATTCCTTCCCACGACCCGCGCGCAAGGAGAGACGCATGGCCGGCATCGACCAGATTCGCGAGTACCTCGGCGACGAGGCCGACGACCTGCTCACGCACAAGGCCACGGGCATTTCGAAAGAGCAACTGCATCTGCCCGGGGCGGACTTTCTGGACCGCGTCGTCACGCAAGGCGACCGGCCGGCCCCGGTCATCGGCCAGTTGCACCGCATTTTTAACACGGGCCGCCTTGCCGGCACGGGGTACCTCAGCATCCTGCCGGTGGACCAGGGCATCGAGCACTCCGGGGCGGCCTCGTTCGCACCGAACCCGGCGTACTTCGACCCGGGCAACATCGTCCGCCTCGCCATCGAGGGTGGGTGCAACGCCTGCGCCTCGACGCTGGGCGTCCTCGGGGCCGTGTCGCGCACCTACGCCCACAAGATTCCCTTCATTGTCAAACTGAATCACTCGGAACTCCTGACGTACCCGAACTTCGCCGACCAGACGATGTTTGCCCAGGTCGAGCAGGCGTACTGGATGGGGGCGGCCGCCGTCGGGGCCACCATCTACTTCGGCTCGGAGGAGTCGCGACGCCAGATCCAGGAGGTCAGCGACGCCTTCATGCAGGCCCACGAGCGCGGCTTGGCCACCGTCCTCTGGTGCTACCTCAGGAACAACGCGTTCAAGACCCAGGAGGCCGATTACCACCTCGCGGCCGACCTCAGCGGTCAGGCCAATCACCTGGGTGTTACCATCGAGGCCGACATCGTCAAGCAGAAGGCCCCCCAGTGCAACGCCGGCTATAAGGCGATGGCCAAGGAGCAGAAGTACGGCCGGACCCACGACCGTGTCTACGACGAACTCGCCACCGACCACCCCATCGAGTGGACCCGCTGGCAGGTCGTCAACTGCTACATGGGCCGCGTGCCCATGATCAACTCCGGCGGCGCCTCCGGCGAAAACGATTTTGCCGACGTCACCCGCACGGCCGTCATCAACAAGCGTGCCGGGGGCTCGGGCCTCATCACAGGCCGCAAGGCGTTCCAGCGGCCGATGGACGAGGGCGCCAAACTCCTCGCCGCCGTTCAGGACGTCTACCTCTGCGACGAGGTGACGGTGGCATAGGGTGTGCCGCTCGAGCCGGCCGCGGAAGCGGCCGGTAACCTGAGCCCGCGGTGGCACGTGCCGAGGCGGATGTGGATAACCTGCTGCTCCCGCAGCGGGCTCGAAGGGCGCATGTTCTACTAACGCGGCAGGTCGGGAGATCCGCCGCCCGGCAATCGGTGTGGGGAACGATGAACGGACGCGACGCCGTATCTCTTGACGTGGGCGGCAACCGGTACCACGTGCAACTCGTCGGCGCCGGGCCGGCGGCCGACCTCCCGCCGTTCGTTGGGGCGTACCGGGTGACGCCCGACGGCGGCGAGGCACGCGAGGTCCGCGTGGCCGTGGGCCTCGACTTCCTATGGACTGCCGATGCCGCCCTCGACGCCGATGAGGCCGCCGACCGCATCATGCGGACCGTCGGCCTGCTGTGTGTGCGCGCCTATCTGGGTGGCGGCCTGGAACCGGGCAAGGATGGCGTACTCCAGGTCCGCGATTTCATCGGCGACCGGTACCCGGACTACACGAGCGTGGAACGGTTCGTGGGCAGCCTGTACGACCCGCCCGGCCGCATCGAACGCTTGTGCCGCGAGGACCTGCTGCGGTGCCTCGTGGCCCACGCAGGCGACAAGGGGTCGGAGACCGAGCCCGCGGGCCCGGGGCTAACCGCCGCCGCCTTTCTGGCCTGGCCGGGTAAGAGGCGGTTTTACTCGGCCGAGTCCGTCCGCGATGCCATTCTGGCGTGGGAGGCCGACGGGTTTGCCGAGACGGTGGACGACCGGGTCCGCCTGCGGCCGGACCGGCTGGACAACGCCAAGGCGCTGCTGGGGTAGGGGCGCGGCGCGGCACCCGGGTTTGCGAACCGGGCGGGTACGGATACCCGCCGCGCGACATCTCTCACGCCTCGAGCGTGTCGAGGTTCTCTTTCGGCACGAAGTACGCCACGCGCCGCCTTGTTTCGCGGAAGCCTTCCGCCTGGTACAGCCTGAGGCCCGGCGTGTTGCCGGCGTCGACGGCCAGGCCCATCTGGGGGGCGCCCATCTCGGCGGCGTCGCGGATGGCCCGGTTAAGCAAAGCCCGGCCGACGGCGTGGCCACGCATCTCCGGCACGACCCCCAGGTAGACGAGTTCCGCCCGGCCGGGCAGGGCGCTGACGAGGGCCACGCCGGCGGGCGTGTGCCCAATGATGCCAAGACGCCAGCGTTTCGGGCGGTACCTGCCGGTCTGCCGGTGCGTCCGGATGGCGTCGTGGGCTGTCCTGAGGCCCGCCATCGCGGGGCAATCCAGGCTGTCGCGGTACGTGGCACGGATCGTGGCGACGAACTTGCCGTGACGCAGCCGGCTGTACGAGCGCCACGTGATGGTGTCGGATACCGGCAGGCCAAGGTCTGCCGCCGTCACGGGGCGGCGCATCGTGATGAGGGTGGCCAAGCGGTTGAAGCCGGCCCGGACGAGGGCGGCGCCCATGGCGTCGGCACCCTGGGCAGCCACGAGCGTCTGGATGAGTTTGGCCCGGTGTTTGCGGCGGACGCGGGCGGCAGCGGCCGAGAGCAGCCTAGCCGCCAGGTCTTCGTCCCACGAGCCGAGTCGCGGCGGCGTGATGGCCGCCGTGTAACCCGGGCCGGTCGTGTAGTGGATGGCCCCCGTGATATGCCCGCCGTACACGGCCACGAGGCGGTTCGCCAGGTTTCCGGCGACCGGAGCGCCGGGCGTGTCGGTGGCGCCCTCCGAATGGGGAGCCGTGGCCAGGAACTCGACCAGCGCCACGAGGTCGCTGCGCCGGGCGGGGCGGATGGCCGGGATAGGGTTGTTGCTCATCAGGCACGCGTCTCGCCGGCCGTACACGTTCGGCCGCAGGTACTCCTCGAAAACCGATACGCTACCGGCGGGCCGGCTGCCGGTCAACAGGCCAGTGCGGTCCTCCAACGTTGCGGCCATGGCAGGTGCTCCGTGGCGTGCGGTGTGCGTCTACCATGACGAACGTCGAAATGTCCTGCCGATTGCAGCGAGAGCAAAAGAACCCTCTCGCCCGGGGGCCGGGGCTGCCGTCAGGGCGTGCCGGGGGCCTTCTTGCCGTCGGCGGTATCGGCGGCCGGCTTTGCCTCCGGAAACGGGCCCGTGCAGGTGAAGGCGTCGGACCCGATGGGCCGCGTGCCGCGCAGGCCGACGTGCAGGTCGAGTTGCGGCCGGCCGGCGAACGTGCCCGTTACGCGGACGCGGTGGGTCCCCCTGGCCAAGTGGACCGGCAGGAAAACCCATCGGCCCGGTTCAATCGGATCGAGCGTCTGGCCGCTGACCACGATGCGAACCTCGCCGCCGGTGCGGACCTGAAACTGGAAGAGGCCGTCTTCGGTGGCCACGGTGTACCCTTCGAGTGTGAAGGCCTGGCCTTTCTTCAGGCCGGCCTTCGCGAGCCAATCGCCGCGGCGGGAGTCCTGGATGCGGATGGGGTCGCCGCCCGCGATGCTGAGGCTCAGGCCCGTCACACGCTCGTTGGCCGGTGGCACGTCGGCCGGTGGCGGCAGGGGAGGCGGCGCCACGACGTCCACGGCCACAGGAGCCGCCACGATCTGCCGGCCCACCATCACGCTGTCGCCGGAAAGCGCCGCATGCCGCGACGCCTTGGCGAAGTCCGACGGTTTGACCTTGGCCTGAGGCGGCAGATGGGCCACCGGCAGGATGCGGACGGGCCCCAGTCCGAGGCGTCGGGTGTCGATCTCCGCTTCACCGCGCTCGCCCTCGATGGTGGCCAGCGTCCGGGCATTGTGCATGAAGCGGATGGCACGTGCCCCGGGCAGGGCGGCCGACAGGCGCAGGGGCTCGCCCCAGGTCACCTGCTTGTGCTCCGGGGCCGTGACCGCGAGCGCAACGCCCTTGTTGCGGACCGTGACGGGTATCTCCAGGAACCCGCGTGTGCGGACGGCATTGCTCGCCACCGCCACGAGTCGCAAGGCGTAGTACCCGTCGGAAAACGTGGTGGTATCGATCTCAATGGTCTCACCCGGGCCGCAGCGTTCGTGAGGAAGCCCCCAGAGCAGCAACTCGTAGTGGTCCACGGCGTCCGGCTTCAGGTTGCGGGTTCCCGGCCTGAGGTGCAGCGTCCCCTTGACGGTCTGGCCGGGGCGAACGCCTTCGACGGTGACCTCGGGAATCGTTGCCCACGGCCGGCAGAGGGGGTCGCCGACGATGAGCAACTGGTACGGTCCGAAAATCGACTGGTAGAACGCCTCGGCGAGCGACGCCCCGGCGGCGTAGTGAACGTGTAGGAGGGCCGAGGGGAACTTGGCCTGGATGGCCATCGGTTCGGTCACGGTGCCGCTCGATGCCGCTGCCCCATACCTCAGGAACTCCGAGAGGGGCGTCTGTCCGGCGCCGGCGCTCATGACGCCGCCGCTGCTCGTCAGGTGCTCGCAGATGGCCCCCGGCAGGATCGTGCTGCCGCACGCCTTCCAGTTGAAGGCGGCGGCGCCGACCACGCAGCCGGCCACGTCGGGCTTGTCCTTGGGAAGGACGCCCGAGAGGATCTCGGCCCGAAGGCCGCGGGCCTTAAGTGTCTCGACGGTGGTCCGGAACGCCCACTCGCGCGTGGTGGACCGCACGTTGCTGTTCGTGAGCAGGTAGACGGCGCCGGCGGGGGCGGTGCCGTCTGCCGCCGCGCTACGACCGAGGTACGACCGGACCTCGTCCACGGAGTTACCGCGGCCGCTCGTGACGGCGAGCATCGTCGAGAGCATGTACCGGCGGCCGAGGCGCGGCTCCGTCAGGTTCCCCTGGCGGGACCACGCGTCGGCGCTGCGGAACGCCGTTGTGGGCTGGACGTCGAAGAGCGGTTGTTTCATTGCCTGGAGCAAACGCGTGAAGTCGTCGCGGTCGCGCAGGGAAGCGAGGTCGGCATCCTGCCGGGTGTGGGCGGCGTTGGCCCAACCGGCCCGGACGGCGCGCGTAAGCGCGGCCATGGCGTCGTCGGGCCGGGCCAGGTGCGCCAGGCAGCACGCCAGGTTGTAGTGGACCTGCGGTGTGGCGGGACGGGCCTTGGCCAGGGCTCGGAAGGCCGTCTCGGCCTCGGCCCACTTCTTATCGAGGATCAGCGCCTGGGCCGTCTGAAGCGAGGCTTTCTCGGCGTCGGTCCAGGGCGCGGCCTGGGCGCGTGGCAGGGGGCGCCGGTAGTACCAGTTGGACGCCAGGTTCAGGTACTCGATGTCTTTGTCGAGGACGAGTTCGTAGAGGTACGTCAGGCCGTTGATCGAGGCCCGCTTGGTGATGATGCGCGGGAGTTGCTTCTGGCCGACGTCGCCTCTCACGTCGATGCCCCAGGGCAGGTCGCTGGAGTAGACGATGGTGTCAATCCGGCCCTTGAGGCCACGCGCGTCGATGGCGCGGAGGGTGGGTTTCAGGATCGTCTCGCGAAACGCCTCCACGCCCGTCGTGTGGAAGGCCGGCAGGCCGCGCAGGTAAAAGACGTTGCCGGGCGGGATGCTGCGCAGCCAAACGTACGTGTTGGCCACGGTTTGCGAGGCCCAACTGTCCTCGTTGACGACCAGGAACAGCGTGTCCGGACCGCCACCGGCCAGGGCGGGGGCGGTGAGGGCGATGGCCAAGGCGATGGCGAGGGCGGCGGCAAGGCGGCGGTACGGGGCGGGCATTGGCGTGTTCCTCGGGTACCGGCGAGCAGGTGGCATCGCGCCAAAGGCATTACGTGTTATGGGTGTAGTATTCGCGGACGAGGGCCTCCATGAGCGTCTCGCGCTGGTCGTAAAGGCGTCGGAGTTGGCGCTTCTTGTGGTTCGCGAGGCCGTAGTGCGTTAGCAGGGGCAAGGCGATGGTCGTGTCGGTGTAGCAGACGACGGCGTCGGGTAGTCGGCTCGGGTCCACCTTGCCCCAGGAAACGGCCTCGTGGGGCGTGGCGCCCGACAGGCCGCCCGTGTCGGGCCGGGCGTCGGTGACCTGGAAGAAGTAGTCGTGGCCGGATTCCTGGAGGCCGAGGACCTCCTGGAGTTGGGGTTCGGTCTGGAGGACGAAGTTCTTGGGGCTGCCGCCGCCCATGAGGAGGACGCCGCTCTTGCCACCGCTCCGTTTGGCCGCCAGGACGATGGCGGCCGTCTCGTTGACGTCGCGGGAGAGTTCGAGGCGCGGTCCGTGGCCGTCGAGCGCCACGGCCGCCACGTTCATCCCGATGCTCGAATCGCCCGGGCTCGAGGTGTAGACCGGCACGCCGCACCGGTAGGCGGCCGCCAGAACCGACGCCCCGGGTCGGCCGGCTTCGGTTTCGGCCTCGTCGGCCCGCGCGCCGAGGAGGTAGTGGAACTCGGCAGAGCCCATGGCGCGGTCGAACTCCGGCCCGGTCAGCATCGTCCGGAGCCGACGGTCGGTTTCGGCGAGCACCTCGTAATCGAACAGGATGTCGTAGATGCGGACGACGCCCGAGGCCCGCAGGTCGGCGTCGCTCACGTGACGACGGCCCACGTGCAGCGGCAGGTCGAAGGCGAAGTGCAGGTCGTGGTACAGGTTCGCGCCCGTGGCGACGATCCAGTCGACAAAGCCGGCCTCGATGAGCGGCACGATGCACGAGGCGCCCAGGCCGGCCGGCGTCAGGGCCCCCGCCAGGCTCATGCCGACGGTCACGTCGGGTTCGAGCATGCGGCGGGTAAACAGGTCGCATCCCTCGCGCAGGCGGGCGGCGTTGTAGGCCAGGAAGGTCTCCGACAGAACCCCTCCGAGCGGCTCGGACCCCGTCAGGGCCGCGGGCAGAATGCGCTGCCCGGATAGGTACGCCGCTTTCCGGTCGTCGGGCGATTCGGCATCGGGCCGGTGATGGGTCATGACGTTGCCGCCTTATGGAGTGCTCGCCGCGCAGCGGCGTTTCCAGGCCACCCCGAGTTCGACATTCGCTGAACGTGGTGGTCTGGGAAGGCCCCCACGCGGGGTCGCCGGGCGCGTAACGTGCATCATCGGCACTTTAGCATCGGGCTTGCCCCTTCGCAAGCGCGTGGGCGATTACGCTATAATGCCGGCACCACCGATTCGAGCAAAAGGAGCCGCCGTGTATTTCGAAGCCGATTCCCCCGAAATCCGATGGGCCAACGCGCTAACGGCTCACGTATGGCAGGCACGGGCCCAGCGAACCCTCGAAGCCGCCGTGGCCACCGGCATCCCCGAGGCCCTGGCCGACGGCCCCGCCAACGCCGAGGCTGTGGCCTGTGCGAAGGGCCTGCGGGCGCCGATGGTTGAGAAGACGCTCATCGTCCTGGCCGCCCTGGGCCTCGTGGCCCGCCAGGGGGACGATTGGCGCCTCACGCCGATGGCCCGGGCCACGCTCCTGCCCGAGGCGCCGCTGTACCAGGGCAACATCGTGGCACACCACGCCCAGATTGGCTCGTTCTGGTGCGACCTGGAATCGGTTCTGCGCGGCGGGGCGAGCGGATGGGTGTTTACGGCCGATGGCCACGACCGTATGCCGTCGTATCGCGACTTCGTCCTGGCGATGCACAACATGGCTATGGCGGGGCGGGCGGCCGCCTTCTGCGCTCTCGTGGACCTCGCCGGCCGCCGCTCGCTCGTGGACGTGGGGGGCGGCCCCGCATCGTATGCCATGGCCCTGGCCGAGCGGTACCCGGACCTTTCGATAACCGTCCTGGACTTGTCGCAAGCGGTCGAGATCGCCCGCGATCTCATCGACCGGTTTGGCATGGCCGGCTGCGTCCGGGCCGAGGAGGGCGATTGGAACGAGGTTCAGTTCGGCGACGCCGACCGCGACGTCGTCCTGATGTCGAACGTGCTGCACGGCCCGGGGCGGGGGGCACGCGCGCGACTCGCCAAGGCGCACCAGGCGCTCGTGCCCGGGGGGCTGCTCATCGTCCAGGACTTCCTGATGAACCCCGCGAAGACCGGCCCGCTCATTCCGGCGGTCTTCAACCTGATGGTTGGCGCGTTCTCGGTCACGGAATTGGCTGAGCGCTTTGTGGCGGCAGGATTCACCGAACCCGACGTCCGACCCATGCCGGAGGCGTTCGGCAGCACCGTCCTTGTGGCCGAGAAGGTCGGATGAGGTGAAGCGGCCGTGCGCAGGGGCAGCCGCCACTCCGTGCGCGGCGGGCAGGGAGACCCGCCGGCGGCAGCGGGTCGTCGCTAGGGTGCGGCCGGGGGCCGGTACGGCGCTGCCTTGCCGGGAAAGGCCATCCGGCCAAGGGCCTCGGCGGTGGCGTCGTCGATGGCCTTCAGGACGAACAGGCACACGCCGTGGGCGCCCTGCCGTCGGCAGACCGCGACCTGTTTGGCGATGGCGGCGGCCCGCTCGTCGCCGGTCGTCTCGGGCAGGATCTTGAAGGCCCCGACGGCCGGGATGATCCGCACCAGGTGCGGGTCCAGTTCCTTCCACCAGCCGAAGTGGGCATCCAGTTCCTCGGGCGTCGCGACGTACGACATCGGGATGACGTAATCGCACAGCCGCTCGCGGCGCCACTTGGGCCAGTCCTGGCTAACGCGGTCCGAGCGGTCGGCCGTACGGAAGACGGCCGCCGTGACCAGGGCCTCGGGCCGTACCGTGCGGGCCTGCTCGCGAACGCTCCGCACCAGGTCTGTGACCTGGTCCTTGCGCCACTGATGCCACGTGGCTCGGGCCGTCTGCTCGGCCTCGATGTCGAGGGTGCGGTCACTGCTGGGCACCATGGGCGAAACCGGCTTCGTGGC
>Ga0272441_10008396_pt1 | contig 16351 bp, 12 predicted proteins | sample SSMProp6N_FD_193582 | JGI IMG/M metagenome (GOLD analysis project Ga0272441, IMG submission 193582) | Marine sediment archaeal communities from Little Sippewissett salt marsh, Falmouth, MA, United States - SSM-Prop-6N | ecosystem: Environmental > Aquatic > Marine > Wetlands > Sediment ... | reverse complement strand
GGTCGAGGAAATCGTCGGGTACGAGACCATCCTCGGCGACGAGCGGCGCCTATTGGACGTCATCCGCGAGGACACCTACGAGATTCGGGAGCGCTACGCCGATCCGCGGCGGACCGAAATCATCGGGGAGATCGGCGAGGTCCAGATCGAAGACCTGATCGCCGAAGAGGACGTCGTCGTCGTCATCAGCCACGAGGGCTATATCAAGCGGATGCCGGTGACCAGCTATCGCCGCCAGGGGCGCGGCGGCAAGGGCATCATCGGGTCGGACAAGAAGGAAGGCGACTGGATCGAGCAGTTGTTCATCGCCTCGACCCACGACTACATGCTGTTCTTCACGAACAACGGGCGGATGTACTGGCAGAAGGTCTACGACGTTCCGTCCATGAGCCGCCAGTCCAAAGGGCGGGCGATCGTCAACCTCCTGCAGATGCAGCGGAGCGAATCGATCTGCGCGGTCGTCGCGGTGCGCCAGTTCGACGAGCGGTTCCTGGTTACCGCCACCCAACGCGGGCAGATCAAGAAGACCCCGCTGGCCGCGTACGCCAATCCCCGGCGCGGCGGCATCCAGGCGACGGGGCTGGGCGATGGCGACGCGGTGATCGGCGTGGCGATCACGCGCGGCGACGAGGAGATCATCCTGGCCACACGCAACGGAATGGCCATTCGATTCAGGGAAAAGGACGTCCGTGCGATGGGACGAACGGCCACCGGCGTGCGCGGCATTAAGTTGCGCGCCGCCGACGAAGTGGTGGACATGGCCGTCGTCGACCCGACGGCGACGCTGCTGACGGTCTGCGAGCGCGGCTACGGCAAGCGGACCAAGTTCGAGGAGTACCGCATCCAGTCCCGGGGCGGGACGGGCATCATCAATATCCGTACCAGCGGGCGGAACGGGAAAGTGGTCGGCGCCAAGAACGTTCGGGGCGCCGACGAACTGATGCTGATCACCGAGGGCGGCATGATCGTTCGCATCGGCGTCGGGGACCTGCGGACGATCGGGCGTGCGACGCAGGGCGTCCGGCTGATCGGGCTGAAAGGCGACGATCAGCTGGTCGCCGTGGCGCGTGTGGCCGTCGAGGAAGGCAACGGGCAGGCGTAAACGCCGACGGCGCGCTGTTTCTCGGACGATGGGCATCTCGCCGGCCTGGCCGCAGGCAGGTGAGAGATCGAGGGAGGCTTCTATGAGCCGTTGGATCCTGATGGGGCTGGCAATCGTCGTGATGATGTCCGTGCTCTCGGCCGGTGAGGCCCGCGCGCAGAACGCCAACGACGACTGGGATGACGAGGCCGTCGCCCGGTCCATCAAGCAGGCCGTGGCGTTCCTCTGGTCGCGGTGGGCGGGCGGCAGTTGGGGCGAGGGCGCCGCCGGCGCCGGGGGCAACGCCGGCGCCAACCGCGGCGGCAAGACCGCCCTGTGCGCCTACGCGCTGCTCGCCGCCGGCGAGAGCCCCGAAAAGGACAAGATGAAACAGACCCTCGCCTGGCTGGCGGGGATCGACATGAAGGGCACCTACGCCCGCGCCATGCGCGCCAACGTCTGGGGCATGATCGGGCGGAACCGCAAGTACCATCGGTATCTGAAGGCCGACACGGACTGGCTGGTCACGCACGTCGATCACCTGGGCGGGTACGACTACATCCCTCGCCCGATCCCGAAGGGCAGCGAGGAACTGCGGAAGCGCGGGCGCTACGACAACTCCAACAGCCAGTTGGCGGTCCTGGGCGTCTGGGCGGGAGCGCGAAACGGCGCCGAGGTGCCCATCGGCTACTGGAAACTCGTCGAGCGGCACTGGCTGGACTGCCAACTGCCCGACGGCGGCTGGGCCTACATGGGCCCGAAGGTCAATGCCAACAGCAAGAGTTACGGTTCGATGAGCGTGGCGGGGCTGGCGACCATGTTCATCTGCTTCGACGCGATTTACTCCAAGGCCTTCATCGCTTGCCGGACCGACACCGAGTACAAGCCCATCACGGACGGGCTGAAGTGGCTGGACAAGAACTTCTCGGCCACCTCGAACCCCGGGCGCGGCGGGGGACACTATTACTACTATCTCTACGGCGTCGAGCGCGTGGGGCTCGCCAGCGGGTACAAGTACTTCGGCCAGAAGGACTGGTACAAGTTGGGCACGCAAGCGCTGCTGGCGCGTCAGGGCGGGGGGGGCGGCTGGGGCAACGAGATCACCACCGCTTTTGCGCTGCTGTTCCTCGCCCGCGGGCGTCACCCGGTCCTGTTCAACAAACTCCAGTACGACGGCTCGTGGAACTGCCGCCCGCGCGACCTGGCGAACCTGACCCGGTGGATCACACGGACATTCGAGCGGCAGGTCAACTGGCAGATCATCCACCTCGGCGTGCCCGTCCGCGAGTGGCACGACGCGCCGATCCTCTACATCTCCGGCGCCACCGCCCCGAAATTCACCGACGCCGACCTCGACAAACTCCGCACGTTCGTTCAGCAGGGCGGGGTGATCTTCTCCGAGGCGGCCTGCAACCGGACGGCGTTTTCCCTGGCGATGCAGAGAGCCTACGCCAAGATGTTCTCGCCATACGAACTGAAGCGCCTCCCCGAAGACCATCCCATCTACCGGCGCGAACTACACTTCGATATCCGATCGGGCAAGACCCTCTCGGCGATCAGCAACGGGGTGCGCCTCCTGGCCGTCCACACCCCCTCGCAGGTCTCGCGAGCCTGGCAACTGAACGAGTACTCCAGCAGCGCCGACAAGTTCAAGGCCGCCGCCAACCTGTACTTCTACGTCACGGACAAGGGCATCCTGCCTCCGCGCGGCGTGTGCCGCTGGCCGAGGAAACGCTCCTTCGCTGCGGCAACGACCGTCAAGATCATCCCGGTCAAGCACAACGGCAACTGGAACCCCGAGCCGCTGGCGTTGACGCGCTTCGCCATCGAGATGGGCAACCGGCACCGCGTGAAGGTCGACATCGCCAAGGAAGCGTCCCCCACGGCCCTGGACGCCAAGGCCGCTCCGGTCGCCGTCATGACCGGCACGAGGGCGTTCACCTGGACCGACGCCGAGCGGAAGGCCTTGGCGAAGTATCTCCAGGCCGGCGGGACGCTCATCGCTGACGCCGGCGGCGGGAGCAAGGCCTTCGCCAAGGCCTTCGCCGATGAGATGGCCCAGGTCCTGCCCGGCGCCAAGGCCGGATTGATTCCGAACGGCCACGCCCTGTACACCAAGGCCGGGCCCGCCATCAAGAAGGTCCGCTACCGCAAGGCCCTGCGGGCGAGCGTGTACGACAAGACCAGGCCGCGCCTGAAGGGATACGTCCTCCGCACGCGCCTGGCGGTGATCTTCAGCCGCGACGACTTGGTCGCCGGGCTGGTCGGATATCCCCAGTGGGGTCTGAAGGGCTACGAGCCGGACAGCGCCTTTGCGATCATGCGCAACGCCGTCCTGCACGCAGCCGGGAAGATGATCTCGGACGCCGAGAAGCCCAAGAAAGATTTCGAATTCACCTGGTAAACGGCCTCGGCCGGCGCTCAGGGCGTCTGGGTTTCGTCGGACGAGCGAATGCCGCCGGGCTGGGTCGCCAGGCGGACGGTGAAGGTCGTTCCCTGCCCTGGGCTGCTTTCGACGTCGATGCGCCCTCTGTGCTCCTCGATGATCTTCCGCGTGACGGCCAGGCCCAGCCCGGTCCCCTTGTGCCCCTTGGTCGAATGGAACGCCTCGAAGATCCGCCCGATCTGGTCGGGTCCGATGCCCACGCCGTTGTCGGCGACGCGGACGACGACTTGGCGGTTCATCGAGTCGTACTCGCTGGCCAGGATGACGACGCCTTGTCCGGCGTCCACCGCGTCAAGGGCGTTGGACAACAGGTTCAGGAACGCCTGGTGTAGCCCGTCCGGGTCCGCGGGGATCGGCGGCACCTCGTCCAGGTCCGGCATGATCGCTACGTTCCGTTCGTCGGCCTGCGAGGCGATCAGGTCGACGCACTCGGTCAGGACGTGGTTGACGTTGACGCTTTCCAGCAGGGGCTGGCGCGGCTTGGTGAAGGCCAGCATGTTCAGGATCAGCCCGTTGATCCGGTCCAGACTTCGTCGAACGATCGGCCAGCCCTGGCGGGCCTGGGCGAGGTTCTCGCGGCCCAGGGCCCGCTCGACCACGTCCGTGCCGCCCAGGAGGCCCTGGAGGATGTTCTTGATGTAATGGCTCAGCAGGGCCACCGTCTCGCCGACGGCCGCCAGACGTTCCGACTGCACGGCCGCCTCGTACAGGCGAACGTTGTCCACCGCCAGGCCGGTCTGATACCCGATCGCCGTCAGAAGACGCAACTCCTCCGTCGAGTACAGCCGGTTGGCGACGCTGCTGTCGACGTGAATGACGCCGGTGATCTTGGCGCGTCCCTTGAGCGGCACGCAGATCGCCTGGCGGATGCCGAAGTCGTGGACGCTCTTGCCGCTGCTGAACCGCTTGTCGCGCATCGCGTTGGAGGAGATCACGCCGACCTGCTTGTCGAGCACCTCGTTGATGATGGTCCGGCTGATGGGCATCTGCACGGCGGCGGCATCGTCTTGGGTCCGCGCCGCCATGGGGATCATCGCCCCGTCCTCGCCGATCAGCAGGATGTAGCCCCTCTCGGCCTTGACGACCTCGAAGATCAAGTCCAGCGTCCGCCGCAATAGCGCGTCCAAGGTGAAGATGGACGATAGTTCCGTGGAGAGTTTGTACAAGACGCGCAGGGTACCGATGGCCTCGGCCCCGGCCTCGGGGGTAGGGATGATGACCGAGTCGCCGCTGGCGGGGACCGTCGCGGTGATGGACGCTTCGAGGAACTGCCCGTTTTCGTCCACGTCCAGCGGGGCGGCGGCCGCAGCGCCGCTGCCGAATACCAACAGCGTCCTGCCGACACGGATCTGATCGCCGGCACTCATCGGCAACGGCTTGTTGACGCGCAGCCCGTTCAGGAACGTCCCGTTGACCGAGCCGAGGTCCTCGATCATCCACGTCCCGTTGCGGTGGCTCAGGCGCGCGTGTTGGCGCGATACCGTGCTGTCGGTCAGGGGGACCGTTGGGCTCTCCCGCCCGACGATCTGTTCGTCCTCATCGAGTCGGAAGACGCGCCCTTTGTCCGTGCCCTGGATGACCTCCATCGAAACCATGCTTTGCCCGACCGCGCGCAGGCACGACCGCGGCGCCAAGGCCCTCACGGGCCCGCGACGCGTAGCCGACGGCGCATAGATGTCCTAAGTTCCTTACTATAGACGTGCCGCATGATGCATCAGGTCAGCGGGACATGAAGGATAAATGAAGGGCAATTAGCCAACCCAACGCGTCTGAAGAAATGATACGTCACGCGGTGCGATCCGTCAACACGAATCTGACGGCGCCGGAGGTTGCCGGCTGTGGCGGCGGCGGGGCCTGTCGCGGCAGCGGCGCCAGGGACGGTTAGGGGCTTCGCCGACGGAGTGCCGCCGGGGCCACCAGTGCCAGCGCCCCAGGCTCGGGCGTGGGCTCCTGACGCAGCCAGAAGTCGCCGTCGTCCGAAGCCAGGTCCACGTCGATGACCAGTTTTCCGCCGGCCAGACCGGGGGTGTAGATCGCCGCGTCGACAACAACGCCGCCGTCCACGTCGAGGGATCCGGCGTGATCGGCGTCCCACCCGGGCGGGGGCAGCCCCCAGATCATGGTCGTGAAGGGCCCGACCGTAAAGCCGCTGGCTTCCGTGGCGGCGCGGCCGAAAGCCGCCGGGCCGAGAACGTCCCAATGGTAGTCCGTCCAAGCCGCGCCGGTTGCGTTGCGGATGATCTCGTCGGTGATCTGGATGGTCCCGCTCGTGCCGCTGTCAGCGAGGCGCTGCTGGAAGCCGATCAGGTTCGGCATGAACGCCCCCCCGACCGGGGGATCGGCAAAGGTCTTGAGAATCTCGATCCGAACGTAGTCGTCGGTGACCCTGTCCACGACGATGCCGTACAACACGTCGTTGGGCAGAAGCACGCTCCAGCCGGAGTCGTTGCCGTGAACGTCCAGCAGATCGACGATCATGTCGGCTGGGGCAACGGGGGTCAACACGAAGAGCACGGAGGCAAGCATGGAAAGGTGCTTTGGCGTCATCACGCGGTCCTCCTCAGGCCCTCCTGCCGCGCCGGCGGGGCGAGGCAGGGTGCATCTTTGCTGCACGGCGGCCGACGGCGTCGCACCAAGCGGCAGCGCGTGCCGTCGTGCGGTTTTCTTACTGGAAGCATACGATGCAACGGTACGGCCGGGCCAGCGAGCCAGTCGGATCGGTGGAAACGGCGGGATATGGGGTGACGACCGCTAGCGGTCAGGGATCCTGGGCGATCAGCTCGATTGCGGCGTCGGCGAGGAGGTCGCCGGCCTCCGGGGCCATGCAACTGGACGGGCCGAAGGTCGTCTCGTAGCCTCCCCGATCGAAGGCCTCTCGCGTCGGCAGGTAGCCCAGGCGCCCGTTGGCGCAACTGACCACCAGGGCCTTGGCGGGCCAGGCGCGGGCCTTGATCCGAAGCCCCAACTCCACGAACAACTCGCCCGGGATCGCCGCGAGGGCGACGTCGTTGATTCGCAGGACCTGGACCTCCGCGGCCTCGGCGCCTCCCAGGCGGCGGATGCGCTCGACCTCGGCCGGGATGACGTCGTCGTAAATCGTCGGGTCCACGAACCGCTGGGCCCCGCGGACCGTGCCGCGGATCTGCTCGTCGGTGATTTCGCGGAAGGGCAGTCGCACCGTCTTCGATCGCGACGCCAAGCGGACATCGGCGGTGAACGCCATCCCGTCGAGGGCGTCGGCGATGTGGCGGGCAAGGGCTTCGCCGGCCTGGACCATGGTCGGCTCGGGCGCCGTGCCGGTCGGGTCGGCGGTGGAGATGTTGCCGGCAGCGCCAAGACAGAACATGGTGACCGGACAGTCTTGAGATTTCATCCGTTCGGCCAGGACGCCCGGGTAACCGGCCGAGAGGGCTTCGTCCCCCCCGTGGTGGGCCGGGTGGCAGGCGAAGTTGACCAGCGCCCCGAGCATCGCCCCGCCGGGCGCGCGGACGCCCAGGATGGCCACCTCCGGGTCGATCGGGCCCTCGAAGCACAGGGCCTCGGGATCGGCGAACGCCCCGTGGGTGCGGACGGTCCCGTCGCGCATGACGATGCGGCGGTTGTGCCCGACGGCGAACTCGAACCGCCTTGCGAAGCCGATCTCCGCCGGCTGCATCGCCTCCACGGCCTGCCCGAAGCAGCGGACGGTCCTGGCGGTGAGGTCCTTGACGTACTCGTCATCGCGTTGAACGGCGCCGACGTTGTCCACGGCCGGACCGGCATGGTTGTGCGTCGCGGCGAACATCACATGACCGGCGGGGAAGCCGTGGTCCACCTCGATCCGGCGGCGGACCTCGGCGACAAGGGTCGCCGGGACGAACAGCGTGTCGAACTGGATCAGGCCGATACGCTGCCCGGCCGAGTCGAACACGGCCGCCCGGACGTACAGCGGATCGGCCACGCGGTTGGAGACGATGACCTTCAGCCAGCCGATTTTCTGGCAGCCGACGGGGGGCGTGATGTCGATCTCGGCAAAGCCGGCGCGAAGGCCCATGATGGTCCTCAGTTTGCGCCCAGGAGTTGATCGATGTTTTCCATGACCTTACGGATGCCGTCGGCGGTGGCCTCGGCGGCGGCGGGCCCGTTGGGCGCCCGCAGCGGCGTGGTCATGCCGGTGTGCCCGTCGGCGTGGCGCGCGGCGACGGGGAAGTCCTCGGGCCGATAGGTCACGTCCCCGGCGTGGGGGCAGGACCACGGGCAGCCCTTGCCGTAGGCGTTGCGGGCCTGGAAGACCGTCATCGCCGGGAGGATGAACTGTTGCCAGACGCTGGTCTCGACGCCCTCGGCCTGGAGGGCCTTGACGATCCGGTCGCGGAAGGCCGCGGCGTCATGGGCGTGGCCGAGGGCCTCCATGTCGAACCGGAGGGTGTAGTTGTACCAGTTGTGCCCGTGCCCATCGGGCTCGACCGGCAGAATCAGGTGGGGCACGTCGGCCAGGCGTTCGGTCAGGCGGGCGGCGTTGGCGCGCTGGGCGGCAAGATAGGCGTCCATCCGCGTCAACTGCGCCCGCCCGAACGCCGCCGACAGGTCGTTGTTGCGGTACATCCAGCCGAGGGCGTAGGCGTGGTAGTCGCGGTCCTGAAGCGGCGTTCGGGTCTCGCCGAACGACCAGAGCGACCGGGCCGTCGCGGCGATCTGTTCGTCGTCGGTGACGAACATCCCGCCCTCGCCGGCGCAGAGGCACTTGTTCTGGTTGAAACTGAAGGCCGCACAGTCGCCGAAGGTGCCGACCTTCCGCCCGCGGAACGTCGCCCCGTGCCCTTGGCAGCAATCCTCGATGACCTTCAGTCCGCGCGGCCGCGCGACGGCCAGGACCCGGTCCATGTCCACCGCCAGCCCGTGCAGGTGCACGACGACGATCGCCCGAGTCCGGTCGGTGAGGGCGGCCTCGATGAGGCCGGGATCGATGTTCATCGTCTCCCAGTCGATGTCCACGAAGACGGGGATGGCGTTGTGGTGCAGGACGCAGGTGGCCGAGGACGACCAGGTGTAGGCGGGGACGATGACCTCGTCGCCGGCGCCGACACCCGCGGCCGCGACGGCCATGTGCAGCGCCGCCGTGCCGGAGTTGGTCGTGATCGCGACGCGGTTGCCGTTCCACGCGGCGAACTCGTCCTGGAACGCCTGGCAGTTGGGCCCGAACGAGTGGCTGCCGCCTTCCAGCGAGGCCAGGACCATCCGGCGGTCGATGTCCCCGATCGGTGGCCAGGGCTTGATCGTCCCGGGCCGGATCGCCGGGTCGCCGCCGAGGAGGGCCAGTTTCTGGAGCACGTCGTGTCTCCTGTTGCGGTTCCGCTCTGCAGTGTGGAATCCACATGATCGCCGCGTCATGGGCGTTGTCAAGCGGGCGTCGGCCCTCTCGGCCCGGCGGGCCGGTGTGCACCAAGCCACCTTGCCGGGATGCGCGATGCATGGTACAATGGTAGTGGAAGTAGCGCGAACTCCTGCGCGGCTTCCCGTCGGTCGGGTCTTGCTTGCTTGGCCGGCGCGGGCCCACGGAGGCGTCCGTGGGATTGGTGGCCCGGCGGGTCCCGAGGGCCGACCCTCAGGGATGGCGGTTGGGCAGACCCGTTTACAGAAAGGAGGTGGTCCGTGTCCGAATATCTGATAGGTGGCCTGCGTTAGGCAGGCAACGTACCTGCCTAGCGCAGGTCCACTGAACGTGGTCGGGTCCGGGCGGCCGATAGGGTGTCCGGGCCCGACGTTTTTTCCTTCGGGCGGGGGCGACCCCGGCGATTCCGGGTTGGCACGATAAGGTAAGGAAGCGCCAGCCGCGCTCCGATAACACCAACAGCGGCGCCTGCCGCATTCGACGCCATTGAGATACGCAACCGGCCCGGGCGACCGGGCCGTGGATGGGGCGAATGTCCCGGGACCGGATGACGTGGCTGAAGGAGTTCGGGCAACACCGGATGCGCAACGGCCGGGCCTGAGGTCGGCGCTGGCGGCGGTGCGGCGGGCGGTGTGGGCGCCGGCGCTGCTGACGCCTCCTCTGGCGACGGGGCTGATGGTCCTCTGGGCCTCGCAGTGGGGCGTTCCATTCAACCGCCCCGTGCTGCAACTGGTCTCCGTGATCGTCCTGCCGGTCGCGATGCTGATCGCGATCGTCCGATGGGTCTTGACGCGGCAGGGGTACTTCCTCTGGCTGGCGGGCTTGGCCGCGGCGCTGACTTGCGCCGAAACCCACGTCGCCGGCTCATCGGTCGGCGTTTACGTTGCGATGGCGGGGCTGATCGCCGTCGCCTGGGTCAAGCGCGCCGCTATGGCGACGTACCTCGCCTACCGCTCCGTGGCCACGCTGCTGGCCGTGGCCGTGGTCGCCTACTTCATCGCCGAGAGCGTGGATCGGGACGTGTGGGCGTGGCTTCCGTCGGAAGGCCGCTTAGGCGACGCCGTCGAAGAGACGCTGGAGCTTGTCGGCCACTGCCTCCTGACGGTCGTGGCGATCATCTCTCGGAAAGTTCACTGAGCCCTGATGGTCCGGGGCGCGTCCGAAAGCCCTGGCAGCGCCCGCACCGCCCATGGTAGGCTCCCGCCGGGCTCGAGTAAGCCCCCGTCGCGCGAGACACCTTCGGAAAGGAATGACCATGTACGCAGGGCTCATCCTGGCCGTGATCGTCTGCATCATGTGCTTTGCGGCCGGCTGCGGGGCGCCGACCGCCTTCGAGCCGCCGACCGGGGCCAAGGTCATCTACCGCTGCGACTTTGACGACGGCGACGCCGACGGGTGGGACGGCCAACTCGTCGCCGATCCCGCCGCCGCCGGCAAACTCGCCCTGAAGATCCCCGCCAACCAGAAGCAGACCGCCCGCAAGGTCACGATCCCGCTGGCCGAGGAAACCGTCCTGAGCCTGGACGTGTACACGACCGACACGCCGATCCTCTACGTGCAGGCCACCAACGCCGCCCGCAAGGCGGTCTGCGGCACGCCGTGGTATCTGTACCCTAACCGCGACGGGGGGCGCTGGGTCCGCATCCATCTCCCACTGACGGGGACGCTGATCGACAGCACCACCAAGAGCGCCTGCGGCGCGCACAAGTGGGTCTCCAAGGCTGGCGACACGCTCAGCGATCTGCAGTTCCGCGCCGCCGCCGGCGACGTCCTGATCGACAACATCGTGGTGTACACCATGGACGCCGCGGGCAAACTCGCCCAGGGGCGTGCGGAACTGGCCCAACTGCGGGCCGAGCGCGCCAAGGCCTTGTCCGGCGGGTCCGCGCCGCCCGGCGCTGCCGAAGGCTGGGCGATCGAGCCGCTGGAAGTCGCCGCCGAGGACCTCGCCGGGCGGACCGACCTCGACTGGGCCGACGCCAAGGAATTCCGCGACAGCGTCGCTGCCCTGCGAGGCGCCATCGCCCGCACGAGGCGCTACTGGTCCCAGGCCGAGAAGGCCTTCGGCCGGACGGGCGACTTCGCCGTCGGCGTCGAGCATGCCATGACGCGCATCTCCGACCTGCACGACCAGCACGCCTTCGCCGGCGAAGTCAGCGGGTCGGTCGACCTGTATGCGGCCCGGCGGGAGCACGAGAGTTTCCAGGCCGTCGTCCTGCCGTTCGCCCGTGACCTCAAGGGTGTCAGCGTTGCCTTCAGCGACCTGGTCCGCAGCGACGGCAAGGAGGTGATTCGCTCGGACCACTGCTCCTGGCGCACCCAGCCCTATGTCCAGCCCCTGCCCTCCTACGCGTACCCCGGCACCGACTGGCTGGCGCCCATCCCCGACCCGCTGCTGCCGGGCAAGCCCTTCGACCTGCCGATGACGCGATACCAGCCTTTGTGGGTCACCGTGTTCACGCCCCCGGACGCGCCGCCCGGGCAGTACCAAGGCACCATGACCGTCACCGCCAAGGACGCCCGCCCGGTTGCCGTCAAGATCGACCTCCGCGTCTGGGACTACGAGATCCCGCTGACGGGGCGCTTTCGCTGCCAGACCAACATGGACATGGGTCCGGCCTCGAAGTTCTACGGGCGCACCTTCGACCAGACGTGGCGGCGGCAGTGGTACGAGTTCCTGCTGGAATACCGCTTCAGCCCCACGCAGCAGTACTCGCGGAACTTCTCGCCCCACCCGGACGACATCGACTTCTGCAGAGCCCGCGGGTGCAACGTCTGGATCCTCGGCGGCCTGGCGGGGCGGAAGGACGTGCCGGTCGCCGAGTTCCGCAAGCGCTACGAGATCGCCCGCAAGAACGGGATCCTCCCGTTCTGCCACGTGTACATCGGCGACGAGACCGGCGACTTCGCACTCATGCGGAAGAAGGCCAACATCCTCCACGCCAACTTCCCGGGCCTGAAGGTGATGATCGGCGGGTCGCGCCCTCGGAAAGAACTGATCGGCTACATCGACATCTGGGATCCGACGATGAGCACGGCCACCGCCTTGTACGGCTTCGACCCCGAGGAGATGCAGGCCGCCAGCGACCGCGGCGAGGAGGTCATGTGGTACACCGCCTGCGGGCCCAACCACCCGTACCCCAACGTCCAGATGGGCGACCCGCTGTTTGCCTCGCGGATGTTCTTCTGGCTGACGTGGAAGTACCGGATCACCGGCTTTGAGTATTACTGTTTCGCCATCTGGGGCAAGAACCCCTCGATCACGCCGCGCTGGCCGGAAAGCCCGTGGCACTGCTACAGTTTCCGCCACACCAACGGGGACGGGCAGTTGTGTTACCCGGGTCCCGACGGGCGGCCGGCGGCGTCCGTGCGGCTGGAGAACATCCGCGACGGCATCGAGGACTGGGAGGCGATGTTCATCCTGGAGGGGGCGGCCGAGGCCCTCGAAAAGGCCCTCGACGCCGGCGACGTGGACCGCGGCGCGACGGCTAGCGTGGAAGGCAAGAAACTCGCCCCGGGCGACCTGCTCAAGCGGGCCGCCCGCGCCCTGGCGATCGACGAGTCGTTCTGCAAGGACGTGACGCACTGGGCGCTGGACCCGGCAGGGCTCCAGCGGCGCCGCAATGAGGTCAGTCGCCTGATCGAGGCGATCGTCGGCCTGATCGGGCCGGACCGCTTCCAGGCCCACCAGGTCGCCCGCGTCGCCGAGCGCCGGGCCTTGGAGGCCAAGCGCCTCGAAGAAAACCGCCAGCGGGCCCTGAAGGAAATGGCCCCGGCCAAGAAGGCCAAGTGACGCGCGCCGCGCGGAGCCGGCATGAAGATCGCATCCATCGAGACCTTCACACGCGACCCGCTGAGCGTCGTCCGCGTCCGGACCGACGACGGGGCCGAGGGCTTCGGGCAGATCGCCCCGTTCGCGGCGGACATCTCCGCCGCCGTCCTGCACCGGCTCATCGCCCCGCACGTCCTGGGCGCCGACCCGCTGGACGCCGGCGGCATCTCCGACCGCTGCGTGGAGGCCAACTACAAGTTCCCGTGGTCGTTCGTCTGCCGGGCGCTGGCGGGGGTGGACACCGCCTTGTGGGACCTCCGCGGGCGCGTGGAAGGCCAAAGCGTCTGCCGTCTGCTGGGCGGGCGGGGCGGTGACGTCCGCGCGTACGGATCCAGCATGCGGCGGGACATCGCCCCGCGGGCTGAGGCCGACCGCCTCGCCGGCTTGCGCGACGCCAAGGGCTTCACCGCCTTCAAGGTCCGCATCGGCAAGGTCTGCGGGCACGACCAGGACCAGTGGCCCGGGCGGACCGACGAACTCGTCCCGGCCGTCCGCGCCGCCGTCGGCGACGACGCGGACCTCCTCGTCGACGCCAACAGTTGCTACACGCCCGAGCGGGCGATCGAGGTCGGCCGGCTGCTGGAGGCCCACGCCGTCCGCCACTTCGAGGAGCCTTGCCCGTACTGGCAGTTGGAGTGGACCGCCCGCGTGGCCGAGGCCCTGGCGGTCCCCGTCGCCGGGGGAGAGCAGGACAACGATTTGGCCCAGTGGCGGCGGATGATCGCCATGCCCGCGGTGGACATCGTCCAGCCGGACGTCTGCTACGTCGGCGGGCTGACCCGCGCCCTCCGCGTCGCGGCCATGGCCGCGGAGGCGCACCTGCCCTGCGTGCCGCACTCAGCCAACGTCTCGCTCGTCAGCGTCTTCACGCTGCACATGCTGGGGGCCATCCCCAACGCCGGGCCGTACATGGAACTGTCCATCGAACCGGCGGCGTGGGCCGAAGACCTGTACCGCCCGGCCCTGGCCGTCCGCGACGGACGCGTCGCCATTCCCGATGGGCCCGGCTGGGGCGTCACGGTCAACCCCGCCTGGCTGGCGTCGGCCGAGCGGCGCGAAAGCCGCATTGAGTGAGTCCGACGACCCGCCGGCCCGGTCGCGTCAGCGCCGAGCAAGCCCCAGCGACGATGCGGCTCGCGCCAGACTCGCGTCGCGCGTCCACAGCCCAACGCTTGCCAGCAAGCACGAGGCCAGCAGATGAACGTCGATCAAGCCCAGCCCTTTGCCCATCAGGCGATGCCGGTCGATAAACCCCAGCGCCTCGTCGTCGGCGACCTTCGGCAGGGGGGGTAGGGCGGACAGCAACGTCAGCAACTCCGCGCGGTTGCGGAGGCTTCCGCAGGCCAATTCCCCGATCACGAACGGGTGGCACGCCACCTCATCGGCGCGCAGCAGGGCAGCCAACGCGTCGTTGCCTTTTCGCAGGTGGTCCACCCACACCGAGGTGTCAACGAGGATCACGTCGCGGGCTCCCGCGGCGGCGAATGGGCTTAAGTTTCTTTTCCGTTCCACCGAGCGCGGCCAGGCGGGCCGCACTCTCGCGGGCAATCAGCGCCTCAAGCCCCATCTTGACCAGCGAGGTCTTTTCCCGCACACCGGTCAGTTCCGCCGCACGCGACAGCGCGGCATCGTCGATGTTGAGCGTCGTTCTCATGCATATAAGTATGCACCGTGCGTGTGCATTTGTCAAGGACATTGCGGCGGTTGAAAATCGAGGGCGACTGGCGGCGGCCGACCGCCCCGGGGGACGGAGCGAAACGACCCCGCCTGCCCCTGAACCGGCCTGAACCAAACTGAACGATACTGAACGAAACTGAACGTGTTTCAACGCCCCGGGTTGTCGTAAAGCCTTGGAGAACAACTTCGTACGCTGATTTCGCCCGGCGAGCCGACGTTTCGTGGTTCCGCCGGAATGAGACCGAGGCGGGTTGGCCTGGCCAACCCAGCCGCCTCCCGGCCGTCGACTGCTCGCCAGTGCGGTCATCCGGTCCTGGCCCTCTTTACTTGTCAAACGCCCGGGACGCTGACCGCGCAGCGCCTCCCACAACGAGCCCGTAGTGACACGTTTGTGCGCACAAACGTGTCACTACGCCAGGCGGCTCACCGCGCGGGTCGCGGAGGACGGATTGAGTGTTGCGCATCGGACGGAAGTCTCGCGGAAGGAAAGCCCGGCCGTCGCGACGCCCGGGCAGACCGGGGAGTCTGCCCCGTCCGTTGCGGCGAGCGGGCAGGGGTCCCGCCCGAGCCACCACCTGCGCCGGATCGCCCTTCCGCCCAACCGCCGATCACGCTATACTGCCCGCAAGGTGACACGTTCGGGGAAATCGATGCCATGCAACCGGGCTGCGACACGATGGCTCCGATGGATTCGGGCGGATCGGCACTGTCTGCTCGGCCTTGCGATATGACTGAGCGAAGTCTGATCGACAACCCGCGGCGACTCATGTGGCTGTCGGGCGTCCTGTCGGCCGCGACGATCGCATGGCACTGTCTGATCTGGGCCGGCTTGATGGGGCGCGGCGGATACCGCAACCACCTCTGGATGGTGTGCGTTTCCTGGGCCTTGGCCGCGGGCGCTGTCCTGTGCGGCCTGCGCGCCTTGTGGGTCCTGCTCAGACAGCCCGTAGCCAATGTGGGCGTGACGTTCCTGCGGTCGGCCGTTGCCTTGCTGCTCGTCGGCCTCGGGGCCTTGCTGATGCTGACAGAGAGCCTTGTGCTCTACTTGAACACCATGCCCGAGAAGTAGAGGCAGGGCGCGGCTGACGGCAGCGCAGCTTACGTGGTCGAACGAGGATGGGCGTCTCTGGCTTACTGACCGATGTTCCTCTTTCAAGGGCGCTGATAGCGATGAATTGCGTGGTCGCAGGCATCGTCGATGGAAGTCGAATCGTTTGGGTGGTCCTGGTGTGCGGGTGTCTGTTGGGCATGGCCTTCGTAGGGGTCGCCTGCAGAGACACGGATATTGGGCCCGGGACCTCGGGGATGACAGATCGGCTCAAACTGGGCGTGCGCGAAGCCCGATCCGGTCGGACCTTCATGGAGTCGGCTCTTTTCGACGTTAAGTTGTCTGCCGAGGAAGTCGCGGCCGCGAAGGGATACGTCATGGGGCATCCTGACGTGTCTGCGTATATCCTCCTGATGTCCCTCCGGGAACACGCCCCAGTAGCCTACGCGGGCATTCCGGACGCATGCAAGGCGAGAGTGCTCTGCGATGCATTGGCGAATCTGACGTTCCTGAATGATTTCGGCTACCTGGAGTCCTCCGCGTCATACGATGACATGGCCGGCAAGGCGCTAATCACGATCGGAAAGCCGGCCGTCAACTGTCTCAGGGCCTTACTCGGTGACAAGAGTCAAGCACCTCTGTTCGGATCGGAGGCCGCAACCCTCTCCGGTTTCCTTCAGTACCGCCGGGCCGACTTTGCCTATCGCTACATCATGCTTATCCTTGGGAAGCAACCCGCATTCCCGGCTGATACGGCAGAGCGCGACAAGTTGATCTCTGATCTTCAGGAGCAGCCATAGGGGTGGGCTGTGTTCACGCGGCGAACTCACCTTCCTCTACATGTTGGGCGCGGGTCACGGGGTTCCATCAGGCTTTGTCGTCGCCCGGCCGTTCGG
>Ga0272441_10008395_pt1 | contig 16351 bp, 15 predicted proteins | sample SSMProp6N_FD_193582 | JGI IMG/M metagenome (GOLD analysis project Ga0272441, IMG submission 193582) | Marine sediment archaeal communities from Little Sippewissett salt marsh, Falmouth, MA, United States - SSM-Prop-6N | ecosystem: Environmental > Aquatic > Marine > Wetlands > Sediment ... | reverse complement strand
CGGTGCATACGGCCACAACAGGAAGGGTGCGGTCGTCTGGAGAGCCGCGATAACAATGGGTATCGCCGGATTCTTCGGGGCGCTGATCGGCGGATATATCGCCACCCTGATCCCCGGGGAGTGGCTCACCACGCTATTTGGTCTGGCTATCTTTCTTTCCGCCATCAGGATGCTCACCGCAAAGCCTCCCGTAGTCGAGAAAAAACCGGTTGACGACGTGTTCACCTACCTCCTGTGGGGGATACCGCTCGGGATCGTCTCAGGCATCATCGGGATCGGCGGGGGCGTGCTGCTCATCCCTGTGATGGTGCTTGCCCTGCATTTCAGGATGCACAACGCAGTGGGCACATCGACCGGATTGATGATCTTCACCGCCCTTGGAGGCACGATCGCCTATATCATCAACGGCTGGGGAGTTGCCGGCCTCCCTCCATATTCTCTGGGATATGTGAACCTGCTCCAGTGGGCGCTTCTTGCCGGCACCAGCATCGTCATGGCGCAGGCAGGCGTCCTGGTTGCACACAGGCTGCCGGCAAAACAGCTTAAGCTGGTATTCATTATCGTCATGATCTACATGGGCCTGAAGATGACCGGCATCTTCTCGATTCTGGGTCTACCCATATGAAAACGATCTTTTACTGGTCAATTAACGAAAAAAACATTTTCTTTTCCTTTAAGAAATCCCTCATGATTATTCATGTCATAATCTTCGGAAATTCATGCCCGGGATGATATATATGCCATAAACCGGATATGCAGAGTATCGCTCAGGTGGTGGGGACAGGGGAGGGGTCTCCCCTCCCCATTTAGCAATGTTCAATATAGTTGGTTGAAATAAAAAAAACGATATCGATAAGATTGTTTTTGTTCTCTGAAATGGTTTCTCAATAGCCATTTCCTTGATTCATTATTTTTTCAGCGCCGATCCTTTCTTTGTAAACGACCCGCCATGCAGGTTGATCCACTGCCCCTCCTTCACACCGATATGGTTTCCGCAGGGGCAGTAGACATCTTCACCTTCCCTGACGGTATGATCCGAGGATATCCGTGTATTCCAGCAGTGCAGCAGCTTTCCCTTTCCGATCTTCTGGTAACGGAAGAGTTTCCTGCCACAGGCGGCGCAGTGTATCGTGATCATATGCAGTAAATATCAGTCTGAACCTGAAGATGAAATTTGAGAGAAAAGGGTTTGGCATCGTTCAGTTCTTTTTAGCCATATCGTTGCGATTAGAAGGGATAATATCATTTCTTCTACCGCACCCACGCCACTTTCGGCGCCAGCTTCTCCCCAGTTTCAGGCGTTTCCGCGGGGTAGCCGAACGAGATGGTGCCAACCGGGCTATATCCTTCAGGAATGCTGAAACCGGCCATCAGTTCCTCATTGTCGAATGCCACATCCGTCGAGCCGACCCAGCAGCTGCCAAGGCCGAGTGCATGGGCGGCAAGCATCATGTTCCCGGCGCAGAGCGAGCAGTCGATCTCCCTGAAACGGTTCGTAGTCTTTCCGGCGATCATGATGACCGTGGGGGCATTGTAATAAATGGAATAGTCCTTGCTCTCCAGAAGCGAGCGGAAGAGATCCGAGAGCCCGTCATGGGCGCCTTTCATGTGCAACAACAGGATCGGTATGCAGTAGTCCGAGACCTTGTTCAGGAACGCCTGGTCCTGTAACACAACAAACGCCCATGGCTGGAGGGCAAGGGCGGACGGTGCATATGTGCCTGCCCGGATAATCTCTTCCAGCACCTCGTCAGGTATCTGCCGGTCTTCAAACTTCCTGACACTGCGGCGTGTCATGATTGCTTCGATTGCTTCCATTAATTCTCTCCATTTGGCTATTTGATATCAGGATATTTATATCGGCCTGACCTAGAGCCACGTCACCTGCAACGGCTTTCTTCGGGGAATGCCGTATGCCTGATATTTGGGGTGCCCGAAGAAGATCGCAAAGGAAGGAATCCTTCCCTTCGGCAGCGCGATCTCCTCCTGCAACGGACGGTATTCAAGCAGGGCATGCGCGACAAAACCGGCCCAGCAGGTTCCGATGCCGAACGCCGGTGCAGAAATATCGAAGTGGGTGAGCGCAATGATCGCATCCGCTATATTCATCGGGTTGTCCTCAGGGATGTGTGAAATGATCATATGGGGTGCATTGCGGCAGATGGGATCGTATCCCGCCTCCCATGCGCTGATAAGGGGCGTTACAAAATTGCTCAATGGGTGACTGGTGCCGACCAGCGTCCTCATCCAGTCGATGGTCAAACCCGCGATCCTGTTGACACGCTCAGGGTCATGAATTACAATCCACTCCACCGGCTGCCCGTTGCATCCCGATGCCGCATACCTTGCGATATCCAGAACCTGCAGGATATCCTCCCTGCTTACCGGTTCACCGGTGAAATGCCGAACCGAACGACGTTTTTTCAGGTACCACCCCAGATCCCCGGCAGGAAGTTCCCCTGCACCATCAGGGAGATCTACCTTTTCATCGGGGCGAAGGTTCAGTAATAGCGCCTGCGAAGGGCAGAAAGCCTCGCAGTGACCGCAGGCAATACACACTTCAATCTCATCCCTGATTTTGGGGAGGTTCTTCTCATCCGCCGGTTCGATGATCGACATCGGGCAGACTTCCGAACAGATACCGCACCGGGTGCAGAGATCCGGATCTACGAGTATAATTGTCATTGTTATTTCCCATGTATAACTTCCATTTATATATAATTCAGTTTTTTTCTCTCATGATGGTGCTTTAAAGAATGAATGATCTGCGATCTCTTCCATACAAGATCGCTTATCACCGTTCGCTCCTTATCTTGAAGCATGGATCAGGTTATCATCCGGATACGGGAAGAACTAAAGGCCAAAGCGGACCCGGAGATCCGGAAGAGCTCGCAGCGTTTCTTCAAGGAGGAGATCACGTGCTACGGGATAAAGACCGCCGTAGTGGTTGCACTTGCCAAAAAATACTGGAAGGAGGTAAAGGACCGCCCAAAAAAGGATATTTTTGCCCTCTGTGAAGAGCTCTACCGGTCAGGGATGATGGAGGAGTCTTTCATCGTATCGAACTGGGCACACGTCCTATCGGATCGGTACGAGAAGGAAGATATCGAAGTATTCAGGCGCTGGATCGATACCTACATCAACAACTGGGCCTCATGCGACGGATTTTGCAACCATACGATGGGCGAATTCATAGAACAGTATCCTGAATATACCAAAGAGCTCAAACGCTGGACCCAGTCGGGAAACCGCTGGATGCGAAGAGCCGCGGCAGTCTCCCTCATCATCCCGGCCAAGCATGGAAAATTCCTCGACGAATCGATGGAGATTGCGAATCTCCTCCTGACCGATACCGACGACATGGTACAGAAGGGCTACGGCTGGCTGCTGAAAGAGACAAGCAGGAAGCACACCGATGAGGTATTCTCATTCGTGATGAAAAACAAAAAGGAGATGCCCCGCACAGCCCTGAGATACGCGATCGAGCTGATGCCGAAAGAGCTGAAAGCGGAGGCAATGAAAAAGGACTGGTAAAACCATATTTTCATGTGCCACGTTTATTTTTTTGCCGTATATTCGCAATGGCAAACAAAAAGAAAGGAAGGTTTATTTAACATCATTTTTGACATTTCTTCGTGAGTGTTTATGAAGAGTGGATTTTCCAGAATAACCATTGGAATCGTTTTTCTTGCACTGGTCGCCGTCCTGATGGTCGGCTGCACCGGTGCACCGCCAGAAGATCAGACAACCCCAACGACCACATGGATTGCCTTACAAGACACCGTTCCCTTCGCACCAGCGGTCACCCTCGGGCAGATGCACGCCGACATGATGGAGGCGATCGAAGAGGCGCTTGCCTACCCGTTGCTTGAGAACCCGGAGGAGAAAACAGACTTTGAGGCGAAGGTCGCCGGGTTCGATGAGCTTGCCGACCAGTTCGTGGAAGAGGCCGCCTTTACCCTGCCAGAGAATGCAAAGACAAACGAGGAGTTCGACGCGATTCTCGTGAAAAAGGCAGCACTCGCAACAGCCGCAGAGAAATACTTCGCTTCATACGAGGCAGAGAAGACCGTGAACATGGACGACCTTTCCGCGTTCGAAGAGGCAATCGATGACTTTACGTCCGCCTTCGGGCCGTTCACGAAGAACTATTTCGACAGTGTCAGCGAGGCAGATTTCGGTGACGAGGGTCATGCACGTGCAGCACTCGATCTCCTGTCCATGCACAGGGATCTCCTTGAGGGAGTCGAGGAAGCCTTCGGTTACGTGCTCCTCGGAAACACGGAAGAGAAAGATGACTTCTGGCAGAAGATGCAGGCGTTCGATGATGCAGGCAGCGACTTTGTCAAGGACGAATACCTTGGCCGGCCTGAAAACGTGGCCAAACTCAACGCCTACACCACGATGATGGAGGCGAAGGAACAGATGCAGACATCCGCCTCGTCCATGTTTGCCGAGTATGAGAATACCGGCGAGGTCTCACTCAACGTGGCAAATGCCTTCGAGGTCGAGGTGGACAAAACAACGACGGCATTCGATGCACTGCTTGAAGAGGTCCTGAAGGAACTCTGATTTTTTTACTTTTTTTGGCCCGGTAGAAATCCTTTCCAGAAACAATTTCTCATCTTTTTGATTTATCCAATTATCTTGTCTTTTTCATCCGATTGTAGTGAATATCGCAAAAAGGGGAGGGGTTTAAGGAGAGGGAAGACCCCTCCCCTGTCCCCACCCCCTATAGCGATACTCCCTGTTGTGCATGGAATTACCAGATATAATGACGATACTCAATTCAGAGGATTTCCACAAAGACAATATCTCATCTTGTGTATCAAAAAAAGAGTTGTTTATATTATCCCAACAAGCCGGTGGCAGGAGTGGGGGTGGGCAACAGCCCCGTAGCATGGGTGGGGGTAGGCAACAGTCCGCCCGAATGCGGGGTAGGGGTCGGGGCGGGTGTCGTTCCACTGTCTGCGAGCTCCCATACATATGCTAATCCGGGGACTTCACCTTTCGTCCACCAGCTCGCCCTGTACATATGACCCTTGTAGGTGACTTTGTCTCCGGTGTGATACGCTGTTTGTGAATCCCACTCAGTTAGCAGACCGGTGTCCGGCGTGGGAGACGGTTCGGGCCCGCCTGTAGTCAACGCCCATACATAGGCATCGCCGGGTCTCTCATTCTTTGTCGACCATCTCGCGGTGTAGATTTCACCATCGTAAAGGACACGCTCGTCGGTGTGATACAACGTTGTCGGCTTCCATTCCATGAGCAGACCGGTGTCGGGAGTCGGCGTGGGTATCACGTCGTCAGGTGTCGGTTCAGGTGTCGGTTTGGTATCTGAAACAAGATCCCATACATAGGTGGCGCCGGGTTTCTCGCCCATTGTCAGCCATCTTGCAGAGTACAGATCACCGTCGTGAAGGACACGTTCGTCAGGGAGATATATCTTTGTCGTATCCCATTCCACGAGCAGACCGGTGTCGGGAGTCGGAGCCGGTATGGGTTCGCCGTAAGTCTCCATCCATACATATTCAATGCCGGGTTCCTCACCCATTGTCCAGTATCTTGCGGCGTACATCTCTTTATTGTAGAGGACACGGTCGCCGGTGTCATACTCTTTTTCGGAATCCCATCCGGGGATCAGGCCGGTGGCATGAGTCGGGGTCGGTGTTACGGCAGACGTCGGGGTCGGTGTAGGGGTTTCCACGTAGGAGTAATCAGAGTAATAATTCTTGAAGATATTCGTGAATTCGAATTTTTCCTGTGGAATGCTGCTGCATAATTCTCCAGGCGGGAACTTACCGTCACAACCTCCCTGGTCACGGGTCATGGACCAGATGGACATCATGCCGGCACCCTTGCCGCCTGCAAACGCTGCAAGCTGTCTGGCGTTATCCAGGGTGAAGATCTCCCCTGCCTGATCATTCTGGCCGATCATCGGGGTCAGGCCCATCCTCTTCCAGATCTCGGCATCGCTCATGCCTTTGTAATAACCCTGGCTTAACTGTGTATGCACGCCATTGGAGGCAGATATCGCGTATTCTCCCATATCACCCTGGTAATCCTTTCCGTAGTCCATGAGCATGATATTGACCCGGTCGAATATTTTCACCCCGGTCCCTGCCCGGTCCTCGGCACTCTTTGCATCGGAGAGGAAAGCAAGTTGTTCTCCAGGGAAACCCACGGTACTGACGGCGAGCGTCGCGGACACCTTGAGGCCGGGGTATTTCTCCTTGAGCTTCAGTATCGCAAGGTTGCGCCTGCTGTTCGCACCCTGTTCATGAATAGCTTTATCCTCAATGTCAAAATCGATATAGTTCACGCCATACGTGTCGATGACCGAACTGTATGCCTCGACAAGCTCGTCCACGTCCGTTATCCTCTGCGCAGGTTCATTTCCCCAGCCGCAGGCATACGCTCCGCCAAAGGAGATGATTACGTCGCCGCCCTTCTCACGGAGCGCCTTGACATCACCCAGTTTATAATCAGCTTCGGGATGAGCTGCAAATCTAAGCTCGCCTGCGTCATTTACGCTTATGAAAGCAAGCGTAAAGTACTTCACCCCGGTCCCGTCGTAGACTTCGTTGATCGTCCAACCCTGCCAGAGCCCATAGTCTATATACGGGGCATAGAACTGGTCGGGCCAGACCGTGGTAGACATGGGAACGGGAGTTGCAACATCAGAAATCGACATGGAGGCATAATTCTTGAAGATATTCGAGAATTCATATAGATCCTGTTCTAAACCGCTGCAATCCCACGTTTTTTCTTTATTGCCGGGACACGTTCCAGTGTCACGGGTCATGGACCATATGGACACCATGCCAGCGCCTTTACTGCCTGCAAACTCTGCAACCATCTGGGCGTCTTCGAGATAAAATGTCTCATTCACCACATCATTCTGGCCGATCATGGGGGTCAGGCCCATCCTCTTCCAGATCTCGGCATCGCTCATGCCTTTGTAATAACCCTGGCTCAACTGTTTGTGAACTGCATTTGCGGCATTTATCCCGCGTTCTCCCTGCTTTTTGTCCGGGGCAGGCACATACCAACCACCGTAGTCCATGAGCATGATATTGACCCGGTCGTAAATGAGTACGTCTTTTCCTGTACTTTTCTTGTATTCGGCCTCGGTATCCGTTGCACTATTGAGATAATTCAGTTCATGACCCGTGAAACCATCAGGAGTGACAGCGAGCGTCGTCGATATCTTGAGATCCGGGTATTTCTCCCTGAGCTTCAATATCGCCTGGTGGCGCCTTGTGATCGACTCCTTGTCAGTTACTCCCTTATGCTCGATGTCGAAATCGATATAGTCCGTGCCATAGGTATCGATGACCGAACTGTATGCTTTGACAAGCTCGTCCTCGTCCGTTATCCTCTGCGCAGGTTCATCTCCATCCGAACAACCTTTCAGTCCCCCGAAGGAGATGATCACATTGCCGCCCTTCTCACGGAGTGCCTTGACATCACCCAGTTTATAATCAGCTTCGGGATGAGCTGCGAATCTGAGCTGGCCTGCATCATTTACGTTTATGAAAGCAAGCGAATAGTACTTCACGCCGGTCGCATCGTTGACTTCATTGATCGTCGGACCCTGCCAGAGCCCGTAATCTATATACGGAGCATATATCTGCTCTGGCCAATCCGCGGCTGTTGCGGGCGGAATACAAAGACTCACGCCCAGAATAATTAGAACTGCGATAACAAACCTATTCAAAGTCAAAATTTTTCACCACCTTTTTTTAGGTGAACCTGAGTTTTTGCTGGCGGACGATAAAGTTAACGGAAAAGGAACTCAATGAGAGGAGATTTCCCCGTTTTTATGACGTAGTTGCAATATTTCATGTTTGGGTTTCCGGAATTCTTATTTAATGCTCCGGGATAAAAATAAAGATTGGTATTGGACTGCGTGCCGTTCAGGCGGCCACCTGCTGCCATGCGGCGGCAGGCAAAACAAGCAGACCGCCTGCCAAAAACAGAATTGCAACTATTCGTATTCGTGTATTGAGTATCATATTGTATTCACCACCTGATTGGTGCTGAACGATTTCTCGCCCCGTTCGTTGATATATTTTCTGGTTATGGTAACGGAGGTGAGAGCCGTGCCGCTCGTCGTCCTGCGTGGAGGATCGGGCGGTGCACGATCTCTTCACCGCCACGAAGAACTGAGTTTCCGCTTTTTGGGAAGTAAAAAAAAGATGATTGATTTTCATGACCGGAAAATGATTTCAGTAAATTTAAGTTTCTTTATGTGCTACTACCTGTCATACGGCAATAACAGGGCTCACATAAATTCATTCAAGTAAAAAAACCATCAAATCCAGGCAAAACCAAGAGAATCAATTAATTATCCGGTCACTGACCAAAAAAATCTATCATACACAGACGCCTGAAATCATCGCCCAACAGGATGGCGTATATTCAGGAGTTGGCATATGGTCAGGATTGTTTTCAGGCATCTCTTTTTTACCATCTTTGTACTGGTACTGGCGTGCATTGCACCGGTATCGGCAGCGGATATCACGATCAGTCTCACCGACGGGCATCATCCCAAACATTTGACAGGGGAGAACAGATGATGAAAGGAAACGGTCTGCTAATTGTCGCGGTCACTCTCCTGACACTGGCGATGATGGTCGCGCCGGTAACGGCAGAAAAATGGGATATCGAGATCGTTGACAGTGCAGGGGATGTGGGGCGTTATCCCTCGCTGGCGCTGGATTCGGGCGGAAACCCACGGATCAGTTATTTTGATGACTTGCACAATAACCTGAAATATGCCGCATGGAACGGGGCAGCGTGGGATATCGAGATCGTTGACAGTGACGATTATGTGGGGACGTATTCCTCGCTCGCGCTCGATTCAGACGGATACCCAAAAATCAGTTATTTTGATGACTTGCACAATAACCTGAAATACGCCGCATGGAACGGAGCAGCGTGGGATATCGAGACCGTGGACCGTGCAGGGGATGTCGGGGAGTATACCTCGCTGGCGCTGGATTCGGGCGGAAACCCACGGATCAGTTATTATGATTGGTCGAACTATGACCTGAATTATGCCTCATGGAATGGTGCAGCGTGGGATATCGAGACCGTTGACAGTGACGATAATGTGGGGTGGTATACCTCGCTGGCGCTGGATTCGGGCGGAAACCCACGGATCAGTTATTATGATTCCACGAACGATGACCTGAAATACGCCGCATGGAACGGAGCAGCGTGGGATATCGAGACCGTTGACAGTGACAGTGATGTGGGACGGCATTCCTCGCTGGCGCTGGATTCGGGCGGAAACCCACGGATCAGTTATTATAGTTGGGCTAAGGGTGACCTGAAGTATGCCTCATGGAATGGTACAACGTGGGATATCGGGAACGTTGACAGTGCAGGGGATGTCGGGGAGTATACCTCGCTGGCGCTGGATTCGGGCGGAAACCCACGGATCAGTTATTATGATTGGTCGAACTATGACCTGAAGTATGCCTCATGGAATGGTGCAGCGTGGGATATCGAGACCCTTGACAGTGCAGGGGATGTCGGGAAGTATCCCTCGCTCGCGCTCGATTCTGAAGGGAAACCAGGAATCAGTTATTATGATTCCACGAACGATGACCTGAAATACACTCAATATCACGATATAATCCCCGCATTCTCTGCCACGCCTGTCTCAGGCACAGCACCGCTGGCTGTGACATTTGCGGATGAAACTACTGGCGCAATATCATGGGCATGGTACTTCGGTGACGGCGGGATTGCTTCCACGCAGAACCCGTCCCACACCTACACCACTCCCGGCACGTATACAGTTTACCTTACCGAAAATGAGGGTTACTGTACGAATACCTCAGCCAGGGTCAACTACATCACGGTCACCGAGACAACACCCACAACGCCTCCCACAACACCTGCCAATCCACCTGCCGCTCCCGACTACACCGGAGGCGGCGAAAGCAGCGACCCCGTCAGCCCGCCACCCGTAGCAGGCACCGTCAACGCCAACGTCGGCGGGGACTCGGCGGTCAGCAGCGTGACCGTGACGGGCATGAATGTGAACGACGTGATCGTTACCGGAAACCAGCCGACCGGGCTCCCGGACGGCGTCCCGCCCGCTGACCCGGACGCTGACCCGGACGCTTTCCAGTACATCGAACTTGAGTCCGCAAGAGCCGGGAGCATCACCGGGGCCACCATCAGCTTCGAGGTCCCGGTCTCGTGGCTCGAAGAGCACGGGCTCACCACCACGGATATCGTGATGGACCGGTTCAGTGACGGGCAGTGGACAGAGCTCCCCACCACGCTCAACGAAGTCGAGAACGGCATCGCACATTATTCCGCAGAAACACCGGGATTCTCGTTCTTTTCGATCATCCCGAAAGAATGCGGGGCAGAAGAGCGCAGTCTCCTGTATAACTGTCCTCCATGCCCGACCTGCCCGCCCTGCCCTGAATGTTACTGTCCTGATCCCGTCACCGAGCAGACCGTCTCCCCGCCGCCGGGAAACCCGTCAAAAGGATTGCCGCTCACCACCGTCCTGATCATAGCAGGCTTAACAATAGGGCTCCTCGCCGGCGTGATGCGTTTCCGGCGATGGCGGGAGAGGAGACAGAACCCGGACCTCTTCCGGAGATATGACTGATTATTTACCAGTCTTTTCCCTCATCCAGCGCCGCCTCGGGCTTGCAATCAGCGGCAGGATGAAGAGTGCGGCAATCCCCGCGCACCCGGCCCACCACTCAGGCACCGCCGGGTACGCGAGTATCCGGACACCGATATAGAGCAGGAAAAAGGCGAACGAGAGTACCGTGACCGTGATATACTGCTTTGATATATCACCCGGCGTCACGATACGGAAATGACCGGGGACGAGAACCGTGAGAATGTACCAGAGACCAATCAGCCCAAGGATCGTTCCCGGAATAAATAACGCATACGGGGACAGGCCAAGTCCGTGTTCGATATTCCCAAAATCGTCATGGGTCATGAAAGATCGTGTGAAAACGTACTCGAATATCATGATGAACGTGATGCCCGATACCCAGAAGACGGTATGATACACCCACTTTCGTGACTTGACCGCCTTCAGCGACAGAAGTACCGCGGTAATAAAGAAGAGCAGGATGTTCGAGAACGGGCCTGCAAAAGCGATGGTGGCGGCCGTGGTTCCCTTCCCCGCGTCAAAGAGCGTCTGGTAATCCACGTTCTCGTCGCAGTGTACCCCGAAGATGCCCCTTCCCCAGATGATATCAAGCGGGTTCTCCTTCGCCCCGAAGAAATATGCGGCAAAACTGTGCGAGAACTCGTGCATGTAGAGAACGAAGAAATGTACGGCAATGAAGATGATCAGGGTAATAGAGAGGAAGAGCAGGAGATCCCACATATGGGTCCGGTAGAATTTCGTCCCCTTCCGGGCTTTCCCGGGCGGTTCGGTTTTCTTCTCCCCGGAAAACCGCCGGTCTGCCACCGGAAACACCCATATGCAGTAGATTACGAAGACCAGCGCTATGGCGGTGATGATATACGTCGGGCCGGTGATGAGATCAAATAACCCCAGTATCAGATACAGCCCGATAGCGATCAGGATCGCTTCTATGATCTTCCGGTATTTTTCCTCCATCGACGGATTCACTGAATAATAATCCATTCCCAATTGCTATTAATGGTAACCGCACCTACTTCCCGTTCATCAGGTTTCTCTGCTGGATCAGTTTCGAGCATAAGATAAATGCCAGGATGATGAATACGAGGACACCCATATCGATCAGGGGGTTATATACCGCGTCCCCGTTCAGTGCCGCATGGAAGAGATCGACGAGGTAGGTGAGCGGGGAGAGCGAGGTGAAGACAAACAACCATCCATCCAGCTGGCCGAGCGGAATGAATATGCCGGATATGAAGATGAGCGGCAGGCGGACCAGGCTCGAAAGCATCATGATATGCGACGGGTTGTCGGTTGTCGGCGAAGAGAGAAGGGTGCCGAGCGCCGCAAACGTGATCGACCCGAGTACGAACGCAAGTATGAGCAGACCGGCGTTCATGAGAGGGAAGCTGAGGAAGAGCAGGCAGACACAGAAAACGACTGCCGTAATCGCAACACCGAAGATCGCCCCGGCCACCAGGTCACCGATGATGATGCTCTCGATGATCACCGGCAGGGAGATGAGCCGCTCGTAGGTCTTTTCACGCCTCTCCCACGGGGTGATGAGCGGGCCGACCGAGGATGCGGTAAAAAAGAGCATCATGCCCAGGAACCCGGGGAAGAAGAGTTCCATGTCAAGGTCCCGCCCGATGAAGAAGGTGAGGAAGACGATGAACGGGAAGAGCAGGCCAAAGGTCATCACCGGTCCCTTGAGGTAATAGATCCGAATATTCTTCTCGGTCACGATGAGAATGCTCCGGGTAAAGGTATTCCAGTCCATCGTCAGTTCCTCTCGGTCAGCTTTACAAACGCCTCTTCGAGCGTCGGGCTCGATGTCGCGATGGAGACGATCTTCAGGTGATTCTCTTCCGCCATTGCCGCAAGGTACTTCACTGCACGGTCAGGGTCTTCGGAGTATACCCGCCACTTGTCCCCCCATTTCTCCACACTGGTGATACCGGGAGAAGAGAAGATCTCCTCTTCCACCGGGCGGTCAAACGAGACCTCGATATGGCGTGAGGTATCGAAAGTACTCTTCAGTTTCTCAGGGCTTCCGGTTGCAACGATCCGTCCCCGGTCGATGATATTGATCATCGAGCAGAGTGCATTTGCCTCCTCGATATTGTGGGTGGTCAGAAGGACCGTGCTGCCCTCACGGTTCATGTACCTGATCGTCTCGATCACGAGCCGGCGGCTGTAGACGTCAAGCCCGGTGGTCGGTTCATCGAGAATGAGGAGCGGCGGGGAATGGACGATGGCGCAGGCGATGCTGATCCGCTGGCGCATGCCCTTCGAGAATGTCCGCACGAAATCGTTTCGCCGGTCGCTCAGGCGCAAGCGGTCAAGGATCTCCCCGGCCCTTTTTTCGCGGCTTTCCGGGTCCATGCCATAGAACTTCGCGGTCAGGATAATGTTCTGTTCGGCAGTGAGATCGCTGTACACCGTGCCGCTCTCAGGGATCACCCCCATCTTCAGTTTGGCACCGAGCGGGTCGTCTTGCACATCAGTTCCGAATATACTGACCGTCCCGGCATCAGGCACCAGCACACCGGTCAGCATCCGTATGGTGGTGGTCTTTCCCGCCCCGTTTGGCCCAAGGAACCCGAAGATACCGCCTTCAGGAATATCAAAACTGACATCGTCTACGGCGGTGACCGGTCCAAATGATTTCTGGAGGTTCTTTGCTTCGACTGCATCCATGCGTTCTGTTACCTGGATCAAGGTTCTCTGGAATGCCTAATCAGTATATCTGTTTTTCCCGGTCCGCCTGAAAAATGATAAAATAATGCCAAATCCAAAAAGAAGAATACCAATATCGGTGAACAGTAATCTAACGATTCCTTATGCATGAAGAAAGGAGGAGATCGTATGAAACATAAAAAATCTGGAAAAAAAGGGAACGAAAATGAGAACAAAAAGGAGATCCTGAAAGATGTCTTCATATCCCCGAAAATCATCGAGACAAAGCTTGGAAAGATCGAGGTCGAACTGACTGAAGGCGACGGCCCTGTCCTGATGGGGCTTCACGGCGGTCTTGGCGGGATCGACCAGTGCCGTGCGGCCATTGACTTTGCATCAGAGGATTTCAGGCTGCTTTCACTCTCCCGGCCGGGATTCCTCGGGACGCCGCTTGAGAGCGGGAAGTCCCTCAAAGAACAGACGGATCTCTTTGCAGCGGCTCTCGATGAACTCGGAATCGACAAGGTCGCTGTCTTCTCGATCTCAGCCGGAGGGCTTACGGCGTACACCTTTGCAGCCCGCCATCCGGACAGGGTATGGGCCCTGGTAACAGCGGATTCAATTAGCGGGTATTACGATCTGCCTGAGACCGCAGGACCGATAACCCAGATGATCTTTCTCTCCGATCCGGGCCAGAAGCTCATGCAGAAGATGACAAAGGCAAAACCCGACGCATTCATTAAGGAAATCTTCAGGAGCGAGGCGTATTACACAAAAGAGCAGATGAAGAAGCATCTTGATTTCGTTTTAAACGATCCATATGCACACGAGTTTGTCACGGCTTTCATGAATACGATGTACCCCTACAAGCCCCGCAAGACCGGCACGATGAACGATGTGGAGATCAGCCGGACAATCGATCACCTGCCGGTTGAGAAGATCAGGTGCCCGACGCTCGTCGTCCACGGCACTCACGATGCGGACGTGAAATTCTACGACGGGGTCTATGCGTACGAGCATATCGAAAACGCAGAGCGTATCTGGATCGAGGAGGGCTCACATCTCTGCTTCTGGATCAATCCGAAGTCGAAAGAGGCACAGGCGTATGCCATCGAGTTCCTGGAGAGAAATATGCCGAAGTGAAGGATTTATAAAAATTCAGGCTCTGTATAAATCCTTTCCAGAAACAACAACGTACATTTTTGATATATACGATTACTGTGCCTTTTTCATCTGATTATATCGAATATCGCAAAACGGGGAGGCTCAATGAGCGTTGCAATCCGGCCGGACACAAATATTATTACGCCAGTGGTGAGTTTTCGACCAGTCACGGCAAGGTAAACCTTAAATCGGAATATCACGAAAAACTGCCCTGAACTATTATGAAACACAGAATAGTGATTCTTACCGCTTTCGTGCTCATCGTTGCAATGGCAATGACCGGGGCTGTGTCAGCGGCCGATACAAGCACCGATTATACGATCACTACGTCAGGAACCGGTTCTGTGATCGGAACACCCGACCGTGCACAGATATCACTTGCAGTCGAAACAGAGAATCCCGACGTAACAGTAGCACAAGCTGAAAATGCCGCCCGGATGACGACAGTGATGAATGCACTGACCGCAGCCGGCATACCAAAGGACGCCCTAAAGACCACCGGATACAATATCTATCCGGTATACGAAGAATCAAAGCTTCCCGCCAGACAGAATGTCAGGGTCTATCGCGTAACGAACACCCTGACCGTCACACTCCACGACGTAAGCCGGACCGGTGAGGTGATAGACATAGGCATTGCAAACGGGATTAATCAGGCGAATTCCATCCGGTTCCTCCTCTCCGACGAACAGGCCCAGATGCTCAGGACCGAAGCTCTGAAAGAAGCCACAGATAGGGCCGCTGCCGATGCACGGACGGTCGCCGATGCACTTGGTGTCAGCATCAAGTCTGTAAAGTCCGCAGATGTTGGCGGAGGGCATACCCCGGTAATGTTCCAGAACTATGCAATGAATGATGTGTCGTCAAGCGAAGTGCCAACACCGATCCAGCCCGGCGAGGTGACAGTATCCGCAACGGTCACGGTGACATATCTGATTGGGTAATAATAATCTTCTTTTTTATCCGGTTTCACCCGTTGTAGTGGTGAAAGTCAAAGGTGTTCCTCAGGAACTCCTGCTTCCTGTGCACACTTCCCTTCACCGGCGGTTTCAGGTAGCCGATCTCCAGAGTCTGGAGAGCGGGGCAGAAAGGGCAGAGGGCTGAATCGACATCGTTTGCCTTTGTTCTTACCGGGCAGTAATAAATCCCGTCGATTATCTGCACAGTGTCGCCGCCCGGGAAGGGCATGCCAACCGGGTGAGCCGGGATCTTCTGCACGAACATGCAGAAGCCTGCAAGGAGATACTTGAGGAACCTGAGCCGATCTCCTTCATCATCACCGGACGAACACTTCTCAGCAGTCATCGCCCAGAATTCCCAGGCACTTTCAGGCAGGGGATCCTTCATCTGGGTAAATGTCCCCTGCTGGTTCATCAGCCTGATATTCTCAAATGTCGCCAGAAGGTGTCCGGTGATCATCTTCTCGAGCTTTTTCCGGTAGGAGGGATCGATCTTCTGTATCTTTGCCGAGAAGTTCCATTGCATCTTCCTGATGTCTCGCGGGGAGTATTCAAGCACGAATGCGGCGATTGCCTTCCCAAGATCACCGTGTGTCCGTTGGGATGCGAGCCTGTCACACTCATTTTTGAATCCCTCTTCCTCCATTGTATTCACTTCTTCCCACTATAATGGTAAATAATATGCTTTGTAGAAATCCTTTCTGAATGAACAATTTATCTTTCTGATATATGCTGGAAACCAGATATAGGGAGTATCGTTACAGGGGGTGGGGACAGGGGAGGAGCCTCCCCTCCCCTTGAACCCCTCCCATTTTGTGATATTCACCATAGTTGGATGAAGTAGACACTGTAATTGGATTGCAATATCCTCCACAGGATTTCTACAGAGCCTAATAATATGCTAATT
>Ga0272441_10008394_pt1 | contig 16355 bp, 14 predicted proteins | sample SSMProp6N_FD_193582 | JGI IMG/M metagenome (GOLD analysis project Ga0272441, IMG submission 193582) | Marine sediment archaeal communities from Little Sippewissett salt marsh, Falmouth, MA, United States - SSM-Prop-6N | ecosystem: Environmental > Aquatic > Marine > Wetlands > Sediment ... | reverse complement strand
TCATTTCTGGATGTGTATTGGGGTATCTCTCGCATGAGGTATTCCATAAAGCCATGGCAGCTGATGGGCAGATCCATCAATTGTTGAAAACCAGGCCCTATAAATGGGTTCAGCATCCTTTCTATCTTTCGCTAGGTTTGATCTCCGCTTCCTTTGTATTGATTCTGAAATCTTGGTTCATGCTGGCGGGATGGGTCATTGCTACTGCGGTTTTACTGAATGAAACCCACAAAGAAGAAAAGGAACTTTTAGAGAAATTCGGTGATGAATACGCGGCTTATCAACGGAAAACAGGGCGGTTTTTTCCGAGGGTATTAGACAACTTGTAAACAAAATGAAACAAGCATGTTGCTGGAAAATGCAAAGTATCCCTGCTTGATAAGGGTAAGGTAATTAAGTCCTTTCGCTTAATTAGAATTATTGCTGACTGTGTATGTGGTTTGTTACCGCACTATCTTATTCTTCCGAGGATATTTAATTCTGGATGGTATCATCTTTATAAAAATTTGAAAGGTAGGAGAGGAAAATAATGAAATGGAAGTATTTTATTTCCTGGATTCCGGGTATTCCGATTGCCATCATCAACGCGTTTTTTCGCAATACTGTTTATTTGCAGTATATGAGTGAACTGCGTGCCCATCAGCTCTCAACCATGAGCTTCATTTTGTTCTATGGGATTTATGTTTGGTTCATTCTCAAATGGTTGAAGATGTCCTCAGCACAGCAGGCACTGCAGCTTGGATTAATATGGCTTGTTCTCACGGTTATTTTTGAATTCCTGTTCGGCCACTATGTTATGGGCAATCCTTGGGCAAGTTTATTGCATGACTACAATATTTTCGCAGGTCGTATATGGGTGATTGTATTGATATGGATTGCCATTTCCCCTGGAATTATCTACAAAATCCAAAATAACCAATAACGATCAGTAGTCCAGGAAAATATCTTAGCCGAGTTTTTTGCCTGCCCTATCTATCAAGATATTCTATTTTTACTAAATCTGGCTTTTATAATTTCTTTTACTATTCAATATGTCAAACAACACTTTCCGCGAGTAGGGTAAATAATTTTTATGTGTTCAATAATTCTTTAATAGTCCGAATCAATATTTCCGGTTCATGTGTTGAAAAAGAAAGGTCCTTTACCCAGCCCCTCTTTTCCCTCAAAGAAACGCAGACGCGCGGGTGTTCCAGGAAATTGAAGGAAACGCGGTACCGCTTCCTGACAAACATGAAGTGGATGCCGGCACCGCCATATTTCATTAAAAACGGGATTTCGTCCAATTGGACACTCCTAATATTATCGATGGGCTCTTTCCATTGAAAGATACCAAATTTGAGTAATAGAAAGTCGGGATGGACCAGGATGTTAAGGGTTCGGTAATTGGCAGCATAGAAAAGGAAGAAAAAGGCAAGAAAAAGAAAAATTACCCCGAGGGAGTTCCAATCCGTGAAAATTTTCGTGCGCCACAGGGTCAGGCAGAAGAACACGGTCATCAGCGCGATGAAAAGCAGCGCGGTCCTGGCGGAAGACAGCTTCTCCTTGTATATATAGCCTTTTTCGTTATGCATGTTTATTTGCCTATAATGCGTTTGATGATTCCCCATACCGGATTGATTCTCGGCACCTTTTTCTGATACGCTTTGTATTCTTCCCCGAATTTGGAGATCAGTCTCTCTTCCTCTTCGAAAGTTCCTGTGTAATATTGGGCAATATTGGCGATCCCCAGGCCAAGGTTGAGCCAGCCCGGAGCGATCATATACAGCCCTATGCTGATCAGGACGCCTGCGAAATACTGCGGGTGCCGCACGATGCTGTAAATCCCTCTATCTACCAGCTCGCTTGTCTGCACGTAGCTTTTCCCTTTATCAACACCTCCCAGTTTCCTGAATGTAAAGATGGGCAGCATGCCAAAAACGCCTGCAATCCACAGGATGATCCAGCCGCTGTTGCGCAGGGGTGTGCTGACTGGATTCCGATATGTGAGTGCAGCCGCCAGGATCTGCCCGACAGAGGTGACCGACAGCAGGATGTGCTCAAGATTGAGTTTAAAATCTCTTTTCATTTCTCCTTCTTTCCTCCAAAGCCAAAATAGCGCGGGACCTCATCCATGTATTTTTGATAGGGTTGGCCGTAAGCGTTCAGGCATGCGGACTCTTCTCCCAGGATGCGGAAATGGTAGAGCGCAATCCCGATTCCCATCAAAAGCAGCGCCAGCCCGTTTCCGCAGCTGATGCCCGTACCGATGAAAATGAGTACCAGCCCGACCCACTGCGGGTTGCGCGAGTACTGATATAAACCCCCAAGCACAGCTTGGTCTGTAGGTGTTTTCCGGTAGGTGAACAGCGCTGAGAACATGATGGCAAAACCAGCCAGGTAGACCAGCGTGCCCGTCCAGAATACGGCAGGTTGGAAGTTGATGGGAGAAAAAATGAGCAGCGTCAGGCTGGCGAGCGAGAAGGGTTTCCCGATCGCGGACAGTATGTAATAGCGTTTTTCCCAACCCCTGACGCTGTACAGCTTCTTGACAATGGCTTTCGGAGATGCCAGCAGATACAACCCAAAGCAACTATAGAATAGCGCCAGGTACACCCATCCGTTCAGCCACCCCAACCTCAGTTCTGGTATAAACGCCATCTTTCTTCCATTCCTAATTGCGAAGGGGAAATGTCATGCTTTTATTGGATTATATATTATCTGTAAATAATACCTGGTTATTTCTCCTGTTTTTTTCTGTTAATGATTGGGTAATGAACCGAGTTGAGACCGTTATATGTTAAACAAATATATTTCCATATCACAACAAATATCTTCCTTAATTCTTAATGAAATCTATTCATAGAAAAAAGGATTGACGGAAGTATTTTTTGGCTTGAATGCATTCGTATAAAATGCTTGTTCTATATTGATTTTTTTACTGCATCCTTATTAAATGAATCTCGTCGGAATTTTCTTCATGACCAATGAAGAGCCAATCATCATCGATCAGGCAAGCTTCATTATATTTTAAGGTAATTGTTTTATCATCTGTGAATTCAACCTCAGCCGCTAAAGATTCGATGAAATCAGTCATTGTTTCATTGGATATTCCCATAAAAAAACATTCAATTTCATCAAGTTGAGAAAGCCTGTATTCTCCCTTTAAAGATGAGTCTTCATTATCGATAGCTGCTTGATTTGCATATGCGTAAAATCTAAGTTGCGGGGCAAATTTTACATATGCGTTATCCCAGAAGTCGGCCTGCCACAACCCTTCAATTTTCGGTGTTGAGGAACACGAGTTAAGCAAGAAAATGCAGATTACCAAAAGTAAAACAAGTATTCTTTTCATTTCATCCTCCCAATTGTTTTCTATCTTTCTTTTTTTAAATTGTTGGTTATCTGAATTTTTTCAATATTGGGGCCATACCAGCCGGACATCTAACGCATCGACGCCATCAATTTTTATTACTTGGTCCAGTGCCTCCAATAACTGGTCGTGATCTTCCACTTCTAAATACCCGATACCCTCGTGAAGCCCAATGATTGAATGGGCTTGTTTTACCCCTTTAACTGCCCTGACTTTTTTCAATAGTTCCGTGAGGGATGATATTTTTTCGGGTGCATTGCATCTTGAAATTACATATGCTTTTATCATTTTTTCCTCCATTATTAATTGGATAATTTTTGAAACATTTTATTTCCAGTCCTTATTTCAACCACCTCCCATATTTAAATAAAACTCCGCCTTTCCAGGAAGGCGGATTGTAATGTTTCTCACACGAAAGCCAGATTAAAGAATTTTCCTCTTAAGTTAGTGCGCGTGAGTACTCATTCATTATATAAAATTTACACTCTGTTTTCAAGCACAAGTGTAATAGAATTACTAATCAGGAAATGGATGTTTATTCCTGATGCTCGAGTTTAGATGGGATGAAAGTAGATTATCACAAAAATCTCCCCGGCATTTCTCTTGGCGTGTTGTCTGTAAAGTACGGCAGCATTATTCAATCAACTAAATCTAAAAAATCCAGCGTTGCCTGCAGGATCTGCCGGTGCTGTTCTTCCCGGCTGATCTCGGCAAAGTCCTCACCTTCCCGGGTCATGTATGACCCAAACTGGTGGTGGTCGCCGCCTCCTATCCGCACATAATGGGTATTCTCCGGCAGCAAATCTCTTCTCTCGTCAACGCTTTCGTCATTTACCATTGGGTCCGTGCTGCCGTAGACCAGGGTGACCGGCATGCTCTCCCCAAGCATTCGGATATCGGTCGCCGGGTAAGATGCCCAGAAGATCAGAGCGTCAATTGCTGCCGTGTTGTTTTTGGCATGCAGCGCCGCCATGGTGCCCCCGACCGAATGCCCGCCGATCGCCCAGTGATCGATTTCTGGGTTGTGTGCCTGGATTTCTCTGGCAGCGTTGATATGGAAGGGTGCCATATTTAGCGGCATCTCCGGGATCACAACCAGGTACCCCTCCATACTGATGGCGTGCATCAGGGGCGCGTAACCTCTTGGGTCGATCCGGCCGCCGGGGTAGAAGATCAGCCCGGTTTCGGCTTCCGCCTGCGCCGGCGAAAAAGCCAGCCAGGGCTCAGTGTTGACCCGGACAGCGTTATCGCTTTCCAGCGCTTCCACAGCTTCGGGCAGCGGCGGCCGGGCGTAGGTTGCCCACCGGATGCCGAAAATCGCTGCAGCGATGGCTATCGCAGCGATGAATCCAGTGATAAATCTCTTGGTTTTTTGTGAACGATTACTGTTTTCCATAATTTCTTTATCTTACATGAAGAAACTGATCAAAAATTTGCAGCAAGTCCCATTTAGAAAAAGAATTATTTCTTAATATAATTAGAATATATTCCAAAACATTGATGAGGAAATATGGCATGCAAGAAAAAGTCTCGCAACTTGTTTTTGGCAGGAATATTTTTTTCCCTGGTAATTATTGTCCTCGCACTGATCTTTGTTGTTCACTATCAGAATTCTCTAATATCAGGAGATGCCCGGGAGGGGAAAGCTGAACAGGGAAATGGAGGGAGTGAATTTAGTTTTCTTTCTGTGTTTGTAAAACATAAGGAACTGCAGGCAGCCCGGAATACATGGGATCAGCAAAATATTTCCAATTACCGAATCTCTCTGCGACATATTCAATCTGTTTGGCACGCGCAGGTGTATGAGCTGACAGTGTCTAAAGAAGAAATTGATCACAGTGCTGTTTGTATTCCGGCACCGGTAGAAGGAGGTGAATGTGAAATACAGTCGTATGATCCTGAAGATTACACGGTATCCGGTCTATTTGAAAAAGCCGCATATTTACTTAGCGGTACTCAGTCTCCCTGGGTCCAGATTGAGTATGACCCTAGGTACGGTTTTCCATCATCAATTACACTAGATAATCCTGAATTAATTGACGAGGATAACGCCTGGACCGTGACCGGTTTTGAAGTTCTTGAGTGACAGCTAAATAGATTTGAACCTATCATTATTTGGGTTTATTTATCCCATGGGGGAGTTGCGATCCGGGTGGGCTCAAGTTGTGCATTATCGAGGTCGCGTTGGGTGGTTAAAAATATCAGGACGATCTTGGTTTCTTTCTCATGCTCAAACTGGAACCCGCAGTAGCACTCCTCATTGTTTTGAATATTCAGGGGGATCTGGCACCATGCGGTGTTGTAATTTTCATCAGGAACAAACGTGCCGGTCCTAGCATCCAGATTAAGCTTTTTAATCAGAGCTTCCAGATCTGGCACTTGTTCCAGGGTGAATAATTGGTCAGAGGGGGTTGTTAATTCAAGCTTCACTTCGGTATTGATAAGGGTATTGATGTCAATGGGGTAATCTGAAAGCAGGATCTTTTTATTTTTAATAATGAATGGCAGCAGATTGCCGTAATTCCCTTCAAATCGTATTAGCGATTCATCGATATCTGAAATTTTTACTCCCTCCGCAGCAGGCTCACCGCGATAGCCGTCTATTTCATTGCCACTATTCACTTTCTTTACTGCGCATCCATTCATAAAAAAATTATCAGCAGTAAAATGATCGCTTTTTTCATCTTTCTATTCAACTTGTATTTTCCCAAATCCGCAGAATATCAAATGCCTTCCTTATATTGATTCGCTTATACTCTGGGAATAATATTACTAATTAACAGGATTATTGCGCTACACGCCAGATTACCAGCTTGCCTTCGGTGGTGATACCAGCCAATGCAGAACCGTCAGGTGAAAATGCAAGGTCTGCGGTACTGTCGCCCAAAGGCATTTCCTTGGGTTTACTGAACGTGTCCAGGTCAATCAATGTGATTGTTCCGGCTTCGGCGATGGCAATGATATGCGTGTTCGGGCAAAATGCCAGTCTTTCATAAGGGACATCGCTGTTCATTAACATGCGTGAATCGCCGGAACTGGTATCCCATATCAGGATAAGGGGAACAAAATGTCCCTGAACATCACCGGCAGCGCTGGTAGCCAGTTTCTTGCCGTCGGATGAGAGTGCCCAGCTCGTGACCCAGTCCTGGTGTCTGAATTCCATGCTTAGAAATCCCGTTTTGATATCTGATATCTGCAGCTGTCCGCGTGAATGCCAGATGACATGCTGGCTGTGCTTAGCAAAGCTTGCCCGGTAAACGGGAGCAGCTGTATCGAAACCGGTCAGAGATGTGAGAAGTTTACCGCTCTCAATCTCCCACACATCCGCGCGCAGGTCATCATATGAGGATGTGAGCAGCATTTTTCCGTCTTGGGAAAGATCAATGTTATTGATCAAATACCCCGGTGAAATGGAAACCTCCAGAATGTCTGTTTCAGTCTCGACTATATCGATTGAATCTTTACCGGAGGGAACTGCCAGGATTTTACCATCCGGCGATATTTCGCCATCGCCTGAATCATCAAAAGCAAAATCCTCATTCGCTTTGAGTGTCCACGCATCCAATAACATAACCTCATCATCTGATTTTGCCAGGATGGACTGGCTGTCAGGTGACCATTTGATCTCCATCGATGGCAGTATATCTGCTTGTAATGAAACCTCTATATCGTTGTAGTTCTCTTCTGTGATGGGCAGGGACGCTGGTGGTTCTTTTTGGCATGCAGCCAGCAGGCAGGCGGCAGTCAGTATCAGGGTGATTCTTTTGGAAATATTCATTTCAAACCTCCTGTGGTTGCCGTTGAATAGATGTTTCTCACGTTTTTTAGCATGATGTGTGTTGGTTGATTTACCCAATGTCATTCTATTTGAAATAATGAACGATTTGTCATTATTTTCAAGGCTTGGATGGAATGCACTAGATTTTTTTAAAAATTGTAAAATTATTTCATTGCAAAATCATAAGCATGATATCTATTGTATTCATAAAATTTCATTTTTTTTTTGCCCTTTTTTTAATTGCAAATTGTGTGTTTTTTAAATAAGATAATGTGTAGATGGAAATTTCACAAAAAGTGATTCATCTTCTGCCAAAAGGCGGTTTGGGAATGCAAAAAGGAGTGGAATCATGAATAGAAAAATTCTTGCAGCGGGAATCCTATCATTACTGGCATGTCTGGCATTTGGGGGAGAAATAAAAGCGGATATTGCGCCGGCGCTGCAGCCCCCCGGGGCTGTCCCCGCGCCGGCGGATTTTGTTGATACGGATATCCAAATGGCTATAGAGAGCGTGGTCATAGATATCGAAGAACCGGGCAGGTTGTATTACGATTCCGCATATAGCGACACGGTCAATGCCAGGGTGAATGCCACTTTCGCCATGGCCAACCCGGGAGAGGAGGAGATAGAGCTGGATGTCGTGTTTCCGCTCACCAATATTGAGGGATATGGTGATGGGCGCTTCGCTTATCCAGAGATCCAGAATTTTCAAGTCTCAGCTAATTATGAGCAGCTTTCCTGGGAAACCATTACCACACCCAATCCGCGCGGCGAGGAAGAAGAGCCGGTAAGATGGGCGCAGTTCAAGGTAAAGTTCCTTACAGGAGAACTCACGTTCATCGATGTCAGCTATGAAATACAGTCTACTGGATATTTTCCCATTGCGGCTTTCTCCTATATCCTAGAAACCGGATCTGGTTGGGCAGGGCCCATCGGGGAAGCATTCCTTACTTTGGAGCTGCCCTATGAGGCAACCGAAGAGAATGTCCTGGTTGGATCAGATGTCTATTTCGGCATGGGAGGAGAAAATAATCCAGCACCGGAGTTCGAGGGAAACAAGGTCAAATGGCGATGGTCAAACCTGGAGCCGACCCGCGATGACAACTGGGGGGTTGCAATCTTTGCGCCGCATATCTGGCAGCAAATAATTGGCCTTCGCGAGGAAATGGCAAAAGGAAAGATAGGCGCAGCCAGGGATATCACAAACTTATATGACGGATTGATCATGGACCGTGGTATCCGCCAGGGAGCCGAGGGGCTCGTGACGCTCAATATCGAAGCGTATAATCAGGCGCTTGTGGATGATGAGTGGGATGCGGACGTCCGCGCGCGCTATGCCAATTTCCTGCTTTTTCTGTATGGATTTGGCAGGGAGACGGACAAATATCCTGGCATGCTGGATGAGGTTTATCAGATAGCATCTGAAGCGCAGGCCATTGACCAGTTCAACCCAACCGCAATGGATGTGCTCAAACAGTTGGAGAATGTGTATGACTATGAACCGCCAGAAGTAGAAGTCGAGAATACAGCGGTTTCTGATGTGGAACCGACAGTAGAGGAATTACCAGAAATAATCAATGAGGATGAAGAGCTTCCTGCAGTTTCGGAGGCGAATAGTAAGATGCTGGTTTATGTCCTGGGTGGCGGGTTGGCTGTCTCTTTAATGGCAATCATTTTCCTGGTCAACCGAATGGGAAAAATGAAAGGGAAAAATTAGTTTATTTAAGTCAAGAGAAGATTGGTCAATTCTCTCATTCAAGAAAGTATTATTCTAATCTCTGAATCGCTTCAGATTTCTTTATTTTTCTTATTGATAAATCTTATTAATCTTATCGGTTCAATTGCTATTGTCCAATAGGAGGATCTCTGCCGCTTATCCAAAAATACCAAACACCATCGTGATCCCGAGGATGGAAAGCACCGCCCCGGCGATTGCCCGCGGGCTGACGCTCTCCCCACGTAACGCCGACATGGGTAGGATAAAGATCGGGCTGGTCGAGAGCAGCGTCTGCGCGATGCCCGCCGGTAGGTTCTCGATGGTGATCTGCTGCAGCCACAGGCAGATGTAAGCGCCGATAATGGAAGAAAGCAGAACCGTGCCGATCAGTTTCCTGTCCCTGCCCTGAGCTGGCGGCTTCTTCCGCCCGCGTTCCTGAATCCGGATGGTCAAAATCAGCATGACCAGCGCAGGGGCCAGCCGCAGTATCGTGCTCTGCAGTGTCGTTAGCTCGGTCTGCGTCAGCACCGAGCGCGTCATCACCATGCCGGTCGCCTGGCCGACCGCTGAGAGCACGCCAAACAGGATGCCGGGTAGCATATCCTCTTTGTTGATCACAATTTTTTCCCGGCCGGATCCTTCAGTCACTACCCACATTACGCCGCCCACCGTGACCAGGATGCCCATCCACGTTATCAGCGCCAGCTGCTCGCCCAGGAAGAGCAGCGCGATCAGCGCGGTGATGGGCGGCGCCAGCGTGAACATGGTCAGCGCCCGCCTCCCGCCGATCCGGTTGACCGCCTGGAAGTACATGGTATCCCCCAACGCAATTCCGATCACGCCGCTGCCCGCCAGAACGAGTATTTCAACCCGGTTGGTCTCGGGTATGCCCTCGCCCAGGATAAGGGATGTCACAGCTAAAAGGACAATAGCGATTGCGCCTTTGTAAAAATTCAGGCGAGCTGATGAAACTTTTTTGGATGCGTACTCAAACAGCAGGGCTGAGAGCGCCCACAAGATAGCCGCCGAAAATGCCGCCGCTGCGCCTGCCAGGTTGATCAATGCCGTTCTCCTCTGTGTCGTTAATCAGTCAGGCATTATACATGAATCCCTATATGGTTTTTATTATCGATTGATTAGATTCTGTGCGTCAGGGAACTTAACTCAAAAGAATATCGTCTTTGAGTTAGATGATAATTAAGGAAAGAAGACACGAATGGTTAGAGTAGAGAGAATTCTGAGGAGGTTTTCAATCATGGTTATCGCGGCGGCATTGTCCGCTTGCGCAGCAGCCCCCGTGGATGGAAATGGCAGCCCCCTCGGACAAATTGGTTTGCCTAACCCGACCTCGGTGTACTGCCAGGGGCTTGGCTATGTAGAGGAGACTCGTGAGGGTGAGGGGGGCCAGTACGGCGTGTGCATCTTCCCCGACGGCTCCGAATGTGACGCCTGGGACTTCCTTGCCGGCCGCTGCGGGAAAGAGTTCAGCTACTGCTCAAAGATGGGTTTTGACCTGCAGGAACTGCCTGACAGCAATATCGCCGCCTGCGTCTTCCCGGACGGCTCGCAGTGCCCCGAATTTCAATATTTCCAGGGAGAATGCAGCCCGGCAGAGGGCCTAATAGATGGATCATCCGATACCAGTGATAGCGGTGCCGGTCCAACCGAAATCGCTACGGCATTACCGATCAATTCCGCTGATTATCTGGGTTGGTGGACTTATACCCATCCCGCATATGGTTTCTCAGTCCTGCTCCCTGAAGATTGGGTGGTGGAAGATATTACTACCGGCGACGACTTAATGAACGGGCATCTCCTCATGCTCCATCCCGAAAAAACAGTGGAAACGCAATCGATACGCATGACCTTCCGCCGTACCGGTGAAGATGTGCTCCTCTGGCCCACCGGCGTCGGCGAAGGGGAATTCATCAATCAGGAAACGCTGGATATCGCTGGCCAGCCGGCACAGCGCATGCTGCTGGTCTGCCCCGGCGGTGATGTCACATCCATCTGGTACCACGATGGTGAGAGCCAGCCCAATATCTCCCGAGGGGATATGGAATTTGCCTTTATCTACAGCGCCGGCGAGCACTGCGCATCCGGCCTGAATCTGATTGGCAAAACCCGGCATCTAGGAGAGATGATCATCGCTTCCCTGGCTTTGCCATAGCAGCAAATCTTCATAATTTTTATACTCAAATCAAAAAAGAACACAGTTGTTTCAAAGTGTTCTTTTATTTTTACAGATATTATATTTTGTCGGTACTTTTATTACTTAATCCCATTCCACATTGTAAATCAAAATAAAAAAGACTATGATATGGAATTTTTCCTATTAAAAAAATGTGATATTGTAAGTTCATCAAATAATTTCAATGCTTTGGATAGAATAGATTCACTTTTAGGATGTATGAAGAAATAGGAGGAACAATTGCATACATATCTGGTTGATCTGCTGCAGTGTCCTGATTGCACGGGAGATTTAACGTGGAATTTTAAAAGGAAAAGTGATAACCGGATTGAGGAAGGCATGGCTGTCTGTGAGGACTGCAAATCGGAATACCCCGTAAGCCGGGGCATTGCGGTATTCCTGCCGACGGATGGCCAGCGGAATGACATGTGGGAACAGATCGACAGCCAGTTTTTGGTTTATTTAAAAGAACATCCGGAAATAGAGCGGAAACTGATGGATACGCCCGTTGATAAATTGAACCCGGCGGATATTTTTTTTCGCGCGTTGGTCCTTGAAGAGCGCGGGGAGCACCGACTTGCCCGGGAACTTGAACGCATGGCGGAAAAAGGGTTGTACACAAGGGAATATCTCCGCTGCTGGCAGAGCCAGGTGGAGTGGATCTTGGGTGAGCTCTCCGGCACTTCCGGGCCCGTTATCGATCTCGCTTCTGGAAGGGGCTATCTTATTGAGAAAATGGCGCGGTATTTATCCAATTTAATTGTCGCGACCGATTTCAGCCCGCGGGTGCTCATGCGGGATAAAATTTGGTTTGAGGAAGCAGGGCTGTCCGACCGTGTAAGTTTCCTGGCAGTGGATGCGCGGCATACGCCCTTCAGGGATCAGTCCATTAGCGCCCTCACTACCAATTTGGGGCTGCCGAATATCGAGCATCCGCAAGGTTTACTCACGGAGCTCAGGCGGATTGTGAGAGGGAAATTTTTGAGCATTTCGTTTTTCTACTCGCGGGATGATGCGGCCAACGCAAAAGCATTAAAGGAATACGGGCTGGACATGTTTTTCCTGCCGGAAACCAGGGAAAAATTTCTTGCCGCGGATTGGGAGATAGATTTCGCAAATCAATGTGATGCCATTGCCAAACCGACTCCCGCCAGTGAGGTCCTCGAGGGTGCCACCATCGACCGTTTCCCGGTAGCAGAAACAACATTGAAATGGAGTGTTATTGTGGCAAAATAACCGTACGACCGAAGCTGTTTTCTCATTTCCTCATCCATTGTCGCAGATTACCTGCTTGAATCCTCTTTTCTGAAGGCTTGCTTTTCCAAGATAGTTAATAATTGTATTCCCCTGAACTTTTCAAATACTTGTATTGACAATACCCTTAATGGCTATTTATTGCGAAGGTCTCAATATCCAGGTATGTTGGTTTTGTGGCGGATAGAAATAAGAAAATCTTGTCAACAGAGAGTATTATATTTGCCAGGCGTCATGGTGTTGCTTACATATAAGCGATGGATTATAAATCTTAGCTTGGATTATTTGTCCTAATGCGGCATTAGGGTAATATTCCGCCATTGCGGGTTATATATTGATGATCCGGCGCGCCTGTGAACCCACGGCTGCCTTAGTTCATAGATATGCCCATAAAATAATGGCAGGATGACAGCTTCCTCAATAAGAATTCGGTCTGCCTGAGGGTATAGATCCATTCGTGTATTTTGATCCAGGGTATGCCTGCCTAGCTCAACCAGATCGTCGAAATTTGCGTTGTGCCAGTGCGTCTGGTCTATTAAATAGTTCGTCTGAATGAAAGAAGCTGGATCAGGATAATCAGCCAACCAGCCTACGAAGAACATATGAAAATCCTCTCGGCTTTCAAACTCCAATGCAGTCTCTTTATTCCAGCATTTTTGGATCGAGACCCCCAAATTCTTTTTCCACATATCTTGAAGGTGAGAAAAAACAAGATCATCTCCCTTTGCCAGTCCAACCAGGTTTAATAGCAAGCCGACTGGGGGAAAACCGCGGCCCTGTGGGTAACCAGCTGCAGCCATGATCCGCTGTGCTTCCTGCGGATCATATGGCAGGCTGATGTCTGGCGAATGTCCCGGAAGATCTGGAGGGATATATCCTCCGGTCGCAGGAAGCTGGTTTTCGATTTCACGGGCGAGTTTCAACCGGTCGGTTCCTAGCACGAAGGCACGGCGTATAGATGGATTATCAAAAGGTGGACGGTCGGAAATGAAGTAAATAGCATCAACAAATGGAATCGTTGAAATATGGAGCTGCCCCAGTTCTCGGTAGCGCTTCAATTCTTCCTGCTGCATTTGGGGAATGAGAAATTCAACCATATCCAATTCGCCAGCCATGAACGCATTGTACATTTCGAGTTCATTCTGGTAAATAGATAGTCTGACATGCTCGATATTTCCCTTGTAATCACCTTGATACTGCGGATTACGTACAAAACGAATCGCCTGTTCAGAGGATTGATCCACATCTTCAAGCTGAAATGCGCCATTGGTGACAATCCTGCCTGGTTCTGTCCATTTATTTCCCTCGCGCTCAATGACGTGTTTTGGAACAGCAAATAAGATGGGATCTCCTAAAAGGTAAGGAAAATAACCGCAGGGCTTTTCCAGCCTAACTTCAAGGGTAGAAGGGTCGAGTGCAGTAATGCCAACGTTGTTTGAATCTTTCACTTCGCCCTGGTGAAAATCCCTTGCGCCAAGAATATCATATAAGAGGTTTGCTGATAGAGCATGCGTTTCGGGATTCAGGACACGTTTCCAGGCAAATTCAAAATCCTCGGCAGTCACCTGTTTGCCATCGCTCCAAAACAGATCTTGTTTTAAATGGAAGATATAACGTCGGCCGCCATCCAGGACGTCCCAGTATTTTGATGCCGATGGTATCACGCTCCTGTCATCTGTTAACTCAACCAGGCCGCAAAATAGCTCATTGATCCATTCAAGGTCAAATATCGTGTCACACAGGCCAGGATCGAAATTCGGCGGTTTCAAGGCTGCCAATCGATAGGGGTCCTGTGCTGCTGGCAATAGTCGTTTTGGGTTGCGCTCAGCAAGTCTTTGCCATAGCGCATTGCATTCTTCAAGGGTCTCTTGGGCGCGTTGAAAATCAAAGGAGCTGTGGTATACCAGGTATAACTTCATCAGCGTGTGGGCTGTTTGTTCAACCGCACCCATCTCTTTAAAGTAATCCAGGGCTTGTTTGTATAAATCTATAGCTTCCGGATGCGCATATAAATTGCGTGCCAGGTCTCCGGCTTGAAGTAAATATTTTACAGCTTTCTCCATTTCCCCTGCTTTACGGTAGTGGTGGGCAAGCGATACAGCGAATTTATCAGTATCCTCCTTGTACACCTTTTCCAGTGATTCAGCAATCTTTAGATGCATTGCGGAGCGTTCAGCAGCACCTATCTGATTGTATAAGTACTGCTGGATAATAGTGTGCACAAATCGGAAGCGCACCAGGCGCTGGCCTCCCACATACTTTTCTCCCAGTTCTTGAACCAGGCGGTGGCGTTTTTCAAGCTCGCGTGAAAGCTGGCGTAGAATGACTTTCTCCTCCATACCCTGTACCTGTTCAAGGACTTGGACGGTAAACAGTTCCCCCTCCACACTGGCTGCTAGCAGTAGATCCTGCAAATCTTGATCAAGGCGCCCAATACGTTCCCCGATGACTCCTTCCACTCGTGGAGGGAGCTTCTCCCAATTCAAATGACTTGAAGGTTCCCAAAATCCCTGTTCATCCTGAAGAATTTCACCGCGTTCTTGTAAGTTCCGCAGCAATTGTATGGTGAACAAAGGATGTCCTTGAGTCCGTTGATAAAGGTCCTGACGGAAAGTTTCATCCAATCTGTTTGGTTCAGTATTTAGGAATTCATCAATGAATTCCCGGCCGGATGTTTCTCTTATCTTATCCAGATCAATGAAAATGTCCCCGAATGATGACTGAAATTCATTCAATAAAAGCTCTAGCGGGTGCCTTTGTCCCTCCCGGCCTGCAAGAATGTCCTCGTTGCGGAAAGCGCCTGCGATCAAGATGCGTGTATTTTTAAGGCGGCGAATTAAATGGAAAAGAAGGCGGCCTGTGCCGGAATCCATCCATTGAAGGTCATCCAGTATGATCAGCAGCGGATGCTGATCAGCAATGTTGCTTAGCACCTGGATATACTGCTCGAACAGTGGTGATCGTTCCATTTCTCCTGCTGGTGCAGGTTCTTTTTTGGCAAGTTCCTGAATTCGTTTTTTCCAGGATTTCTCATTCGGCAAAATCTCTGCCGCTCGTTTGGTTAAATTTGAACTGCTCACAAAACCGGTGAGCAGACCAGGGCCCTGTTCGACTAAAGTTTGTAAGACAAATGGAAAATATTCGATTGATTGGATTGCCTGGTCTCGAGATATCGTTCCATTCGAATACAGCGGTTCAATATCACCAGCAAGCATATTCAGCACATCTCGAAACGGCAAATATGGGATGCCCTGGCCATATAATGCGTTGCAGATTCCCAAACCAACTGCCAGCTCTGGATGCGACGATATGGATCGTCGTGTGAATTCTTGCAGGAGAGCTGATTTCCCACTGCCCGCTTCCCCCCTTATGAAAACAACTTGTGCTTGGCTTTCAAGCGCTTTATTCAAGTATCCATCCAGTTTAGCCATTTCTGCTTTGCGGCTGACAAAAACAGGTACAGGTTTACCTGGTGAATCCAGGAAGGTGGGCGGAACAGGCGTGGTTGATATTGGCATTGGGGCTTGTAGATGTGCGCCCATGCTGTCTCGAACCTGTTCAAACGCCCTACGGGTTTCCTCAGACGGCTCGATACCCAATTCCTTGGCCAATACATCTGCACAGCGCTGGTATTGGGTTGCTGCACCTGCAAGGTTTCCCAGTCCTGCATAAGCCAGGATCAAAGCCCGGTATGCGGGCTCTGGCGTGCCGCCAGATGCAATCCAATGCTCGCCCCACTTCAAGGCTTCATTCCAGCGTCTTTCCTCAAGCAGTCGGTCTAATAATTTTTCCAACCTGCGATCGAATGCCGCTTGCAGGCGCTCGCGCTCCAGGGTCACCCACTCATCATAAAAACCGGGCAGCAACTCTCCCCCATATGCAGACACTGCCTGAAGAAGTGCATCAATTGAATCTTCATCCTCAGGGCAAGCTTCAAAAGAATCCACATCAAGCTGATCACCCGGCTGTGGATGATAGGCTACCCCCAGGTCATCAGTCTCCAGGCGTGTGTTTTCGTCGGTGCCGAGCGCTTTACGAATCCGCCAGAGCGCGTGCCGCAGGTTGC
>Ga0272441_10008393_pt1 | contig 16355 bp, 10 predicted proteins | sample SSMProp6N_FD_193582 | JGI IMG/M metagenome (GOLD analysis project Ga0272441, IMG submission 193582) | Marine sediment archaeal communities from Little Sippewissett salt marsh, Falmouth, MA, United States - SSM-Prop-6N | ecosystem: Environmental > Aquatic > Marine > Wetlands > Sediment ... | reverse complement strand
CGGTGATCAAAACCAGAAAGCCAGCCCTTATACTCATTCGAGGTATATGATAGGTACCCCTGACCAGATGTAGGATAGCTACTCGCTGTGTAATTCCATACTTGTAGAGTGATATTTACCCCATCTACATTGTTGTAGGTTAAAGCTGTAAAGTTGAGATGAGGAGACTGACTATCCGTGATATCATTGAACAAGTATTCAGTCTGAGTCTTGTATTCATCATAATAAGTTGTATCATATGCTATGTAATCCAAACTGAAATCGAATGCGGAGTTCTGTTCAGCCTTTATCTTGAGTTTCCAACCACTTGTTGAGTTTCTAAAGTCCTCTGGGTTACTGGTTATCACTTGGTTCTTATTTTCATCTGTGTCTGCGGTTCCTGATGTGTAGTTTAAGTATCCGCTACCTGTACTCTGGTAGTTGCTGCTCGTGTAATTGTAGAGTTGGATCTCTACTCTAATAGACGAGTTGGTGAATTGTGAATCAGCGGTCCATTCGAGTTGGGTCCACTCGTATAGGTTACTTGTGCCTTCAAGCTCGATTTCAGCTGTATATGTCTCGCCCCATACATGCAGTAGGGCTACGTCTATCTCCCATATACCATAGGATACGTCTGAGGCGGGGGTTCCATCTCTAAATCTGATGGTGAATGTGCTCGTGTTTAGGTATTGATTTACTGAGATGTTGTTCCATCCTGTGTTCAGGTCTGAGAATAGATTATTCCATGTCCCATTAAACCATACATCAACTAGGATATTCTCAGAATCCATGGTTCCTCCATTGATACATAGCTCCTTGTTGGACTCTGTGAAGTCTACGTTTGTCCATCTGTACTCTAGGTCTAGAGTATAGTTGGATGAGACGCTGTTCCATACATGAATCAAGGCAGTATCTATTTGCCAAGTGTCTTGGGAGCTATCGCCTGTCTCGGTTCCTCCTATGAATCTGAGAGTAAGTGTGCTGCTTGTTAGATAGTTGGATATACTGATGTTATTCCATGAGCTTGCTGTTAGGTCGCTGAATACTTGATCCCAACTTGAGGCGGTTGTATTCCACACTTCTACCTTGAGGTCTTCTGTGCCCATTGTTCCTGCATAGATGCAGAGTTCTTCGTTGGGCATATCGGATATTAGGTCTGTAAATTGTACTTCTTGGTCGAGGGTATAGTTAGTTGAATAATGTGCCGCTGACCAAACGGCTCCGACAATACATGATCTGGTGCTCAAAGAGTCCCAACCAGCAACTGTATTTCCTGAAGGCACGGTCAAGTTATGTCCCAGTGCTCCTCCTGAGCTAGTTAATAACTGGCTTTGGATATTGGTTAGATTATTCGTGTTTGCCCAAGAGTTAGTGCCGCTCTGAGTTCCAACTGCAACGATCAGAGAACCTGTGTCGGCTGCCGATAAAGTAACAGCGACGTCTCCTGATCCAGGGTTCGATCCAGTAGAATTATCATCTGGAGCTTCTTGAGCGACCCCTGTGTATTCTGCCACAGTTACATAAATCTCTCTTGTAATGGTTTCAGATGCGGTTACGTTAACTACTTTGTTGCCTGTGGTAGATGGAAGTAATGTTTCGTTCATATACCACATGCCTGCATAAGCTGAGAAGCCACTCTCAACGGTTATTGTCGCGACTTCAACCATATCTACTCCATCAAAAGTAACATTTGCAGATGCAGTTATATCCCCGTCTTCCCATGAAACACCTACTACTAGTAACCTATCGCTATTTGAGGCACTTTGAAGGTTGTACTGGAAACTATGTGAGCTTGCCCCTATGGCGCTCTGATTCTCTGCGCTCCCAACCAACTTTACGGTGCTTAGGGTTTCTGTTAGTGTCGAATATCCTAAGCTAATATCTTTCATGTTATCAAAATCAGTGATATCGCCTTTATCACCAGATGAATCAATATCACTAGAAGCATTATCTACTGGGTCCTCATAGTCTGTGCTTCCCAGAAGTCTGACTAAGGTAGTGTCTATTTGCCATGAGTCAGTGACGTTATCGCTGATCTCGTCTGCTCCAATGAATCGGATTGTGAAACTACTTGATGTCAGGTATGATCCTATGGTTATGTTGTTCCAAGAGTTCGCTGAGAGCGAAGTCAGGTTTTGCCATTGACTGCTACTATTCCAGAACTGTACAAGTAGTTGCTCGGAGCCATTGTATGCTCCTGTTTTGATGGCTAGTTCAGATTCTTCGTAGTAATATGGGATATCTGTCCATTGTTCCTCGTGATCGAGTCTGTGACTCGATATCTCCCAATCAATGACTTCCCAGTGAAGAACTGCATCGTTATTTCCGTTGTTGTTTCGTTCTCCAGTTATTACTGTAGGTGATGTGAGTCTAGCTCGAATCATGACATCCAAGTTATCAGAGCTTCCCGTACCTCCCGAAGTACAGTGTCCAGTGTTTATCCAGCCCGTTGGTATCCAAGCCATTGAGTTAGCTATAGTAACTGTTGAGACAGGATCAGTGAGGCTAGTCTGGAATCCCGCATAGGATATATCGCCTCGCTGAACGGTTGTTGCTCCTTGGAACTCGATTATGTATATGGAGGCGTCGATAGACGCGTCAGTACCGCCTCTTACAACCGTTACCTCTGTGGAAGATGATAGATATATGCTAGCACCACCATCGATGATGTCATCTGCTTGTCCACCTGAATATGACCCTACAACCATTGTCTTCTCCATGACCACTGAGGGGAATGAGCCTGTGTTTGAGGTACCTGAAACAGAAACATCAACAGGGGTAACATCCCAATTCGACGCAGTATCTTCTACTACCCACCAGTGACCAGATATAGACCCATCATTATCCGCACGCGAGAAAGTGATTTGATTGCTTGAGGTAATGTTTCCTCGTACTGCGTTATCAGGATGCTCAAAACCAGTCCCACTAGCCTGATAATAAAACACCAGAAAAGCCTTTGATAGAGATACTGTTGCCCCAATATTCGCGGTACCGCTGTAAGAATTATCAGAGATACTAAAAGTACCAGAGTAAACATTGATATCAGAGTCGAATTCAACACAGTAAATGCTTGTATTAACTTGTTTTGAATCGGTCACGCTTCTTGAGGCAGTAACTGTTGAACCACTTATCGAGAGATCAACCAAAGTTGATCTATGGTTGTCAATAGTTCCACCTGCTGTTGGAACGTATCTAGTCGCGAACGGTACAACCTGTGAAGTGTTTGATGCCTCAGTTAATGATGCAGTGTTAGAGGTCGAGGCAGTGGATAGATCAATTGCTAGCTCCTCAACAGACACCACACACCCTGATTTTTGTTCAATCAAATTATCATAAACCGCATCAGGACCAGTTTTCTGAGCATCAAAATTAGAGTGGATACCGGCTCCCTGAGTCAAATCCACATCAGAAGTATTACTATCAACATAATCATAGGAAATAGTGCCAAAATACTCCTCTCGGAGTGTATCGTACTGTGAATCTGGTCCACTTTGTTGATACACAATGTTTGTGCTGAAGCCTTTGTCTGGACTAGTATCAACATCACTGGAATCCAAGTCAACAGGGTCCACAGCATCAGTTACTTCGCTTAGATAACTTCCTAATCGAATAAAATTCCCATCATTTGACGTCAGATTCTCCAATGAACCTACCTCGTACTCAGCATAAACCGAGTACCAATAAGCACTAAATGACCCCGAGGCAGGATTCGACGGCATTGAAGCGGTTTCATCTGCATCAGCGGGAACATCTTGATTCCACCTACCTCTAACAGATTGAAAATCACCCGCATAAGAAGAGTAAGTTGAGTAATAGACCCCACAATCATGTGCCCATCCAATCCAAGTAACAGCGTTACTTTCCCAACTATAATCAGGCACATCAATCTCGTTCCACCCAGCAACAACCGCAACGTTGTATGCCTCAGTACGCTTAGTAGCATTAGTTGGGTCATCAAGAGCCCCCCCAGTATAGAGAGCAATAGCAACGATCCCTGCTCCATTTGATCTAAAGTGAAGCTTGGTCACCTTCATATTCGGGATATTTGGAGAGGTACCTCCCATATACCGATAACTAGTATGTGCGGATACATCGGTGAATGAAGAATTGGTTATCCCCCAGTCGAAATCACGTTTTGTGTTATTGAGAAGTGTGAATGAGGACGGGTAATAGACAACATTTGTAGTGTGAGACCCTGTAGCATTTACGGTGAATAGATTCGCATCTATATCACTCACAGTATCAGGCGTTGACCCTGATACATATTGCCCAAAATTAACATTGTAATCATTGGGGAAAAAAGTAGTAGAATACGAGTCAACCGAGACAGAAGCACTGGTACCATTAGAGTACACTGTGCTATTCCCAGAAGTCCCCTGTTCAAGAACAATATCCGGTTGAACAATACCCAAGTTAGATGAGGAACTGAAATTAAAAAACACAGCCATGTAAATAAAACGTGAAAGCCCAAGAACAACTAGACATAACAATACCACTAGTTTCCTTGATCTATTCACCAGATATCACCCAATACTTCGATATTTCTTCATCCGAAAAACAGGGTCTATAGTAAAAGTGATTATGGATACCTAACACAGATAAAGACGCAGGATATGGAGTACAAATTATTGAAAGATTATTCAACATAACCAAATCAGATAAAATCTAAAACAGCATAGAAATATCAAAAAAGGACTAAAATATCATTAATATTACCATGTTAATCGGTTCCTGATGAGAAAACTTATTACAGGGTGCACCGGGAAGTGAAAGGCGAGACGCTCTTGAAGTACATAACCTTCTGTGAGATGACAAACGACTTCCTAAAGATGAGCCTAGATGATAGACAAGGCTTCATACCAGTATGGAGCCAAATAGCACAAAAATATGGGGTAAAATTCCTGTTCTCAGGAATGCCCATGGGAGTAAACGAACACATAGTTATCGTATTCGAGACAAATGAGAGCGAAAAATTCTTCATGTTCCAGCGAGAATGGCTTGAGCTAGGCACAGAAAACGCTGGAAAAATAGTGAAAAACACCCGCACAATAACAGTATACTAAAAACTGCTCAAATTATTTGATTCATTAGTATTTGAATCCATTTTTCTTAATAATAAGCGACATCCTATAGAATTGGGTGCGGGTGCCAAAAGTGAGTGGATCAAAAATAGAGGATTCTAATTATATTATTTTACTAGAAAATTCTCCAGATGCAATCTATAGTCTAAAGGGATTAAAATTTACATATGTCAATCCGACGGGAGCCAGACTACTAGGATATGACAATCCAAGGGAATTAATAGGAAAAAACGGCATGGATATGATCCACCCAGAGAACCGACAACTGGTCCAAGATAGATCATTGGCAAGGCAAAGAGGAGAAAAAACACCACCTAGATATGAGGTAAAACTGCTAAGGAAAGATGGAACTGTCATTGACGTAGAGTTTCACATCTCAACAGTGAAGTTTGAGGACGAGACCCTCACAATAACATATGCAAGAGACATAGAGGACCGAATCAAATACAGGTCTAGCCTCAAAGCACTACACAAACACATTAAGGAACTAACAAAAGCCGATACCATTGAAAAAATCAGAAACACAACTCTGGATGCAATGAATGAGGCACTAGACTTTGAGTTCTCATCAATACTCCAAGTCGTTGAAGACGAACTAGTAATTCATACCAATAATGAAGGATACCAAAAGAACTCACTCCCATTAAATGGCAAAGGATTAACAGTACTAGCCGCCAAGACCCAGAAAACAGTACTTGTCAAGGACACACGAAGAGACCCAAATTATGTGATGGGCACACTGACCTCATTGTCTGAACTAGATGTTCCTGTAATTGTTGAAGGAAAAACAGTAGCCGTGTTAAACGTTGAACAAAACAGAATTGACGCATTCAATGAAGACCATAGAACACTTCTCGAAACCCTAGCCAGCCACGTAGGCACAGCAATTTATCGGCTCCAAAAAGAGAAACAATTAGAAGAAATGAGCCAGAGACACATCAAGGACCTAGTAAAAAACTATCAAAGAATCTCCAGCATGGTAAGACATGATCTAAGATCACCACTCCAAGCTATTTACAACGCCTCAGAGATACTAGGTGTAGAACCTAAAAATCAAAAAATGCGTGAACTCATCAGGAATCAAGGCAAATACATTGAATCCATACTCAACGACTGGAACAATCAAACCCTGAATGGTGAGATAAACTCCAAAGAGGAAAACATTGATCAACTCGTGCGTGTAGCTGTGAAAACAGTCATCACATCCGAGAATATTGACGTAGAGATCGACATAGATGAAGACTTGGAGTATAATCTTGATTACAACAGGATGCTAAGAGCCATTACAAATATACTTAAAAACAGTGTAGAGGCCATGCCAGACGGAGGTACAATAAAAATCAAAGCCTCCACTGAGGAAGAACAACTAATACTCACAATCATAGATACAGGTAAAGGCATCCAAGAAAAAGATATGAACCTAATATACGACCCATTCTTCACAACCAAACCCAAGGGGATGGGCCTCGGATTATCATTTGTAAGACAAGTAATAGAAGCCCATCAAGGAACAGTAGAAATAACATCAAAACAAGACGAAGGAACAAAGATTACAATCAAGATACCTCAATTAAATTCCCAATAACGCCAAAATAATTGAAATCAAACAAGGCTTAGAGATAAATGGGGGTTATTTCTGCTTGGATCCACATTTCTCGCAGAAATTTGATTCTCCGTCACTAACGTTTCCGCATTTTGTACAGACGTATTCTCCTAGATCCACTTGCTTAACCATTAAAAGAATCAAAGCTCAAACCAATATAATGATTATAGAACAATAACATCTTAAAATAACACAAACTCATCTCAGTTGAAAAAATAAAGAAAAAAGGGAGGAGAAAAAAGGGGACTACTCTATGACCATTACCGCACTATAGACGGGTGGTAACTGACGCTCGATAGACAGAACAGCTCCGGCTGATGGCCTAAGCTCGACCCTGAACTCCTCATATGGATGTGCATATGCTTCATCAACAGTCACATCAGGATCCATCGTGCTGTTAGTCAACTGACTAAAGTCGATCACTACCTTGAACTTCTCACCAGTCTCACACAGGCTGTCACCATCGCTGTTAACACCCTGTATCGTCATGATGGTACCGTTACTTGCATAGAGGTTTGCGTGTGTCCTTGCGTTGGTGTAGGTCGCCACGAGCTTGCTGTCATCTAGGTCTACTGGTGTATGACCCTGGCTGAGTTTTAGGTAAAAAGTCAGCTTTGCTAGGTCAATGTCCGCTTGGTCGCCTCCAGTAGATGTGAACTGTCCGATGACTCCACTATCTACGAGCAATGCGCTGCTTGCCTCACTCATACCGCTACTGATTACTGACTGTGCTTTTTCCGCTGTCAGGAATCCCATGTTCAGTACAACAAAGGCAAAAGCTGCTGCTGTGATAACGAATGCCACCAATATGATGGCTGTCTCGAGTCCGGTCATACCGCTTCTCTTAACTAGTTTCATTTTGTGTCTGCTCCTTCCCCGCAGTAGGGGACTGATCGAAAAGAAACCAGTAAATCGATGATTTAGCGAATTGTTTGTATTATAAAGATACATACAGAGAAAAAAATGACAAAATAAAGGGATCAGGTTAGATATTTTCGAGGAAACTTGGCCGCAACCGTATAATTTGGATCAACAGTGTTTGCAACCCTACACCGACCCACCTGCGATAATAACTGGAGGGCATCCCATTTATCGAAACCGTAGTCAATGGTAAGCCACTTAATCAATTCCACGTGCGCAATCTTATACGCCTCCATTAACGGTCTGCTGCTACCAGCAACCATGATCCATTCATCATTAATGATCCTAGGCCAATCTATCCCAGTTTCTTTTAAGCTTAGTTTGAGAGTAATCTCGGCGCTGGTTTCAAGGGCCACACCGCAGAGCTCACCATCACCCTGAGCAGCATGCACATCACCAAAAACGAGTAACGCCCCCCTGTGATTCACCGGCAGAATCAATCGAGAGCCCGATGCAACATCAGGGCAATCCATGTTTCCACCATACTCCCCAGGAGTCAAACTCATCTCAACCCTACCATACCGAGGCGCAACACCAATACTGCCAATGAAGGGATGTAATTGAATAACAGGGCTCCTGAGCTTGCTTCCCGGCAAGGTTGCAGTCGCAATATTTTTCTCTCGATCAAGACTCCAGTCATATCTAGTACTAGGTATAGGATCATTGAGGAGCAATCTTCTACCCGGCGCCTCCTCAGATAGACCACCAAAATTACTCGCATTTCTGCTCCACGCTGAGTCTCGATTCAATCGAATATCCAGTATATCGATGACCAAGGCGGTTCCGGGTTCGGCTCCTTCAACGTATATTGGCCCTGTTAATGGATTAGAACTACTGTATATGGTGTCCTGGCTGCTCTGCCTCATATCAGCTGAGATCTGCGCTCCATTCTCATCATATCCACCAGCATCAACAGTATACGCTATGATTGTATCACCGGGTTTTACATGGAGTTCAGGTTGATTTGGGCCATACGTATGATAATATTTTGTAGGTTTGAATCTGTGAATCATACTTCTTCTATGGTTCTTGAGATAGATAACAGGTATGGGCTCTTAGACTGAAGCATTGTGTTAGCCTCTCGTTTTCTTTTTTCATTCACAACAATCATGGGCAAAATTAACGAGTAGTAAGCTGTAATGAAGATAACTAGTACAGCACCCCACATGTTGCTCCCAAGAAAAGCATCGATTTTATGGCTTTAACAGATTGTAGGTAGAGGCAAACACACACAATCAACCGAGAGAAAAATTTGTAGAAAAAAAGGAGGTTAGGTTAGCTATGTTCTCCACTTTTTCCTGTAGTAAGAAATGGAAAAAAGGGTATAACTAAGGTTTATGGATCAATAATAAAGAAAATATGGAGAACCAATATAGACGCCTAAACTAGAGGCCGAATTTCTTCACCGTCTCCTCCAATGTAGCCTCCAAGATACCAAGTCCCTCATCCACCTGTTCAGGGGTTATCACCAAGGCTGGCATCATTCTAAGTATACTGGTGTTCCAGCTACTACCAATCAGCAACCCATTGAGCTTTAGCTTCGTAGCGAAGTACTGCATCGGGTTCTTATCAGGGTCCATCTTCTCCTCTCTCGGCAGGTCTCGGGGTATAAGACTCTCCTTTGACTCACGATCCTTGACCAGCTCCACACCCATGAATAACCCCAAACCTCGTATATCGCCTATAACACTCAAACGGTCCATCATGCCACGAAGCTCATCCATCATATAGACACCCATCTTGGCTGAGTTATCAGCGAGTTTCTCTTTCTCATAGTAATCGATCACAGCTAGAGCAGTAGCACAACTTACAGCGTGGCCACTGTAGGTGTAGCTGTGGGGGAAGCCTTTCTCGTTGAAATGGTTCGCCATCTTCTCATTGATTACACAGGCTCCTAGGGGTATATAGCCGCAGGTGATGCCCTTTGCATAGGTCTCCACATCAGGCACTATTCCCCAATGCTCATAGGCAAACATCTTACCCGTCCTAGCGAACCCCGTCATAACCTCATCAAAGATCATCAAGATACCCTTCTCGTCACAGATCTCCCTGATTCGTTTCCAGTAGCCATCCGGGGGCACAACCTGCCCTGCCCAGCTACAGATGGGCTCAGCCATAAACGCAGCAACCGTGTTCTCACCTTCCTTCTCAATGGTATATTTCAGGAAATCTGCGCAGAATAACTCGCATTCCGGGTAAGTCTTCTTGTATGGGCACCTGTAACAGTAGGGACTGGCTATGTGTTTGAACTCCTCAAAGATACTCAAGCCTTTGGCTTGCCTATTTCTAGCCGAGCCACCTACACTCACCATACTATATGTTGAGCCATGGTATGCGTCCCAGAAGCTGATTATCTTGGGTGCCTCACGGTAGAGCTGAGCTAGTTTGATAGCCACCTCGTTTGCCTCGGTTCCACTGTTCCCAAAGAATGACTGCACTAGGCTGGGGGCGGTGATCTCTGCCAGTTTCTTGGCTAACTCTATCTGGGGCTTATTATAATAGCTGGGGCTCGCATAGGCTAACTCGTCAAGCTGTTTCTTGGCGGCCTCAATGGGTGCACGGTTCCCCATGCCAATATGAACGTTATATAATTGGCTCATGAAGTCCAAGTACCGTTTTCCCTTGGCGTCCCAGACATTCAATCCCTCCCCACGGGTCATAACAAGTGGCTTGTAGCCTTGGCGGGGCTCCCAACGTTGAACAAGATACTTTTTTGCTTCATCTAGAAGCTGTTTTTCCTTCTTTTCATCTGTACTCATAGAACAACAAAATGACTATGGCTCTGATTTTAAGAAGTTTTAGATGCCATAGAGGGTCTTTAATCAGTTTAGGTGATTCGCCGAAAACATTAATACAAGTTTCAAGAGATTACAGAATACCGAAACAGCATACGGTGAACACAATGAGCCAAGAAAACATAATATACATAGGAAGAAAACCAGTAATGGCCTACTGTCTCGCAGTAATGACATCGCTAAAAGACGCACAAGCAGAAGTAATCCTCATGGCACGTGGAAGAGCCATCAGCAAAGCAGTCGACGTCGCGGAGGTTGTGAGGAACCAGTTCATATCAGACCTAAGTGTAAAGGAAATCAGCATCGGTACCGAGCAGCTTGAGACAGAGGATGGAAGCCCCAGAAACATCAGCAACATATCCATAGTACTGGCGAAAGACTAGAATCCCGGATTCTAGTTTCATTATTTTTGATTCTTGAGAAATCCAATGATTATTATTAATGATAAGCCGATTGCCAATGAGAATGGATTGAAGCCTGGTAATTGATTGGATTCAACAGGTTCAGTTACAGATATATAGAAGGCTCTTCTTGAGTCTTCTAACTCAATCCACTTACCATTATCGTCATAGTATAGACTGAAAATAAAGGCCATTAAGCCACTCTCTGTTGACTCCAAATAGTGGCTGATGTTTGTGGAGCCGTTTCCATAGAGGGTGAACTGGTTCTCAGTATAGTTTAATGTGTTCCCGGGATCAGATATGACCAACTTTACCTCAGTGTTTCTTGGAATTGAATAGTCTATAATTCCTTTGAACTCGATGATTTCTCCGATGTTTATAGATTCGGGGTAGTTAATGGAGAATAGGCTAATATCGAAATACTCCTGCTCGATAACGGGGGGCTGGATGGAAATTATGGTTTCCGCAGAGTGAGTATTATTGAATTCATCATAACAAGTCACAGACACCGAATAATCGCCTTCACTCAAGCCATTAATTTCCAAAACCTGTGAATTATTGATCCAGTTAAGATCAGAGCCCCTGATCTCCCATGTAATATTGAAAATATCCGCGTTGGAATAAGTGAATAGATTGATCTCGTCGCCCTGCCTAGGGTCCGATGGGTGCCATACCAGATCAATTGATATCTCGTCTGTTGAAGTAAAAGTATAATTAATTAATCCGGATAACTTGGGCCAATTGTACATCCCCCAGAGAGTCGTTCCTAAACCTACGGCATGAGAGGAGTTGTAGTCTGAGAAGAACAGAGGAGGAGTGATGAGGTAGTTTACGGACTCTTTGAATTCGAGATTTCGTGAGTAGGTAAATGAGTTGATTTCCCATCTGTTATCAAGCTCAATGTAAGGGTAAGGTCCGTCGATTGGATCAAGGTAGATGTCTAGGTATCCGTCTGAGGGTGCGGTGTAGGATATGTTGAGGTATGGTATCTCTGTCTCATATAGTATCCGCCACTGGGTATCTCCATCTTGTTGGTATTTTACTACATTATAGAATCCGTCTGTGAAGTTGTAAGATGATACATCAGATAATGTGGTGTTTTGGGACTCAGCGGTACAGGTAGGTGTGGTTATGATGAAGAGAAATAGCAGTATTGCTGGGATTATGAGTTTTGATGGTTTTTCCCACACCCATCTCTGTGCTTTTGGCATCTCTTTGTCTAAAGGGCTCTGGTTTTTAACGTTGTTTTAGCTGTGTTCTGGATTATTGATATTGATTAGGGGGTTTTCGTGTACGTTTTTGTATGGATTTGGATGGGAAAGGGGCTGTTTTGGGGCTGTTTTCGTTGTTTTGTTTGGTTTTCGGCTTGTTTGGGGGTACCCCCCTCCCCCTGTTAGCGGCTATTCTATTAGTCCGATGCTTCTGTTGAACTGGTCTTGTTTTCGTTGTTCTTCTGTTGCTTGTTGGGTTGCTGTTTCTAGTACTTTGCTGAGTCCGAGGCAGTAGGTTTCTCTGTCTAGTTCGCCGAGGCTGTGTACTGTTCGGGTGCCGTATCGTTGTTTTAGTGTGTTGTATACTTGGGTTCGTTGTTTCATGATGCTTTGTGGGAGTCTTACTGTGATTCGTTGTTTGGGTTCAGGTGGTTTAGTGCCCTTGACATGGTGTCCCCAGAGGTACCAGACAAAACGACCATACATAGGCAACTTCATAACTGAACCATAACAGGTGAGGTTCAATACCGTATTGTGCTTTTTAGAACCAAAGAACAAGTCAACAAAATAGAAGATAGCCACTTTGTTCTTTCAAGCATTATAACTAGATATGAGTTTAACAATAAACGAGTTTCAGTTATAAGTTAAATATGATTGGAATTCAAATATCTCTAGTGATTACAAATGACACTGGTTCTTTACATTCCATTCTGTAATAGTGGATTGATTGTTTCAGATCGATTGAATTCTCTATTTGAAGGAGGCAAAGAAACAGTTGACAAAATAATAAAATTACGAGACGATTTAATTATTGGATTTTCGGGTAGAACTGAAGTATGTCAAAATATAATTGAAGTTTTAAAAATGAATGGCAGCTCGTTGTCGGATTATGAGGTTAATGAAATTATTAGAAACAGGTATCACCAATTACGTTATGAATCAAGAGCCATGGAACTGGGATCAGTTGAATTTATTCTTGTTAAAAAAACAGATAAAGAAATCATAGTTTGGAAAAACATTGACGGTTTTTCATATCCTGAAAATTCTGAGAAAGTAGTAGCCATTGGAATGACAGATTTCATTAAGCCTCAAATTGAGGAAAAGGGAAAATTTAGTTCAAGAGAAAGAGCGGAAAACTTTGGAATAAGTCTGATTGGATATGTTAATAGGGCACATAGTGGAGTTGGGTCACCAGAAATACAGGGATGTAACATTTCATATCTTGATGAAAATAGATTGGAAATTTTGTTTATTGTGAAAAAACCTGATCTAAAACCAATTTTGTATCATGAAACTGATTATGAGCCAGATATTAGTGCAGATAGTACTAATGACTCTCTAGTTATGGAAGAAAACACAAAAAAACGGGATGAATTAATTTTCCCTAGAAAACTGTCAAATAAAATAATTCACATTGGGTACATTTCTTCAACAACGGTTGGACTAGAAACGACGGTTCCTTTACTAACAGAAATAATTCAACCCGATTTGAATAAATTTGCAGCCAAACTTGGCTATAATGTAAATTTTGAATTCTTAATTGACGACGCACAGGGATTAGCATCTGTATATTTAGAAAAAGTACAAGGATTAAACTCAATGGGAGTAAAAAACATACTTAGTAGTGGTTGGTCCTCGCAATTATATGCAGCTCTAAGTTACTGCAATCAAAATGATATGATAATGATTGGTAACTCGTCAACCTCTCCGGTTTTAGGAGTGTCGGAGGATAACTTATTCAGGCTGTGCCCTACGGATATTGTACAAGTACCCGCTATTTCGCGTATGATTGAAAGTTATGGAGTTAAGGGATTAGTAGTAATACAAAGGGCAGATGCCTGGGCAGATGGAATTTACAATTATTTTGAGCCCGTTTTTGCGTCTAGCGGAGGCATTATACTAGAGAGGATTCGTTATCAGGGAGAAGCAACTGAATTTAGTAAATATCTTGAAAAAGCAGAAATAATATCCAAAGCGGCAATAGCTACTGTTGGTAAAGGAAATATCGGAGTATTAGTTATTAGTTTCAGCGAAATAGTTGCAATAGCTTTGCAAGCTGAGAAGTATTCAACGATATACAATCTTCCATGGTTCGGAACGGATGGTACGACTTTAAGTCAACAACTTTGTGATGAGGCACCAGATCAAGCTGTACATCTAAAAATTTACAGCACATATGCGTCTCCGGCAGAGTCAGAAAAGTTCAATGAATTATACGATAGATATTATAAATTGGTAAAACAGCCATTTGGATATTATTCAGCTTGTCTTTATGACGCTGCTTGGATTATTGCTAATGGGATACTAATAGCCCAAAGTTATGACCCTCAAGACGTGATCCCTCTTCTTCACGACATAGCATACAACACTTTTGGAGCAAGTGGCTGGTGTAGACTCAACGAAGACGGAGATAGATACAGCAGTAATTATCAGATTTGGAGTTACCATTACGAGGGTGATGTTGTTGTACCCTATGTAGCTGGTCTTTATGATGGTACAACTGGACATGTCACATGGTATGAAAATCTGAGGAAAAATGAGTAGGTGCTGGGGATGGGATTTGAACCCACGCTCTTTATCCGGCTACGGCACTGGTGCCTTTAACCTCTGGATCATGAGTCCAGCGCATTAGCCAAGCTATGCTACCCCAGCTCTCCAAATATTCCAATGTACTACAATTTAAAGAGTGATGTTCCCCCGGAATAAGATTATTCCACAAGCCGAGGACTGGTCAACGCCACAGGCTTACCACCCCGAATATAGCCCCGTGGAGTCAGCATATGCAACCCATTCCCAAGACTATACGTCATTATACCAGCGAGGTTTGCAACCTTCAACGCGCTGTTCTCACCCTCCCTGCTAATGGGCTCCACCACATCCCCGATACCAAAATCAGTATCTGATAGATCCACCAAGAAGTGATTCACCGAGACAGTGCCCAAGACCTCCTTGATCTCGTCTCCAACCCGTACCTTGCCCTTCTTGGTCAAACCCCGGGGGAAACCATCATAATAACCAACATGAACAGTGCCTACCTTCATACGCCTGGGAGCCACAAAACGCCTGCTATAAGTAAGTGCTTCCCCTTTCTCCACAGTCTTCACATGCTCTATTCTGGCTTTCCAACAGAGGCTCTGCCTTAGCTCGATCCCCTGACCCATGTCATCGTCTTCTGGGTAGAAGCCCATGAGCATCAACCCGGGGCGCGTGGCATCCAGATAAGTATAGGGCTTGTAGAAGACCGCGTTACTGCTTGCTATGCTCTTGGTCCCCACCTTGATGCCTTTCTCGTTGCAGGCTTTCTCGATATCCAGAATGCGTTGGACCTGTTTTCTGTCCAGTTCATCAGCCTCGCTCATAGTAGAGAAAATACCTTCAAGCCGTAGATTCTCGTAGCCACTGATTTCCTCAATGAACTCAACTGCCGCGCTCCACCTGACACCCACTCTACCGAGCCCAGTATCGATCTTCACCCAGATAGGCGTAACTTTACCTGCTTTCTCTGCTGCATTGTTTAAGCGTCTCGCAGGCTCTGGCTGATATATGGTCTGAGTGATGCTATGGGCAACCACTTTATCATAATCTTCATCGCTGTATAGCGGATCTATGGATACTATCCCAACATCAAGACCTGCTTCTCGGAGCTGCATAGCCTCATAGAGCTTGGCAACCAACACACGCTTGACGCCCTGCTCCATCATGTAAGCCACAATGGGCACAACACCATGCCCATAAGCGTTGGACTTTACACAGGGAACGATCTCACCACCTGTGCGTTTTCTTACTTCTGCTAAATTATGTCCTATAGCGTCGAGGTCTATCTCAAGCCAAGAGCTAAAACCCTTGATCTTCTCGTTGATCTCATGCATTAATGGTTGATTGGCAAAGTATGAACTCATACCAGATATGAATAGGGATTTCCTATTTAACGGGTTAGAAGAGGAAACTCGGAGGCAGGCTCCATTTATCGATCTCGGTCTTCGTAATAGCCTTGATACGCTCCAGCTCAAGCTCCTGATCGGGTAAGACAAAAGTTATTGCAGTGCCTTTTTTGCCTGCTCTTGCTGTCCTGCCGATGCGGTGGAAGTACATGTTTGGGTCATCCGGGATATCATAATTGATGATATAGGGTACATCGTCGATGTCCAAGCCCCTAGCGGCTACCTCAGTGGCAATCATAAGATCATATTTGCCTTCCCTAAAGTTGTCCAGAACACCCTGTCTTCTTGCTTGACTATAGTCTCCATGGATGGGCTCAGCGGGTATTCCTTCGCGTTTCAGGTAACTGGTCAACCTGTCTACCGTATATTTTGTGCGGCAGAAAATGATGCCCCTATCTACCTTGAAGTACTCGATTACCTCTT
>Ga0272441_10008392_pt1 | contig 16357 bp, 9 predicted proteins | sample SSMProp6N_FD_193582 | JGI IMG/M metagenome (GOLD analysis project Ga0272441, IMG submission 193582) | Marine sediment archaeal communities from Little Sippewissett salt marsh, Falmouth, MA, United States - SSM-Prop-6N | ecosystem: Environmental > Aquatic > Marine > Wetlands > Sediment ... | reverse complement strand
AAAATGTTAATATCTGGTATATTTTTTCTTACTACAGCTCCTTATTAATAGCGATATTATTTATAAATAGAAATAAGAAACCAGTGATTTTTCAGGAGAGGAAGTGGGATCGCATGGCGGATTGACAAAGGGGTTTAACTATGCTAAAGTAACCCAAAGATTTTTTTATATATTAATATAAATATAAAAAGAGTTAAAGATTTATGTTAAAGTCCATTCTTCTTGTTTTTCTTTTAGTTTTCTTTTTTGTGTCCCCTGCCCAAGCTTTCTGGATATGGACTCCGGAAACGAATAAATGGATTAATCCCAAATATGCCGTCAAAGAGACCCCCCAGGAACAACTGGCCTATGCCTTGGAATCCTACCAAATAGAAGATTACAAAAAGACGATACAGGAGCTTCAGAAATTGATTAAACATTATCCGCGCGCAAGAGAAGCAGCAGAAGCGCAGTACTATATGGGCAACTGTTATGAAAAACAGGGAGACTTGGTACAGGCTTTTAAAGAATATCAAACGGCTATCCAGAAGTACCCTTTTAGTGAAAGGTCCTCGGAGATCGTTAAAAAACAGTATGATCTTGGCAATCGTTTGCTGGAAGGAGAAGACCAGAGGAGTAAATTTATTAAAACGGTTATTGGTGCAGATTATGATGTGATTGAAATCTTCAGGACGGTCATCAAAAACGCACCCTATGGAGAGCAGGCGGCCCCTTCCCAATACAAGATTGGGCTCTATTTGCAGGAAAAAGGGATGTATCAGGAGGCTCGAGACGAGTTTGAAAAGACCATGAATGATTATCCCGAAACGCAGTGGGCCAAAGCCGCAAAGTACCAGATTGCCTTATCCGATGCCAAAAGATCTTCGGATGCAGAATATGACCAAAAAGTCACCCAAGCGGCTATTACGGAATTAAAGGATTTTGTTGCCGCACATCCGGATGCTGAATTTACAGATGATGCCAAAGATCAAATAAGACAGCTAAAAGAAAAAGAGGCGGAAAACAATTTTTTGATTGCTGCTTTTTACGAGAAACAAAAAAAATATGAAGCAGCCAAGATTTACTATACCATTATTGTCGACGATTATAAAAATACATCTTGGGCCCCCAAAGCCCTGGAAAATATCAGAACCCTAAACCAAAAGTAAAAAATGAAAAAAATACTCAATATTTTCATAATTATATTCCTTTGTTTTTTCTCGGGGGCATGTGGTTATACAACAAAGTCCGCATTGCCTCCTAATTTGAGAACGATCTATGTCGAATCTTTTGCCAACAAAATCAATTATACGACAGAAAGCCAGCGCAATATTTATTATCCGCTTTTGGAGGTAAAAGTCACCAATAAAGTTATCGATAGATTTCTGTTTGATGGCAATTTGAGGATTGCGGATGAAGATTCTGCTGATCTCATTTTGCAGGGAGAACTTTTGGGCTACGACCGCTATGTCTTGCGCTATACCGACGATGATGAAGTGGAAGAATATCGTATTCTGGTTACTGTACGGTTGGTTTTGATTGATCCACAGGTGGAAGAACCCCTTTGGGTAGAAAATAGATTCGGGGGGGAAGCGGAATATTTTGTAACAGGATCTGAGGCAATCACGGAAAGTGCTGCTGTCGACAATGCCGTGGATGATCTTGCCAAACGCATTGTCGAGAGAACCATCGAAAATTGGTAAAAGAATAGTTATCCCATTATGACTTATATATTTCTTGGTCCTGCCAGTGAGCAGAAACGAGCAAAGATAAATGAGATAAAAAAAAAGTGGCTCGTTTCCAGGAACTCTCAGCAATTTGATTATCAAGTCCTGTATGCCAATAAACTCGATCCCAAAATATTGAAGAAAACTCTCCTTGCGCTTCCTGCCGTTTCCAAGAAATGCGTTATCCTTCTTCATCAATTTCATAAATTGACTGCACAAAATAAAGAAATCGTCTTTGAATTTATTTCTTCAGGCCAGGATCATGCTGTTTTGATACTTGAGTCCGATCATGTCACCCTCAAAGATAGTTTTGTTAAAAAGCTTAAACCTTATTGCAAGATGAGCGAAGATTCCCAGGAGAAAGATCTCAACGTTTTTGATATCACCAATGCGATGGAAAGAAGAAATTACTCGCTCGCCTTAAAGAATTTATCATCCATCCTGTCGGGGGGACAGTCTCCCGTCTTTCTTATGGGAGGGCTTGTATGGTTTTGGGGAAGCAGACGCAATCGATTAAAGCGAAAGGCTTTTGAAGAAGGCCTTTTGTATTTACAGGAAGCGGATTTAGATATCAAAAGAAGCCGGCTTAAGCCTGATTATGCAATGGAACGCCTGATTGTAAAATTATGTACACTTATGGGCTAGCCAGAAAGCCTGCATCTTTAAATAGATTTTTTATAATGGGAGAATTATTTAGCGTCCAGTGATTTTAGCGCTTTGGAGAACTTTGATTTGCGACGTGCAGCTGTGTTTTGGTGTAAGATTTTGCGTTTGGCCGCCTTATCGATTTTTTTATATACGGACTTAAGCTGAAGGGCCGCTTCTTTCTTGTCTTTTGATTTGACAGAAGCAATGAATTTTTTGACAGTCCTCTTCAGGTCTGTCTTAATATCGAGATTTTGCAGCTTGTTTTTGCGGTTTTTTCGCAATTCTTTTATTGCGGATCTTCTTTGTGGCAAGCGAATCACTCCTTTCTAAATGAGACCCTAATATATCAAAGGGGAGGTTGAATGTCAACTGATAATTATTCACACAAAGACTCTCACAGATCGATCATGAAGTCTACTTCTGTCCTGTCATTGGGAACCCTTTCGTCGCGTATTTTGGGGTTTTTGAGGGATGTGATTCTGGCAAAGGTCCTGGGAACGGGGTTTAGGGCCGATGCCCTCTTTGTTGCTTTTCGTATTCCCAATTTATTGCGTAATTTTGTAGGAGAAGGGGCGACCAATTCAGCGGTTGTCCCTGTATTTTCCGAGTATTTGATTAACAAAAAAAAGGAAGAATTTTGGCAGTTTATCAGCGTGGTCCTTGTCCTTGCCCTTATCGTCTTAAGCATTTTGACGCTTTTGGGCATATTGCTTGCGCCTGTGATTGTGCGGCTCATTGCGCCAGGTTTTATTACCGACCCTGAGAAATTGGCCTTAACCGTCAGCCTTACCAAGATAATTTTTCCCTATTTGATTTTTATTGGTCTTACGGCCTACAGTATGGCGATTCTCTACACCTTCCGTTCCTTTGCCGCTCCTGCTTTTAGTCCCTGCTTGCTTAACATCAGTATCATTGTCAGTGCTCTTTTATCCTCCAGGTATTTAAAAGAGCCTGTTTACGGGCTGGCGGTCGGCATTGTCCTAGGAGGCATCCTGCAGCTTTTGGTTCAAATGCCCTCTCTTCTCAAGATCGGCATCAAATTTCAAATTCCCAAAACACTTAAGCATCCCGGAGCTCTTAAAGTAGGAAAACTTCTGGGTCCCAGATTGATAGGGGCGGGGGTTTATCAGTTTACGGTTTTAATCGATACGTTTTGCGCTTCTCTATCTATGATCGTTGGCGTGGGAGGGATATCGGCAATTTATTATTCCAACAGGATCATTCAGTTTCCCATGGGGGTCTTTACGATTGCCTTGGCCTCGGCGGTCCTTCCGACCTTATCGGGATTGGCCACCAATGGTCAGATGGACCAGATGAAAAGGACGATCATTTTTTCTTTGGAGAATATCTTTTTTGTCATGCTTCCGACAAGTGTTATTATGATGATCTTATCCGCTCCTATTATTCGCCTTCTTTTTCAAAGAGGGGAGTTTAATCAATACTCGACGATGATAACTTCTTCGGCTTTGCTTTATTATGCGATTGGGCTTTTTGGTTTTGGGGGAATCAAAATACTGGTAACGGCATTTCACTCTTTACAGGATACCAAGACCCCGGTTAAAATCGCCGCTCTTTGCTTGGCCATCAATGCGGCTCTTAATTTTATTCTGATGGGGCCAATGAAAATCGCTGGCATTGCCTTGGCAAGTTCCATTGCGGCGACCATTGACTTTTTACTTTTATTTTATTTATTCAGAAAAAAAATAGGAAAGTTTGGCATTGGCGTTAGGTCATTCCTTATAAAGATTTTATTTGCGTCATTTGTGGTTGCGGTTTTGATCAAAATGAGTTGGACCTATATGACGATTCCTTATGAAGTGGTTAAACTTTTTATTGTTTGTATAGGAGCTTATGTGGTCTACGGATTTTTGTGTTTTCAACTGAAGGTCGAGCAAGCCAAAAAGGTTTACCATTGGGTCACGGGGAGAATTAAGTGAAGAAGCAGGAAGTAGGAAGCAGGCAGAAGGGCGAATATATTTTTATTTCGGGTTTTCTGCATACTGCTTACTTCCTACTTTAGTCGATTATGGATTTAAAAACAATAATACAAGCTCTCCCTCTTGCCAGTGGCGTTTATTTGATGAAGGATGGCAAAGGCAAGGTTATTTATATCGGGAAGGCCGTGTCTTTAAGAAAAAGGGTTCAGTCGTATTTTCGCAAGACCGCTCAATTTTTAAAAACAGAGAAGCTGGTTGAGGAAATAAATTCGATTGATACGATAGAAACAAATAGTGAAGCCGAGGCCTTGATTCTCGAAGCGAGTCTGATTAAAAAATATCAACCCAAATACAATGTCGACTTGAGGGATGACAAGACCTATCCTTTGATTGAAATCACAGACGAAGATTTTCCGAAAATTTCGATTGTTCGGCCACGGCACAAAAAACAAAGAGCCAGGTATTTTGGCCCTTATGTCAATGCGGGTTTGATCCGAGAGGCCCTTACGATTATTCGTAAAATATTTCCTTTCCGGACATGTCGCTGTTTGCCCCCAAAAGAGTGTTTGGATTATCATTTAGGTTTGTGTGATGCTCCCTGCATCGGAAATATCACAAAAAGAGATTACGCCAAGAATATCCGCCATGTCTGTTTAATCTTAGAAGGGAAAAAGGACAAGCTTTACAAAGATCTTCAAAAGGAGATGGAAATTCTTTCCCAGCAAAAGAAATATGAAAAGGCTGCCAAAGCCAGGGACCAGCTTCGTTCGATCGGAGCTCTTTACTCGGGGACAAAAGACGTCAACTATCACAAAGAAGCCGAACAGCTTCAAAGGGCCTTAGGCTTGCCTAAGCTGCCGCAACGGATAGAGGCTTTTGATATTTCCAATATGATGGGTAAACAAAGCGTGGGGTCCATGGTTTCTTTTTTGGGAGGGAAACCCGATAAATCCCAGTATAGGCGTTTTCGCATTCGGGAGGTCGACGGAACAGACGACTTTAAGATGATGGCCGAAGTGGTCAAAAGGCGTTATCGCCGGTTGAAAAAAGAAGGTTTTCTTTATCCTGATCTCATTGTGGTGGATGGAGGGAAAGGCCAGTTATCGGCGGCAGCAAAAGAGTTGGCAGATCTGGATGCGGAGATTCCTCTTATTTCTTTGGCCAAAAGGGAAGAAGAAGTGTTTTGCTTGAAGAAGAGGAATCCTGTCATTTTGTCCAGGAGCTCTTTAGGCTTGAAGCTTTTGCAAAGAATACGTGATGAGGCTCATCGGTTTGCCGTATCGTATCATCGGCATTTAAGAAAGAAGAATGTGTATAAATAAATAATATTAATAGGGAAGCTCCTGCTCGCTTTAAAAACGGATCGCAGGAGCGATTCGCTCCACAAAGCGGAGTTCATCGGAGGGTAAAATTATGAAAAGGAAAACAATTGTTTTTAGCGTGATGGGGATTTTTTTGTTGGCAACGTCTTGTTATGCACAGATGGTTTTAAAAAGCACTGCAGATGATCAACAAACGGTTGAGGTTACGGTTTACAATAAAAATCTGGGTTTGGTCAAAGATATCCGTCGGATTAACCTTCCTCAAGGCCAGGGAGAGCTGCGTTTTATGGATGTCGCATCCCATATCATGCCGGTTACGGTTCATATCGAATCTTTGAGCTTTCCCGAAGGGCTCATGGTTTTAGAACAGAATTATGAATATGATCTGATGGATCAAAACAAGCTTTTAGATAAATATGTCGGCAAGAAAGTTAAGATTATCAATTGGAATTTATATGAAAATAAGAAAGAAAAAGAAGAAGTGGAGGCAACCCTTTTAAGCAACAATAACGGCCAGATTTATAAAATTGATAATGAGATTTACCTCGGCCATCCGGGGTATAAAGTGCTTCCCCAAATTCCTGAGAATTTGATTGCCAATCCCACCTTGACTTGGCTCTACCAGAACACCTCTAATCAGCCGCATGATGTTAAGGTTTCGTATCTAACCGACAATATCACATGGAAAGCGGATTATATTCTGGCTTTGGATAAAGACGATGCCTTAGCGGCTTTGACCGGATGGGTGACATTGGATAATCAAAGTGGGGCCACATACAAAGATGCAAAACTCAAGCTCGTCGCCGGGGAAGTGAATCGTGTCATGGAACATAGGCAACTGCGCAAGTCTCCAAGAGTCGATGTGATGTATGAAATGGATGCCGGCGCGCCTCAATTTGTCGAAGAATCGTTTTTCGAATACCACATTTATGATCTTAAGAGAAAGACGACGATCAAAGACAAACAGACCAAACAGGTGAGCCTTCTTGAGGCTATGGGAGTTAAGATAAAAAAAGAATTGGTTGCTAAAGGCCAGGGGAATTTTTATTTTTCCAATTATGGCGGAAGAAGAGACTTAAAGACGCCGGTCAATGTTTACATAAAATTCAAGAATGAAGAAGAGAACAAGCTGGGCATGCCTTTACCGGCGGGGATCATGCGTCTTTACAAGGAAGATTCCCAAGGGAGCCTGCAGTTTATCGGTGAGGACAGGATTGATCATACCCCCAAGGATGAAGAAGTGAAACTCAAAATTGGGGAGGCCTTTGATGTGGTGGTTGAGCGCGTGCAGATGAGTTACCAACGCCCCAGCAAGAGTGTTTATGAAACCGAATGGGAAGTGACTATCCGTAACCATAAAAAGGAAGATGTCGTGGTCGTTCTTCTTGAGCCGATGCGGGGAGATTGGCGTTTGAGGAGCTCGACGCATAAATACAAAAAAATTGATGCGTTTACCGCAAGGTTTGACATTTCTGTTCCCCAGGACGGGGAAGTCAAAGTCAACTATAAAGTGGCTGTAAGAACACGATAGATATCTAGGGTATAGGGTTTGGGGTTCAGGGTTCAGAATTCAGGGTATAGGGTTTGGGGTGTAGGGTATAGGAAAACCTAACGCTTAATCCCCGGCCCCTGACCTCTAAACCCTGACCCCTAAACCCTGATTTTCAATATTATGAAGAAAAAATCATTGACTCCTTTTGAATGGAAGGTTCTTGCAGCAACTTGTCAAATCCCTATTGGCCAGACGAGAACCTATCAATGGATGGCCCAGAAAATCGGCCGTCCCAAAGCTGTTCGTGCCGTCGGGCAGGCTTTGCGCAAGAATCCGTATCCATTGATCATCCCTTGCCATCGCGTCATTAAATCGGATGGTTCTCTGGGGGCTTATGCAGGCAAATATGATAAAAGAAAACAAGAATTGTTGAATAAAGAAAAAGAAATTATTACACATTTTAAACAGGTTAAGAAATCAGTTGGTCATTAATTAATTTGGAAGTAGAATACTTTAACCCTTAATCCTTTATGTGAGGTGTTGCTATGAATGTTAAAGAATTATTTAAAACCATGATCGAAAAAGAAGCGTCGGACATTTTCTTGAGGACCAATTCCGTTCCACGGGCAAGGATCAACGGTATTGTTAAAGCTATCGATGACAATTCCATGACGCTGGAGGAAATCAAGAAAATTTCCGATCAGCTTCTTTCCACGGATGAATATAAAGATAAATTCAAACAAAATTTGGATATCGATTTCGCCCATTATGAACCGGATGTCGGCCGATTCAGAATCAATATCTTCATGCAAAGAGGGACGCCTGCCATTGTTGCCCGTCACATCAAATCGGAAGTAAAAACTTTTAAGGAATTGAACCTGCCCGATAAATTGTTAGAGCTCTTTTGTGAAGAATCCAACGGGCTTGTTCTTTTAACGGGCCCGGCCGGAAGCGGCAAAACAACAACGATTGCCAGCATGATTGACCATATTAACCAGAACCAGGAAAAACATATTGTCACCATGGAAGATCCGGTAGAGTTTATTTTTAAAGACAAGAAGAGCATTATCAATCAAAGAGAACTGGACCATGATGTTATGTCGTATCCTCAAGCATTAAAGCATGTTACCCAGCAAAGCCCGGATATTATTTACATTGGCAACATCCGGGATATGGAGACCATGCGTGCAGCCATCACTGCAACCGAGCTGGGGACATTTGTTTTGACCACTTTTCATACCATCAATGCGGTGCAGACTATAACCCGCATTGTCAATTTTTTTCCTCCTTATCTGCATGATGAAGTGCGCCTGCAGCTTTCCAATCTCCTCAAAGGAGTCGTTTCTTTAAGACTTCTGCCGAGGATTGACCATCCGGGACGCATCCCTGCGTATGAAACTATGGTGGTGACTCCCACCATTGCCCGTCTTATCAGGGAAAACAAGATTAACGAAATCCAGTCTTTTATTGATGAGGGCGACCTTTTCGGAATGCAGTCTTTTAAGCAGTCTCTGGTCAACATGGTGAAGAACGGGATCGTGGATATTCAGGACGCCCGCCGATATGCCGACAGCAAAGATGACTTTGAGCTTGAGCTTAAAGGGGTCAAAAGATATTCCAAATAGCCAAAAGTGTTTAGAAATACCAGGATCTTTCCTAACTTATGAATTAGCAAATAGTTATGCATTAAACTAATCAGGTCTTCAAACTGAAGGTTGGTACAATTTTCTTCGTTTCGCTTTCAGTTTCTTGTTAAATATATATATATATGTTATATTTATATAAACGCCACGGGACCTCCACTGGATATAAATATCCAGTGGAGGTCCCGTTTTTTGTTAATATCTTGCACTTGTGGAGCATAGCGGACACAAGTGTTAGAGATTAACACTCAAGCTTGAGCTTGAGGCAAATAGCATTACCAATACTATTATGACTAAAATCACTAAAAAATCAGGGTTTTTGAGGCAAATTGCATCCATTTTTGTCCTAATTACCTTTATTTCGTCATCTCTAATGCCTATTCCCTTGGCACAGGCTCAGAATGTGCTTGCCTCAACATTAAGCGGGCTTAATTTACCTCCCCCAGGAACAATGGTAACCCCAAGTTCTGTATATACTCCTGCCATAATTGGAGGCATGACAATTTATCCTGAAAATCCATTCAAGTTTGATTTTATTATTGATACTGGAGATGACAATCTTCAAGGCGAAGAATTTAGAAAAGAGGCTCAGAAGCTGATAAATTACTTTCTTGCCACGTTAACTGTTCCGGATGATGAGATGTGGGTCAATCTGTCTCCATATGAAAAAGACAGAATTATTTCAGATGGCTTAGGGGCTACGGAAATGGGCCGGGATATGCTATCACAAGATTATTTGTTAAAGCAACTAACTGCATCTTTAGTATATCCTGAAGGGGAGCTTGGTGATGAATTTTGGGGAAGGATTTATGAAAAATCACAAGCCAGATTCGGCAGGGTAGACATTCCGGCAAATACATTTAATAAAGTTTGGATTGTACCGGAGGAAGCTGTCGTTTATGTACATGGAACAAACGTGTTTGTGAGCGAGAGCCATCTTAAAGTTATGCTGGAAGAAGATTACCTGGCATTAGAGAACAACATGAACGACACACAACACAGACTAGGAAAGACAACTAAGGATAATGTGGATGTTATGAGTCAGGAAGTAAAAGAAGTATTAAGAGAAGTAATTATCCCTGAAATAGAGAAAGAAGTTAACGAAGGCAAGAATTTTGCGAATCTAAGACAAATATATCATTCTATGATTTTAGCGACGTGGTACAAGAAAAATCTTAAGGCAAATATTTTTGGACAAGCGTATATAGACAGAAACAAGGTTGATGGCATTGATCTAGAGGACAAACATATCAAGGAAAAGATCTATAGCCAGTATGTCGAGGCCTTTAAAAAAGGTGTTTATGACTATATTAAGGAGGATTACGATTTTAACTCTAAAGAGATGATCCCAAGAAAATATTTTTCGGGTGGACTTAAAAATGTAAAAAGCGTTCGAGAAGGGGAACACCTATCTCCTAGTGCTGTTCTTGGGTCAGGAAGACGGGAGGATAGGGGGCAGGAAGGAGTTTTTCCTCAGGGTGTAACAATAGAGGCAACTCCGACAGGTGATGAGACCAATGGTGAAGAATCCCTGGATTTTGATATTCAGAAGTCACCGTTGGGAGATACTGCTCGTCTTCATCCAACAGAAAGAGATGTTTTAATAGCCGCAGGAGACAGCCTTCAAGACGAAATAGTTTCGAGATTAATAGAGAGGAATGACACTCCGTCTTTTCAGAAATTAATAGCTTTAGGCATCAAGATAGAGGTTTCTGATGAGCCGCAAAACCAGTTGGTTGCGATGTCATTAGATAAAACAACTGCTCTGATCGACAAAGATTTTATTGAGCAATTAGAGGCAGCTAACTCAACGATGTCATTAAATGAGGCAGCATTTTTGTTAGATGCATTTATAAGATATGAATATTTGCAGGCATTCTTTTTTTGGGGAGAGAAAAAATATAGAGATCCAAAAGAGGTTATTTATGGCGGACATTATCTAGTTCTACAGACACTAGCAGAAGAAACTGAACAATTTTTATCAATAGTTTCAAAGTTAACGAAGAAATACCGACATGTTGATACTTATCAACATATGCTTGAAAAATATTCTGCTCAAGATATCAGGCAGGCATTGATCTCGATCTATCGGGAAGGTAAATGGATAAAAGAGGCTGATCACAATCTCTTAGATGACTTTAAGCATACTCTTATGAGAAATGATCATGAATCTAAAATTATATTTACAAGTGAAGATAGGGTTGATTCCTTCAGCCCCGTAAGTGCTGGAGTTTATACTAAAGCTTCAAAAATTTATTTATCCAATGAAGATCCAGAAGAATTTCTTATAGAAAGGTTAAAAGACATCGAATCAGATCATATCAGAAATTATGTTTTTATAGTTGAGAGAATTATCGAAACTGCCCCTCAACGTTTAACTGGAAAAATTATTCTACAATTTTTAAAACTGCTAGAGTTTACGGACAGCGATTTTTATAGCACTGTAAGAGTATCCTTAAGCAATCTTTTCTACAGCATGAAGGATGTGGAGCTGGGAAGACAGTTAATGCTAGATGAGTTTGGGGAGGTGTGTTTATGGCTGGATGAGCAGGGGAAGGAAGATGGATTAGATAGATTTGATGATTTCTTAAGATTGCGTCCCGAGCTTATCAAAAGAAGCACAATAGACAAATTATGGATGAGATTTGCAACAGTACAATTTCTTCGATCCGTACATGGTAATGAAGACGAAGAAGAACATTTTCTTAAACTCAAAAAGGATGAGAGCATAAAAGATTTTCTGAATCGGTTTCCTAGACTAAAATCAAAAAAAAGATTTAGAGGTTATCGACATTTTTATTTTGTCAATAAACACAACAGTATTGATGCTCTTGTTTCTAGTATGCAAGCAAGGCCAGAATTGCTTAAAAGGAAAGACTTGGAAAACGCAATTGAACTTGTATTGGGAAGGCGGAAACATAATTTTGACCTTGAAGACGAGGAATTGATTAAAATATTAACAAATATTGCGCAAAACAGGCCTAATTTAATAACAAGAACATTGGTTGAAAGCCTGTTTAGTAAACTATTTGAAAAAAGGAAAACTCCGCATGACGATAGAATTTATTATGAAATAAATGAACTTGTTTCGAAATCAATTCGTATTCTTATCCAATCTCGACCTTCGGTCATTAATGGTGAAATGTTCCTTAATTTATTAGATATGCTAGATAAAAATATTAGTTATGATGGCATTAGATCTTTTGCGGATTTGATTATGGATGTTGTTGGATTAAATCGCATAACTTTTACTGAGGCTCATTTTAATGTTCTTTTGGCAAAGAAAGAATCCGAAGGTTTATATACTAACCGGAACGAAATAGTCGGAAAAATATTTTCCGGGATGATACAAAATATTTCATCAGGATTGGCAAAAAAAGTTTCAGCAAAATTATTATTGTCTATGCAGGGTGACCAAGAGAAAGGTTATCCTATTACTGCTCACTTGGCACTGAATTATTTTAGTAAATTAGCGGAATATGACGAGAAGATTTACAGCAAAGAAAACATAAGGCTGCTTTTTGAATTGTATAAAGCAGACTATGATCTAACATTCCTTCTTGATTTAAAAGTGGGATTAAAGAATCAACCTGAGTTGATCACAACAGAAATGGCGCAATTATTTTTAGCAAGGATCAAGTTGGATAATGAAGGCAGTTTTACAAATGAAGCTGGTGCATTACATGAATTATATGAGGAGTACTTAAGGAGAGGGCAATCTGTTTCCGTTACAGCAGATGATATTAAGTATATATATAAACTTTTAGATCATGCAAAAAAAGGCGATCACTATTCTGCAGGATATAAGCTTACTCAATTATATGAAAGCATGACAGAGAAATATTTTCAATATTCACACATAACGAATGAAGACAGAAGGAAGTTTATGATATGGTTTGCACGCATGATAAAACCAAAGATACTTGGCGGGAGCGATAATTATTTTGGCATAATTAATAAAATATTTTCTAATTTACGCAAAGGAGAAGACCCGCCACCCAGTATAAAAAAAATAGCAATCACTATAAAAGAAATTTACGAAAATAATGAGGATGAAAGAAATCCTCTAGATAGTTATGTCTTATTAGCAACAAAAGAGTTTATTCCCTTTGGAAAAAAAGAAATGGACAAACAAGTAGAAATATTAATGAGGGACAAAATTAGTGATGATTCAAGAGGGATGGGGGGTGGTATATCTTCAGGATATTTTAAAGAATTTGAAAAGATTCCTGGATTTGATGTCGGGTATATTAAGAGGAAACTTGAAGAGAAGATGTTTGATCTAGAGGGCGAATGTCCTTTTTCAGTCTTTTTTGCCTATGCTGGATTTATTTCAAGGGGAAAAATAACACCTACTAAAGAAGATATCCTTAAATATATTGAATTATACAAGAAGGATAGCCGAGGAATAACTCAATATGAGAATCTTACTCGATTTGGCTATCTTCTAGAAGCCGTACTAACAAAATATTTGCATTTCTTCCTTGATAAAGATATTGTCGAAGCCTTTCAATCAATATTCGAGATAGATGAATTGGATATATTTGAACCTGAAGAAAACGATGAGGAGAAAGTCGATAGAAAAATAACAAGAAACGAATTCCTGAGTTCCAATTTTGGGTTATTAAGTGATATTATTTCAAGGGATATCTTTAGAGAAGCGTCAACTGGACATAAGATAATGAGCAAATTATCTAAGAGAATAGTTAATAAAAGGATGGTCGAGATCATTGTTGGTTTATTTTTGAATGATGATCCCAAGGACTCTTCATTACAATTAGGTAATTTGAAAATTTCTAGTATTGTAGGAAAAGCTTTTGATGTCCTAAAAAGTATTATTGAAGGCGGGTATGACCCAAAGGCCTTTGACAGGGATTTGTTTCTTAGATTAACTGAGGACTTGTCTGATATGAATAAACTTAAGCATGTGCTACCTTTATTGAACATATTGCATCCTGCTTCAGCACCCTATATTAATGAATCAATGTTATTAGCCTTGCTTGATCTTATGATAGATAAAGATAGCGATAGTTATGCATTAGAGTATGTTAGCTATATTCTTCAGAATCTCATAGTTTTAAATGAAGAGGCTGTGACGCCTCTTGTTGAAGAGAAGATTAAGTTGTTGATCAAAAGTACTGATAGCCGGCAGAAAAAATTTGGAATTAGAGCGTATATAATTATGTATCAGCGCGGCCATGAATCATTTTTAGGGATAAGTGTGGCTGAAGTATTGTCGATCCTTCGGACTGAAGGAAGGATGTCCCGTCCGTATATTGATATTATGAAAGCCGCATTAGAGCAGGATAAGAATGCTATGGACGAGAAAAATTTCTCATTTATTGCTTCAAACTTTGATGCGCAGCATGATTGGGAGGATAGGTCTAGGTTTGCAGAGTTACTCAAAGCTGCACTTGAGGGTGATTATGAGTGGATGGATGAAGAGTATCTAGAGGTGAAGATAAAAGATATTTTAGGTAAATTAGATGGCAGAAGTGGCGGCGTTCATCTTCAAAAACGGTTTGATAGATGGGGAGGTGAATATGGTGGCGAACAACCATCGGACGATCGCGCCATACCTTTGAATTATTTAAAAATATTTGTTGAGAATAAAAATAAATTGATTTCTAAAGATCTAGCAGTGCAGATAATGGATAAAATGGTTTTGATATTAAAGGGCGAGAGTGAAAGTTTAAAAGTAAGCGTTTTAGATATAGTCGCCTATTTGCTTGATAAATACCCTGATATTGCAGACAGCAAATTAGAAAGTGCGATAGTTAGAAATTTTTCATCGTCTAGTGATGGGGTGAAAGTTGCCGCGGTAAATGTATATAGGTCACTTTACGTTAATAATCGTGATGTAACTCAGGAGACAAGCATAGCAAAAATAGCACAGGTCATTTATCGAAGGAAAATTAAAGAAGGAGGTCTTGGCGATTATGGTTTTGAACATCGGATAGATGCGTTTTTAAAGTTTGTCAAAGTATGCCCTGCTGCTTTTAATGATTTGGCAGTAAAACATATAAAAGGACATTTTGCTGGTGCAAATTTTAAAGATCTGGAAAGAGGTTTTCTAAGGGGAGATAATTCTATTCCTCGTATATTTAAGGCCCTGGTAAATTTAATATCATTTGGTTTTACAGATTTTTCCGAAGAGCTTTTTTATGCGAGTTTGCCGTTTGTTTCGTTTGATTTTGATGCAAAACGTTTTGTTGAAGAGATGTCTAAAGGCAATCCAGCCTTAATAAATGAAAAAGTAATTGATGACGTACTCAAGCTTATTTTATCTGAAGATAAAACTGCAGGGGATAGGTTTTTAACCAGGTTTGATACATCTTTAATTAAGGCGATTTTGGAGACTGGCTCGATAAAGATGAAATATTATGCTTATTCTAAATTAAGAGAAGCCTTGAAGAGTCAAAGCAAGAAAAAGAAGATCAATGCTTTGTATGGAATATCCGTATTGGTCAGCGAATACGGTATTGCTTTAAGTGAAGATATTTATTTTGTAGCAAAAGAAATTCTTTTAAAAGAAACATTGAGTAGTGATGAGATGGAAAATTTAATAAGGGTATTGTTTTACGGATATCGCGACGATATTTTTCCTAAAGAAAAAGAAGTAAAGGATAAATTAATGAGCTTGCTTGATAATGGAAATAAGTCTATTAGAGAACATATCACGAGGGTCCTTCCATTATTTTCTGATGCTGCAGAAGAAGTGGATCTAGATGCTTTGTCGGCGATCATTATCGAGGAAGAAGGAGACTTTGGTGATAAAGAAAGTTGGTTGATTAGCGGATTAAAGGATAAAGCATTAGATAATATTTTGAGATTTCTAAGGATGCCTGACACAGAAATTAGCGATACATTTATAAGCAACTTTAAAAAGTATGCATTAACGGATGAATTTGATGCGGGTGACATACGTTTAATCAGAGTTATTCAGATAACCACTGAATTGTTAAAAAGAAAAGGTGACGCATTGAATACGGATGAGCTTTATTTGTTATTTAAAAAAATCTATAAAAAGGATATTGATTACCTGATGCGTGCAGATGATATGTTGCTTGCTTTAATGAATGTTTTGATCGAAAGCAAGCATGAGGGATTCTATCAAATGTTTAATGATGTGGGAGTTGATATTTCCGCGCTAATAGAAGATGAATCCTTATTGGAACCGCTTGGTTTTTTAGGTATATTTGCACTCTCATCTTTTGATTTTGAACCGACGGCAGAGGTTGTTAGATTTTTTATCGATAATGGTTTGAAGGAATCTGAAATAAAAAATGCAATATATATGATTGCAGTTTTTCGAAAAGCTGGGCTGGTGGATCTATTAAATGATATGTTTGAAGCCAATGAATTCAATGTAGCAGATTTTATTGAATTCACAAATGCTATGTTGTTTTTAGGGATCTATAAGGTTCCCCATGCCTTAGATAATTTTGTAAGGTTAATGAAAGAAAAGGGTCACAAACTTAGCGAGATGACACAAATTTTTAAAGAAATAACTGAAAAAATAAAGGAAGGCAAATTAAGTTACTGGGTTTTTTATAATGAGGTTTTAGGGATGTATTTTACTGATGAGTTGTTGAATCATTGGGACAAT
>Ga0272441_10008391_pt1 | contig 16360 bp, 11 predicted proteins | sample SSMProp6N_FD_193582 | JGI IMG/M metagenome (GOLD analysis project Ga0272441, IMG submission 193582) | Marine sediment archaeal communities from Little Sippewissett salt marsh, Falmouth, MA, United States - SSM-Prop-6N | ecosystem: Environmental > Aquatic > Marine > Wetlands > Sediment ... | reverse complement strand
GAGGCCGGGAATCTCACGGTAGGCCGGGAGAAAGCGGTGCGGGTCCGGGCCGCAGTAATGGATGCCGTAAGGCGGGTAGCCCTTTGCCCAGCGCCTGTCAAAGGGCAGGAGGAATTCCCGGTAATGTGCTTCACCGATCATGGTGTGGGAGCAGTGGGAATGGAGAAGGATGGGGTCCGGAAAGTGCCTGACTGTCCTGTTGACCGCAATGGAGGTCGAGCCGGTGAGGGAGTGGACAAGGCGGAAAAAGCGCTCCTCCACGGCGGCGATTTTATGAAAGAGGAGCTTCACAGCTTCCGGATTGTCCGCCATCTCCAGGAAAATTCCCTGGCCGTGGAGGTCGAGGGCTATGTTGAGGATGCCGTTCCAGTCCACGTCACCGGTGAGGTAGCCGAACTTTTCCTTCAAGCTCTCGGTCAGGGCAAGAAAATCCCTGAACAGGGTACTTGAAAAGGCGGCTTCGACATCCAGAGCGGACAGCGGGCGATCGACGGCGGCAACCTGGGGGGAGCCGCCGGGCTGGAAGATAATGCCGCATCCCATCATCCCGGAGAGGAGGAATCCCGCCGCCAGGTGAATGGGGCCGATGACCGGACGGGGCCGGTCCTGCCAGGCGCCCAGCCCGTGCTTCCCCCAGCGTTCGTAGAGAGCCTTCTCCATGTGGAGCTCTTCCTCGACCCTTTTTTGCGGGTCAAAGAAGAAATCCCTGTCGAAGATGATACCTTCATGTTTGTGCCACCAGCTGGGGTGAAACACGACTTCCACGGGAAGACTGTTTTCAGCTTTCAAAGCCATGGGTTCCATCCTTTACATTACCGGGATGACAATATACCTTATATTCGTAGGTCATAGCAACAAAAGGCGCCGTCGCCTCAAGACAGGGGGAGAGATGATGAATGAATTCGGACATACGGTCTCCATCAAAAGCGGGGACATTGAGATCACAACTGCGCCGGAGCTGGGTTTTTCCCTGGTCAGTTTTCGTTACCGGGGACTGGAGATACTCGATACCCGCCTCAAGGAAGATTTTCTGGCCATTCGCAAGGGGCTGGGGCCTCTGATTGTGCCCCATTTCAATCAACAGGCCGCCGTCCCACAGGGGGTGGATAAGCAGGCCTTCCCCCACGTCGCGGCGCTGGAAGCCCGGGGCGTCCAACATCCCTTCCAGCACGGCATCGGCCGCTACGTATCCTGGGAGCACACGGTTGACGGCAATACGGTCCGCGGCCGCATTGACGGCGCCATGAGCTGGCGTGGCCACTCCCTGGCTGATCTGACCGGCTATAATTTCAGTGCGCAGGTCGTCTACAGTGTCGAGGAAGACGGCCTGAAGATCGCTTTCGACGTTTCCGGCGACCGGCCGGTAGCCGCGGGCATCCATTTCTATTACAACCTCTTCGAGAAAAGCGTCGCAGGCGTGCGGCTTCCCGCCGGCTGCGAGGCCGGGGAGGCCGACTTGCGGCTGAGCGAGCCGATTGATAAAGGATTCCCTGTCAAGCATCTTCCCGCCAGGACTGAGGCGGCCTGTACCCTGGTCACGGACAGCTACAGCCTGGTGACCCGCTTCCCCACCGGGGGTGACCCGGAGACATCCTTCGACACCGTGGTGATTTTCTGCCCGGCGGGAGGGGGCTTCGCCTGCATCGAGCCCGTTTCCTACCGCCTGGGCAGTGAGAACACCAAGAAGCGCTTCCGCGGCGCCATTCGCCTGCAGCCGGCTCCACCGCCCGCAGGGGATTGACCGCGCTATTCCTTTCTTTCCTCCGGGGGAATATCCAGCACGAAAGTGGCGCAATGGCCGAAGGCGTCGTGCGGACTGGGAACCGACCAGTTGGCTGAATTATCGGAGTCGTAGTCGCGGCGTTCCTTATCCAGGATTTCGATCTCGTTGAAATCCCCGTTCCAGATCATGAACAGCCTTTCGCCCTTTTCATCCAGCTTGAAGCTGTAGGAGCCGCCGGCGATGTAGCCGTACTTCTCGTAGTAGTAGGGGTGCAGGAAGGCCAGGATCTTGGTGGTGTGGTTTTTGAGGTCGTGCTGGAGGACCGGCGAGCCGTAGGGATAGCCGCGGCCGTGGGAGGCGACGCCGAAGTAGAGATAACGCCCCCCGGGGCTGCGATCCATGGTCACGGAGTAGGCGTCGTTCAGAGGCCAGAGCCTTTCCCCGACTTCCAGTTTTTCCCCCTCCGGGTCAAAGCTGAAGAGGCTCCCCAGGGTGGTCAGGCCCCAGAACAGGCCGTCCGCTCCCCGCTCCCGGGTGTGGCAACGCATGTACACATTGCAGTTGTACTGCCGGTCTTTGGGCATATCGAAGGGCAGCTCGCGGAAGCGGTTGCGGTCCGGGTCATAGGCGATGATCTTCTGCGATTCGCCGAAGGCGTTGTTGGAGTAGGCCAGGCCGCTTGCCTCGTCGATGAGCAGGCAGCGGTTGAACCATTTCATTTCCGGCGGCAGGTAACCCGCCCATTTAATCTCCTGCCTGTTGATGTCCCAGGCCAAAAACTCGCCGAACATGCCGATGCCGTAAAGGATGCCCCGCTGCCGGTCCACCCGGTGGTAGGGCCAGGAGGCCCGGACCAGGGGCACGCCGTAATCCAGGAATTCTTTGCTTGCCAGGTCATAGCTCATGATGTGCCCCCCGGTATACCCGGAGGCGAAGTCGTGCTCCAAGGGCTCGGGATAGCGGCACCAGTAGGTGCAGAACCAGAGGTGGTCGTTCTTCTGGTAGGGAGCGCGGTAGACATCGGGGTAGCCGTGGATCTTGGCCTCGCCGAATTCTTCGGGCTTCCTCTCCAGGAGGGTGTTGATCTCCGGCAGACAGCGGACCGAGGCGGCGGCGCAGTCGTATTCAACCACGTGCAGGTTGGGATCGTACCAGCCATGATCCCCCACGGCCCCGAAGAACTTCTTCTCCGCCGGGTAGTAGCAGGCCTGGCCCCAGGAGGACCAGGGCCCCACGTCCTTGTCTCCTTCAAGCTCCGGGAAATAGCGGAACCCGTAGGGGATTACGGCGAACTCGATCCTGGGCGGGGTTTTTGCCACCGTCAGGCTGTCGCTTAAGACTTCCCGGACCTTCGCGGGTGGCTCGAGGAAGAGATCATCCTGGTCCACCACCGCCCGGCCTTCGCTCGCCAGCAGGGAGTGCTTGTCCATCCGCTCCGCGATCGCTTTGCGCTGCTGTTCCGCTTTTGAAAGGGCCTGGCTCATTTCTTTCTTCTCACGGTGTGCCAGCCTTTCGCCCCGATGGTCGATTGCGTCATGCATATATATCCTCCAATTTTTTTGATTTACTACAGGGAGATGACCCGGTTTTCTGCAATCGAGACGTGAATAGCCTCGCCGATTTTCGTAGACAGTATCGCCTGTGCGGGAGAGGGATAGTTTCCTTCGAGATCGGCGATGGTCCGGCCCTCCGAGATCAGGTTCAGGTTGTCCACGAAGTCATGGACAGCCTCGTACAGGTAGCCCCGCCAGCTGATGCCGCCGTTTTTATTGTAGAAGCGGTATTTGCCACCCACGTTGGGGGTATCCATGCCCTCCGAGGTGCTGCAGTAGCGCCCTCCACGGTACTGGGTGTTCAGCTCCATGATCCCCTCGGTGCCCACCAGCTTGATGCCCTGGTGAACTCGCGCTTCGTAGCTGTCCGGCAGGATAACCGAGTTGTCGTAGGTAATGGTCACGCCATTGTCGTAGGTGACCGTGGACTTGATGGAATCGTAGATGTCCAGCCCCCGGGAGGTCAGCTTGCCCTTGAATCCCTTGGCATAGACCTCCACGGGCTTCGGAAAATCCATCAGCCACATGGAAAGATCGATGGCGTGGATGCCCAAAAACCAGACCGGGGAACTGCCGGTGCCCCAGGTTTTTTTACCGATCATATTGAGCCCCACATCCAGGATATCCTCTATCCAGAGGTAGCCGTACTGCAGGTTTCCCGCTTCTTTATCCGCCAGGCGCAGCTTGAGGTCGATATGGTAGGGGTCGTAGCGCTTGTGGAAATCGATCTGCAGGAAAATACCCGCTTCTTCCGCCTTCCGGGCCATGTCTTCGGCCTCGCGGGTCGTGGTGGCGAAGGGCTTCTCCAGCAGGATGGGAATCTTGTAGTCCAGGCAGGCCATGGTCACCTCGTAGTGGAGGTGGTCCGGGGTGGCGATGGTGACCGCGTCGAGCTTCTCTTTCTCGATCAACTCCCGGTAGCCGGCATAGCCGCGGCAGCCGAGCTCTTTTTCTTTGGCCTTGCGGGTATCCGCGTTGATTTCAGCGAAGCCGGCCAGGGTGATGTCCCCGGTGTTAGTTTCCCGGTCCTTGAGGGCCGCCAGGTGCAGGGATCCGTACGCCCCCGTGCCCACAACTCCCATTCTGATCATTGAGTTACCACCTTGTTTTATAATTTGGGTGTATCTTAGTCGATACCTTGCGGGTTGTCAACGAAAAATTATTAACTAAAATAATAATGATAAACCTCTTGACTTCTGCCTGGCTTGGCATTTTAATATAATTCATATTATCACATAACCAATAGAAGGGGGTACTATGAAAAAACTCATCGCTTGTCTGCTGCTGTTGCTGCTGGTCCAGTTTGCCTTCGCCACAGGAGAGCAGGAAACTCCGCCTGGGGAAGCGGAGAAAATCGAGCTGAAATGGTCCGGCATGATGACGCCGACTCACGCCTGGGCGATCAGCGCCGAGGATATCTGCAAGGAAGTCGCGGAGAGAACCGACGGCAGGATCACCATCGAGTTCTATCCCGCCGGCTCCCTGGGCAGCCAGAAGGAAGGAATCGAGATGCTCGGGAACGGCGATCTGGCCTTCCTGACTTCCGGTCCTTCGATCTTCGCTTCCTGGGTGCCCCAGACCCAGGTCTTCACTTTTCCCTACATCTTCAAGGACCTGGCTCACGTTCGCCGGGTGGTGGACTCGCCGCTGATCCAGAAGATGTTCAATGAAGACGTGCTGGAGAAAACCGGGGTGCGGACCATCGCCTGGTGGTTTTACGGGGTGCGCAACCTCACCACCAAGAACACCCCTGCGACCAAACCCGAAGATATTGCCGACCTGAAGGTGCGCTGCGTGGACAACCCGGCGGCCAAGAACGTGGTTCTGGCCCTGGGCGCCAACCCGGTGCCTGTGGCTTTTTCCGAGCTCTACTTCGCCCTCCAGACCGGGGTGGCGGACGGCCAGGAGAACCCGGTGACCACGATCTACGACAAGAAGTTCTTCGAGGTTCAGAAATACATGATCAAGACGGGCCATAATACCCATATGGGTACCGTCCACGTGTCCGAAAAGGTCTGGCAGAAATTCTCAGATGAGGACAAGCAGATGTTTACCGAGATTTTCGCCAAGTACACCAACCAGGTGGACGACCTGATCGAGAAGCTGACCCAGGAGAACCTTGACGAGATGGTCGCCAAGGGCCTGGTGGTGATCGAACCCGACTGGAACGCCTTCCGTGACCACGCGGTGGCCCATATCATGAAGGTCTACGGCAGCGATCCCAAGTGGGAAGATACCCTGAACCAGGTGCTGGCCATCAAGTAAACAAGTTGCCAGAAACCTATCCGGCGGGGGGCCGGCCGAGCAGCCCCCCGCCATTTTTTCCAGGATGAGCAAATGCGAAAAATATTTAAGTTCATTGCCAAGAATCTCGAGGAGATCGTCCTCTCTTTGTTGTTCGTAAACATGTGCGGGTTCGTGCTGACCCAGATCGTGTCCCGCTACGTGTTTCGCAGCCCCCTCCTTTATACCGAGGAGGTATCCCGCTATTCCTATATCTGGATCTGTTTTTTCGGTATGGCCATGGCCACCAAGCTGAAAAACCATATCCGCATCGAGCTGGTGTTTATCTTCATCAAGGGCAAGGCTCAGGCGATCATCAACCTGGTGCTCAATATCGTCTCCCTGGGGCTTTACGTGGTGATTTTTTTCATCGGCCTGGATTACACCATGATCAACGCCGTCCAGCTCAGCCCGGCCATGGAAATATCCAAGGCCTTCATCTATGTGAGCCTGCCCCTGGGAGCGCTTTTTTCATTCATCCGTATGCTGGCTATCTTGAAGCATGAAATCAAAGAAATAAGGACGGTCTGAGCGCTTATGCTGTGGCTCTTTTTTATTTGTCTTATAAGCTTACTGTTTTTCGGATTACCCATTTTCCTGAGCCTGTTCGCCGCTTCCTGGGTCTATATTATTACGAACCCGGACATCTCCGTGATGGTGGCGGCCCAGAAGATGATCAGCGCCCCCGACTCGTTCACCCTGCTGGCGGTGCCCTTCTTTCTTTTCGCCGGGCAGTTGATGAACAGTGGAGGCGTGACCAAGCGCATTTTCGGATTCGCCGAGAGCCTGGTGGGGCATTTCCGCGGCGGGCTGGGGTATGTCAATGTCCTGGCCAGCATGCTCTTCGCCGGTATGTCCGGCTCCGCCTCCGCGGACGCCGGCGGGCTGGGAACCGTGGAGATCCAGGCCATGCGCGACGCCGGCTACGACGACAATTTTACCATCGGCGTCACCGCCTCCTCCTCGCTGATAGGGCCGATCATCCCGCCCAGCGTGCCCTTCGTCATCTTCGGGGCCATCGCCAATGTGTCGGTGGGCGGGCTGTTCATCGGCGGTATCATTCCCGGCATCATCATGGCCACCACCCTGTTTATCATGATCTTCTTTGTGGCCAGGAAACGGGGCTATGCCAGCACGCCGATGCCCCCCTTCAAAATCCACGTTAAAAATGTGCTGGTCAGCTTCAAGAAGGCCTTTTTCGCCATGCTGACCCCCTTCATCATCATCGGCGGCATCTGGCTGGGCTTCTTCACCCCCACCGAGGCCGCCCTGGTGAGCATCGTCTACGCCCTGATCGTCACCATCTATGTTTACCGGGATCAGAAGTGGAAGAACATTCCGCCGATCATCGTCGACGTGGTGCGAATCGTACCCAGGGCTATCTTGATTGTCGGTGCGGCCAACCTTTTCGGCTGGATCATGAACTACGAGAAGGTGGACGAGATCCTGATGAAGCTCCTGTTCAGCATAACGACCAACAAGTATATCATCCTGATCATCATCAACCTCATCCTCTTCGTCATGGGCATGTTCCTGGAAGTGATCTCCGCGATCATGCTTTTTCTGCCCATCCTTCAGCCCATAGTGGCGGTCCTGGGCATCCATCCGATACACCTGGGCGTGGTTATGGTATTGAATCTGATGATCGGGCTTCTGACCCCGCCGGTGGGCTTCGTTCTCTACATGCTCTCCATTGTGTCCAAGGTCCCTGTCCAGCAGGTGATCAAGTACGTATTCCCCTGGATCATTCCCCTGATCATCTCGCTGTTTTTGATCACCTTCATACCCGATCTGGTGATGTTCCTCCCCCGGCTTTTGGGCTTCGCCTGACGTTTTGCGCGGGCGGACAGAAGAAAGAAGCCCGGGCCTAAGCCCGGGCTTCTTGATTTAGCTGTGTTCTGATAAGAGCCTAGCGGCCGCGATCGTCGTACAGGTAGTCGAAGTAGTCCGGCTCGGTGGTCAGGGTCTTCTGGAACTTGGGTAGAATCTGGCGGTAGCTCTCGATGGATTTCCAGAAGCGGTAGAACTCGGCGTCCTGGCGGTAGGCTGAGGCGTAGATGCTGGCCGCGGTTGCATCGGCTTGTCCCTTGATATTCTGGGATGTCTCGTAGGCCTCGGACTGGATCTTGTTCAGCTCCCGCTGCATCTGACCCATCCAGCGAGCCTTCTGGCCTTCGCCGTCGGAGCGGAAGGCCTGGGCGATCCGGTTGCGCTCGGCGATCATGCGCCGGTAGACCGACTCGGTCAGGTCGTCGGAGTACTTGATCTGGCGGATGACGATGTCGATCAGCTCGATCCCGTACTGGGGTGTGATGGTGCCGGCACCGGCCAGCATGTCTTCGGAGAGGGCCATGCGCCCCTTGGAGATCTCATCCTGGACGGCCCGGTCCGTGTACAGATCCTCGGAGAGCTCCTCGGTGCCCTCTTCCCCCTGGGTCTGGTAGACGTTCACCCGTTCGATCTCGTTGATCACATTGGAGTTGCGTACCGCCTCCCGGAGCTGGTTGCGCGATACGATCTTGCGTACCTCCGAATCGATGACGTCATCCAGGCGGGAAGCCGCCGCCGTGAGGGTGCCCACGGACTCGTAGAAGAGCTTGGGATCGGTGATCTTCCAGCGGGCGGTGGTGTCCACCCAGATGAACTGGTTCTCCGCCGTGGGCAGCCGCTGGGCTTCCCCGTCCCAGGCCATGATCTTCTTGGGGTATTTGACCACATTGTCCACAAAGGGGACCTTGATCTTCAGCCCGGCCTCGGTGTCCACCCGCAGGATCTTACCGAACTGGACCACCACGGCCTGCTCGCCTTCGTTGATCACGTAGAAGGGCCCGGTGATCAGAAAGAGGATCACCAGCACCCCGATTACCACTAACACGGTTACGAGCTTTTTCATTCGGTGCCTCCTGCGGCGGGGCCGGTGAGCGGCTTGAAGGGGATGAAGTTGTTGAGGTTCTTGTCGATCAGGTCCGTGCCTTCGGCCTTGCCGAAGACCTCTTCCATCATCTCCAGGTAGAGGCGGCTTCTTGTCACCTCCGGGGCCTTGCGGTATTCCGTCAGCACATCGCTGAAGCGGACCACATCACCCCGGGCCCTGTTGACCCGCTGGACGGCGTAGCCCTCAGCTTCCTCGATCAGCTGCTGGGCTTCGCCCTTGGCGCGGGGAATGGCCTGGTTGTAGGCTTCCTTGCCCTCGTTGATCAGGCGGCTGCGGTCCTGGATGGCCTTGTTGACGTCCTCGAAGGCGTTCTGCACCGCACCGGCGGGGGGCACGATGTTCTGCAGCTTCACGGTGGTCACCCGGATGCCCAGCTCATACTCGTCGAAGAGCTCGTTCATCAGGTCCTGGCCCTGGAGCTCGATATTGGCCCGCTCGGCGCCGATGACGTCGAGGATGGCCCGGTCCCCCACCAGCTGGTTGATCACCGACTGGGAGATATCCCGGATGGTCTTGTTTCTATCCTGTACCTTGAACAGCCAGTTGTAGGGGTCGTCGATGCGGAACTGGATGATCCACTCCACGTCCACGATGTTCAGGTCCCCGGTGAGCATGATCGACTCGTTAGGAAAGTCCTGACCCGAGCGGATCGAGGTGACGCCGGGCTGCTCCACCCGGAAGCCGAATTCCTGCTTGAGGACCTGCTGGGTGGGTACATTGAAGTTTCTCTCGATGCCGAAGGGGAGCTTGAAGTTAAGCCCCGGCTCCACCACACGGTTCATGCGCCCGAAGCGGAGTACGATACTCTGTTCTGTCTGGTCGACTACAAAAAAACTTGAAAACCCTGCGCCGATGAGCAGGACGACGATCACCACTATGGTTAGTGCTTTGGGACTCAGTTTTTTCGGTATTCGTCCAGGAGTGACATCTCTTTCTGACATGTTTCCTCCTTATGGTATTTATTTCTATAGTACTGATAGAAAATTCAATCGTCAAGCGACCGGTCTTGACGCGCTGTCGGGGAAGCCCGTATCATGGGCTACCATGAAAAAGATACTCATCACCTCCGCACTGCCCTACGTGAATAATATTCCCCACCTGGGAAACCTGATCCAGGTCCTGTCCGCCGACGTCTACGCCCGCTACTGCCGTATGACCGGACACGAGACCCTCTATATCTGTGGTACCGACGAGTACGGAACGGCCACCGAGACCAAGGCCCTGGAGGAGGGTATTACCCCAAAGGAACTGTGCGACCGCTACTATCAAATTCATGCCGACGTCTACAGCTGGTTCCAGATCTCCTTCGACAACTTCGGGCGCACCTCCACGCCCAAGCACACCGAGATTACCCAGCACATCTTCACCAGGCTGGATGAGAACGGCTACATCAGCGCCAAGACCATCGAGCAGGCCTACTGCGAGCATTGCGGGCGCTTCCTGGCCGACCGCTTCGTTCGCGGGACCTGCCCCCACTGCGGCTATCTCGAAGCGCGAGGAGACCAGTGCGAGAGCTGCGGCAAGCTGCTGGATCCCATGGAGCTCATTGAGCCGCGCTGCGGGACCTGCGGCACCCCGCCGGTGGTGAGGGAATCGGATCACCTCTACATCAATTTACCCAAGCTGCTGCCCCTCTTGACGGGGTGGATGGAGAAGGCCTCCCGGGAAGGCCACTGGGCGCGCAACGCGGTCAAGATGACCGAGGCCTGGATACGGGACGGCCTCCAGGAGCGGGGAATCACCCGGGACCTGAAATGGGGCATCCCCGTGCCCAAGGACGGCTACCGCAACAAGGTCTTCTATGTCTGGTTCGACGCCTGCATCGGCTACGTTTCCATCACCGCCAACCTGATCGAAGACTGGGAATCCTGGTGGCGCAAGCCCGAAGAGGTGAAGCTGGTGCAGTTCATCGGCAAGGACAACATCCCCTTCCACACCGTGATCTTCCCCAGCTCCCAGCTGGGCACCGGGGAGACCTGGACCATGCTCTCCAGCATGTCCTCCACGGAGTACTTGAACTACGAGAGCGGCAAGTTTTCCAAGAGCCAGGGCGTCGGGGTGTTCGGAACCGACGCGGTGGAATCGGGGATACCCGCGGATGTCTGGCGCTTTTATATCTTCTATACCCGCCCGGAGAAATCCGACGCCGTGTTCACCTGGAAGGATTTCCAGGAGAAGGTCAACGGGGAGCTGATCGGCAACCTGGCCAACCTGGTCAACCGGACCTTTAGCTTCGTGACCCGCTATTTCCCGCACAGCCTGCCCGCCGGCGACCCAAATCCGGCCTTCTGGGAGAACGTCAGGGCCCGGGAGGAGGAAATCGGCGCCTGCCTGGCAAGAGTGGACCTGCGGGATGCCTTCCGGAAGATCTTTTTGCTCTCCTCCTTCGGCAACAAGCATCTCCAGGATGCCGAGCCCTGGAAGTTGGTCAGGGAGGACAAGGAGAAAACCGGGGCGCTGCTCCGGGATCTGGTCTATCTGGTCAAGGACCTGGCGATTCTGGTGAGCCCTTTCCTGCCCCAAACCGCCGAGCGCATTTTATCCTTTTTGGGGCTTGCTCCTTTAAGTTGGGACAGCCTGGGCGAGCTCGACGGGATCGAAGAGGTCAGGCGTCCGGAGCTGCTCTTCAAGCGGCTGGAGGACGACGAAATCGAGAGCTTCCGGCAAAGGTTTTCCGGTCAGCTCATCGACCGGCGGAAGCAGTCTATCGCTGAGCGTTTCCACGATCAGGTCGACCTGCGGGTGGCGAAAATCACCGCCGTGGAGAAGCATCCCAAGGCGGATAAGCTCTACATCGAAACCGTGGACCTGGGAACCGAAACCCGGCAGATCGTCTCCGGCCTGGTGCCCTACTATCAGGCGGAGGAGCTTGAAGGCCGCAACATCGTGCTGGTCGCCAACCTCCAGCCCGCCAAGCTGCGGGGCGTGGAGAGCAATGGCATGCTCCTGGCCGCCCAGGACGGGCAGACCGTGGATGTATTGTTCGTTCCGGAGGGAGAGCCCGGGGACCGGGTGCTCCTCGAAGCGGAGGAGGCTCCCGCCGCGGAGGCTGAGACCATCGACATCGATCAGTTTCTGGACATCCCCATCCGGGTTGAAGATTTCGCCGTCCAGGTGGACGGCCGGCCCCTGATCTGCCGGGGCCGGGCCCTGAAGGCGGAAAAAGTCAGAAGCGGCGAGGTGCGCTGAGGAGTTCCGCCTTGAGCACTGAGCTTCGGGTCGAGCCGGCCCGGCTCGACTCCCTGACAGAGAATCCCCTGCTGCAGAACCCGTTCTGGGCCCGTCACAAGGAGCGCTTCGGCTGGCAAGCCCACAGCTTCACCTGTACAGGCGCCCAGACCTTCGGCCTGCTTGTCTTGAGCCGGCAGATCATTCCGGGCGCGCGGCTGGCTTATGTTCCCCACGGCCCGGTTATCCCGGAGCCCCCCCAGGCTGCGGATGTCCTGGTCCGGCTGGGCGAAGCCCTGGCGCCCCTGCTGCCGGCCTCCACCATGCTGATCCGCTGGGACCCGCCCTGGTGCGCGGGCGGCGGCACGAACCCGGCACTGGAGCACCCCCAACTGAAGAAGGGCCCGGACATCCAGCCGGCCAGCACGGTGGTCATCAGCCTGGGCGGCGCGGAGGAAGAGCTGCTGGCGGCCATGAAAGCCAAGACCCGCTACAACATCCGCCTGAGCCTTAAAAAGGGCGTCCGGGTGTCCGAGGGCGGAGAGGCGGAACTGGCGGCCTGGTACGAGCTCTACCGGGAAACCGCCCGGCGGGACCGCATCAGCCTGCACAGCTTCGAGTATTACCGGCAGCTTTTCGCCGCAGGCGCCGCCGCCGCAGGCGCTGAAAAGGCAGGCGGCCCGCGGCTCCTGCTGCTCCTGGCGCATGCCGGCGAGGAGCTTTTGGCCGGGATCATCGTGGCCCTGCACCGCGATACGGCCACCTACCTCTACGGGGCCTCCTCCAACCGCGGCCGCAACATGATGCCCAATTACGCCCTCCAGTGGCGGGCCCTGCAGCTGGCCCGGGAGGCGGGCTGCCGAAGCTACGACCTGTTCGGCATTCCCCCGCGGTCCGACCCCGGCCATCCCATGCACGGCCTATACCGCTTCAAGACGGGCTTCGGCGGCCGGATCCTGCACCGCTACGGCTGCTATGACCTGGCGCTGCGGCGCCTGCCCGCGGGCTGCTACCGGGCGGCGGAAAAGCTGAGAAACAGCTACTACCGGGGATTTTTGAAACGCAGGAGGCCAGGAGGCGTTGAACATGAAAGGCGCGGACCGGGGCGGCCCTAAGGCCCAGGGCGGCGGCGACAGCTCCGACCGCCCGCGGGTGCCCGACTGGCTGCGCTCCGCGGTTTTCTACCAGGTCTACCCCCAGAGCTTTTATGACGGCAATGGCGACGGCATCGGGGACCTGCCCGGGCTGACCGCCAAACTGGACTATCTCTCCTTCCTGGGCGTGACCGCTCTCTGGATCAATCCCATCTACCCCTCTCCCTTCCTGGACGCCGGCTACGACGTGACGGACCACACCGGCATCGCTCCCCGCTACGGCGGCGAGGCGGACCTGACGGAGCTGCTGCGGCAGGCTCACCGCCGCGGCATTAGAGTCTGCCTGGACCTGGTGCCGGGGCACACCTCCAGCGACCACCCCTGGTTTCGGGCTTCCTGCCGGGCGGAAACCAACCCCTGTACCAACCGCTACATCTGGACCAACAGCGTCTGGGAGGAGGCGGGCGGGGACTTGCGCACCATCAGCGGTTTCGGGGAGCGGAACGGCAGCTATGTCACCAATTTTTTCTACTGCCAGCCGGCCCTGAACTACGGGTTCGCCCGGCAAGAAGCCGGCAAGAGCTGGCAGCTGCCGGTGGACCACCCGGATGTGCTCATCACCCGGGAAGAGCTCAAAAAGATCATGCGCCACTGGCTGGACAAAGAAGTGGACGGCTTCCGGGTGGACATGGCCTTTTCACTGGTGAAGAACGACCCGGGCCGCCGGCGCACCATCGAGCTCTGGCAGGAAATCCGCGCCCTGCTGGACCGCGACTACCCGCAGGCGGTGTTGTTGTCCGAATGGGGGATTCCCGACCAGGCACTGCAGGCGGGCTTCCACGCCGACCTGCTGATCCACGGCCACCTGGACGGCTACACTTCCCTGCTGCGCCGGGAGATTCCCTGGATGCACCGGTCCGAGGCCCAGGGCCCCAGCTTTTTCCGCCGGGAAGGGAAGGGCGATCCCCGCCTGTTTGTGGACGAGTACCTGCCCCTGTTGGAGCGTACCCGCATGCTGGGTTATATCGCCATTCCCACGGGCAACCACGATATGCCGCGACTCAGCCGGGGGCGGACGACCCGGGAGATCGAGCTGGTCTTCGCCTGGATTTTGACCATGCCGGGCCTGCCCTTCATCTACTACGGCGACGAGATCGGCCTGCGCTACCTGGAAGGCCTGCCCTCCGTTGAGGGGGGCTACGAGCGTACAGGCAGCCGCACCCCCATGCAGTGGGACCGGGGGCCGGACGCCGGTTTTCGCTCCGCAGGAGCGTCCGAAGGAGCGTCCGCAGGAGCGTCCCGAGGAGGGGCCGCTGCTTCCGGGCGGCTCTATCTGCCCCTGGACCCTGCGGCGGACCGGCCCTGCGTGGCCGCGCAGGAGGCGGATCCGGAGTCCCTGCTCAACAGGGTGCGGCGGCTGATCCGGCTGCGCCGCGAGCACCCCGCACTGGGAGCCGAGGGCGGCCTGGAGGTGCTCTTTGCCCGCCGCGGGCGTTATCCCCTGATCTACTTGCGCCGCCCGCCGGGCGCCGCCGGCGGGACCGTGCTGGTGGCCCTCAATCCCGCCGGCCGGCGGGTGGAGGCGGCCTTCGACCTGCCCGCTGCTCCGGAGGAGGGGAGTTGGCTGTTCAACAGCGGCGTGCAGCTTAAACTGGGGCGGGGCGGAAGCCGCCTACAGGGACGCCTGATTATGGCGCCCCTCTCCTGCGGCCTGTATTCCTGGCCGGGAAAAAATTAGAGAGACGCTCTCCGGGGGGCCGGCACGGCCTCCGGCGCCTCATGCGCCCGGGCGAAGAGCCCGCAGAGGAGCTTAAGGTCGAGGTCGGCGGGGGAGCTCACGGTCAGGTCGGCGCCGGTCAGGCCGGCATCCACCGCCACGGCGAACATGCCGGCCGCCTTGATGGACGCGATGCCCGCCTGGGCGTCCTCGATCCCGGCGCAGTTGCGGGGGGGAGCCCGCAGTTTTTCCGCGGCTGTCAAGAAGATCTCGGGGTCCGGCTTGGACCGGACAACGATCGCGGGGTCTACGATGGCGTCGAAGGCGGAGGTCAGCTCGAGACGCCTTAAGACCTCGGGGGCATTGCGGCTGACCGAAGCCAGTCCGGTGCGGATACCGGCGGCGCGGCAGGCCGCCAGCAGCTCCCGAAGGCCCGGCGTGACATTGTCCGGGCTGAGCTGCCGGATAAGCCGGCGGTAGATGCGGTTCTTGCGCTCCGCCAGCTCTTCCTGCCGCCGCCGGCTGAAAGCGCGCCCGCCTGCGGCCAGCAGCAGCTCCAGGGACTCCATGCGGCCCATCCCCTTGAGCCGGCGGTTGAGCTCACGGTTGAACGGAATGTTCAGCTCCCCGGCCAGGGTCTTCCAGGCCTGGTAGTGGTATTCCGCCGTGTCTGTGACCACCCCGTCCAGGTCGAAGATCAGGGCCCGGCACTCCGGCTTCAGGCTGAACTCAGCGCATTGGCTGCCTTCCAGGGAAAAACCGCTGTACTCGTGCTGCAGACTCAAGCCCGGACCGTCCAGCAGGGTATAGGATGCGCTCTCCGGGCGGATTTTCACTTCCAGCAGGCTCTCCCCCAGGCGCAGATGAAAACCTAAACTGCGGAGGGGCCGGGGCAGGCAGGGCTTGAATGAGAAGCTGCCTCCCTGATCCCGGAAACCGGCGAAGCCGCAGACCAGGGCCAGCCAGCTGCCCGCCGCGGCGGCCAGGTGGATTCCGCAATCCGTGTTGCCCAGGCTGTCCTCCAGGTCGAGCCGGACATTGCTCCGGAAATAGTCATAAGCCAGGGTGCGGTAGCCCAACTCGGCGGCCATGACGCTCTGGATGCAGGCGGAGAGGCTGGAGTCCCCGACGGTGAGGGGGTCGTAATAGTCGAAGTCACGCTTCTTCTGGGCCGCTGAGAAACTCACGCCCAGCAGAAACAGCGCCAGCACCAGGTCCGGCTGTTTCAGCACCTGGTGCCGGTAGATTTCCAGGGGGTGGTAGTGCAGCAGCAGCGGGCTCTTGCCCCGGGAGGATGGGAAATCCCAGATCGCCTTGTCCAGGAAGCTGTCGTCCTGGGGATGAATCCCCCGCTCCTGGTCAAAGGGAATATAAATCGCTGCGGCGGCTTCCTCCCAGGCCGCGGCTTCCTCTGCCCGCAAACCGATGCGGGTGCAGAGCTCGCGCCAGCCCGCCGGTGGCCGCAAAGCCAGCAGGCGGTGGACTTCCGCGGCGTACCTCAGGTGGTCGGCGGCCATCAGGTTGGTGTAGACATTGTTGTTGACCAGGGCGGTGTACTCATCCGGGCCGGTCACCGCGTTCAGGCGGAAGGAGCCGTCCGGCGGGGGCAGACGGTCGCCCAAAGATAGCCACATACGGGCGGTCTCGAAGACAAGCTCCGCGCCTCCCGCCAGCAGCAGCCCGGAGTCGCCGCTTGCCCGGATGTAGCGGCGCAAGGCGTAGGCGATCCCGGCGTTGATATGGTACTGAGCCGTGCCGGCGGGGAAGTAGGAAGAGGCCTCGTCGCCGTCGATGGTCCGCCAGGGAAAGAGGGCACCCCGCAGACCCAGCTGGTGCGCACGGCTGCGGGCCGCTCCCAGGTGCTGAATGCGCCAGGCCAGGGGGATT
>Ga0272441_10008389_pt1 | contig 16367 bp, 8 predicted proteins | sample SSMProp6N_FD_193582 | JGI IMG/M metagenome (GOLD analysis project Ga0272441, IMG submission 193582) | Marine sediment archaeal communities from Little Sippewissett salt marsh, Falmouth, MA, United States - SSM-Prop-6N | ecosystem: Environmental > Aquatic > Marine > Wetlands > Sediment ... | reverse complement strand
CGGGCGGCCAGCCCATCTCGGTGAAATGCGCGCCCCATCCGAGGTGCATGTGGAAGAAGGGCAGTTCCCGGGTCGGCTCGGCGGCGACCAGGCGCGTCCAGTCCTGCCGGCGGTAGGGGTTCTCGCGGTCGCGCCGGGCGGCGTAGGCCTCCGGCGGGCCCCAGACGCCCTTGGCGCGCTGCCAGGCCTGGAAGCCCTTGGTGACCTCGGGCAGGCCCCAGCCGTGCATGTCCGCGTAGAGGTCGCCGCGCTCGATCTCCATCATGCCCCACGCGCCCAGGGCGGCGGTGATCCGGTCGGCGTTGACGTCGAATGTGCGCCCCAGCCACTTCAGCAGGGCCTCCTGGCGGCGGATGGGGAACGGCTGCCACCGGCCCTCCTCGATGCCCTTGAGCGTATGGGCGGCGTCGTTGATGCCCATCCAGAAGGCGTTGGGCCAGTCGCCGCAATGGGCCAGGTCGATCCGCCCGGTCAGGGCGGGACGAACGGGCTCGGCCGTGTGGATCCAGGAATGCCCGCGGTTTACGTGGACGGGAGCCGGCTGGGCGAGCTGCTGCGGGCAGTAGCCGACCACCACGTCGTAGCACATCGGCACGGGCGACAGCGGCGCCGAGCAGTACCAGTTGCACCAGAGCTGCACGTACGTCGCCGACTTGTCCCTCAGCGGGTACACCACGCGCCGGTAGACCACCGGCTCGGGCGGGGCGGGCTTCTCGGCGATCGGGCCGACCGCGTTGCGGGGCGAGAGGTCCGTCGTGTTCTCCACGCCGTTGACGGCCGAGACGACGGCGTAGTAGCCCCGCCCCGCCTTAGTCACGGTGTGGACGAACTGCCCGATGCCCGACCGCAGCGGCTGTTCGGGCTCGACGGCCAGCCGGACGGCGAGGTACTGCTCGTCCAGCGTGGACGGCGTCTGCTCCCCCCGCCAGATCCGCCGCACCTGCCGCGTGTTGAACCGCGAGCCCGGGGCGACCTCCGCGAGCAGCTCGGCGCGGCCGAGGGTGCCCGCCGTGATCGGCGCGTCGTGCCGGTAGACGCGGTAGCGGACCTCGCGCGGCTCGTCCTTGGGCATCAGGCCGCGCGGCGTGTACCCGCGAGACTTCTGGATCAGCAGCCCCCAGGGGTAGTCGTCCTTGCCCTCCGAGAGGTCCTCGATCTCCCGGAACGTCAGGAAGACCTGCCCGGCGCGGTAGAAGGCCTTCACGTCGCGGACCGGCGCCGGCGGGTCGGTGAGCCGGCCCTCGTAGGCGATCTCCAGGAACGTCCGGTCCCGCGGGAACGTCGGCCCGCTGCGCAAGAGCAGGTGGCCCTTCTGTTTGCCGGCCGCCGCCCATCGCCGCACGGCCGGCGTCGCGTCGAACCAGACGAAGTCCGGCCCGAGGAGCTTCAGCGGTTCGTCGGCCGGCTTTCCCGCGGCGTCGGCGGGCACGAGGTCGAACGCGCGGTCGTACCGTTCCGGGCGGACAAGCTTGAGCCTTGCCCGGTAGACCCGCGCGCCCTTCGGCAGAGCCGCCAGGTCGAACGTCAGCAGCGTGCCGCCCTTGCCCGTCTCCCCGAACGTCAGCGTGCCGCCATGCTGGACGTGCCCCGCCTGCCCCCATCTGCGGACGACCACGTCGCCGGCCGCCGTCGAGGCCAGGGCCAACCCTACCAGCAAGGCTGCCCGATTCACCGAGCGCATGTTCGTCTCCCGCGCCCTCCACGTCGTGCCGCAAGGCCCGCGCTCGTTCCGCGGGCTTTCCTACGCCGAGAAAGGTAGCACGCCGGTCGGCCGGGAGTCACGCCGCTTGTCCGACGGCGCCGTCGTTCCGTCGGTCATGCCCTTCGCCGACCCGGCTGCATCGCGCCGGCTGGAAGCACCCAAGCCGGCAGTCAGTACTGGATGCGGTACTCGATGCGGTCCGCCTTGGCCCGGATTCTCCCTGCCACCTGGTCGAAGTCGGCAATGCGCACGCGCCAGCGGTACGTTCGCGTCCCGTCGGCGTTCTCGTCCACGAAGGGCCGCCCGTCCCAGCCGAGGGGCTTGGGGAGCTTCGTGGTCTGTGTGACGGCCGACACCTCCCGCCGCGTCGTGAACGCAACGTCGGTGTAGACCTCCTCGCGGTCGTATTCCTCCTTGCACCACTGGGCCCGGACGTACACGCCCGGCGCGCGGAGGACGAACAGCGGCCGCTTCGCCCATTTCTTCCAGTCCTCGGGGACGCGGATCTGCGTGACGAACCAATGCTCGGGGCCGTGGACGACCAGCCGGTCTCCTTCGAGCTGTGTCCGGGCGGGGGCGAACCTTCGCGAGCAGGGGACGTGCATCCGGAACGCGGGGTCGCCGTAGAGGTGGCGGGCGATGAGCGTGCGGCGATCGGTGCCGCCGCGTTCGAGCTGGTCGCCGGCCAGGACCGTGAGCATCTTGCGGTTGAGGCAGTCGCGGTGGGCCCGCCCGACGGTCGCGCCGCCCAGCACCGACTGCCAGAACGCGTATCGCAGTTCCTGGTGGGGGGCCGGGGAGGGCACGGCGTTGCCGTGGAAGGCCACCGCGCCGTTCCGGAACAGCCGGGAGATGACCGAGATGAACTTGTGCTCGGCGTGCAGCGCCGTCGTCCCGCAGCCGGCGGACTCCACCACGCAGGGCGCCAGCAGCACGTTGGCGTCCACCGTGTAGGTCTCGCCCAGCCCCCGGAACCAGGAGTGGGCCCCGTGGACGATGGCCGCCGTCCGCGCCAGCGGGGAGTGGGCGTGGCACGTGCCGGCGTACTTGACCTTGCCCTTGTCGTCCTTCGTCTGCGGGCGATCGTGCTTGGTGTGCAGGTACTGCGTGCAGAACCACGTTGGCGAACTGCGGGCCGAGGGAGTTCTCCCAGCGAGCGAAGCCCACGCTGCGGCGCCACGACGGGTCCAGGAGCGAGTCGTACGTGATCAGCCGGGAGGCGTGCAGCGTCGCGAAACGGGCGTTCTCCGCGATGATTCGCCCGACGTTGACCTCGTAGAACGGGTCGTCGTCGGCGTCGGCGTAGGGTACGTCGGACTCGACGAACCTCTCGGCCTGGGGCCCGTCGAGAACGGGCCAGAACGGGATCGCATCGGGATGGCCGACGATGCACAGGTTCTCCGGCCGGCGCCCGGCGGCCCGCCAGACACGGCGGATGCGCTGGCGGATCTCGTCCGCGGTGGGCGCGGAAGTTCGCAGCGAGTATCCCTTCTCCTTCTTGCGTTTGTTCGGCCCGGAGGCGACGAGCGTGTACCGCCGCCCCTCGATCTCCACCGTGTCCGCGGACCAGAACGGGCCCTCGCCCTTGCCCGAGAACTTCCCGTTGCCGTCGCGGTCCAGGTAGATTCGCAACAGCGGGCCGCCGCGGCCGGCTCCCCCGCGCCCGCCGGGCGCGCGAAGGATCGCGAAGCCGATCTTCTTGCCGCCGAACGTCGCGGTCCCGGTGTGGGCCGGGTCCTTGCTCTTCGGTAGCCCCGCCGGCGGGTCGCCCTTGTCTTCCGAGCCCGGGAACCGGTTCATCCAGTGGGATTCGTACTTCAGCGGCACGGCCAGCCCGCCCCTCGCGGCGCACAGCAGGGGTGCGACGAGCGACAGTTTTCGCTGCATCGTTCCGGTTCGGTCAAAGGGGTTGGCGACGGCGAGGTAGTCGCACTGCACGTTGTTCTTCTTCAGCCATGCCAGCGGTCCGACGGCGTCCTTCAGGAGAACCGCCTTTCGGCCGGGCCCGTAGTCGAAGCAGGGCCTGCGTCCCGCCACGAGGACCGACTTGACGCCGAGGCGATTCAGCGCGGCGAGGCCCTTGGGCGACACCTTCATGTTGCGGGTGAAGAGCAGCGGGCAATCCAGCTTGGCCGCAAGGGAAGAGGCGAGCAGTGCCCCGCCGTAGTCTTCCTCGCTGCACAACACAACGCGGTCGGACTTCGTCCAGAACCGCGATGCCATCGCGACGGCGGCCTCGTCCGCCGAGCCGACCTTCAAGGCCGTTCGCTTCACGCCTTCGGGAAGCTCCGCGCCACCGTCAACGGCGAGCGTGGTGATCTCCTCGGGCCGGTACCGGCGGAGGTAGTCGGCCGCTTCCCGGCCCAACCCGCCGGCCGGGTCCACGGCCAATACCGCGGGGGCGCCCTTCGTGTGATGGCAAGCGGCCGGCACGGCCGCAAGGTACGCTAGGTCCTGCCAGCAGGCCCCGTCGGGCACGCCGACCAACACCAGCGATCGCACGCCGGCTTGGGCCGCGCCGGCCAGAACGGCCGACGCCAGGAACGCCATCCCCATCCGGACAATGCAACGTCGGTTGACGCCATCTGCACTCATCTGCTGCGGTCCTCTCCTGGGCTGTGAAGGTCTTGTCGGGCGTCCAGTGTAGCACGGGCGCGGGCTGCGACAAGGCCGGGGCAGAGCGCCGGCCGCGGAGATCGCACAGAATCGCAAGTGACATTCTCCCGCTGCGGTGTTTATATCCTATCGTGTGCCGATCCAGCCGGGGCAGCTTTCGGCGCCGGCCGGCCGCGATGCCCGATCCGACAGATCCCTGTCAACAGAAAGGTGAATGCAATGAGACGAACCATGGGTAGACGGGCCGTCCTGAAGGCCGCGGGAGCGGCCGCGGTGGCGGCACCGTACGCGATCACGTCCTCGGCGCTGGGCGCGGACGGCAAGCCGCCCGCCAGCGAGCGCCTCACGCTGGCCGGCGTCGGCATGGGCGGCCGGGGCCGGGGAGACCTCGGCTCCTTCATGAGACACAAGGACGTGCAGGTCCTCGCCGCGTGCGACGTGCAGTACAGGAACCTCAACTCCTGTAAGAGCGCCGTCGACAAGCACCACGGCAACACCGATTGCATGGCCACAACCGACTACCGCGAGATCATCGCGCGGAACGACATCGACATGGTCCTCTGCGGCACGCCCGACCATTGGCACGCACAGATCACCATCGACGCCTGCAAGTCCGGCAAGGACGTCTACTGCGAGAAACCCCTCACCCTGACCATTCGCGAAGGCCGAAAGATGGTCGACGCCGCCCGCCGCTTCGGCCGAGTGTTCTCCTCCGGCAGCCAGCGGGTCATCGGCGACTATGGCCGGATGGCCTGTGCGGCCCGCAGCGGGCGGTTTGGCAAGATCCTCTCCGGGCACGCCAACCCCGGCGGGCCGCCCCGACAATGCCACCTGCCCGGCCAGGAGATCCCCCCGGACACGATCGACTGGGACATGTGGCTGGGCCCGGCCCCGTGGGTGCCGTACCACCCGTACCGCTGCGGGCGGGCGTACGGCCTCGGCGGGAAGGGCTTCCGCACGTGGTACGACTACTCCGGCGGCATGATGACCGACTGGGGCGGGCACAAGTTCGGCGGTCTGATGCACGGGCTGGGCGTGGATCACACCGGGCCGACGGAGATCATCCCCCCCGGCTGCAAGGGCGCGAAAGTGCTGACGTACGTCTTTGCCAACGGGATGAAGATCCTCGTCGAGGGCGGCTACGGCTACACGTGCGAGAAGGGCCAGGCCCGCCCGCTCCGCAAGATGGTCGTGCCGCCCGGGCTCCGCTGGTACAGCGGGGGGACCAACTCGCCGGTCGACGACTTCCTCCACTGCGTCAAGACCCGCAAGACGCCGTTCCGCGACGTGGAGTTCGGCCACCGCGTGGCCACCGTCTGTCACCTCGGCAACATCGCGTACATGCTGAAGCGGCCGCTGCGGTGGGACCCGGACAAGGAAGACTTCGTCAACGACACGGAAGCCAGCCGGCTGACTGACCGTCCCCGCCGCGGCCCGTGGCAGATCTGACCCGTGGAGCGAATCATGACCAAGAGAACCATACTGCTGCTGACTGTTCTTTGCGTTACGCCGCTGGCCGGCGCGGATATCTGGCAGGACCTGGCGACGTACAAGTACGGCGACAAGACCGCCGACAACGTGGAAGTGCCCGACGCGCTGGACAAGATGGTCGTGGAGGCCAAGCCCAGCGAGATTCCGGCCATCGAGAAGAAGCTGATCGGCCTCGTCCAGTCGTCCGAGGCCTCCGCGGTGGGCAAACGCTACGCCTGCCGCATGCTCCAGCGGATCGGCACGAAGGCCAGCGTTCCCGCGCTGGCGGGGTTGCTGGGCGACAAGGTCCTCTCGCATTACGCCCGCCTGGCCCTGGAGCAGATGACGGCGATCCCCGAGGCCGGCGCGGCCCTGCGGAAGGCCCTCGACGGCGCGCCCGACGGCGTTAAGCCGGGCATCGTCTCCAGCCTTGGCGAGCGCCGAGACGCCGAGGCCGTCGCGCAGATCGCCAAGCTGCTCGCCGGCTCGGACCCCGACATCACCGCCACGGCGATGATGGCGCTGGGCAAGATTGGCGGGAAGGCGGCCTTTGAGGCGCTGCGGCAGGCCAAGGTCATCCAGCGGCTCGAACCCGCCCACCAGGAGGCGATGATCGTGTGTGCGGCCACGCTGACGCCCGCGTCGGCCGCCTACGAGGCCCTCCGCGGCGTCTACCAGGCCACGGACAGCGACGTGCACCGTCTCGCCGCCGTGCGGGAGATGGTGGTCGCCGACGCGGCGAAGGCCGCACCCGCCGTCGTCGGCCTGATCCAGGGCAAGCCGGGCTATTTGCGCGGCGGGGCCTTGCGGCTGGTCGTGACGGCGCGAGGCGCGGCGCTGACCGCGGGGCTCGTCAAGGCCCTCGGCACGCTGGACGCGCCCACCCGGGCCCACGTCGTGGAGCTGCTCGGCAAGCGGGGCGACAAGTCGGCCCTCCCGGCCGTCGTGGCCCAGATGAAGAGCGCCGACGACGCCGTGCGGACCGCCGCCATCGCCGCCGTCGGCGAGTTGGGCGGCCCCGCCGAGATCCCCGCGCTGCTGGCGCAGGCCAAGGCCGGCGGGGTCGGCGCCAAGGCGCTCGACGCCCTCGCCGCGATGGCCGCGGAAGGGATCGATGCGGCGCTGATCGCCCGGTTGACGGACAAGGCCCTTCGCACGGAAGCCGTTGCCGCCCTCGCCAGACGGGGCTCGAAGGCGGCCGGGCCCATGGTGCTGAAGCTCGTGTCGGACCCCGACGCGGCCGTGAGAATGTCCGCGTGGGAGAGCATGGGCCAACTCGCCGGCGAGAGCGAGGTCCCGGGCCTCATGAAGATCGTCGTCGGCATCCAGGACGCCAAGGAGCTGTCCGCCGCGCAGAACGCCATCCGGTGGATCTGCTCGGAGGCGAGTGACCGGGACAAGGTCTTCAAGGCGGTCGCCGCCCAGTACGACCAGGGCAACGACGCGATCAAGCTCATGATCCTGGAGCTGGGACCCAGTGCGGGGACAAACGAGGCCCTGGCGTTGGAGCGCGCGGCGCTGAAGTCCGGCACGAAGGAGCAGAAGGACAAGGCCCTGCGGGCCCTCGGGTCCTGGCCCAATCCCGCCGCCGCCCCGGACCTGCTGAAGATCGCCCAGGGCGGCGAGGGCACGGAGAAGGTCCTGGCGCTTCGCGGCTACATCCAGGTGGCCGGCACGGGCGGCTCGGACGCCGACAAGGCCAAGCGGTACCAGGCCGCCGCCGCCCTCGCCCAGCGGGCCGACGATAAGCGCCTGCTGATCAGCAAGCTGCGGGACTGCCGCCACGTCGAGTCCTTCCGGATCGCCAAGCAGTTCCTCGACGATCCCGACGTGAAGGCCGAGGCGGAGATCGCCGCCATCGACGTCGCCCACCGCTTCCGTTGGGCGGCCAACCGCAAGGAGATCGAGGGCGTCCTGACCTCGATCGCCGAGAACACCAAGAAGAAGGGCACGGCCAAGCGCGCCCGCGACTGTCTCAACCGCTTCGCGCAGAAGAAGTGAGAGCAGGCGCGAGCCCGAGAACGCGCCGACAGTCACGGGCGGAGGTCGACGGATATGAAGCACCGGCTTCTCACGGCCGCAGCCCTGGGCGCTCTGTGGGGTTCGTGGACGGCCGGGCTCGGCGGCGGCGCGGCGTGGGCGGCAGGCCCCCCCCCGCGCGCCGCCGCCGGTCCGGGCGCGCAGACCGGCCAGCCCGCGGCAAGCACGTTCCCCTTTCGCCTGGGCCGCAACGCCCCCCTCACCAGCGCGGGCGTGTTTGACTCGTCGGGCCGGCTCGTGCGGCAACTCTGGGCGCTGAAGTCCCTGGCGGCCGGTACGCACACGGGGGAGTGGGACGGCAGGGACGAGCTCGGCAAGCCCGTTCCGGCGGGCAAGTACACCTTCCGCGTGGTCCTGAACGGCTCGACATACCGTAACGTGGGCATTCTGGGCAATACGGGCAGTCCGCCCAACGAGCTGGGGCACATCCAGCACGGCGTGATCTCGGTGACGACCGACGCCCGCGGCCGCATCTACACGGCCAACGGCTGGGAGGAGGCCGGCCACGACTTCAAGGTGATGGACCCCAACGGCAGCACGCTGTTCCACGCCCGCTACCAGATCCGCAACGGCAAGCCGAACGGCGCGCCGCACGCCATCGCGGTCGACGGCACGCACATCTACTGCGCGACCCACGGCTGGGCCAGCGAACAGTGGAAGTCCAAGCAGCAGATCCAGCGGTTCCGGATCGCCGACGGCAAGCACGAGACGTTCACCGAGATCCAGGACAACGCCGGGCACATCGAGCTGTACGAGTGGCCCGAGAAGCAGGTCCCCGAGGGCACGCCGGAGACCGACGCCGCCCTGATGCGCCGGCCCGTCCGGGCCCTGGCCGTCCGCGGCGACGATCTGCTGGCCACCGACGCCCTCGGTGGGAAGGTCCGTCGCTTCCACAAGGTCACGGGTAAGACGCTCGGCGAGTTCGCCGTCAAGCTGCCCGCCGCACTCGCCGTCGACGCCGCGGGCCGGCTGTGGGTCGGCCACGAGCACGGGCAGGTGAGTGTCTTCGACGTGGCGGGCAAGAAGCTCGCCTCGCCGATCACCGGCCTCGGAGCCGTCCAGTCGCTGGCGTTCGGCCCGGGCGGGATGCTCTACCTCGCCGACGGGGAAGCCAACCACGTGCGGGTGTACCGGACCTCGGGCCTGGCGGCGAAGCCGGTGCGCACGTTCGGCCGGCCCGCCAGACCGGGCGACCACGCCCCGGAGGCCTTCTATTCCCTCCGCGGGGCGGGGGTCGATGACGGGGGGAATCTGGTGACAATCCAGACCGTCCCGACCGGCGGGGCCCGGATCGCACGCTTCGCCCCGGACGGCACGTGCCTGTGGGAGCAGGCGGCCCTGATGTTCTGCGACGTGGGAAACGTCGCGCCCTGGCGGCCGGATGAGTTCCTCACCCACCGATTCCACCGGTTTGCCCTGACCGACAAGAACGCCGGGCGATGGGAATACCGCGGAACGGTCCTGGACGGCGACGCGAAACGCATCAACTGGCAGCACGGCGTGCTGCGCCTGCTAAAACGGGGCGGGGCGGAGTTCTTTCTCCAGTGCTACGGGGACGGGCTGCAGGTGTACCGGCGACAAGACGGTCTCTACCGGCTGGTGGCGATGGTCGGCGGCGTCAACCCGCGGCCCGACGGGAAGTACAACGACCGGGTCCCGAAGGACCAGAAGCAGATGCTCGGGCAGTGGACATGGACGGACGCGAACGGCAACGCCGAGGCGGAGACGGAGGAGGTCGTCTGGTATAAGGAGCCCGGCAAGGGCCGGTACGCTGTCTTCGGCATGAACGTCGATGCGAAGGGCAACGTGCTGTACTGCGACCACCACACGCGGGGTATTTGGGAACTGCCCCTGGCCGAGGCCGATGGCCGGGGTAACCCCGTGTACAATTGGGCCCAGGCCCGCCAGCTCACGCAGCGGGACGAGTCGGCGGTGAGGTTCTTCCCGCTGATGGCGCTGCGGGCCGACGACGGGACGATCTACGCCTTCGGGCGCAGCGAGGGCTGGCCCCGGCCCGGGGGCAAGACGGCCGGCTACGCCTGGATGGGCGGCTGGGCGCTGCGCCGCTACGACAAGGCGGGCCGGACGCTCTGGTCCGCCAGGCTGCCCCAGGTGTGCGTCGGCATGGACGCGATCCCTGGCGGAGGGGGCGTGATGCTGGGTTACTTCCAGAAGGCCCACGTCTATCACTATGACGCCGACGGCCTGCTGATCGGCCGGATGCAGCCGGGGGACGCGGCCGGGAACGTCACCGGCTGGATGGACAACACCTCCGCCGTGGCCGTCAGCCGAGACCCCCGCGACGGCATGCTGGACGTCTTCGGCGAGGACAGTTGGCTCAACCGGAACATCTGGTACCGCGTGGACGACCGGGACATCCGGCAGGTGACGGGCACGGTTGTGGTCAAGTAGGCGCCGCCTCGCCGCGGCGGCTCAAGTGAAAGGGCCTCCCGCATGCAGCACCCTCGACCGCGAACCCGCCGGACGATGATCGCCGCCGCCTTGGTCGGAGCGATCGCCATGGCTACAACCCAAGCGGCGGTCACAACCGTCCGGCCGGAGGAGCGGCAAGCCGCCCGCGCGTGGTTCCGACGGCACTGGGTCCAGCCGGGGCCCGCCCCCGCGCCGGTCGGTCTGCTCGTGCGGGCCAACCACGACCCGGTTATCCGCAATCACCGCGGCGGCCGGCCCCTCACGATCGCCCGCAAGCCGTACCGCCGCGGGCTGTACTGCCACGCCGTCAGCCGGGTCGTCGTTCACCTGCCCTCGGCGGGCAAGGAGTTCTCGGCCGTGGTGGGCGTGGACAGCAACGAGCAGACCTCCGGGGGCCGGGGCAGCGTGGTTTTCTCCGTCCACGTCGGCGGGAAGGCGTTGTATCGCTCCAAGGTCCGGCGGGAGGGCATGGCCGCCGAGAAGGTACGGGTGGACCTCGCGGGCGCCCGGTCGTTCACGCTGGCCGTCGGGGATGCCGGCGACGGGATCTCCTGCGACCAGAGCGACTGGGCCGACGCGAAGGTGACCCTCGCCGGCGGCAAGGAGCTGTGGCTGGGAGACCTGCCGCTGCTCGACGCGATACAAGCCGGCGGGCCTCCGATCTCGTTCACCTACGGAGGCCGGCCGTCGGCGGAGCTGCTGTCGGCTTGGCCCCGCACGCACGTCCAAGAGAAGATCGACGAGGCCCGCACCCGCCACACGATCGCGTGGGCGGACAAGCACACGGGCCTGTCCGTTCGCTGCGTGGCCGTCGAGTACCACGACTTTCCGACGGTCGAGTGGACGGGGTACTTCAAGAACACCGGCCGGAAGGACACGCCCGTCCTGGTGGACATCCAGGCGCTGGACACGTCGTTCGTGCGCGGGACGAGGGGCGAGTTCCTCCTGCACCACCACGTCGGAAGCGTGGCGACGATGGACGACTACCGCCCGCTCCAGACGCCCCTGCGCCCCAACGACAGCCGGCAGTTCGCCCCGTCCAGCGGGCGGGGCAGCGACGGCGTCTGGCCGTACTTCAACATCGAGTGGCCCGGCGCGGGTGCGATCGTCGCGGTGGGCTGGCCGGGGCAATGGGCGGCCACGTTCCGCCGGGATTCCGCCGCCGGCCTGCACGTCCGCGCGGGCCAGCAGCGCACGCGCCTCAAGCTCCTTCCGGGCGAGGAGGTCCGCACGCCGCTGATCGCCCTCCAACTCTACCGGGGGGACCGGCTCCGCGCGCAGAACGTCTGGCGGCGGTGGATGCTCGCGCACAACGTCCCGCGCCTGGCCGATGGGAACGTCCCCCCGCCGTTGATGCCCGCCGCCAGCAGCAATCAGTGCCACGAGATGCAGCGCGCCAACGAGGCCAACCAGAAGCAGTTCATCGACGGCTACCTCGACCGCGGCGTTCGCATCGACTTCTGGTGGATGGACGCCGGGTGGTACGTCCATGGCACGAGCTGGCCGCGCGTCGGCACGTGGGAGGTCGATCGCAAGCGGTTCCCCAACGGCCTGCGGGCCGTCAGCGACCACGCCCACCGGCGCGGCGTGCGAACGCTGGTGTGGTTCGAGCCCGAGCGCGTCACGCCGGGGACCTGGCTGTACGAGAAGCATCCCGAGTGGCTGCTCGGCGCCGACGGCGGCCAGAAACTGCTCTACCTCGGCCACGAAAAGGCCCGTGCGTGGCTGACGGATCACGTGGACAGACTCCTGGCCGACGAGGGCATCGACATCTATCGCCAGGACTGCAACTTCAACCTCCTCGGCTACTGGCGGGCGAACGACGAGCCCGACCGCCAGGGCATTACCGAGATCCGTCACGTCACCGGCTACCTGGCCTACTGGGACGAGCTCCGCCGACGCCGGCCGGGGCTGCTGATCGATACCTGCGCCTCCGGGGGCCGGCGCAACGACCTCGAGACGCTCCGCCGCTCCGTCCCGCTGCACAAGAGCGACATGGAGTATCCGAACCTGACGGCCAAGCAGATGCAGCTCTACGGGCTGGCGATGTGGGTGCCGTACTTCGGCGCGCCGGTCTACCCGGCCGACCGGGTGGACCCCTACGGTTTCCGCAGCGGCATCGCCCCGATGACGGGCCTGGGCTACGACACGCGGCGCGAGGACTACGACTACGCGCTGCTCCGCAAGCTCGTCGGCGAGTGGCGGCAGGTCGTGCCCAACCTGTACGGCGACTTCTGGCCCCTGACGCCGTGGCGGGCCGAGCCCGACGCCTGGATCGCCTGGCAGTTCGACCGGCCGGAGGCGGGGGAGGGGGTCGTCCAGGCCTTCCGGCGCCCCGAGAGCCCGTACGAGTCGGCCCGGTTCGCCCTGCGCGGGCTCGAGCCGTCGGCCTCCTATGAAGTGCGCAGGATCGATTCCGAGTCCGCGAGGAGTACCTTCACGGGAAAGCAGTTGATGAACGAGGGCCTCCTCGTCGCCATCCCCGCCCGGCCCGGGGCGGCGATCGTCCTCTATCAGCGACGAGAGCGGGCGAAGTAGGACGGCGAACAAAGGCCCGCGACCCCCAACCGGCTTGGGCGTGTTTCAGGCCCGACGGCCCGCTTGCGGGCCCCAAAGGAAAGGTCAACCATGGGTTGCAGCAGACGAGCCTCGGTCGCCGCATCCGCGGCCGTATTCGTGATGGGCCTCGCCGCGGCGGGGCAGGAAACGCAGGAGACCCGGGTCGAGCTCGCCCCGAAGATGATCGTCAACGAGACGGATATCGGCGATCCGTCCGGGCTGGTGGACGAGCAGAAGCTGATCATCGGCCCGCCCGTCGGCAAGCCGACCAACTCGTGGAAGATCAACTCCAGGCACACCCGCGAGTACCCCTTCAGCGTCCACCTGGACCTCGGGCGCGAGAAGCCCCTGTCCAAGCTGTGGCTGTTCGACACCCACGGCAAGGGCGACGTGGAGATTGCCGTCGGCTCGCCCGGCCGGTGGCAGAAGGTGGCCACGTACGACTGCGCGTCCTACATGAAGTGGGTCGCGATCCCCCTGGATGTCTCCACACGGTACCTGCGGCTGACCCGCAAGTCCGCCGGGGCGACCTTCACCGAGATCGCCGTCTACGAGTACACGCCCGAGGCGTACCAGGCCCTCCTGGCCCGGAAGGCGGAGGCCGCTCGAAAGAAGGCCGAGCGAGACGCCGCCCTCCGCAAGGCCATGGAGGAGATGAAGAAACGCCCCCTCGTGGACCTCGGCGACCCGCTCGGCAAGGCCTACCTCGTGGACGAGGTCGACTGTGCGCGGACCGCCCCGGACCACGAGTTCGCCGAAAGCCCCGCCGGTGCGAGCCGCGTGCAGACGGTTCTCGGCCGGCGGTGCCGCGTCCTGAAACCCACCAGGGGCGAGGCGGCGTACTTCACTTACCGCATCGGCAGGATGAAGCTGCTCCAGCCGGGCGCGTCGTACGTCCTGGCCGTGGAGTATCCCGAGGATGCCCCGCGAACGGTGATCGTCAGCAACACCGGCAACGAGACGATCCGCGGCTTCCACACCGGCTCGACCGTCGGCGACGCCTTCCACGCGAAGTACGTCAACAGCCTCACCGAGTCCCTCGACCTGCCTCTTTCCGGCCAGTGGGAGACCTGGACGCACCTGTTCCGCCTCCACGACCGGTTCACGAGGCATAACGAGCTGCCCCGCGGCGCCAAGCCCCGCCCGCTGACGCCCGAGGACGGCTTCCCGGTCACGATCGCGCAGTTCTCCGCGCGGGACATGCCGATGTCCCACGGTGCGGCCGTCGCGCGGATCCGGCTGTTCGCCGTCCCCGAGCCGGAGAAGCTCGCCCTGAAGCTCAACCTCCCTCCCAAGGACTTGCCGCATCGGCACCTGTTCTGGCGGGAGGAGATGGCCGACGGCGTTGTTGCGGGCAAGACCCCCGAGACTCGCGGCCTGAAGGACTTCCTCGACTGGTATCGGTTCAAGGCCCGGCGGATGCAGTTCCTGGGCATGAACACGTTCAGCAAGGACCTGCTGGAGTTCGGCGCCAACCAGGGCTGGGACCCCACGCCGTACGGCGGAAACGACTGGGTCCACTTCAACGCCGCCATGAAGGGCTGGTGGGAGCAGATCGTCACGCTGATGAGCCAGCACGGCTTCGAGGTCCTCCCGTACTACGAGTACAGCGGCAGCAAGGGCAACCAGGGGTTGGGCTATCAGCGCCGATGCCGGCCCCTGACCCGCACCGACGGCAAGTACACGCACATCTCGTGGATCGAAAAGGCCAACGCGGACCTCACCGACCCGGACACGCTTGAGGACTTCCGCAAGATGCTCGACCTGACGGTGGTCCGGCTGCGAGGGAAGGCGAAGTTCGCGGGGGTCTGGTTGCGGCCGAGGTCGCAACTGCCCGTCAGCTTCGCCGACGCGACGCTGGAGCGGTTTGCTCGCGAGGCCAACGACGGCAAGGCTGTCACGCGGGAGCAGATCGCCAAGGACAAGGCCCTCTACGGGCGGTACCTCGACTGGTGGGGCGCGAAGCGGCGGGATTTCCTGGTCGCCGTGCGGGATTACCTCCGCGACAGCGGCGTGGACGACGCGGCCGTGCTCTTCACGGGCTGCCCCGCCGAGCCGGGCGTGTCCTTCCCGTCTTGGGACCCGGTGATGGTCACCGACAAACCGCAGGCTTGGCGGACCGTTCTGAAGCGGGCCGAGCACCGGACCGGCAAGGACGAGATCATCGAGCCGGTCTCCGTCGATACGGTGGTCCGAGAGGGGCGGTACCTCGCGGGGCTGCTGGCGACCGGCAAGGACTGGGGCGGATGGGAGGTCCGTCACGCCCGCCCGGCCGACGACCCTCATCGCTATCGAAACGACGAGGGCGTGATGCTCACGCACGCGTTCAACCGCCTGTATACGGTCGCCTCGCCGAAGACCTTCGATACGTTCCGCACGCGGTCCGGCCTGGCGGTCATCCGCCACTACGCCTTGAACGAGAACATGGCGTTCGACAAGGCCGACAAGACCAAGCTGGGGTACTTCGTCGCCGACATGGAGCGGGCCGGGCCCTACTGCATGATGGCCGAGGCCGTCGCCGTGGCCAACGGCGATCCGACGATGATCGGCTACCTGTCGGGCGGCAACTTCGGCCGGGGGTTCCCGAAGTACGTTCGCAACTTCAACGCCGCGTATCTCGCCCTCCCGGCCCTGCCCAGCCGCGTGCTGCCAGGGGCCGCTTCCGACCCGGCGGTCGTCGTTCGCGAGATCAAGACCGACCGGCACGGCATGTATCTCGCCGTCGTCAACACTGCTCCCACGGCCAGGACGAACGTGGCCGTCTCCCTCCCGGCCAACGGCACGGTGACCGACGCCGTCACAGGCGAGGCCCTGCCCGTCGCATCCGGCAAGCTGACGCTGAGCTTCTACCCGTACCAACTCCGGGCGATTCGCGTCCGGTAGGCCACCGGCGGGCAGACGGGAGCACCGCATCCGGCGCCACTGTCTAACGCGGAGGTTGCCATGGTCCGATAGAAAGCGTAGAATCTCGGTACGTTGCCCCTGCATGGGGGTGCTGGAGAGGTGCCAGAGCGGCTGAATGGGCCGGTCTCGAAAACCGGTGAACCTTAGGGTTCCGTGGGTTCGAATCCCACCCTCTCCGTTGTGCGAAACGCACGTGCAAGACGACGACGGCCGGTGTCAGGAAACGCATAAGGGCCTGCAAGAACAGGAGCCTATGAATCCCGGCATCGGCCGTTCGTCTGCGCCTCCCTCATCCGCCCAAGTGACTGACGGTGACAGGTCCGTGCAAGGGGATGGACCGGATTCCGCCAAGCAGAACGCCAAGCAGAACGCCAAGCGCGTTCCGGCCGATCCCGACCTCTCCCGTGTCATCGAGGCGTGGGAGGGTCTGCCGGAGGCCGCGCAGAAGGTCATCCTGGCCACGGTCGAGGCGTACGTCGGAAAGAGCAACGAATGACCCGCACGGGCGGTCCTGGGCGTTCCTCGGCCGTCCCGTGCAACAACATCGAGGAGACAGAAGAACATGACACAGACCATCACGTCGTCCCGGCCATCACCCAGCCGTCGCCTGCCGAGCCGCCCGTGCCCGACGTGCGGCCTGCCC